>Ga0210383_10003674_pt1 | contig 13705 bp, 13 predicted proteins | sample IncBWC14OmetaG_FD_160072 | JGI IMG/M metagenome (GOLD analysis project Ga0210383, IMG submission 160072) | Forest soil microbial communities from Barre Woods Harvard Forest LTER site, Petersham, Massachusetts, United States - Inc-BW-C-14-O ...
ACGCCGATCTCGTTGTCGCCGGCAAACACGATGCGGCGCTCCCCATCCCTGAAGTCGGCAAGTTTGGCGACGAATTTTTCCGGCATTCGCTCGTTCGTTGTCCGTTCAACCGCTCGTCCCAGCAGGCGGGACCCAGAGCTCGGTTCCCGCTTACGCAAGGACACGTGGTTTTACCACGCCCGGGGTTGCAGCGCGACTTACACGATCTTGTTGCTGAACTCGCCGATGCCTTCGATCCACACCTTCACCACGTCGCCGGCCTTGAGGAACTCGCCGCTTTCGGCACCGGTGCCGGCTGGCGTGCCGGTGAGGATGATGTCGCCCGGGTGCAGCGTCATGTTGATGGAGAGCTGCGCGATCTGCTCGGCGAGCGAGAACAGCATCTTGCCCGTATTGGAGTCTTGCTTGAGCGCGCCATTGACCCAGAGTTTCAGGTCGAGATTTTGCGGATCGTCGATGTCGCTTGCCGGCGTAATCCACGGGCCGATCGGGCAGGAACCATCGAAACTCTTGTGCTTGCTCCAGTCCATCTTGAAGAACGAGGTCGGCTCGATGCCGGGGCGGCGGCCGCGGTCGCGCGCCGAAAGATCGTTCGACGCTACGTAGCCGGCGACATAGTTGAGCGCCTTCTCCTCCGGCACGTCCTTGCAGGGTCGGCCAATAACGGCGGCGAGCTCGATTTCCCAGTCGAGTTCCTTCGCATAATCGGCCGCCTTAATGGTCGCACCCGGGCCCGTGATGGTGCCGGCGGCCTTGATGAAATGCCAGGGCTTGAGGCCTTGCTTGTGCGGATCCGCCGGCTCGGGCATGCCGAGTTTACGGGCCATGGCGGCGGCATGGTCGGCATAGTTGGCGCCGGCGCAGAAAATCGTCGGCGGCTGGAGCGGCGGCAGGAGCGTGGTTTTGCTGAGGGGTAGGCGCTTCAGGCGGCTCTTGGCGACTCCGGCCGCGGCCTTTTTCAGGTCGCCGTCGGCCGCTTTCCAGTCGGCAAGGATGCCGGAGACGGTGGCGTAAGTCGCCTCGCCAGTGAGCTTTGCAGCATCGAACACCTCGCCGCCGATCACGAGCCCGGCACGCGGACCTTCGCTCGTCCGGTATGTCGCGAGCTTGTATGCCGCCCGCTTCCCTTCAGCCGATTTCCCCCCAGCCATGGCCATTGTCTCCTTTGGCGCACCAAGAATTTCCAAAGTTTCTTGTGGCCTATTTGGCGGCCGGGGACAACTGAATCCCTCTCCACCGTGTGCGGAAAGGGTAGGGAGGGGGGTCGGGAGGTGGTCCAAAGCGGCGACGATTGCGAGCTGACTCTCAAACCCACCTTTGCCCACACGGGCGAGGGGATCAGATGCGCCCCAACGCTTTGAGCACGCGCTCGGGCGTAAACGGCATGGCCAGGAGCGGCGCAGCGCCGAGCGGGCGCAGCGCGTCGTTGATCGCGTTCATGATGCAGGCCGGGGCGCCGGCGGTGCCGGCTTCACCTGCGCCCTTGGCGCCCAGTTCGGAATCGGCGGTCGGTGTCACCACATGGCCGACGTCGATGTCGGGCATTTCGACCGCCATCGGCACCAGATAATCCATCATGTTGCCGTTGATGAGCTGGCCGGCCTCGTCATAAACGCAATGTTCGTAGAGTGCGCCGCCGATGCCCTGCACGATGCCGCCGCGGATCTGCTCGTCGACGAGCTGCGGGTTGATGACCGTGCCGCAATCCTCCACGCACCAGTGTTTGAGAAGCTTCACTTCGCCGGTCGTGACATCGATGTCCAGATAGGAGGCCTGCACGCCGTTGGTGAAAGCAAACGGCCAGCCGCGCGGCACATAGTGGCGGGTGACCACGAACTCGGCCTGAAAGCCGGGTGGCAGCGTATCGGGGCGGAAATAAACGACGCGCGCCACCTCCTCGAGCGGCAGCCGTTCGCGCCCGCTGCCGGCGTCGACCACGATGCCGCCGTTGATATCGAGCGTTGTCGGATCGGCTTGCAGCATGGCGCCGGCGGCGGCAAGCACGTTGGTGCGCAGCGCCTTGCCGGCCGGCCACGCGGGTTCGCCGCCGATGCCGGCGGCGCGCGAGGCCCAGGTGCCGCCACCGTAGGGGGTGTGGTCAGTGTCGCCGGTGATGACGCGCACGCGTTCGATCGGCACGCCGAACGAGGTGGCGACGCACTGCGCGAGCACCGCCTCGGCTCCCTGGCCCTGCTCGGTGACGCCCGAATGCACGAACACCGCGCCGGTCGCATCGAGGCGGAGCGTCGCGCCATCCTGCGAAGAAATGCGCGCGCCGCCGACGCCGTAGAAGGCGGCCGACGGATTCGTGACTTCGATGAAGGAGGCCAAGCCGATGCCGCGATGAACGCCGCGCGCCCGCAGCTCTTCTTGTTCGGCGCGGAGCCGCTCGTAGTCCATCATCGCGAGGAGCTTTGCGAGCGAGGCGTGGTGCGAGAGCCTCTCGAACTTGATGCCCGAGGCGCCGGTCGCCGGATAGGCGTCGTCGGGAATGAGATTGCGCCGCCTGAGCTCCGCCGGGTCCATGCCGATTTTCGCCGCAGCGAGGTCCACAAGCCCTTCGGTGACCGCGGTCGCGATCGGATGGCCGACCGCGCGGTATTGGCACATGACGTTCTTGTTCTGAAAGACCACACGGGCGCGAGCGCGGTAATTCGTGCACGCATAGGGGCCGCCGACCAGGTTGACAACCTGGTTGGCTTCGATGCCGCTGGTGCGCGGATAGACCGAATAGGGCCCGATGCCGGTGAGATCGTCGATTTCAAAAGCCGTGATGGTGCCGTCCTTCTTCACGCCGATTCGCGCTTTAACGCGGTGATCGCGCGCATGAATGTCGGTGACGAAGCTTTCCAGCCGATCGGCGACGAATTTCACCGGCCGCTTGAGCAGCTTCGACAGCGCCACCGTCGCCATCTCGTCGGCATAGATGTGCACCTTGATGCCGAACGAGCCGCCGACGTCTTTGGTGATCACCCGCACCTGATGCGGTTCGAGCGCTAAATGCCTGGCGAAAATGTCCTGCGTCATGTGGGGCGCTTGCGTGCCGTGGTACACGGTGAGCCGCTGTTCGCCGGGGTTCCAGTCGGCCACGATGGCGCGCGGCTCGTTGGTCACGCCGGTATGGCGGCCGAAGATGAAGGTCGCCTCCGCGACCGCGTCCGCCTGTGCGAAGGCGGCGTCAGGATCGCCCGCGACATGCGCGCGCTCGAAGGTCAGATTGTCGCCGAGTTCGGGATGGATCACCGGCGTAGCCGGATCGAGCGCGGTTTCGGCGACAGTGACGGCGGGGAGCGGCTCGTAATCGACCTCGACCAGCGCGCAGGCGTCTTCGGCTTCGGCGCGCGTTCTTGCCACCACCGCGCAGACCGCTTCGCCCTGCCAGCAGGCGCGCGCCACCGCGATGGCATGTTGCGGCGCCGATTTGATACCCTTCAGGTGTGTGAGCACCCCGACCCAGGGCGTGATGACGCTGGCGAGCTCCGCGCCGGTGACGACCGTGATCACGCCGGGCGCTTTCTTCGCTTGCTCCGTCTCGATCTGTTTGATGCGTGCGTGCGCGTGCGGCGAGCGCACGAAGGCCACATGCGCCAGGCGCGGCAGCGCGACGTCGCTGACATATTGCCCGCGCCCTTGCGTCAATCGCGCCAGGTTCGGCCGTGGCACCGAGCGGCCGATATAGGAATTCGGCCGGTCGAGCGCGGATAGTTGCGAGGGCCGGTCGGGCGAGAGTTTCATTGTTGTCCGCTACCGCGAAGCGTCGGAAGGGGACCGTCCGCACCCGCCTGTGCCACGGTTTCGATCGCATCGACGATCGCCTGATAGCCGGTGCAGCGACAGTAATGGCCGGAGAGATGCTCGCGGATCGTCTCGCGGCTTGGCACGTCGCCGCCGGCAAGCAACTCGCACGCGCTGATCAGGATACCGGGCGTGCAATAACCGCATTGCAGTGCGTTGCGCTCCTGAAACGCGCGTTGCAGGTCGGCCACCCTGCCCGAATCGGAAAGGCCCTCGATAGTCTCCACCTGCGCGCTGTCGCATTGCACCGCGAAGGTCAGGCAGCCGCGCACGACCTCGCCATTCAACAGAACTGTGCAGGCGCCGCATGCGCCGTGCTCGCACCCGACATGGCTGCCGGTGAGCGCAAGGTCCTCGCGGAGAAAATCGACCAGTGTCTTGCGCGCCTCGACGCGGGCGGACACCGTCTCGCCGTTGACCGTGAGCGTGATGTCGAGGTGGCGCGCGCTCATTGCTGTCCGGAACACTTGTCCCCACACCATGGATAGCATCGGGGCCGAAGGCTGTCATTCCGGGGCCGCGCCGGCGTTCGGCCTGGAATCCCGGGGCTCCGCTCGGAGCGCTTGCAGTGCGCCGCCGTTCCGGATTTGTTAGGCCACCGAAGGCAGCCGGCAGCCGCTGCCGCACACCGAGGGACGCCTGTGGCCGACAAGTTGACTGACGTCATCGAAGAGCTTTGCGTTGCCAACCGCATCCTGTCGCACGAGGGCGTGCTCGATGCTTTCGGCCATGTCAGCGTCCGCCACCCGGCCGATCCGAACCGCTATCTCTTGGCGCGCTCGCGCTCGCCGCTTCTGATCGAACCCGACGACATTCTGGAATACAAGCTCGATTCCGAGCCGGTGAAGCGCACCGGCGTGCGGCTCTATTCGGAGCGGGTGATCCACGGCGCTATCTATCAGGCGCGCAGCGACGTGATGGCGGTATGCCATCACCACGCTCCGGCGGTGATGCCGTTCTGTGTCGCCGGCAAGCAGATCGTGCCGGTCTTCCATGTCGGCGCCACCATCGGCGAGCAGACCCCGTTCTGGGATCAGGCCGACGAATTCGGCGACACCAATCTGCTAGTGGTCAAGCCCGAGGAGGGCCAGTCGCTCGCCCGCGTCCTCGGCCGCCATTGGGTGGTGCTCATGCGCCGCCACGGCGCCACAGTCGCCGGCACGAGCCTCAAGGAACTGGTGTCGCGGTCGATCTTTCTGTGTCAGAACGCCGACTATCAGATGAAGGCCTATCTGCTCGGCACGCCGACGCCGCTGCGCCCCGGCGAGGTCAAGCTTGCCGGGACCATCAATGTGATGCCGTCGGTGGTGGCGCGCACCTGGGAATATTGGAGCATGCGGCTGCAGGCGGCCGGCTTCTGGCCGCCGCATGTGAAAGTTCCCGGCGACTCCGAGGCAAAGCTGGTTGCGGCCGGCGCGGCTCCGGCGGCCGAAAAGAAGAAGCGGGTGTGATGCCGATTTTGCTGAGGCTTGTGTCCGCTCACTCTCGCGCAAGCGGCGAGCTGGCGGACGTTTCGTCATTGCGAGCTAAGCGAAGCAATCCGGCACAGCTCAAGGTTTTGGATTGCTTCGTCGCTCTGCTCCTCGCGATGACGAGGGTTATTGTAAGCGGATCCCCGCCTTCGCGGGGACGAGCGGCTTGCGAGTGAGCAGTCGATGTTGAAAATCTCCCGCCGCCGGGTCCTGCCCGTGCTCGCCGGTTTGTCGAGCTTCCCGGGGGCCCTGCATTCGGCTCAGGTCATGGCGCAGGAACAGAAGCCCGAACAGCAAGCAAAGAGCGATTCGCCCGAGACGCGTTTCCCGGCGGATTTCACCTGGGGGGCTTCGACCTCGAGCTATCAGATCGAAGGCGCGGTCGATGAAGACGGGCGCGGCAGGAGCATCTGGGACACATTCTCGCACACGCCCGGCATGGTGAAGAACGGCGACACCGGCGACGTCGCCTGCGACCACTATCATCGCTGGGTCGAGGATGTGGAATGGCTGGCGCGCGGCGGCTTCAACGCCTACCGGTTCTCGACCGCCTGGCCGCGCATTCTGCCGGCCGGCGCCGGCGCGATCGAGCCGCGCGGCCTCGATTTCTACGATCGATTGGTCGACGGCCTGGTCACCCGCGGCGTCACGCCGTGGTTGTGCCTCTATCATTGGGATTTGCCGCAAGCCCTGCAGGAGCAGGGTGGCGGCTGGCTCAATCGGGACACCGCCGACAAGTTCGCCGATTACGCGCGCATCGTCGCGCGGCGGCTCGGCGACCGCGTCAAGCATTGGGTGATGTTCAATGAGGCCAACATTCACGCGCTGTTCGGCTACGGCATGGGCGGCCACGCGCCGGGGCTCAAGGGCTTGGTCAACCTGATCCGCGCCAGCCACCATCAGAATCTGGCGCAAGGCCGCGCGCTGTCCGCGCTGCGCGCGGAGCGCGCGGATCTGCGCCTTGGCACCGTGCTCAACATTTCGCCGGTGCGGGCGTCGTCGGAGCGCGAGGCCGACCACCGCGCGGTCGAGCGCTTCGATGCATTCTGGAACGGCGCTTTCCTCGATCCGCTGTTCAAGGGCGCCTATCCGGAGACGGTGGCCGCCGAATTCGAGCCGGCCGTGGTCGAGGGCGATCTGAAAATCATCCGGGCGCCGATCGATTTCTTGGGGCTCAACTACTACGCGCCGGCCTGGGTGACGGAGGCGCCGCAGAGCTTGCTTGGCGCCTGGTTCGGTGCGGTGCCTGCGGGCATGCGCTTTACCGCCATGGGCTGGCCGGTCGATGCAGGCGGATTGAACGACGTGCTCATCCGCTTGCGCGACAGCTACGGCAATCCGGAAATCTATGTCACCGAGAACGGCGCCTGCTACGACGACCACGTCGCGCCCGACGGCACAGTGTCCGACGCCGAGCGCACCGCCTACTTGCGCGAACATATCGCTGCAGCGCGTCGGGCCATTGCCGATGGCGTCAAGCTCAAGGGCTATTTCGCTTGGTCGCTCCTGGACAACTTCGAGTGGTCGGAGGGCTATAGCCGCCGCTTCGGCCTGATCTACGTGGATTTCGCGAGCCAGAAGCGGACGCCGAAGTCGTCGTTCAATTTCCTCGCTGAGACGATCAAGCGACGGGGATGATCAGTCTCGTCATGGCGGCAGGCCTTGTCCCGGCCATGCCGATTCGCGATTCACCGCGGTGCCGCTTCTTTCGCGGTGCCCGGCGCAAGGCCGGGCATGACGCTGCATATGACGCGCGGCTTCAATGCCGATCGCGCGCAGCGGCGCTGATAGCGCTGAGGATCGCGGTGCGGCCCTTGTCGAGCGTGCTGCGCACCGCTTGTTGTGCGCCGATCTCGCCCATCTCGCGCTGGCGCTTGACAATGGCGGTCGTCATCAATGGTTCGACGCCGAGCTCGCGCAAGGTCACTGCGACCTCTTCCATCTCTGCGGCGCGGCGCTCGCCGTGGTTTGCCATGCGCTCGAGGTTGTAGGGAATGACTTTCGTCCAATCGAGGCCCGGATAGTTGTTCCTCAATGAGGCCGCGACCTCGTCGACCACACCGGCGCGAGCGGCGGCAAGGAAGCATTCAAGCGTCAGCGCTTCCATACCTTTCATGATGACACTGCGGATCATCTTGATCGCTGCGGCGGCGCCGACATTCGCTCCGGCGACGCTCGCGCGCATGGAAAGCGCGGCCAATGCCGGCGCGATCATCTCGGCGTGCGGGCCGGCAAGCAGCAGCGGCGTCTGATGCCGCGCCGGATAGATCGGCGCGACGACGGCGACATCGACATAGCGCGCCGCATTGCCGAGAAGCTTCGCGGTGTCCTGCTTGCGGGCGGGCGAGACCGAGTTGATGTCGAGGAAATAGGGCAAGCCGGCAAGATGCGGCGCGACCGATTGCGCAGCTTCGACGCTTGCCGCCGCGGTTACCGCCGAGACGATGATATCGGCATCGCCGATGGCGTCAGCAGCCGAGCCGGCGCAGCGCACGCCGATAGCGTCGGCTGCGCGCTTGAGTTTCTCGCCCTTCGCCTCGGGGAACAAAATGTCCCAGGCGGCGATGCGGGTGACACCTTCGTCGCGCAAGCCGGCGGCGATCGCCTGGCCGGCTTCGCCGAAGCCGATGAAACAGAGGACTGGCTTGTTGTTGGGCATGTCGCGCCTCCAAATGACACTTCTCATAACTCTTCGCAATGCTACCTTGCGGGGCTCCTTTGAGAAACAGGCGTCCGGACACTTGTATGAAACCTCTCTCCTGCCGCGAGCGGCTCGAACAGGCGCTCTCCCGCATCAGCGATCCGAACGGGGAGGGGGCCAAGGCCTGCCTGACGGTCTATAGCGAATCCGCGCGCGACGTCGCCGACGCGGCCGATGCTCGCGCCAGAGCCGGCGTTTCGCTCGGCCCGCTTGATGGCGTCACCGTCAGCATCAAGGATCTGTTCGACGTTGCCGGCGAGCCGACGCGCGCCGGCTCGAAAATCCTCGCCGAAGAGGCGGGGCCGGCCGCCGCCGATGCCCTAGTGGTACGACGCTTGCGCGCCGGCGGCGCGGTGATCGTCGCCAAGACCAATATGACCGAATTTGCCCTCGGCGCGATCGGCGCCAATCCGCATTTCGGCACACCCGCCAACCCGCGCGACCGCGCCCGCGTGCCGGGCGGTTCGTCGTCCGGCGCCGCCGTGACGGTCGGCGACCGCATGGCCGAGATCGCGATCGGCAGCGATACCGGCGGCTCGGTGCGCATTCCGGCGGCGCTTTGCGGCATCGTCGGCTTCAAGCCGAGTCGTGTGCGGGTGCCGACGGCGGGCGCCTTTCCCTTGAGCACCTCGCTCGATTCGATTGGCCCGTTGGCGAACGGCGTCGCCGATTGCGCCAAGGCGGACGCCGTGATGGCGGGCGCGCAATTTACCCCGCTTGAGGCGCTGCCGCTCGCCGGCCTGCGCTTCGGCATCGCGCAGGGCTTTCCGCTGGAGCATTTGGACGAGACTGTCGCGGCCGCCTTCGATGCGGCGACCGAGCGGCTGGCGGGGGCCGGCGTGCGTCTGACGGACGAGCCGATTCCGCTGTTTGATGAGATGCGGCAGGTCAACGCCTACGGGGGCATCGTGCAGCCGGAGGCGTATGCCATTCATCAAGACCGCGTCAAGCGGCGCGCCGCCGACATCGATCCGAACATCCGCGTGCGGCTCGAGCGCGGTGGCGCGGTGTCAGCGGCCGACTACATCAACATGATTTACGCGCGTGAGCGCCTGGTGCGCGCGATGGACTGCCGGCTTTCGGGCCTCGACGCCCTGATCATGCCGACCGCGGGCATCGTCGCGCCCAAGATTGCCGACGTCGCCAATGCCGAGACCTTCGCCAAGAGCAACACGATGCTGCTGCGCAATACTTCGATCGGCAATTTCTTCGATCTCTGCGGCATCTCGCTGCCGCTGCCCGCGAAGCTACCCGTCGGCCTGATGCTGCTATCGCGCAACGGCACGGATGTGACGCTGTTGCGCGTTGCCGCCGCCGTCGAAGCGTTGTTCGCGTCCGCGTAGGCGCCGTCTTTGCCGGCCTTGTCAGAACGCTTGCCGCAACCGCCCCATGATCGCCGACAACGCCGCGACCCGCGTGCTCAATGGCGTCAGCGGGAAGGATCGGCGCAGCCGGTTGAAGACGTCGGCCGCGGATGCCGCGTCGCTGTCGGCGAAGGCATCGGCCATGGCCCGCGCCGCGTCCGCCTCGGGCCGCCCGCTCAGCGTCGCCGGTAGCATGGTGACCTCGCCGAACGGATTGGGTGGCTCAATCCGGAGCGTAATGCGGCGGGCGGTCATGACGAACTCCGGCTGCGTACACGTCCGCATCACCAACCCGCGACCTTGGGCGAAGTTCCATTTTCATTCTTGTCGGCGCCGATGGGCGAGCCTAGTTATCAATCCACCCCGCCATGGGCGGCGGCTATCGTCCCTTTCACCAAGCCATTCCGGAGCTTCCCCGTGATGAAACTTTACTACTGGCCCGGCGCCTGTTCGCTTTCGCCTCACATTGTTTCGCGCGAAGCCGGCATCGATCTGCAACTGGCGCAACTCGACCGCGCCGAGCGCAAGACCGCCGACGGCACGGTGCTGTCGAGCGTCAATCCGAAGAACCAGGTGCCGGTCCTGGAATTGGACGACGGGCAGAAGCTGACCGAAGGTCCGGTGATCGTTCAGTATCTCGCGGACCAGAAGCCCGCTGCCGGGCTTGTGCCACCGCCCGGCACGATGGAACGCTACCGCGTCCAGGAATGGCTCAACTTTATCACCTCGGAGTTGCACAAGACCTTCGGGCCGCTGTTCCGCCCCACCACACCGGACGACTTCAAGGCGACATTGCGCGCCATGCTCGCGCAGCGCTTCGATTGGATCGACAAGCAGCTTGCCGGCAAACAGTACCTGATGGGCGACAAGTTCACCGTCCCCGACGCCTACCTGTTCACAGTGTTGCGGTGGTCGCCGCGCGTCGACATCGATCTCGGCAAGTGGAAGAACATCACCACCTATCTCGACCGCGTCGGTTCGCGTCCAAAAGTGCAGGAGGCGATGAAGGCGGAAGGCTTGTTGCAGTAGGCGGCGGAGGCGCGAGGCTGTCTCGCGCTATCCAACTGCAAGCGTTTCGAACGCCGGACCCTGCTCCCTGAGCTGCAGGCGGTAGAACGAGGCGTAGCGGCCGCCCTTGCGCAGAAGCTCCTCGTGGCGGCCGGATTCCACCACTTGGCCTGACTCCACCACCAGAATGTTGTCGGCATGCGTGATGGTGGCGAGCCGGTGCGCGATCACCAACGTGGTGCGGCCCTTGCGCAATTCGGCGAGCGCCTCCTGCACGTGCCGCTCGGATTCCGAATCGAGCGCCGCCGTCGGCTCGTCGAGCAGGATGATCGGCGCATTCTTGATCAATGCGCGCGCAATCGCGATGCGCTGGCGCTGGCCGCCGGACAGCTGCAGGCCGTGCTCGCCGACCGGGGTGTCGTAGCCGTGCGGGAAGCTTACGATGAAATCGTGCGCGTGCGCGGCTTTGGCGGCGGCGACGATCTCGGCTTCGCTGGCGCCGAGGCGGCCGAGCGCGATATTGTCGCGGATGCTGCCGCGGAACAGTTGCACGACCTGCCCCACATAGGCGATCTGCTGGCGAAGCGAGCCGCGCGACACGCTCGCGACGTCCTGCTCGTCGATGAGGACGCGACCGCTATCCACCTTGTAGAAGCGCAAGATCAGATCGAGCACGGTCGATTTGCCGCCGCCCGAGGGACCGACCAAAGCGGTGAGCTTGCCGGGCTGGGCGATGAAACTCATGCCGCGCAGCACCGGCACGCCGGTCCGATAGGCAAAGCGCACGTCGGCGAATTCCAGGCGTCCGGTCGCGAGCTTGAGCGCCGGGTGGTCGCTGTCTTTGGATTCGCCGGGCGGGCTGTCAATGATTTCGTAGAGCACGCGCACGCCGACCAGCCCGTTGTTGAGATCCATGTTGAGGCGGGCAAGCCTCTTCGCCGGCTCGTAGGCGAGCAGAAAGGCGGCGAGAAACGAGACGAATTGTCCGGGCGTCGCCCCGGTCGCGATGCCGCGATAGCCGCCATAGATCATGGTCAGCGCGATGGCAAAACCGCCGAGCATCTCCATCAGCGGGCCGGAGCGGTTGGAGACGCGCGCCATTTTGTTGGAGTCGCGCTCGACCGCGGCGACGCTGTCGTCGAGTCGTCGCTGCATCTCGTCCTCGAGCGAAAACGCCTTGACCATGCGCAGGCCTTGCAGCGCTTCCTGCATGGTCTCGATGATGCGCGTGCCGCTGGTGAATTGCAGGCGGGCGATGTTGCGCACCCGCCGCACCAGCTTGCGCAGGAAGATAATCGCCGGTGGCGCCACGATGAAGCCGCCGAGCGACATGATCGGATCCTGCGTCACCATCACGATGGTCAATGCGATCAGCGACATCAGATCGCGGCCGACGGCGGTGATGAGCAAATTGATCACTGAGGACACCGCATTGGCGCCGGTGGTCAGCCGGGCGATGAATTCCGACGAGTGCCGGTCGGCGAAGAAGCTCATATTCTCGTGCAGCAGCTTGTCGAACATGCGCCGCTGATTGTCGGCGACGATGCGATTGCCGATGCGCGAGAGCATCACGGTGCTGAAATAGGTGGCGAGCCCGCGCCCCCCGAAAATGATCATCACCAGGATGCCGATGACGACGATGCCGTGGAAATTGCGGTTGACCCAGGCCTCGTTGGTCATCGTGCCGACCAAATAAGCGCTGAGAGCGGCGCCGGCGGCGGCGAGCCCCATCATCAGTGCGGCCACCGCATAGCGCCGCCAGTGCGTGAGCGCCTCATCGACCAACAAACGGCGCAGCAGCGCAAAGGTCGGATAGGCGTTCGGGTTTCCGGCCGGCGAAACGTTCATGTCGCTGTCCGTTACATTCCTTCGACGGCGGCGTGGCGCGTCCCCAGCGCCTTTACGTTCCATGCCCGGCCGAGGCGGACTTTTCAAGTTGTTTCTCGCGGCTTAGCCGCGGCCGGAACTTGCGGCGGCGCGCTGATCGATAGCTTGCGGAACGCTTGTCCGGCGCTCGACCAAGGCCTGTTCCCAGGCGATCGCATGCGCCACGATGGTGGCAAGATCATCGAAGCGCGGTTGCCAATTCAACGCCGTGCGGGCGCGGCGCGAGTCGGCCACGATCTGCGCCGGATCGCCCTCGCGCCGGGGCGCAATCTCGACCTTGAAATCGACGCCGGCAACGCGCTTGACCGTCTCGACCACCTCCAGCACCGAAAAGCCGTGACCATAGCCGCAATTGAGCGTCAACGACGCTCCGCCTGAGCGCAGATGCCGGAGCGCATCGGAATGCGCGCGCGCCAGATCGCTGACGTGAATATAGTCGCGCACACAGGAGCCGTCGGGCGTCGGATAGTCGTCGCCGAAGACGTCGAGCTTTGCGCGCAGGCCAAGCGCTGTTTCGACCGCGACCTTGATCAGGTGCGTCGCCGCCCGCCCGATTGTCCGGCGCGGCAGAGCGGGTCGGCGCCGGCGACGTTGAAGTAGCGCAGTATGACGTGATTCATTCCCCGCGCGCGGCCGGCGTCGCGCAACATCACTTCGCTCATCAGCTTCGACCAGCCGTAAGGCGAGATCGGCTGTAGCGCTGCGGTTTCCGTCACCGGAATTTCCGCCGGATTGCCGTAGACCGCGGCGGTCGAGGAAAAAATGAAGTTGGCTACGCCGGCGTTCACCGCGCATTCGATCAGCGCGCGGGTGTTGACCGTATTGTTGCGATAGTAGCCGAGCGGATCGCGCACCGAATCCGGAACCACGATCGAAGCGGCGAAATGGATGATCGCGTCGACCGCTTCGTCACGCAGGAGCCGGCCGACGAGTTCCTGGTCGCCGCTATCGCCAACCACAAGCGGCACGCCCGCCGCAAACGCCCAGTCGTGTCCGGTGGACAGGTTGTCAAGTACCACCAGGCGCTCGCCGGCATCGACGAACTCGAGCACCATGTGGCTTCCGATATAGCCCGCTCCGCCTGTAATCAGGACTGTCATGCGCCAAAGCTCGTTTGCACACGCACTGCTATACGCTTGATTTCATGAACATGCGGTTAGGCCGATATTCCAGAGCGTGCGGCCTTTTCGGTGAGCACCGCGCGGGCGGCGGCCAGCACCCGGTCGGACGCGATGTCGCGCATGCAGCGGTGATGGGCGAGCCGACAGACCGGCTTGTGGCAGGGCCGGCAAGAAAGCGCGCTCGCGGTTTCTATCGCGGCCGCGAGCGGGTTGAGCGGCGCCCAATGCCAGGCGCTGGTGGGGCCGAAAATGCCGATCGACGGCGTTCCGACGGCGGCCGCCACATGCAGCAGCCCGGAATCGTTGGAGACCGCGACCGAGGCGGCGGCCAGCGCAAGGATCGCGTCGCGTAGGTCA
>Ga0210383_10003675_pt1 | contig 13704 bp, 8 predicted proteins | sample IncBWC14OmetaG_FD_160072 | JGI IMG/M metagenome (GOLD analysis project Ga0210383, IMG submission 160072) | Forest soil microbial communities from Barre Woods Harvard Forest LTER site, Petersham, Massachusetts, United States - Inc-BW-C-14-O ...
ATCCGCCGCGTAGCCAGGCCATTGACTGGTCCCGGTTTCTGGGAAGTATTTATTTCGGACAGTTTCCTCGAAACATGCGGCCGCAGTATTCTGACCAGTACAACTTGACGATCAAGAGGGAATTGCCCGGCGATATTCTCTTGCAGGTTGCCTATGTAGGTTCGCAAGGCCATCGCTTGCTCGCTACCTATGAGGTGAACCCCGGTAATCCTGCAACCTGCAATGATCTGGCGGGGCAGGGACAGGGTTGCGGACCTCTGGGCGAAGACTCGGCGTATTCCTTTATACTCAACCTTCCGGCTGGGCAGACTTTCCACCTTCCCTATGTGGGAGGTCCGTCGGGCGGACCAAACATTCCTTGCTCTATTTTGAATCCGTCCACTGCCTGCGTCCTGACCCCCGCATCCAATGGCCAGCAGATTACTCTCGTTGGAATCCGCCCGTACTCCTCGCCTCTGTGCAACCCCCTGACCGGCACAGGCTGCCCGACCGGCGGCACGCCGGTATTCTCCGGTATCTTCAGCGAGGATACCATCGCGCACTCCAACTACAACTCGCTACAAGCGTTGTTCGAAAAACGCTTTTCGCACGGCCTGCAATTTCAGGCTTCCTATACCTTCAGCAAATCCTTGGACAATGCCTCAAGCTTCGAGAGCGCTTTGAATCCCTTGAATTTCAACTCCACTTACGGACTCTCGAACTACGATGCGCGTCACCGTTTCGTGTTCAACTATGTTTGGGAACTGCCGGTTCCGAACTACGATGGGCTCAAAGGGAAACTTCTGGACGGCTGGGAGGCGTCGGGCATTCTCACCTTCCAGAGCGGTTTCCCCATTCGCATCACGTCCCAGGCGGATATCGAGCAACTGGACACCACTTTCGACTTCGAGGCTCCGGGCCAGCCTAACCTTACAGGCCCGTTCAAAACGCACGATCCGCGCAAGGATGGGTTCGTCTTCGATCCGGGTCTGTTCACCAATAACACCGTTGCGGCAGGGACGATCGGCAACGCACCTCGGTCGATCTGCTGCGGTCCGGGGATCAACGGCACGGACATGAGCTTCTCCAAGCAAACCCGGTTTTCCGAGAGATGGCAGATGGAGTTCCGAGCCGATGTCTTCAATGTTTGGAACCATGCGCAGTTTTATAGCGTGGATGGCAACATCTCGAATTTAGGCGGCACGTTTGGTCAGCCACTACACATTCGCGATCCGCGACTCGTGCAGTTCGCGCTGAAGTTTCGCTTCTAGCGTAGACTGGCAGATTCGCCGTGCTTCCTGAAGCGCTCCGACTTGACGGGAGCGCCTTCGCACGTTCGAAACGACAGAAAGAAGCAGTTCAACATCGAAGTTTTTTTGGTACAAACTGACCGCAGGGAACAGACCTGCACCGGTTGGCCGCTCGGCGGCCACCGAGGATATGGAACAAGGAAATGCACGACGCACTGCAGAAAGAAATTGCCGCCTACGAGAAGCGCACGCCGAAATCCGCGGATGCCTACAAGCGCGCTTTGCAACGCATTCCGCTTGGCGTTGCCAGCAATTACCGCTACTACGAACCCTACCCGCTGTTTGTGAAAGACGGAAAAGGAAGCAAGATTCACGACCTCGATGGAAACGAATACATCGATCACAACCTTTGTTTTGGCGCGCTGATGGCCGGGCATTGCCATCCCGCGGTGGTGCAGGCGATCGAGCAAGTACTGCATGAAGGAACGACGTTCGGCATGCCGCACGACATGGAATGGGAACTGGCGGAAGAGATCTGCAAACGTTACCCGGTCGAGATGGTACGGTTCGGTTCAAGCGGCACGGAGGCTACCATGCACGCCTGCCGCATCGCACGCGCCGCCACGAACCGCGAGAAGATTCTGAAGTTCGAAGGCGCTTACCACGGCCTGCATGACACCGCCCTTGTCAGCGTCAAACCCCAAGCCGAAGACTACGGCGATCCTGAAGCGCCGAACGCCGTCCCCGGTGGAGGCGGCGTGCCCAAAGCGGCGGTCGCAAACGTCGTCGTCGCTGCTTTCAATAACCTCCCGAGCGTCGAGCGCCGCTTCCGTGAAAATCCCGGGCAGATCGCCGCGATCATCCTCGAACCTATTCTGATGAACGTCGGGCTGTGCATGCCACAGCCCGGTTTTCTTCAGGGCTTGCGGGAGATCGCTACGAAAAACGGCGCACTGCTCATCTTCGACGAAGTGAAAACCGGCGCGAAACTCGCTTGGGGTGGTGCCAGCGAATACTTCGGCGTGAAGCCGGACATGATTTGCCTGGCAAAGTCCATCGGCGGCGGCCTGCCGCTGGCCGCGTTCGGCGCGAGCCGGCCGGTGATGGATTTGATCGCGCAGCACAAGGTTTTTCACGGCGGGACGTACAACACGAATCGCGTGGCCATGGCCGCGGGGCTGGCCACGTTCCGTGAGGTTCTTTCGCGAGAGAACTACACGCATGTCGGTAAACTCAGCAAGCAGCTCAGCGAAGGCTATCGCGTCATCGTGAAGAAAACCGGCCTCGAGGCCTACGTGATAAGCGCGGGCGTCAACGGTGCGTTGATGCTGTACCCGCGGGAAATTCGCAATTATCGCGATTGGACCAATATCGACATCGATCTTTGGCGCCACTACTGGTTCGCGATGGTCAACCGGGGCGTGCTGCCGCAGCCCTATTGGTGGGACGAGCAGTGGACCATCTCCGTCCAGCACACGGAAGCCGACATCGACAAACATCTCGCCGTGTTCGAGGAAGTGGCGCCCGGGCTCGCCAAAGCGCAGCTTGAGCGTGGTGCAGCCTTCGTAGGCGCCGCGGGCCACTGAAGCGTCGCTGATTCAGAGGAGACCACTAGATTGCAGAACGAGGCCGCCATGGCGTCCGCTGCGCCCGCAGTTCAAGATACGCCTCACCTGCGGCGTGTGTTGGGGCGCATGGACCTCGTTCTGCTTTTTGTTGTAGCCGTCTTCAATTTGAATGTTGTTCCCTCGATTGCTGCCAACGGCGGCGTCACCGTCTGGCTCTGGCTCATTTCGCTTTTGCTTTTCTTTTGGCCGCAAGGCATTGCCGTTATCGAGCTTGCTCACCGATATCCTGGAGAAGGCGGTGTCTACCTCTGGGCCAAGGAAGTCTTCGGAGACTTTCACGGTTTTCTCTCCGGTTGGTGCTACTGGACCAACAACATGATGTATGTGCCGACGGTCATGTTGTACTTCGTCGGTGTTTCCGTTTTTGCACTCGGTTCCGGTCACGAGGCGCTGGCTGACAATAAAACCTTTGCGCTGACCGCTTCGCTTCTACTGTTGATTTTTCTCGTCGGGCTGAATGTGGTCGGCCTGGGCGTCGGTAAGTGGGTCAACAATCTCGGCGCGATCGGCACCGGAATTGCCGCAGCGGTTCTGATAGGGCTTGGCATCGTTGTGTGGTTGCGATTCGGGACCAGCGTGACCTGGGCTGACTTTCGAATCCCCCCCAATCCACGATTCGTGCTGAATTCTTTCGGTGTGATTTGCTTTGGACTGGTAGGGCTCGAGCTTGCTTCGGTGATGGGCGACGAAATCGAGAATCCGCAAAAAACCCTGCCGGGAGCCGTGGCCTGGGGAGGCGTGCTTTCCGGCTTGCTCTACATTGGAGCGACCTTGACGCTGCTCATCGCCGTCACCAAGGGCGACATCAACGTGCTCCAAGGCATTGTTCAAGCGGTCGGACACATGGCCAGCCGCGTCGGAGTTGCATGGATCGTCGCGCCCTTCGCGTTTTTGCTGAGCATGTCCATCGCGGGCATCGCGTCTGCCTGGCTCGGCGGTTCGGCGCGAATTCCATTTGTCGCCGGACTCGATTCCTACATGCCCGCCTGGCTCGGCAAGGTGCATCCCCGTTATCGCACGCCGTACGCCGCGCTGATCATTCACGCCGCGGTCTCCATGGTCCTCGTGGTGCTCAACTTCAGCGGTTGGTGGATCTGGAATAAATTTATCGGCTTGTCTTTCGTGGCCTACCTCTTGCGGGCGTTCGGGTTTGTCGTGGCGAACTTATCGGCCAGCGAAACCGGTGTGCAGGAGACTTTTCAGAAGCTGCTTTCGCTCGCTGTAGTTCTGCAGCTAGTTCCCTTTCTTTATATGTTTGGGGCCTTGCTGAGAATCGCGTTCAGCGATTCCTTTCGAAAAACTTGCTATAACCGGGCGACGTTGATTCTTTCCGGCGCCAGTGGGCTGGTCACTACCATTCTGGGAATCGCCCTGGCTTTTTTCCCGGCGCAGCAGGTCACCTCCATTCTTTCCTATGAGGTGTGGATGTTTGGCGGAACATTGTTTTTCACCGGACTTGCCGCGTTTTTCTTTTTCATTTACGGGCGCCGCAAGACAGCGAGAAAACTTGCCGCCGCAGCTCCGGCTATTTGAGCTTTGCGGGCGCCTGTTAGGGCGCCCGCGCGGTTGGGAGTTTGGGAGGTGGTGATGTCCAGCACTGCGACGGCGGAAATTCGAACCTACAAGAATTATGTCAATGGCGAATGGCTGGCCAGCGCCTCGGGAGAAACATTTCCGGTTTATGATCCTTCGACCGAGGAAGTCATCGCGCAGGTTGCTGCCGCCGGCGCCGCCGATGTCGACCGCGCTGTAAAAGCTGCGCGCGCGGCCTTTGACGGCGGGCCGTGGGCCACGACTTCCGCGCAGGACCGCGGCCGCGTCCTTTTTAAGCTGGCCGAAAAAATCCGCCAGAATGCCGCATTGCTTGCAGAGATCGAATGCCGCAACACCGGCAAGCCTATCGTCGAAGCGGAGTACGATATCGCGGATGTCGCCACCTGTTTTGAATATTACGGCGGCCTTGCCAACAAAGTCCTCGGAAGCGTTAATCCCGTGCCGGCCAACGCGCTCAGCTTCACGTTCCGCGAGCCGGTCGGCGTCGCCGGACAAATTATTCCATGGAACTATCCGCTGCTCATGGCCGCGTGGAAACTCGCGCCCGCGCTCGCCGCTGGCTGCACATGCATTCTGAAGCCCGCCGAGCAAACGCCGCTGACGGCGCTGGAATTCGCAAACTGGTTTGCGGAAGTTGGCTTGCCGCCAGGCGTGGTGAATATCGTCAACGGCCTGGGTGAAACGGCGGGCGCCGCGCTCGTCGCGCACCCTAGTGTCGACAAAATTGCGTTCACCGGCAGCGCCGCCGTCGGCAAGCTCATCGTCAAAAGTGCCGCGGACTCGCTCAAGCGGGTGACCCTCGAACTGGGAGGCAAATCGCCTAACATTTTCTTTACCGACGCGGATTGGGAGGCCTCCATCGATGGCGCGCTCTTCGGCGTGTTCATCAATCAAGGAGAAGTCTGTTCCGCGGGCAGCCGCATCCTTGTCGAAAGACAGATCTATTCCAAGTTTGTTGAGGCCATGACGGAGAAAGCCAAACGCATCAAGCTTGGCGCGCCTCTCGAGCGCGAAACGAAAATGGGCCCGCTCGTCAGCAAAGAACAATATGACCGCGTCAGCTCTTACCTCGAACTCGGCAAGAAAGAAGCAAAAGTCGCCATCGGCGGCGGCCGCCCGAAGCAGTTCGGCAAGGGCTACTATCTCGAGCCGACAATTTTTTACGACGTGGATAACACCGCGCGCATCGCCCGCGAAGAAATCTTTGGCCCGGTGGCGTCCGTAATTCCCTTCGATGGAGAAGCTGACGCTATCCGAATTGCCAACGACACGCCATACGGCCTGGCCGCGGCTGTCTGGACGCGCGACATCTACAGAGCCTTCCGCGTAGTGAAGGCGCTCCGCGCCGGCATCATTTGGGTCAATCACATGCAGCCGACCTACGTCGAAGCGCCATGGGGCGGCTACAAGCAGTCCGGCTTCGGCCGCGAACTCGGCCCTTGGGGCCTCGAAGAATATCTGGAGACAAAACAAGTCTTCGTCAATCTCGACGAAACGCCCATTGGCTGGTACTAGAGTTGCAGCACGCTGGCCGTGTCCCGGCTGGCCGCTAGAAGGAAAAGGAAATGGCTACTATTCAGATTCGTACCGAAATTCCCGGACCGCGTTCGCGCGCGCTGATGGCGCGCCGCGAAGCGGCCATCCCGCGCGGGCCCGCGAGCGCCACGCCAATTTTCGCTGCGCGCGCGGATGGCGCGATCATCGAAGATGTCGACGGCAACCGCTACATCGATTTCGCCGGAGGAATCGGCTGCCTCAACATCGGCCACCGCTCTCCGCGCGTCATTTCCGCGATTCAAGAGCAACTCGAAAAGCATTTGCATCTGTGCTTTGCCGTCACGCCGTATGAAAGCTACGTGGCGGTTGCGGAAAAACTGAATTCGCTGGCTCCCGGCAGTTTCGCGAAGAAAACCATTCTTCTCAACTCCGGCGCCGAAGCCATAGAGAATTCCATCAAGATCGCTCGCGCCTACACAAAACGTCCCGCGGTCATCTGCTTCGAAGATGCTTTCCACGGACGCACGCTTCTCACCATGTCGCTGACCAGCAAGACGCACCCGTACAAAGCAGGCTTCCAGCCGTTTGCTAGCGATATCTACCGCATTCCGTTTGCATATCCGTATCGCCATCCATCCGGCACGACGTCCGCAGACTTTGCGCATCATCTCGAAGACGCATTCAAACGCTCTGTCGCGCCGGAATCCGTTGCCGCCCTGATTGTCGAACCCGTTCTCGGCGAAGGCGGATTTGTCATTCCGCCACGCGATTACTTCAAGCTTCTCCAAAATATCTGCCGCCAGCACGGCATCCTGTTCATCGCGGACGAAGTGCAATCGGGATTCGCGCGTACCGGCAAATGGTTTGCGTGCGAGCATTTCGGCATCGAGCCTGATTTGCTCGCCATGGCGAAGTCGCTGGGCGGCGGCATGCCCATTGCTGCCGTGACCGGACGCGCGGAAATCATGGACGCGCCTGGACCGGGCGCTCTCGGCGGCACGTACTGCGGACACCCCGCTTCCTGCGCTGCGGCGCTGGCTGCGATCGAAACCATAGAAAAAGATGGTTTGCTCGCGCGCTCGACGGCCATCGGCGAATATTTTGAAAAACGCGCGCGCGGCTGGCAGAAAAAATGGCCCTTGGTCGGCGACGTTCGGAGGCTGGGCGGCATGTGCGCCATCGAACTGGTGCGCAACGCCCAAACTCGCGAACCAGCGGACTCGGAAACAAAAGAGATCGCCAAGTATTGCTACGAGCACGGCCTCATCATGATCACCGCAGGCACCTTCAACAATGTCATTCGCATTCTCGTTCCGCTCGTGGTCACCGACGAGCAACTGAATGACGGGCTGGATGTAATCGAAGCTGCGCTCGCGGGCGCCGCGGAGCGCAAGCAGGCCGCGCTTTCCCACGCATAGGTCGGTCATGGAGTGAAAGCGCCGAGCTATCCCCAATCGCATCTAACGTCCTTAGACCTTCAGGAGTATTCGATGCAAGACACAATTACAAAATCCACGAGCCTCGCGGTCGAACTAAGAGACGCGCGGCTCTTTCGCGAAGCTTGCTACGTCGATGGGCAGTGGATTCAAGCTGGTTCGGGACAGACGATTAGCGTAGACAATCCCGCCACGAAGGAAATCATCGGCAAAGTGCCAAAACTGGACGGCCCGGAGACCCGGCGGGCCATCGAAGCCGCGAGCAATGCGTTTCCCGCATGGAGCAAGAAAACCGCGAAGGAGCGTGCCGCGGTTCTTCGCCGATGGTTCGACCTGCTGATGGCCAACCAGGAAGACCTCGCGCGACTCATGACGCTCGAACAAGGCAAGCCCCTTGCCGAATCGCGCGGAGAAGTCGCCTACGCCGCGGCCTTCCTCGAATGGTTCGGTGAAGAAGCCAAGCGCGTTTACGGCGACGCCATTCCTCAGCATCAATCCGACAAGAGAATCGTCGTCATCAAGCAGCCCATCGGCGTCGTCGCCTGCATCACTCCGTGGAATTTTCCGCTGGCCATGATCACGCGCAAAGCGGGGCCGGCGATCGGCTCCGGCTGCACCGTGGTACTGAAACCCGCCTCGCAAACTCCGTTTTCCGCTCTTGCACTCGCGGAACTTGCCGAACGTGCTGGCGTTCCAAGAGGCGTGTTGAATATTGTTACCGGCTCCGCGACGGAGATTGGCGCCGAACTTACTTCCAATCCCAGCGTTCGAAAACTTTCGTTCACGGGCTCCACGGAAATTGGAAAAATCCTAATGGCCCAGTGCGCGCGCACGGTGAAAAAGCTTTCTCTCGAGCTCGGAGGAAACGCACCGTTTATCGTGTTTGAGGACGCGGATTTGGAGGCCGCTGTCGAAGGCGCGATGGCCTCCAAGTATCGCAATACCGGGCAAACTTGCGTGTGCACAAACCGCCTGCTCGTCGAAGACACCGTCTACGACGCTTTCGCCCAAAAGCTGGCCGCCGCAGTAAAAAAACTCAAACCCGCGCCGGGACTGGAAGCGGGCTCGACGCAAGGGCCGCTGATTGACGACGCAGCCGTCGAAAAAGTGGAAAGCCATATCCGCGACGCGCAATCCAAAGGAGCAAAAATCCTCGTCGGCGGACACCGTCACGCACTTGGTGGCCGTTTTTTCGAGCCGACGATTCTCACCGACGTGACACCGCAAATGGCCGTCGCGCGCGAAGAGACATTTGGTCCCGTCGCGCCGCTCTTCCGCTTCAAGACGGCCGCCGAGGCCATCGCTCTCGCCAACGACACGGAATTTGGTTTGGCTGCTTACTTTTACGGCCGTGACATTGCCCGGGTCTGGCTCGTCGCTGAAGCTCTCGAATACGGCATCGTCGGCATCAACACGGGAATCATTTCCACGGAGGTCGCGCCTTTCGGAGGTGTAAAGGAATCCGGCCTCGGCCGCGAAGGCTCCAAGTACGGCATGGATGAGTACGTCGAAATCAAGTATCTCTGTTTCGGCGGCATTACTTCCTGACGCGGCCGAGCCTGCGCCCGGCGAAGCCTGCCTCGCAGGTAGGTCCTAAATCGGATTGATGTCTTGGTTTTTCTCCAGCCGCGCGATCAGACCCTGAATTTGCGTTTTCGCCTGATCCGGCGCACTCGCGAGCGCGAGCTTCATTTCTTTCACCGCCGTTAGAAAGTCACCCTTGGCCGACGCCATTCGCGCCAGCTCGCCATGCGTATACCATTCATTTGGCCGCTTCTGTATGTTCACCTTGAAAACGGCGAATCCTTCGTCTTGCTTCTTCTGAATTTGCAGACCGCGTCCATACACATGAAGCTGCAACCCGGTTGCCTTTTCCATGGCCTTCGCTTGGGTTGCATCCGATTCTTGTTTCTTTCCCAGCGCCGCCAGGATCTGCGATTTCGTGAGTAGATTCTCGAATCTCTCCTCGTTTTGGATGGAAGTATCTTCCCACTTCAACGCCTGTTCGAGGCTGCAATTGCCGTCCAGGCACCACGTCGCCGCTTCGTCATAGCCCGCCCACGAAAACCCTCCCGTGTTTCGCAGCTGGTTGCGAATGCTGCGCTCGGTAATCGCCTTTACATCCACAGAAATGTGGAACGGCACCGCCAGTTTCTCCCACCGCAGCGTCGCTGCCGCTGACTCCGGCTTGATGTCGTCGAAGGTGTACGTCAGCGCTTCGCGAAATTCCGCCGGCTGCGGCTTTACGTCCACGCGCAAGGCATCTTCTTTTTCGTCATAGCTGAAGCTTCCCCAGGACGTCGAGTTCTTGGAGAAAATAATCGTCCAGTAGTCGGCATTCGGAATCATATGCAAGCCATAGGTACCGGCCGGCAGCGGCTTGCCTTCCACAGAAACGTCATCCGCAAACGCGATGGCCGTATTTTCGTTGGCCCCCGCGCGCCACACCTTCCCGTACGGTATCGTCTTTCCCCAGATTTCGCGTCCGCCCACAAAAGGCTCGTGATAGACGATGGTTATGTCCGTCAGACCGATTCGCTGCGTCACCACAGCACGCTGGCTCAACGTCGGCAGATTCAACTCCGTCGCTTGACTGCCGTTCTTGAACTGCGCGTCCGCCGTTCCGGCCAGGCCGCCAATTCCTAACAACAAGCCCAGAAAAATCTTGCATACTTTGCACATAACCACACCCCTCCGTCTCTCTGAAGAGAACAAAATAGGCCGAAGCGTACCTCCGCTTGGCCTCCTCACCCTTTTGGGATAGACGCTGCGCGCCCCAATGCGTGAGCAGCGCGTGTTCGAAGGCATAAATTCTGCTTGCGGTCGGAAGACCCCATAACAGCTTACGAATGGCGCACAAGACAGTCCCAAACGGCGGATTACTGATGGATTCAGCTCGCCGAACCATTTTTACGATTGGAAAAAGCATTGCCAGCCTTTACCATCGTGGCGCACTCATCGTTCGCATAAAATCTGCCGCCGAAGGTGAATATGAAGATCGCGATGGGCCTGTCCGTTCCCTTCCTTTGGATCGTTTTGGCCGTTCCGGCCAACGCGCAGAGCCAGGCCGAGCCGGCGCTCCCCTACTCGCCAAGTTTGGACCTGAGTTCCCTCGACAAGTCCGTTGATCCCTGTGTGAATTTCTACCAGTATTCCTGCGGCCGCTGGCAGAAGAACAATCCCATTCCCTCCGACCAAACCTCCTGGAGCGTCTACGGCAAACTCTACCAGGACAATCTGAAATTCCTGCGCGGAATTCTGGATCAGGCAGCAAAGAGCAGCGATACCCGCGACGCCGTTACGCAAGAGATTGGCGACTTTTATGGCGCATGTATTGACGAGCCGGAAGCAGAAAAGCGTGGCATCGGCGCCCTCAAGCCGCAGCTGGATGCCATCTCCCGCCTGAATTCCGCGCGCGAGTTAGCTCCTCTAGTTGCCAAGCTGCAGCTCTACGTGGGCGGCTATAGGTCGCTTCTCTTTCAAGCGGGCTCCGACCAGGATCCTGACAATTCTGAGCAGGTCATTGCGGAACTCGGCCAGGGCGGGCTCGGTTTGCCGGACCGCGATAACTACACCAAGGAGGACGCGAAGTCGAAGGAGATTCGCGAACGGTACGTGCAACACGTGCAAAAGGTCTTGGAACTCCTCGGTGATCATGCGGAGACCGCGAAGAAAAATGCAGAAACGTTGATGCGCATGGAAACTGCACTCGCCAAGGCCTCACTTACGCGCGTGGAGATGCGGGATCCCTACAAATTGAAAAACAAAATGGACCTAGCGGCGCTGCGCAAACTTGCCCCGAACTTTGATTGGCAAACCTACTACAGCCAGCTTGGCTATCCGGCTTTCGAAATCCTTAATGTCGGCGCTCCAGAGTTTTTCAAGGAGCTCAACAAGCAGCTGGCCGCTGAACCCGTCGAAAACTGGAAGAGCTATCTGCGGTTCCATATCGCCGATACCGCTTCTCCTTATCTCTCTTCCCCGTTCGTACAGGAGAATTTTGACTTCTACCGAAAATATCTGCGTGGCGCGAAAGAAATGCAGCCGCGCTGGACACGCTGCGTACAGTTCACCGATCGGAATTTGGGTGAAGCGCTCGGTCAGGCCTACGTGCGCAAGGTTTTCTCTCCGGAGCTCAAGCAGAGCACGCTCGACATGGTGCTGCGCATCGAAGCCGCCATGGAACAGCGTATCAGCGCGCTTGATTGGATGAGCCCCGAAACCAAAAAGCAAGCCCTCGTCAAACTCCACGGCATCCGCAACAAAATCGGCTATCCCGATAAATGGCGCGACTACAGCTCCGTCAAAATCACGCCCTCCGATTTCCTCGGTGACATGCAGCGCCTCACGGAATTTGAACATCGCCGCGAAATCGCCAAGATTGGAAAACCCGTGGACCACGGCGAGTGGGGAATCAGCCCCACGACGGTGGACGCCTACTACGACCCGCAAATGAACGACATTAACTTCCCCGCAGGCGTCCTTCAACCGCCGCTCTACGATCCGAAAATGGACGACGCTCCCAACTACGGCAATACCGGCGGAACGATCGGCCACGAACTGACCCATGGCTTCGATGACGAGGGCAGCCAGTTCGACGCCATCGGCAATCTAAAAAATTGGTGGAGCAAAGAGGACCGCGATAAATTCGACGAACGCACAAAATGCGTCAGCGACCAGTATTCAAAATACGTGGTCGTGGACGACGTGCACATCAACGGCCGGCTCACCATGGGAGAAGACGTCGCGGACCTGGGCGGCGAAATTCTCGCCTACATCGCCTGGCAAGGCGCCACCAAAGACAAAAATCTCCAATCCATTGACGACCTGACTCCCGAGCAACGCTTTTTCATCGGCTACGCCCAGTGGGATTGCGCCAACGAACGCCCCGAAGACTTGCGCATGCGTGCACAAGTCGATCCACACTCACCCGCGCAATATCGCATCAACGGAGTCGTTGTCAACATGCCAGAGTTTAGGAAGGCGTTCGCCTGCAAAGCCGGTCAGCCCATGGTGAACCCGCCAGAAAGAATCTGCCGCGTCTGGTAACGCAGTGAGTCATTGTGCGGCCCGAGCTCTCTTTGCCAACGCGAGGTGCAAGTCTCGGAGGCGGCTGGCTCGTACGAATAAGGATGAATTTCTGCGATTGCCGGTGAATTTCCGGAACGGCTAGCCGCCCAATGGCAATCGCAGTCGATGCGAGACTCTACGGCTTCGTCGGTTCAGTGGGCGTCGGCGGGGCCGCGGGTGTCGGCTTGTAAACTGTCGCAGGCCGTGCCGGCTGGTACGTCACCTTCACTTCCTTTTTCTTCGGCTTCTTTTTCTCTCTGCCTCTTGCATCTCGATTGCCCATCGCTTTGTCCTCTCCAAATTGATCTGTGACAGCGCGGACTAGTTTACCTGACAAGGCGCGCGGATGCCTTCGCCAACCAGTCCTTGTCAAAAACCTCGAACCAACAGGTCCCCGATTCATTTTCCCACAGAATGTCCGGACCACCCCGCCCGATTGGTGGTAGCTTTGGCGAGTGGCAGCTGTGATTATTGGTGTGGTTGCAGTCTGGAATCTGGCAGGTGACATCATGAAGCGTTCTGCCCTGGCCCTCGCAGTGGTGATTGTTGCGATTGGCCTTCCTCCTGGTACTAATGCACAAACAACGGACTCTGCTCCTGTAAGCTTTTCCGCCGAGGGGCGCGTCTCGGCATGGGTGTATGGCGAGCGCATTCCGGCGGTGCGCGGGCTGCCGTTTTTCGCGAAGGTGGAATTGGAGACGGTAAGCCAACTCCAGGATGGCACGCAGATCACCCATAAAACCTACAATCTGGACGCACGGGATTCCGCCGGACGCACGCACAACGAGATGCGCAATTGGATCACGGCCGAGGGCGGAGAACCGCAGCTGACTCGTGTCGAGTTGTACGATCCCGTAACGAGGACAAGAACGGATTTGTTTCCGTTGAGCAAGCTGGCGAGGCAGTGGACGGTTGTCGCGGCGGCGCAAGCGACTCAAGACGTGGGGACCGCGAAACCGGAGACCACGAAGGAAGAGCTTGGAACCGACACGATGGAAGGGCTGCCCGCGAAGGGCGTGCGGGTGACGCAAACGTACGCGACGGGATCGCTGGGCAATGACCGCCCGCTGACAATTGTGACGGAGTATTGGTATGCGGCGGAGCTGAGACTCCATTTGCTGACGAAGCGGACAGATCCTCGTTATGGGGTGCAGGCCGTGCGCGTGACCGAGCTGCGGAGGCAGGAGCCGGACGCGACGCTGTTTGCCATTGGAGACGACTACAAAGTGGTGAACGAAGCGGGGCCGACGCAACTTGCGCAGGGTCCAGGCGCGAAAGAGGAAAGAGCGC
>Ga0210383_10003676_pt1 | contig 13704 bp, 23 predicted proteins | sample IncBWC14OmetaG_FD_160072 | JGI IMG/M metagenome (GOLD analysis project Ga0210383, IMG submission 160072) | Forest soil microbial communities from Barre Woods Harvard Forest LTER site, Petersham, Massachusetts, United States - Inc-BW-C-14-O ...
TTTGGGGACGGTCGCCCGTCCCCACACAAGCTTCTTACAAATCGTTATCGTTGCCGTAGGCGGACGCAGGTAGAATCTGGTTCGACGTCGGGCCGGGGACGGCATTGCCCTGCTCGTCTATCTTCATTCCCAGACTCAACCCCATGGTGCCTAGAATTTCTTTGATTTCGTTCAGCGACTTGCGGCCGAAGTTCTTGGTCTTCAGCATTTCGGCTTCGGTCTTTTGTACCAGTTCACCAATCGACTGGATATTCGCGTTCTTCAGGCAGTTGTAGCTGCGCACGGAAAGCTCGAGCTCTTCGACAGAACGATTGAGATTTTCGTTCTTGATCTCGGGCTTGCGCTCTTCGGACGAAGTCGAAGTCTCGATGTCCTCTTCGAAGTTGATGAAGATGTTCATGTGGTCCTTCAGCAGCTTCGCCGCCAGACCGATGGAATCAGCCGGGGTGATGGAGCCGTTGGTCCAGACTTCGAGAGTGAGCTTGTCGTAGTCGGTAATCTGCCCGAGACGCGCGGCTTCGACGGTGTAGTTGCACTTGCGCACCGGGGAATGCACGGAGTCGATCGGGATAAAACCGATGCCGAGGTCTTCGTCGAAATTCTTGTCGGCGGAGGTGTAGCCGCGGCCGCGCTTGAGGCGCATTTCCATGTCGAGCTTGCCGCCTTCGCTGACGGTGGCGACGTAGACGTCTTTATCGAGAACTTCGACATCGGCGTCCGCTTCGATCATGCCAGACGTAACGACGCCCGGCTGATCGGCGCGCAGATAAATGGCTTTCGGCGCATCGCCGCTGAGCTTGAAGGGAATTTGCTTCAGGTTCAGGATGATGTCGGTAGCGTCTTCGACTACGCCGGGAATCGACTGGAATTCGTGCAACACGCCTTCGATTTTCACTGCGGTGACTGCGGCTCCTTCGATCGAAGAAAGCAGTACACGCCGGAGGGCGTTGCCAATCGTTGTGCCGAAGCCGCGTTCGAAAGGCTGGGCCCAGAAGATGCCGTACTTATCGGTGAGGGTCGAGGTATCGACCGCGAGACGTTTCGGTTTTTGAAAACCTTTCCACAGCATTGTTATTCTCCTTCGGCCGTTTGGCTCAGTTCCGGCTCCCTGAACTGGTCCGTGATGCGTTCAGGTCAAGCGTCGGCACAGGCTGATCTGGCTCGAAATGTGGACCAGAAAAATCTGTCGTTGGTCGTTTGTCCTTGGTTTTTGGCCGGCGGTCGTTGGCAGAGCGTTCTAGGCCAACGACCGAGGACGAACGACCAACGACTCACCTTTTACTTGCTATACAGTTCGACGATCAACTGCTCGTTCACTGGCAGATGAATGTCTTCGCGTTTCGGCAAACTTAGAACTTTGCCTTTGTAGTGATCGCGATCGATCTCGAGCCATGTGGGCGCGTTCTGGTGGCTGGCGAATTCCTTCGCCGGTTCTAGAATCGCCAATTTCGAGCTGCCTTCGCGGATCGCGATCTCCTCGCCAACACTCACCTGGTACGAGGGAATGTTGACCTTGTGGCCATCGACCTGAACATGGCCGTGACGGACAAGTTGGCGCGCCTGGCGGCGGGACACGCCGAACCCCAGGCGGTAGACAACGTTGTCCAAGCGGCGCTCCAGTTGCTGCAGAAGCATTTCGCCGGTGACGCCTTTGGTGCGGGCGGCCTTCTCGAAATAATTCCGGAACTGGCCCTCCTGGGCGAAGTAAATACGCTTAGTCTTTTGCTTCTCGCGCAACTGCAGGCCGTAGCCGACGATTTTGGACTTGCGGTCCTTGCCGTGCTGGCCGGGTGCAAAATTGCGCTTCTCGATGGGACACTTATCGCTGAAGCATTTGGTGCCTTTGAGGAACAGCTTCATGCCCTCGCGGCGGCAGAGACGGCAGACGGGATCGGTATAACGTGCCAAGTTTCTTCTCCTTTAGATGACCGGTTTACAGGTTTGGCTTCACCCTTCGTCCCGGACGGTTTTGCTGTTGGTAGAAACATAGCTAGCTATGTTTCTACAGATTAACAATCAAACTCTACGGCGCTTTGGCGGACGGCAGCCGTTGTGCGGGATCGGCGTGGCGTCTTTAATGTTGCGCACTTCGATGCCGGAGGCGGCCAGCGCTCGGATGGCAGACTCGCGCCCTGAACCGGGGCCGCTGACTCGCACTTCCACGCTGCGCACTCCGTGATCGCGCGCCATTACGGCGGCGTTCGAGGCGGCTTGCTGGGCGGCGAATGGCGTGCCTTTGCGCGATCCGCGGAACCCCAATGAGCCGGAGCTTTTCCACGAAAGCACATTCCCGGCTTGATCGGCGATGGTCACGATCGTGTTGTTGAACGAAGCCTGGATGTGCGCAATGCCGTGGGAGACGTGCTTGCGCTCCTTCTTCTTGAACGTCTTCTTCTTGCCTTTTTTCTCTGGGGCGGCTGCGCCGCCTGCTGCTGCCGGTTTTGCCATAATAGCTTCTAGCTCCTGGCTTCTGGCTTTTAGCCCCGAGCTAGGAGCTAGAAGCTAGAAGCGGATTTTATGTCTTCGTCGCAGTCTTCTTCTTTGCCGCCACTGTTCCTTTGCGTGGACCTTTGCGGGTGCGGGCGTTGGTATGGGTGCGCTGTCCGCGGACCGGGAGGTTTCGGCGATGGCGGTATCCGCGATAGGAGCCGATTTCGATGAGCCGCTTGATATTCATCGAAACTTCCTTGCGTAGATCACCTTCGACCAGGCCTTCGGCCTCGATGACCTGACGAATGCGGTTGACCTCGTCCTCGCCGAGGTCTTGAACCTTTTTCATGGGTTCGACCTTCGCCTGATCGAGAATGCGGGCGGCGCGGGGATTGCCGATTCCGTAGATATAGGTCAGCGCAATATTAATGTGCTTGTTGCGCGGAAGGTCGATGCCTGCAATGCGTGCCATGTTTGTCCTTTATCCCTGGCGTTGCTTGTGTTTGGTGGTCTCGCAGATCACCCGCACTACGCCCTTGCGGTGAATGACCTTGCACTTGTCACAAATTTTCTTTACTGAGGCTCGTACTTTCATAAATCAGTCCTTGGTCGTTGGTCCTCGGTCGTTAGCCTGCTGCCGAGCTTTGCTCGGCTTATTTATAGCGGTACACGATGCGTCCGCGATTCAGGTCATAGGGCGAAAGCTCTACCGCAACTTTGTCGCCGGGCAGGATGCGAATGAAATTCTTGCGCATCTTCCCCGAAACGTGCGCCAGCACCTGGTGCTTGTTTTCGAGTTCGACCTTGAACATGGCATTGGGCAGCGGTTCAACCACCGTTGCCATTACCTCAATCGCGTCTTCTTTGCTCATCGACTCCTTGGAAGCTATCAGCTGTCAGCCCTCAGCTATCAGCCAGCAGCTCTCAGGTTACAGGCTGAGAGCTGATAGCTGAGGGCTGAAAGCTTCTACTGCGTCAAAATCATCGGACCTTCTTTTGTTACCGCTACGCAATGCTCGAAGTGGGCACTGCAGCTGCCGTCGGCGGTTACCGCCGTCCACTTGTCGTCCAGCACGCGCGTACCGGGCTGGCCGAAATTTACCATCGGTTCAATTGCGAGGACCATGCCCTCACGCAACCGGGTGCCGTGCCCGCGGGCTCCGAAATTTGGGACTTGCGGCTCTTCGTGCAGCTTGGTTCCGATGCCGTGTCCTACGAACTCGCGAACTACGCTGAAGCCATTGGCTTCGACAAATTCCTGGACAGCCGCGCCGACATCGCCGACTGCGTTTCCGACCCGCACCTGTTCGATCCCTTTGTATAGCGAAGCTTCGGTCACTTCGAGCAGCTTGCGAACTTCCGGTTTCACCGAATCGTCCACCGGAACCGTGATTGCAGCGTCGCCGTAGTATCCGTCGAGTACCACGCCGCAGTCGATCGAAACAATGTCGCCTGCCTTGAGCACCCGTTTTTCAGACGGGATGCCGTGCACGATCTCTTCGTTCACCGAGGTACAAAGCACGCAAGGATAATCGTAATAACCCTTGAAGGCCGGCTTCGCGCCCAGGTCCTTAATCTTCTTTTCGGCGGCACGTTCCAGATCCATGGTCGTGGCGCCGGGAGCTACCAGCGCGCGAACATGATCAAGTACTTCGCGAACGATGCGTCCGCTGGCCCGCATCCGCTCGATTTCGGCCGTCGATTTACAGACAATTGCCATCCCGATGCTCAATCACGTAAAACATCTGTCCGGTGACTTCGCCTACCGGATGGTCGCCGTTCACCGAAACCAGGCGGCCCTTCTGCTGGTAATATTCCGCCACCGGCCGGGTCTGCAGGTCATACGTCTGCAGACGTTCCCGAATCACTTCCTCGCGATCATCGCTGCGGATTATCAGCGGGGAACCATCAACATCGCAAATGTCGGCGACGCGAGGCGGCTGGAAAAACACGTTATAGATGTGTCCGTTGGCGAGACAAGTCCTGCGTCCGGTGATCCGCCGTACTAATCGATTATAGTCTACGTCAATGCGGATCACAATCGGCAGACACTTCCCGCCGTGCAAGTTGTCAAAGACCTCGCTCTCAAAGAAAGCGTCGAGCCATCCCGCCTGCTTGGCCGTGCGCGGGAATCCGTCGAGGATAAAACCGCGTTCGCAATCGGCTTCCCGGAGCCGCCACGCAACCATGTCGCAAACCAGATCGTCGGGAACCAGTTCGCCGCGAGCCATAATAGCTTTGGCTTGCAAGCCCAACTCAGTCCCGCGCTGGACGTTTGCCCGCAGCAGGTCTCCCGTAGAGATCTGCGGGATGCCGTAGTGCTCGGAAATTCGCTTGGCTTGCGTTCCCTTGCCGGCGCCCGGCGGGCCAAGCAACACAACCGGACCGATGTTTTGCGAGGTTTCCATCGAACTGACCCTTTTACGTTCCCTGCTTCCAGGCTCACGCGGTCAGCACCACAACCACCCGCCGACCGGGCGGTACGGCAACCTCATAGAGCTTCGACTACGTCCAACTGCGGCGGCCGCGAATCCGTCCGCTGCGTGGGGTGAATCCGTCGTAGTGGCGCATGATCAACTGCGCTTCAATCTGAGTCACGGTATCCATAGCGACGCCAACCACGATCAGCAGCGATGTCCCGCCGAAATAAAATGTTACCCCGAGACCGCCTGTTACCCAGGTAGGCAGGCGCTCGAAAAATGCTCCAATCGGCCCGTACAGGTGGTTGAGATGGATTCCGGTGATCATCCACTCTGGGATGAAAGAAATAATGATGAGATATAGGGCGCCGACCAGTGTGATGCGAGTCAGAATTTCGTTGATGTGGTCTGCGGTTCGCTTGCCGGGCCGGATGCCGGGAATAAATCCGCCGTACTTCCGCATGTTATCGGCAACCTCGTTCGGGTTGAAGACAATCGACACATAGAAGTAGGCGAAGAAAATAATGCCGACGGCGTACAAAAACGTGTACAGCGGCTCGCCCCAACCCAGGGCATGGATCAGATCACCGAAATAGCGGTTGTTCTTGAAGCCCTGGAAGAGCATCTGCGGCATGGTGAGAATCGACGAGGCGAAAATGACCGGCATGACACCGCCGGCGTTAACCCGCAACGGCAGGTGCGTGGACTGGCCACCCATCACTTTGCGCCCAACGACTCGCTTCGCGTATTGCACAGGAATTCGCCGTTCGCTGCGTTCGACGTACACGATGAACGCGACGATCAGAACCATGATGGCCACGAGCAGAATCATGGCGGGCGCGGTGAAGGCGCCCCAGGCATTAGTGCGGACTTTGTCGATCAAGTCGGCGACGCCACGCGGAAGGCCGACGACAATACCGGCGAAGATCAGCAAAGACATGCCGTTGCCGACGCCACGTTCCGTAATCTGCTCGCCCAGCCACATGATGAACGCGCTGCCCGTGGTCAGGGTCAGCATGGTCATCAGGATGAAGGGGACACCGGGATTGACCACGAAGTCGCCCGATTTTTCGAGGCTGATGGCGATGCCGAGCGATTGCACCGAACTCAAAACCACGGTCAAATATCGCGTCCACTGAGTAATTTTCTTGCGCCCGAGCTCACCCTCTTTTTGCAGCTTCGCCAGAGGTTCATAAACCACCGTCAGAAGCTGCAGAATAATTGATGCCGTGATATACGGCATGATCCCCAGCGCGAAGATTGTGAGACGGCGAAGCTGGCCGCCGGAAAACAAGTCGACAAAACCTAAGAAGGTACCCTTATTCTGTTCGAAGAATTGCTGCAGCTTGTCCGCATTCACACCCGGCGTAGGAATGTGACCGCCCAGGCGGTAAACCGCCAACAACCCCAGCGTGAAAAGAATGCGCTTGCGCAGGTCGGGGATGCGAAATACGTTGGCTAATTTCTCCAGCATTACTGCAAGACCTCAAACTTGCCGCCCGCCTTGGTGATCTTCTCCTGCGCCGACTTGGAAAATTTGTGCGCGTGGATGGTAAGCGCAATCGTGATTTCCCCGTCGCCCAGGATCTTCACCGGATGCTTGGTGCTGATGACGCCAGCCTTACGCAGCACTTCGGGGGTAATGGTAGTCTCACCGAGCGCGGCCAGCCTTTCCAGATTGACGATGTTGAATTCTTTGCGGAAGATGTTGGTAAAGCCGCGCTTGGGCATACGGCGATGCAGCGGCATCTGGCCGCCTTCAAAACCACGCATCATGCGCGAACCACTGCGTGAACGCTGTCCTTTGTGCCCGCGGGTCGAGGTCTTGCCCATGCCCGAACCCATGCCGCGGCCCACGCGCTTCTTGCCAGAGTTCGCCTTCTTCGGTGCTCGAATATTTGAGAGATTCATAATCGCTCTTTCAATAAAACACGTAGCAAGCTACGTCTCTAGAGGATCTCGACCAGATGCGGGATTTTCGCGACCATGCCGCGGATGGCGGCGTTGTCGGGTCGCTCGATCACCTGATTCAGCCTGGTGAAGCCTAATCCTTTGACTACCAGCTTTTGTTTTACCGGGGCGCAAATGGCGGACCGGACCCACTTTAACTGGATCTTCCCGCCGTCCGCATTTGGTTTCTTTGCCGTCATTTCGGACTCCGTCTTCTTTATAACTCTTCCGCTGTCTTGCCGCGCAGCGCGGCCACATCAGCCCGGTTCTTCAGCTTCTTAAGGGCATCGAAGGTGGCCTTGATCACGTTATGCGGGTTCGTCGTGCCAATCGACTTAGTCAGTACATTCTGAATGCCGGCCGAAGTCATAACCGCCCGCACCGCACCGCCGGCGATCACGCCCGTGCCTTCGGGAGCGGGCTTCAGTAGAACCTTACCCGAGCCAAAACGTCCCAGTACAAGATGAGGGATGCTGGTTTGGGTGAGGTTGATCCGCATGAGGTTCTTCTTCGCCGACTCAATCCCCTTGCGTATGGCTTGGGGAACTTCTTTCGCTTTCCCGGAGCCGTATCCGACCACGGCGGAACTGGGATCTCCGACCACCACGAGAGCGGCAAAGGAAAGATTCTTGCCTCCTTTAACTACTTTCGTGACTCGGTTAATGGCCACCACCTGATCTTTCAGTTGGTAGGAACCTGCATCGAGCTTCTTAATGACTGTTGGCATTCTTTGATAATCCCATCTTGTAATTTCGTAATCCGGTCATTGAGTAATTTGAAACCTAAGGCGTGCTTCAAATTACAAAATCACCAAATTACCCAATTACTAAATCTCTTAGAACTGCAGGCCAGCTTCCCTGGCCGCGTCGGCAAGGGCTTTCACCCGGCCGTGATAGATATAGCCACCGCGATCGAAGACGACTTTGCTGATTCCCTTGGCCTTCGCCCGCTCTGCAATGAGTTTGCCGACTTCCTTGGCCGAGGCCACGTTTCCGCCAGTGCCCCGCCCGCCTTTTTTGCCTTCGGCGGAGTGAGCAAAGACTACGGTGTTGCCCTGGAGGTCGTCGATCAGTTGCACGTAAATGTGATTCAGCGAGCGATAGACGTTCAACCGCGGGCGCTCCGAAGTTCCGAGGATCTTTTTGCGGATACGCTCGTGTACGTGTCGCCGGTTTGTGTTTTTCGATGTTCGCGTAAGCATTGTTTTGGTCCTTAGTCGTTGGTCGTTCGTCTTGAGTTGGCCAACAACCGATGGCCAACGACCAACGACGATTTACTTCGCTCCGGTCTTGCCCACTTTCTTCTTCAAACGCTCGCCTGCATAACGTACGCCCTTATTCTTGTAGGGATCTGGCGGGCGCAGGCTGCGCATTTCGGCGGCAACCTGTCCAACTTTTTGGCGATCGATTCCGGTCACGCTCAGCTTGGTCTGCTTCGGATCGACGGTAGCTTCGACCCCGACGGGGAGCGGGTATTCGATCAAATGGGAAAACCCAAGGCTGAATACCACGGTATTCTTGCCCTTCATTTCGGCGCGATAGCCGATGCCGACGATTTCAAGGTCGCGCGTCCAACCTCTGGTGACGCCTTCGACCGCGTTATTGACTAGGGCGCGGGCTAGGCCATGGACAGCGGCTTGCGAATCGTTTTCACGGATCGCTACCAGATTCCCGTCCTGTTGCTGGACCTTGATTCCGGCGGGCAGAGTCGTGTCCAATTTGCCCTTTGGGCCCTGGACGGCAACGGTGTTGCCTTCAATCTTGACCGTAACTCCCTTAGGGAGTGGGATCGGCTTTTTTCCAATTCGTGACATAAATTCAGCTCTCAGCTTTCAGCTCTTGGCTATCAGCTACCAGCTTTTAGCTACTAGCCCGGTCTGACCTCGTGTCCGACCCGCCTCGACATCCATCTTTCGTTCTCACGCTTCGTCCCTGGCTAAAAGCTAGAAGCCAGGAACTGGGAGCTTGGTTTACCACACTTCGCAGAGCAACTCGCCGCCGAGGCCCTGCTTGCGGGCCTGGCGTCCGGTCATGACGCCGCGGGGCGTGGTGAGAATATTGATGCCCATCCCACCCAGCACGCGGGGAATCTCGGTGCGCCTTACATACACCCGGCAACCCGGGCGGGAGACGCGGTTCACATTCGAGATCACCGCTTCGTTGTTGTTGCTGTATTTCAGGTAGACGCGCAGGACCTTGTGTCCTTCTTCCTCCGTCGCCTTGAAATTGGAGATATAGCCCTCTTCCTTCAGGATGCGGGCAATCTCCAGCTTAAGCTTGGAGGCGGGAATGTCTACCTTCTGGTGCCGGGCGCTAATCGCATTGCGAATTCGCGTCAGCATATCTGCGACCGGATCGGTCAACCTCATGCGTTCCTTCTCCTCAATCGCCCGTTTGCTTTGGCCATTCTTGCTTTGCGCCGAAGAACCCGCGACGACGTGTAACTGCACCGTTCATGGACACGGCAAAAACCGCGCCCTCTCAACTTCTACCAGGATGACTTCGAAACCCCGGGAATCTCTCCCCGCAATGCCAGCCCTCGGAAGCACAGACGGCAGAGGCCGAACTTACGGAGAAATGCGCGCGGGCGTCCGCAAATCTGGCAGCGGTTGTGCCTGCGCGTGGAAAACTTAGGCCGCTTTTCTTTACTGTCGCGCGCCTTCTGAAACGTCTCCTGGATTTTTGCGTCCTTTACTCGTTTTGCAGTAGTCATGAAACCTTTCTGATTCGAATGAACCGATGAATCAATGATTCAATCTCTCAATTCCTATGCCCGGAACGGCATTCCGAGATGACGCAGCAGCGCCCGCGACTGATCGTCGCTCCCGGCCGTGGTGACGATCGTGACGTTCATGCCCTTCTGCTTGTCCACCTTGGCATAATCGATTTCCGGGAAAATCAGCTGGTCGTGCAGGCCGAGAGTGTAATTGCCGCGGCCGTCGAACGACTTCGTCGAGACACCCTTGAAGTCGCGAACGCGCGGCAGAACCACATTCACCAGCCGGTCGAAAAACTCGTACATGCGGTCGCCGCGCAATGTGACCATGGCGCCGATCGCCTGGCCCTCGCGTACTTTGAAGGCCGCGATAGACTTTTTGGCGCGTGTCACGACCGGCTTCTGGCCGGTAATCTGGCCGAGTTCGTTCACCGCCGGATCGAGAATCTTGGCGTTCTGCGTGGCCTCGCCTACACCCATGTTAACCACGATCTTGTGCAGATGCGGAACGGCCATGGGATTCTTGAGATCGAATTCCTTCATCAGCGTGGGAGCTACTTCCTTATGAAAGCGCGCTTTCAGCCGCGGCGTCTCTTTCGCGCTGTGACGCGCGACCGACGGGGCTTTTTGCTCTTCCTGTTGCCCACCCTTTTTTTCTTTTTTGTCTTTTGCCATTGCTTAATACCTTCTCAAGAACCGGGCGATTGGTCGGATAATTTAAACCCGATTCGCACTTCAAATTGCCCGATTACTCAATTGCTGAATTACCCAACCTACTTGTCCAGCGTTGTTCCGCACTTCTTGCACACGCGAACCTTCCGGTCGCCGCGGACTTCGTGTCCAATGCGCACCGGCCCGCAAGTCCCGCAAACCAGTTGCACATTCGACAGCGCGATGCGGCTCTCCTGCTCGGCAATGCCGCCCTTCACATTGCGTTGCGGATTCGGGCGCACGTGCTTTTTCACGATCATGACGTGCTCGACCAGAATCTTATTGTCGTTCGGAAACACGCGCAGGACGCGGCCTTCCTTGCCTTTGTCACGGCCGGTAATCACCTTCACGGTATCGTTCCGCCGGATGTCAACTCGCTTGTGTTCGGTGCTCACTGTATGCATTTTCGAATCCTTCCGCTATCCCTGGCAGAGACGTGGCAAGCCTACGTTTCTACAGTACTTCCGGCGCCAGAGAGACAATCTTCAGAAACTTCTTGTCGCGCAGTTCGCGGGCCACCGGCCCGAAAACGCGCGTTCCCACTGGCTCGCCGGCTTCATTGATCAGCACCGCCGCATTTTCGTCGAAGCGGATATAGGTGCCGTCGCGGCGGCCATACTCTTTGTGAGTGCGCACAATCACCGCTTTGACCACCGTTCCCTTTTTCACCTGTCCGTCGGGAGAAGCCTCTTTGACGCTGGCGGTGACTATATCGCCCAAGCCAGCCCGCAAGCCGGTCGAACCGCCGAGCGGCAGAATGACCTGCAATTTGCGGGCGCCGGAATTGTCGGCGACCTCGAGCCAAGTTCTCATCATCACGGCCATAATCGATCCTCCCCGAGTGTCCTTACTTCACTTCAGCAGCGGTGTGTTCTGGCACCAGCGCCGTCTTGCGAACGATCTGCTTGAGGCGCCAGCGTTTCAACTTGGACAGCGGCCGAGTCTCTTCCAGACGAACCACATCGCCGATGCGGGCTTCGTTTTTTTCGTCATGCGCATAAAACTTCTTTGCCTTCGAAACCACGCGGCCATAGAAGGCGTGGGACTTCTTGCGCACCACCGAAACCACGATGGTCTTCTTCATCCGGTTCGAAACCACTTCGCCAACCACTTCCTTGCGCCGGCCGGCATCGGCGGGCTGAATCTGCTGTGCGTTTGTCTCGGGCATCACTTGCTCTCCGTTTTGCTGGCGGCGAGTTCGCGCTCACGGCCGATGGTCTTCACCCGCGCTATATCCCTGCGCATGCCGCGAATCTTCTTCAGGCTCTCGGTCTGCCCCATATTGAGCTGGAACTTCAGTTTGAAGAGCTGATCGTTGAGATCGCGCTCCTGGTGAAGAAGTTCTTCGTCGGTCAAGTTGCGGATTTTGTCGGATTTCATAAAATCAGTTTCCAGTTCCTGGTTCTCAGTTCTTTAGTGTGCCGCCGATTCGCGTTTTACGAACCGGGTGCGCAAAGGCAGCTTGTGCGAAGCCAGACGCATGGCTTCTGAAGCATCCTGCGGCGTGACCCCTTCCATTTCGAACAGGATCTTGCCGGGACGAACCACCGCGACCCAATGATCGGGCGCTCCCTTGCCCTTGCCCATACGAGTCTCGGCAGGCTTCTTGGTGACGGGCTTGTCCGGGAACAGGCGGATCCAGATCTTCCCGCCACGCTTGACGAAACGCGTCATCGCGACGCGGCTGGCCTCGATCTGCCGGTCGGTAATCCAGCCCGGCTCGAGCACCTTCAATCCGAAATCGCCGAAAGCCAGCTCGCTGCCCCGCCAGGCTTTGCCGGTCATGCGTCCGCGCTGCTGCTTGCGGTACTTTACTTTCTTTGGCATTAACATAATTTTGCTCTTAGCCCGAAACGTAGCGAGCTACGTTTCTACAGTTCAGTTCTAAAATGCGCCCCCGACTTGCTGCGGCTCGCGCTTCTTGGCGGCGGGCAGAATCTCACCCTTGTACACCCAGACCTTTACGCCGATCACACCGTAGGTCGTGCGGGCTTCGGTAAATCCGTAGTCGATGTCGGCTCGCAGCGTGTGCAGAGGCAGTCGGCCCTGCAGATACCATTCCGACCGCGCGATTTCATTTCCATTCAAACGGCCACTCACCCGAACCTTGATTCCCTTGCAACCGAAGCGCAGCGCCGAATCTACAGCCTTGCGCATGGCGCGCCGAAAGCCCACGCGTTTTTCGAGCTGCAACGCAATCGACTCTGAGACCAGCTGTGCATCGAGTTCAGGCTTGTGCACTTCCTGAATGTCGATGTAGATTTCGCGGCCATTCATGCGCTTCTGCACGTCGGCCTTAAGCTTGTCGATTTCCGCGCCCTTGCGTCCGATAATAATGCCCGGACGCGCGGTCTTAATAATGACGCGCAGCTTGTTGCCCGGACGCTCGATGTCGATCGAACTCACGCCCGCTGACTTGAGCTTGTCTTTCAGCTCATTCTTCAGCTTGACGTCTTCGAGCAGCTGCTTGTCATAATCGCGCTCCGCAAACCACCGCGACTTCCACGGCTTGGTGTAGCCGAGGCGAAAACCATAAGGATGAACTTTTTGTCCCATCGTCTCTCCTAGATCAACCTAGCAACGACTCTGACGAATCCTATCGAGCTCCCGCGAACTTCTTTGCCGGCTTGGCCTTGCTTTTCCCTGCCGGTGCTTTAGCTTTACCTTTGGCTCTCGGCTTCGATGCTCCCGTCGATGAGCCGCCTACTCGCTGAGCGCCAACCACGTTCGCCAGGGCCTCGCCGTTCTTGCCACGTTCCGCCAGCTCGATCTCGATATGCGAGATGCGTCGCACATAGTGATAAGCGCGGCCCATCGGCGCGGGACGGATGCGCTTCATCCGCGGCCCATCGTTAGCAACCGCACGCTTCACGTACAATTTGTCCAGGTCAACGTCAATGCCTTTTTCCGAACTCAGGTAATTGGCATTCTCGAGTGCCGAGCGGAGCAACTTTTCAACCGTCGCCGCTACCCGCTTCTTGGTGAAGATCAGCGTATTGAGCGCGTCTTCCACCCGGCGGCCCTTAATCAAATCCAGCACCAGGCGAGCCTTCTGGGGCGAGACGCGCATGAAACGTGCTTGAGCTCGAAATTCCATTCTGCGTCTCCTTTACGCCTTCGGCGCCGGGGCTGCCGGTGCCGCGGGCGAGGCTGCACCCGGACCACCCGGAATGCCGGCTGGTTTGGCCGCCGTCTCGGTCGCCGCCCTCATTGAGTGTCCCTTGAACTGGCGGGTAAAGCTGAACTCACCCAGCTTGTGGCCGACCAGATTCTCGGTGATGTACACCGGAATAAACTTTTTGCCGTTGTGCACCGCGATGGTGTGGCCCACCATTTCCGGAATGATGGTCGAGCGCCGCGACCAGGTGCGCAGCACCTTTTTTTCGTTGCGCGAGTTCATGCCTTCTACCCGCGTTTGCAGGAAACCATCTACGAACGGTCCTTTTTTTGTCGAACGTGCCATAAATTCAGCTCTCAG
>Ga0210383_10003678_pt1 | contig 13701 bp, 10 predicted proteins | sample IncBWC14OmetaG_FD_160072 | JGI IMG/M metagenome (GOLD analysis project Ga0210383, IMG submission 160072) | Forest soil microbial communities from Barre Woods Harvard Forest LTER site, Petersham, Massachusetts, United States - Inc-BW-C-14-O ...
AGAATCCCCAACCTCTCGCCGTCGTCCCCAACCGGAAAAAATTCGCCCGCCTCACGCTGTGGCCACTGGTCGCCGCCACCTTCTTTATGGTGTCGGGCGGAACCTATGGCACGGAAGAAATCGTGCATGGCGCCGGATACGGACGCGCGATTCTCATTCTGCTGCTCACCCCGCTGCTCTGGAGCCTGCCTACGGCTTTCATGATCGGCGAGCTCTCGAGCGCGCTGCCCTTCGAGGGCGGCTATTACGCCTGGGTGCGCCGCAGCCTCGGCAATTTCTGGGGATTTCAGGAAGCCTGGCTCTCGCTGATTGCCTCGATCTTCGACATGGCGATTTATCCCACGCTGTTTGTGGCTTACCTTACCCGCATGTTCCCGTGGTTCCAGCAGGGAAATCGCGGATGGTGGGTCGCGTTGGCGGTGGTGATTGCCTGCGCCGCGCTCAACATCGCCGGTGTGAAAGTGGTTTCGCTGACGTCGCTATGGCTTTTCTTCGCGCTCTCGGCGCCGTTCGTGATCATGGTCTGCATGGCGCCGTTCAAGGTTGGGGCGCTCGTGAATGCGGTCACCAAGCCTACGACCTCCACCGTGGATATTCTCGGCGGGCTGCTGATCTGCATGTGGAATTACATGGGATGGGACAACGCTTCCACCATCGCCACCGAAGTCGAACGTCCGCAGCGCACCTATCCGCGCGCGATGCTGGTGGCGGTATGCATCGTGGCCGTGAGCTACATCGTTCCATTCGCCGCGATGTGGATGACCGGTCTGACTTCCACGGCATGGGAAACCGGATCCTGGGCTGACATTGCCGGGCTGCTTGGCGGACCGCTGTTGCGCATTGGCGTAGTTCTCGGCGGTATGATCAGCGCCTTTGGCATGTTCAATTGCCTGGTGATGAGCTATTCCCGCCTGCCTCTGGCGATGGCGCAGGATGGCATGTTGCCCAGCGTGTTTGGCAAACTGCAGAAGAAGTCGCGAGCGCCCTGGGTTGCGATCATCGTACTGGCCATGGGATGGGCCATGTGCCTGGGCCTGGGCTTTGCCCGGCTGGTGACGATTGACATCCTTCTTTATGGCGCTAGCCTGGTGCTGGAGTTCGTAGCCCTGGCGGTGTTGCGCTTCCGGGAGCCGGAACTTCCGCGTCCGTTCAAGGTTCCGGGCGGCTTGTTCGGCGCGATCGCGATTGGCATCCCTCCGGCGCTTCTGCTTGTCTTCGCGGTGGCGCGTGCCGATCATGAGTCGATCCTGGGCATGAGCTCGTTTGCCTTTGGAATGATTCTGATCGGCGCGGGAGTGGTGGCGTATGCCATCAATCACTTGTTGAAGCCGGCAGGATGGTCAGCGCCGGCGGAGAAGCCGCAGCCGGCAGCGTAGGAACATCGAGCCGCGGATTGGCCCGGATCGACACGGATTTGATTCTTCAATCCGTGAGCATCCGTTCCGATCCGTGGCTTTCGTGTTTCTGCGATAAACTGAGTCACGAGGGAATCGGGTGACGAAGCGCAAATCTAAGGGCGCGTACATGATCTCGGCCGTGGCCGAGATGTATGGCATTCATCCGCAGACGCTGCGGCTTTATGAGCGCGAAGGACTGCTCAAGCCTTCGCGGACGGAAGGCAACACGCGCCTCTATACCGAGGAAGATTTGCAACGGCTGGAGTTCATCCTCACCCTGGCCCGCGATCTGGCGGTGAATATTTCGGGGATGGCTATCATCCTGCAAATGCGCGAGCGCATGGAAGAAATGCAGCGGCAGATGCAGGAGTTCGTGCAGTTTATCCAGCAGGAAGTGCTCACCCGCGCCACGGCCGCCGCCGATCCGGCGAAGGGCGCGATTGTGCCGGTGAGAAGGCCCATGGTGGTGCCGGCGATTCCGCACCCGAAAAAGCGTTAGGTCGATCCGTTTACCTGGAGATTTGTCGTCCTGAGCGGAGCACAACGCTGCGCGAAGCGCCAGGTTGTTCGCAGTCGAAGGGTCCCTGCCCACATCTGTGGAGTTGGTATTGCAAGGCATTTGTTTCGCCGCCGATGGAATCCGAGCGAGAGAGATCCTCAAGCTTCACACTTTTTATAAGTTGGCAGGGATGCTTCGACTCCGTGAGACAGTTCGCCTCGCGAACCCTCTCACTCCGCTCAGCATGACAGAGTGTGTGTTATGAGGCGGCGCGTGGGTGCCGTGAACCTTGCCAGTACGCAGTATCATGGGAACGCACAAACATGCTTCCCTTCAAGCTCGTCTACAGCAACGGCTATTATCTCCCCATCGGCCAGCACGTCTTCCCGGCCGAGAAATACCAGCGCATTCAAGACCGCTTGCTCGCGACGGGCGTCGCACAGGCCAGCGATTTTCTGGATCCCCAGCCTGCTACGGATCACGACATTCTGCTGGTCCACAAGCCCGAGTATGTAAACAAGCTGAAGACGGGCACGCTAAGCCCGCGCGAAGAGATGGAGCTTGAAGTTCCCTTTTCTCCGGAACTGGTGAAGGCGTTCTGGCTCTCCGCCGGTGGGTCGATTCTGGCGGCGCGCCACGCGCTGAGTGATCGTATCGCGATTAACATTGGCGGAGGCTTTCATCACGCCTTTCCTGATCACGGCGAGGGATTCTGCATGATTCACGATGTGGCCGTGGCCATCCGCCGGCTGCAGCGCGACGACATGATTCGCACTGCGATGACCGTGGATTGCGACGTGCATCAGGGCAATGGCACGGCGGCAATCTTCGCCGGCACACGGACGGCGAGCGAGCCGCTGCCGTCGTCGGGGCCGTCATTTAGGAACTCGTCGGCTCAAAGTTCGTCGTCTAAGAATTCCGCACCGTCAGGCAAGATGCGCGGAGCGCCCGCGGGAGACGTGTTCACCATCTCGCTGCACCAGCACAACAACTATCCGCCGTATAAGCCGCCCTCGTCGATCGATATCGATTTGCCCGACGGCACCGGCGACGATGACTACCTGGCCTGGCTCGACAACGCGCTCAGCTCCGGGCTGCGGCAGTTCGAGCCCGAATTGCTGTGCTACATCGCCGGCGCCGATCCTTACCGCGAAGATCAACTGGGCGGCCTTTCCCTGACAATTGAAGGCTTGAAGAAGCGCGACGAACTGGTCTTCCGCGTGGCTCGTGCTCGCGACATTCCGGTGATGGTGACCTACGCCGGCGGCTACGCACGCAACGTGGAAGACACGGTGACCATTCACAGCAACACGGTGATCGCAGCGAAGGAAGTCTTTGCTGCGAAAACCTGAAACACGCCAAACGATATACTCGATGACATGATCGTCAGCCCGTCGGAGCTTCCGTACAGCGAGTTTTACAACCTCCTGATCAGCAGTGTGGTGCCGCGCCCCATTGCGTGGGTATCCACGGTGAACGCGGCCGGACAGCCCAATCTCGCGCCGTTTTCCTTCTTCAATGCGGTCTGCGCCGATCCTCCGTTACTGGCGTTTGCGCCTGGAATGCGCCGGCCCAAGCAAGCGGAGGCGAACCACGGCGAAGCCAAGGACACGTTGCGAAATGTTCGCGAAACCAGGGAATTTGTGGTCAACGTGGTCACGCACGAACTGGCCGAGGCCATGAACCTGACCAGCGGCGAGTACGACGCATCCGTAAACGAATTCGAGTTGGCGACACTGACTCCGCAGCCGTCGAAGATTGTACGCGCGCCCAGAGTCGCCGAATCTCCGGTCAGCTTTGAGTGCAAGCTGCATCAGATTCTCGACTTCTCTCAGGCACCGACCGGCGCCAGCCTCGTGATCGGCAAAATCGTCTCGATTCATATTGACGACGCGCATCTCAAGGAAGGCAAATTGGATCGCAACTCGCTGGATCTCATCGGCCGCATGGGCGGAATGCAGTACACGAGAACGACCGAACGCTTTGAAATGGTAAGACCGAAAGTTGGGTAGATGCCGCGGGGATGCCAACGCCTCGGCGTTCAGTGTGACGAAGTTTGACGAAATTCGTTCTTAGCCCTTCGGCTGATAAACTAGTCACTTACGCCTATGTTCGAAAACTTACAGGAAAAACTGCAGCGCGCGTTCAAGAGCCTTCGCGGACAGGCGAAGCTGTCGGAAGAAAACATCGCGGAGGCGCTGCGAGAGATTCGGCTGGCGCTGCTCGAAGCCGACGTCAATTTCAAAGTGGTCAAGGAACTTATTGACCGCATCCAGGCCAAAGCCGTAGGCCAGGAAGTGTTGACGGCGCTGTCTCCCGGCGAGCAGGTCATCAAGATTGTGCGCGACGAACTGGTCGAGATTCTCGGCAAGGACACGGCGCGCGTGAAGTTCGCGTCGCAGCCGCCCACGGTCGTGCTGATGGCTGGATTGCAGGGTTCCGGCAAGACCACAACTTCCGGCAAGCTCGCCCATTGGTTCAAGGTTGGCGGACATCGTCCGCTGCTGGTTTCGGTGGACGTCTACCGCCCCGCGGCGCGCGAGCAGCTGAAAATCGTTGCGCAAGCGGTGAAGGCGCAGATTTACGAAGGCTCGGTCGGCGAGGCGACTACGCCCGCCCAGCTCACACAGGCAGTGGAGCGGTTGGTAAAAGAAGCGCGCCGCGAGGCCATTGTTTCCGGCTGCGACGTGCTGATCGTCGACACCGCCGGCCGTCTGCACATCGACGACGACCTGATGAATGAGATGCAGTCGCTGAAGAAGCTGCTGAATCCGTCAGAGATATTATTCGTCGCCGATGCCATGACCGGACAGGACGCGGTCAACTCCGCCGACGAATTCCACAAGAAGCTCTCGCTCACCGGCGTCATCCTCACCAAGATGGATGGTGACGCGCGCGGCGGCGCGGCGCTTTCCATCCGGCAAGTCACCGGCCAGCCCATCAAGTTCATCGGCGTGGGTGAAAAATACGATGCGCTCGAACCGTTCCATCCCGATCGGATCGTGTCGCGCATTCTGGGCATGGGCGACATCCTCTCTTTGATCGAGCGCGCCGAATCGCATATCGACAAAAAGAAAGCCCAGGAGATGGCCACCAAGGCCCTCACCGGTGACGGCTTTTCCCTGGAAGACTTTCGCGATCAATTGCGGCAAGTGAAGAAGATGGGGTCGATCAAGAACCTGATTGGCATGATGCCCTCGATCGGGCCATTTTCCGGGCTTCAAAAAGCCGCCGATAACGTCGACGAAAAACAAATCAACCGCGTCGAGGCGATCATCAATTCGATGACCAACCACGAGCGCAATCATCACGAAGTGATCAACGGCAGCCGCCGCAAGCGCATCGCCCGCGGTTCAGGCACCAGCGTGCAGGAAGTGAACAACCTTCTGCGCCAATACGCGCAAATGAAAAAAATGTTCAAGCAGATGGGCAAGCCCAGCTTCGCGCGACGGCTGGCAGGGATGAAGATGCCGGGGATGTAGAAGAACAGTTGCCAGTCGAAGGCTTGATTTACTGGCAACTGACCACTGCTATGAAATGGCGTTCTCTCGAAGAATCAGCTCCGAGTCTTGATACGCGTCCCTTGCGCGAAATCTTTGCTGAGCGCAAAGAACTCATCGCGAAATTCGTTCGGCCGGAGACGCAGGCCATTCATGCCCGCGCAGTTGCCGAACTGAAAGAAAAACATTTCGCTGCAGATGTTCTGCCAGCCGGCGCGAAGGCTCCGCAGTTCGAGCTTACGGATCACGATGGGAAGATCGCTTCCTCGGCTGCTTTGCTCACGCAAAAGCGGCTCGTGCTTTGCTTCATTCGCGGGCGCTGGTGCCCGTTCTGTGTCGGCCAGATGGAAGCTATGAATCTCATCCTGCCCGAGATCGAACGAGCGGGAGCATCGCTGGTCGCCATCTCTCCTCAGACCGTGAAGCAATCGTTCTTCATGCACGACCAGCACAAGCTGCACTTTCCGTTGTTCTTCGATGCAGGCAACCAGGTTGCCCGTCAGTTCGGTCTAAGCTACCGCGTGCCGGAGTTCCAGGCAGAGGTCTATCGCCGCGCGTTTGTGAATCTGCCGTTCACCAATGGAGATGAAAGCTGGGAGCTGCCGATTCCAGCGACCTACATTCTTGATCGCGATGGAACCGTTCTCTACGCGTCCGCGAACGAGGACTACACGGAGCGTCCGGAACCTGACGACATCGTCGCGGCTCTTCAGTCCAAGCCGTAGAGACGCTGCTTGCAACGTCTTTTGCCGACAGCGCCACAGCCCCGGCGTTCGCGACACCGCCGCCAGAGATGTAACAAGTTGCGTCTCTACGATGAGGCGTCGCAGCGCGGTACACTAATACTCCATGCATTACATCTACGGCATCAATGCGGTCACCGAGGCGCTGAAGGCTCGCCAACGGGCTTTCGAGTGGGTCGGCATGGCGAAGGAACGCCATGACATTCGGCTGCAACGGCTCATCGAAGACTGCCGTCGTGCCAGCGTTCCCGTGCGTTTTCTGCTCCGGACCGAACTTGATCGCATGGCGGGCACCGCGGCGCATCAGGGAGTGGTCGCGGTCACCTCGGCCAAGCAATATAGCGATCTTGACGACGTCGTTGGAGCTAAGCGCGGCCTGTACTCGCTGGTGCTGGTGCTCGATGGTGTGGAAGATCCGCACAACCTGGGCGCGATTCTCCGCACAGCCGATGCCGCAGGCGCTGACGGAGTAGTCATTCCGGAACGCCGCGCCGCCGCCGTGACCGGAACCGTGACCAAGGCCTCCGCGGGCGCGAGCGAGCATTTACCCATCGCGAAAGTGACGAATATTTCCCGGACAGTCGAAGAGCTGAAAGAGCGCAATGTCTGGACCGTTGGGCTCGACGAGCGCAGCAAGCAAACCTACGACGCGCTCGATTACAACATGGATTGTGCGCTGGTGCTGGGCGGCGAGGGTAAAGGATTGCACGATCTGGTAAAGAGGAAGTGCGATTTTCTGGTCTCGATCCCTATGCTGGGGAAGGTTCCTTCGTTGAATGTTTCGGTCGCGGCGGCGGTGGTGCTGTATGAAATCGTGCGGCAACGACGCGCCCGCCAAGGTTCTTCCCGCTCCAAGCCGGATGCCACGCTGAGCGCAAGACCGAGTGCGAAATGAAGTGGCCCGTCCGCAGTTTGTGCTTCCTCGGTGTTCTCTGTATTTCTGTGGTGAATGCTTTCTCGCTCGACCGCGAGGCCTTCACGTTTACCAATTATGATTTGAACGTTCGCATCGAGCCTCAACAGCAGCGGCTCGGAGTGCGCGGGAAGATCACGCTTCGAAACGATTCGGCGACGCCGCAGAAAATCGCGGTGCTGCAGATTTCATCCTCGCTCGACTGGCGTTCCATTCGCGCTGGCGATCAGTCTGTGCAGTTCGTCACTCAAACCTACACTTCCGATATCGATCACACGGGCGCGCTTTCGGAGGCGATCGTGACGCTGCCGCAGGCGGTCGCGCCAAAAGGAACGTTCGAACTGGAAATCGCGTACGAAGGCGTGATCCTGCTCGATGCCACGCGCCTCACACGCATCGGAACTCCCGAGGCGGCTGCCAAAAGTTCTGACTGGGACCAGATCACCGCGAAGTTTACGGCGGTACGCGGCGCGGGGCACGTGGCGTGGTATCCGATGGCGACCGAGATGGCGGATTTATCGGAGGGTCAGGGGCTGTCCGAAGTGTTGGGCCGATGGAAGGCACGCGAGGCTGATTCGAAGGTGGAGGTTCGCTTCGATTCGCCAACCGTTGCAGAAGATGTGACTCCGCCCGTCACGCTGTGCGGCGGCACCGAACTGCGTGCAGTGACGCGTGGCGGAAGCCCCAAGTTTCCCTGGTCGCAATGCTTATATCAGCCGCTTGGCTTGTCTGTTCCGGCATTTGTTGTGGCCAACTATGGAGTCGTCGATCGGCCGCCCATCACGGTTTACAATCTGCCCGAGCATGCGGTTGCGGCTGAGGCCTACGCCGAGGCGGCTGAAAAAACGACCGCGCTGATCACCGAGTGGTTCGGAGCGTCGCGACGAAAGGCCGAAACCGCCGACCTTGCCGACTCTAACGCTGCTCCCTTCGAAAGTGGTTCTCTGCTGCTGACGCCACTGACGGTTGCGGATGCAAAGCTCGCGGGCCTGGTAGCGGCGCACCAGCTGGCTCATGCTTCGTTTTACTCGCCTCGTCCCTGGATTGACGAAGGTCTCGCCCACTTTGCGCAAGCTCTTTATCTCGAACAGCAGCGAGGGCGCCAAACCGCACTCGACTACATGGGATTGCATCGCACCGCATTCAGCGAGGCCGAAAAACAGACGGCAGCCCCTAAATCCGATGACGAGGTGACCCGATCGCTGGTGAACACAACCAATGAAGAGCTCTACCGCAGCAAAGCGATGTACGTCTGGTGGATGCTGCGCGACATGGTCGGCGAGCAGGCGCTGAAAAAAGTCTTCGGCCTTTATCATCCAGAGCAGGATAAAGAGCCTTCCTACATGCCTCATTTGATTCAGTCGCAAACGCAGCGCGACCTGGAATGGTTTTTCGACGACTGGATCTATCGCGACCGTGGCCTGCCCGACCTCAAAGTGGAATCGGCGTTCTCGCGGAAAACCATGAACGGCGCCTACTTGCTGACGATTACCATCGACAATCTGGGCGGCGCTGGAGCGGAGGTTCCGCTTACGGTGGAATTTGCTGGGGGCGAGATCGGAAGGCGGCTGGAGGTGCGCGCGAAGAGCAAAGCGGTGATCCGGGTGGAGACTTCCGCCGCACCTATCGAGATTGTGGTGAACGACGGCAGCGTGCCGGAGAGCGACATCAGCAACAATACGTTCAAGATTGAACCCGAACAAAAATAGGGTTCACGACCCAGGCGCAGAAGCACCAAGCAAGAAACGTCAGGGTCTGGAACTCGTGAACTCCACCAGCGCACCAAGCTTGCTGGCCGCTTCGCCGGAGTCGATGGATCTCGCAGCAATCGGTATCGCCTCCGCTACGTGATCGGCGCGGCCCGCGGCGACGAGTGCCGCAGCGGAATTCAGCAAGACGACGTCGCGATGCGGCGACTTTTTTGCCTCCAGCACGGCGCGAATGATGGCGGCGTTTTCGGTGGCGTCGCCGCCGGAGATGTCCGCGAGGGTTGCGCGTTTCATACCGAATTCTTCGGGCGTTACTTCGTAGGTTCTTACCGAGCCGTCGCGGGCTTCGGCCACGCGCGTGGGGCCCGTGATGGTGACTTCGTCGAGACCATCCAGCCCGTGAACGACCAAGGCGCGATGCAGGCCGAGCATACTCAGCGCTTCTGCCAGCTTCTCGACCAGGTCCAGCGCATAGACTCCAACGACCTGTCCGGAGGCGCGCGCCGGGTTGGTGAGCGGACCGAGCAGGTTGAACATGGTGCGCATGCGCAATTCTCGGCGCACTCCTTGGACCTGCTTCATGGCGGGATGCAAGTTGGGTGCGTACAGGAAGCAGATTCCTACGTCGCGCAAGCACTGTGCGGCGCGCTCCGGCGACAGCTGGATGTTCACGCCCAAGGCTTCCATCACATCAGCGGACCCGCATTTCGAGCTGATGCTGCGGTTGCCGTGCTTGGCGACGCGAACGCCTGCTCCAGCCGTAACGAAAGCGGTTGCGGTGGAAATGTTGAAAGTGCCGCTGGCATCGCCGCCGGTGCCGCTGGTATCGACCAGCGGCGATTCCGCGCGCGACGAGTCATGATCGGACAAATCAGGCTCTGACAGATCAGCGGACGAGGGGTCCGATTCCGACAGAGCATCGCGGCCGGTGCCGCTGAGGTCGAGCGCAGCCAACGGCGCGTCGCCCTTGGCTGCGATACGCTCGACCGGCCCGCGTTCGATGGGTAAGAGCGCGGCTGCGGCGCGGATGGCCTCGGCGAAGCCGACGATTTCCTCGACCGTCTCGCCCTTCATCCGCAGGGCCACGAGCAGCGCGGCGATCTGCGCATCCGTGCATTTTCCGGCGAGCACTTCCGTCATTACCTCGCGGGATTCCGCGCGGGTAAGCGATTGGCCGTGATTGGAGAGGCGATGGAGAAAGTCGAGAATCATGGCTGCGATGATCAGCGGAACGCCAGAGGGATTCTACCGGAGGCGGTGGGTTTAGGGGGCAGGGGTCAGGGGTTAGACTTGTGGGCTTCGGAGCGGTTCTCGCTCTGGCTTTTCGGTCAGGGGTGCTGAATTCTTGCTGAATAAATCCTGGCGGCGCTGTTTCCGGTTTGGCGAGAGTGGTATTGAAATTTCCCGCAAAATCTAGACGTCAAAGAGCTTAGAGGTCAAAATCCAGATAACAAAGGACTTAGAGGTGAGTCAATCAGGCCCTCGTCAGTGCATCGGCTTCTGCCGTGATCGCGCAACTGAAACGTTGAGGCAAGGTTACACGGTCACATCGGGCTGTGGAAAAACGGGGAGGGGGGTGTGGCCAGTTCTTGGAGGGCTTCCACGAGTGTGTCGGCGGTGGTACGGAATCAATCGGAAGGGATCGCCCTCAGTTTTTGCGGCACGGATGATGCAGCCAGCGGTGCTCGCACCGTCGCGACCCGCCCCTTCGGTTGTGCTCAGGGCAAGCCCTTGCAGAGAACGGAGGATAGGGCACCCACGCCGGGAACGGTGCATGCTACAGGTCGTGAACGGGGGCTAGGCCTTGGCTGCGGCGCGCTCCAGGCGGGGAGCGAAATATTCACGCCAGTCATCCGGCAGGGCGGAGGTATTGATCGCTTTTTGCAGCAGATTGTGATCGTATTTATCGCTTACGAAAAGACGGTTCATCTCGGCGATGGTGATGCCGGTGGAATCGCGGCTGAGTAATTTCAAAGAATTGCCCGCGGCGACCTCACCTTCCTGCTCCACGGAAAAATAGAAGCCGCTGCGGGCGCTGCGCAGGAAGCGTTCGATCATGTCCTCGCGTTGGAATTTCGCGGCTAACTTGTAGCATGGCATGCGGGGCTGGCGAACCATCAGCACCGCCGAACCAATCTGCAAGCGGTCGCCGACGTGGAGATCCTCCTCGCGCAGGCCAGTTGTGGTGAAGTTTTCGCCGAACATTCCCCAGGGAAGATCAATGCCGGGCAAATGCTGCCGCCAATAGTGGTAATGCTCGGAGGGATAGGCATACACAGCTTTGTAGGGACCTCCGTGGACAGTGAGGTCGGCTTGGCGGTCGCCATCCAGGTTCAATGTGCGCAGCTGGACTGGGCCGGAGACGGGCCGCTTGAAGATTCCGGTATTGATGGTTGCGCCGTTGTAGACGACAAGGCGTGGCCGCGCGACGTTCAGGGAGATCAGTTTCATGTCGGGCCCTCAGAACGGTGCAAGTTGGTTTGGTATCCGGATTGGCGGTTGGTTAGATGTGCGGCCGGCCAGGAACGACGCAGTGAGGCCATTCTTGCAGCACTGAAAGCGGGTGTTCTCTGAGGAAGGGTTTACTCAGCGCCGTCAACGTGGTCCACTCCTTAGTTCTTGCGCACCGGAAGAACGCCCTGAAGCGACGGAGGCGGGATTGGCTGTCAGGGACCCTTCGACTACGCGGCTCCGCTCAGGATGACGGTCGGACTTAGTACTGGAACACTGCCCGCAGCTAGCCTCGACTCGCCGGTTCTCGGACGGAAAAACCCATCGAGCCTCGCTCGGCTGCACAGCCGAGGGCGGCTGTCCCCACATGAGCGTCTCTGGAAACCGCGGTTTGCTCCAATTCTCCAAGTTGACGGTTTGCCCTAATTCGTTTCTCTTCTATAAAATCAATAGTTTGCTGCCATCGTGCGAAGCCGCAAGCAGGTTGCAGGTTCCTTCCGATTTCGCTGACGAGAATCACCTATTATGAAAATCCATGAGTATCAGGCAAAAGCAATTCTTAAGAAATATGGCGTAACGGTGCCCCGTGGGGCGATGGCCGCGACCCGCGACGAAGCGGAGACCATCGCCAAGAATCTTTTTGATGACGGCGCGACCGCGGTGGTGGTGAAGGCGCAAATTCATGCTGGCGGGCGGGGCAAGGGCGGCGGCGTGAAGATTGGCAAATCGGTGGACGAGGCTGGCGACCTCGCGGGCAAAATGCTGGGCATGAAACTGGTGACGCACCAGACTGGACCGGAAGGCCGCATTGTGCGGCGCCTGCTGATTGAAGAGACTTTGCCGATTGAGAAAGAGCTTTACCTTGGGATTCTCGTGGATCGCGGAGAAGGCAAGCCGGTTTTCATGGCGTCGGCTGCGGGCGGAATGGAGATCGAGCAGGTCGCGGCGGAAAATCCCGATGCGATTCTGAAGCAATATATCGATCCCGGCATGGGTCTCGAAGCATTTCAGGCGCGAAAGATTGCGTTTCAGCTGGGATTGAAACCGCAGCAGATCAATCCCGCGGTGAAGTTTTTGACTGGACTCTACCGGGCTTTTCTGGATACTGACTGTTCGCTGCTCGAGATTAATCCATTCATCACAACCACCGATGGGCGGCTGTTCGCGCTCGATGCCAAAGTCACTTTCGACGACAACGCGCTGTTCCGGCATCCCGACCTGCGGGAACTGCGCGACATTACGGAAGAAGATCCGCTCGAAGTGGAAGCTTCGAAATACAGCCTGAATTACATCAAGCTCGAGGGCAGCGTGGGCTGCATGGTGAACGGCGCGGGGCTGGCGATGGCCACGATGGACATCATCAAATATGCCGGGGGTATGCCGGCGAATTTTCTGGATGTGGGCGGCGGGGCAAGTTCGGAGCAGGTGGCGCACGCGTTTGAAATTTTGCTCAGCGATAAGAGCGTGAAAGCCGTGCTGATCAACATTTTTGGCGGCATCCTGCGGGTGGACACGCTGGCTACGGGAGTGGTTGAAGCGGCGAAGAAAACAAATATCAAACTTCCGATCGTGCTGCGGCTGGAAGGGACCAACGTGACTGAGGGGAAGCAGATCCTGATGAATTCGGGATTGAATTTTGTGGTGACCGACACGATGAAGGACGCGGCGGATAAGGTAGTGGCGGCAGCCCGAGGAACACTTGGCGTTACCGAATGGCGGTAGAAGCGATAGAAATGCCGCGGTAGAAATGGCGAGGAATTCTGTTTATGGCAATCCTGGTTGATAAGAGCACACGCGTGGTGGTGCAGGGCTTGACTGGCCGCGAAGGGACGTTTCATGCCAAGGCCAGCGCGGCCTACGGCACGCAGATTGTTGGGGGAGTCACGCCGGGCAAGGGTGGGACGACGCACGAAGGCTGGTCCATTTTCAACACGGTGCGCGAGGCTGTGGACAAGACGGGGGCCAATGCCTCCGTGATTTTTGTGCCGCCGCCGTTTGCCGCAGACGCGATCATGGAAGCGGCCGATGCGGAACTCGACCTGATCGTTTGCATTACGGAGGGCATTCCCACGCTTGACATGGTGAAGGCGTGGGAGTTTCTGCAGAACCGGCGCTCCCGACTGATCGGGCCGAACTGTCCGGGGATTATTTCTCCGGGCAAATGTAAGATTGGGATTATGCCGGCTTCGATTCACAAGGAAGGTTCGGTGGGCATTGTTTCGCGGTCGGGCACGCTGACTTACGAAGCGGTGCATCAGCTTACGCAGCGCGGGATTGGGCAATCCACTGCGATTGGGATTGGCGGAGATCCTATCATTGGGACGAATTTTGTGGATGCGCTGGACCTGTTCAATCGGGATCCCGAGACCGAGGCTGTGATCATGATCGGCGAAATTGGCGGCAACGCTGAGGAGACGGCGGCGCAGTTCGTGAAGACTCATATGAAGAAGCCGGTGGTGGGATTCATCGCCGGGCAGACCGCTCCTCCG
>Ga0210383_10003679_pt1 | contig 13699 bp, 8 predicted proteins | sample IncBWC14OmetaG_FD_160072 | JGI IMG/M metagenome (GOLD analysis project Ga0210383, IMG submission 160072) | Forest soil microbial communities from Barre Woods Harvard Forest LTER site, Petersham, Massachusetts, United States - Inc-BW-C-14-O ...
GCAGATTCTCGGGCGTCGCCCAAGGGGCGGCGCCTGCGTAGCGCTTGACCCAGTCGGCTCCCGCTCCAATACGAACCCGGTCGGGTGTGAACTCGGGTGACAACGCGTTCGCCATCAGCGCATAGTTCGCCCCTGCATGCAGCCGCAAGGCCTTCCAGCAGCCACCTCGCACGGCAATCAGCGGTTGCTGTCCGGCGGCGACATCGGTGCCCAGTGTCCGCATTTCGGCGCGCCCGTCGGGATGGAAGATGAAGTAGTCCACGGGGCCGCCTTCGATCAAAATGTGGGTGTCATCCGGAGCGAGCCAGTGCAGGTAATTCACCGGCCTCTCGCGCGTGAGCATGTAATATACCTGGCTCTGCACGGCCAGTTGCCGTCCGCCCACGTCCACCTTTTGCGCCGACTCGCCGATCAATCCGAGGTAGCCTGATTCTTTCGGGAGGATCGACAGCTTCAGAACCCGGATCAGCTCGCGTGCGCGCTCATCGCTTCCCACGGGCGCAGCCGCCTGAACGGAATTGAAAGCCAGCGCCACAAGGCCGGCGGCAAGAACAGGGAATCGCCTCATCCTTGCCAGACTACAGCCACGCGGTGGTCATTCATACACACTGGGTTCCATTTGAAGAAGTGCGTTCGGATAGACTGTCAGAACCTGCTTCCAGGGACGGTTCGGCGAACAATCTTGATGGGGCGAAAAGCATGTCGTGGCCAAGGATAACCGGTCTTCTATGCTTCGTTCTGTTGGCTTCATCGCTCTACGGACAAATTGCCGGCGGATCACTGCGTGGACTGGTTCAGGATTCTACGGGAGCTCGCATCGCCGGGGCTTCGGTCCAAATGCGGCTGCCCGAGTCCGCCCTGGTTCGTCGCGCCTCTTCAGATGCGCACGGAGAATTTCTGCTGGAGGGTCTGCCTTCGGGAAGGTACGAGATTACCGTTTCTGCGCGAGACTTTGCGACGGCCTCAGCGGAGATCGTGATTGCCGTGAGCACTGTCCGCGACATCGCGGTAAGCCTCGCACCGGCTGCGGACCTTCAGTCAGTTCAAGTGAAATCGGAGGGTTCTTCAATCACATCGCAGCCGATCGAGTTGGCCGGCAATGTTCACCAGAGTGTGATCACGAGCCGCGACCTCTCGACGCTGCCACTGCCCGCACGCAGTTTCGCCAATATTGCTTACCTCGCGCCGGGGACTGAGCCGGTAGAACCTTCCGACCCAACCAAAGCCCGGATTACCGCCGTGTCAACGGGAGGAAGCTCTGGACTGAACAACGAACTTTCCGTGGATGGAGGAGACAACTCCGATGACTATATCGGAGGCTTCCTGCAGAATTACTCTCCCGATGCTATTCATGAATTCGCGGTCCGGACCGCGCAGGAGAACGCGGACACGGGCGGTACCACGGCCGGATCGATTGTGATCACAACCAGGGGAGGAACGAACGCGTTCCATGGCGACGCGGCATTTTACGAGCGCTCGGCCGCGCTGAATGCGCGATTTCCCATCGAGAATCCGGCTCCGAATCCCAAGCAGCCCTTTTCGCGGCAGAATTACGTAGCCACGCTGGGCGGCCCGATCAGGAAGGATCGTCTGTGGTTCTTTGCCGCATTCGAACGTGTCCATGAGAATGCGAGCATTGTTTACAGCCCGGCCAGCACGGTCCAGTTCAATGCGCTGGCGACCCTGGCGTCGGAGGGGTTGATTCCCCAGGTGCCGTCGATCGCAGTTCCTGCCAATGTGCCGATTCCGTTTCGCGACACACCCGGGATGGCGCGCCTGGACTGGGCACAGACGCCAAAATCGGCGTGGAGACTGCGCAGCTCGATCGATACGTACACGACGCACAACAACCTGGTTGCACAGGGTGCGCTACCGTCGACGGGATTGCTTACCCATAACAACTACCTCAGTCTGCTGATCGGCAACCAATACGAGTTCTCAGACAAGGTAGTGGGGAATTTCGTGTTCGATGCCGGGGGCTTGCATCTCACCCAGACGCGAGTGTCGAACCTCGGCTTCGCACTGGCATTTCCCTTCAGCTCAACGTCGCTCACTGTTTCCGGTTTTGAAACATTTGGCGACAACCAGTTTGCTACGCCGATCACGTTCTTTCCTTCGGACCGCAACCAGGAGAAATATCAGCTTCGCTACGACATCAGCCGTGCGCAGAAGAACCACTCACTGCAACTCGGTGTCAATCTGATTCATGAACCGGTGCTCAGTGGCGCGTTTCCAGGGAATACTGAGACGCTCTACCAATTTCCCGAGAACCCCTCGGACTACATCGGCAATCCTTCTCAGTTCACATCCGATATGGAGGCTGGAGCCTCGACGTCGAACCTTGGCGGAGCATTTTCGCAGAATGTTCAGCGGCTGGCGGTCTATGGCCAGGACTCATGGCGGATCAACCGCCGATTGACTTTGAACTACGGGCTTCGCTATTCCGCGACCTGGGGACTCTTTCTGGGATCGGGTCACACCCAGGCGGACAATCCCGGATACATCACGCTCACAGCGCTCAAGATTCCATTGGTTTCGGATGTGCCGCACGACGACCGTCGGCAAGTCGCGCCGCGCCTGGGCATTGCTTACGCGCCCGGCAACAGCGGCGCAACCGTCGTTCGGGCGGGATTCGGACTGTACTTCAATGACCTCGCGCAAACGGGATGGGCGACCGCATTCCAGGCGGTCAATCGGCTGCCCGGCCCTTGTGTCGATCCGGTGCAGGATCCAGACAGCTCGCAGAATTCCGGCTGTGTCGCGGGAAGCGCGTCGGGAGGAACGGCGAACCTCATCGATCCCCAATACAAAACGCCCTATGCCATCCATGCCTCCGGAGGAGTCGAACATGCGTTCAGCGCAAATTGGGCAGTGAGCGCCGACTACATCCACGAGCAGGGAAATCATGCTTACCGGGCCTACAACTACAGCGGCGGGACGAACCTGTTCACGCCTTTGTTGCCCGTCGACGATCCCGGGCAGGCGACGGTTGTTCCGGACGTCAACGTCTACCATTCAGACAATAAGTCGAGCTACAACGCGCTCCTGGTGCATCTGCAGGGAAACATCAATACGCGCCTGAGCCTGGTTGCCAATTACACGTTTGCGAATGCGCAGACGTGGGGCTGCGTGCTCGGAGAACTGTTCGACTATGTGAACGGCGTTTGCAATCCCCTCAACCCGTTTGGCCCCGGGGATTATGGACCGTCGGGCGAGGATGTACGCCACCGGGTTGTGTTCGCCGGAACTGGGCATATCTATGGAGGGGTTGAGCTGAGTGCGCTGGTCCAGGCCGAGAGCGCGAGGCCCTTCACCATTACCACTGCTGACAACAGCGGCCGGATCGCCGTCAACGGCGAGCTGACTTCGCTCGATCAGTTCCGTGGGACGCCATACATCCAGGCGGATATGCGTGCGAGCCGCCCCATTGCATTTCATGATCGCTGGTCGTTGATCCCGTTTGTTGAGTTCTTCAATCTCTTCAACCGGAATAATCCTGGCGCGAATTATGTAACGAATATTGCGTCACTCCCGGTTCCGGGGCTCGAAGCCCAGGCCGGAAATGTGACCGACATCTGCACAAATGCGGACTGTACGGCAACGGCGCCGATCAGGAGCCTCAATCAACTGCGAGTGGCCGCAGGCGCATTGGGAGACTTTTTTGGACCTGGGACCACGGTCGGCATTCCGTTCGCGGCCCAGGTCGGTGCACGCCTGACTTTCTAAGGCGGGCGCGGTCGCTTGAGGTCTCAAGTGATTGCGGGAAATTTAAGGGCAGCTAGTCGGGCAACGGGATCATCTGACTATGCGAGGGTAACAAGCACAATAAAAGGAGGCAGCCCTATGGCGACGAAATCCGTGGCGGACTTGTTTGTGCAAGTCCTTGCGTCCGCAGGCGTAGAGAGGGTCTACGGAGTCTCGGGCGACTCCCTCAACGGAATCACTGATTCAATTCGAAGAGAGAAGAAGATTCAGTGGATTCACACACGGCACGAAGAGGCGGCCGCGTTTGCGGCGGGTGCGGAAGCGCATCTCACGGGACGGTTGGCGGTGTGCGCCGGCAGCTGCGGGCCCGGCAATCTGCATCTGATCAACGGCCTGTACGATTGCCACCGCAGCCGGGTTCCAGTGCTCGCCATCGCTGCGCAGATTCCGAGCAATGAGATTGGAAGCGGTTATTTTCAGGAGACACATCCAGAACATCTCTTCGCGCAATGCAGTCATTACTGCGAATCGATTTCTCGTCCCGAGCACATGCCCCGCGTCCTTGAGATTGCGATACAAACAGCGATCTCGCGCCGCGGCGTGTCGGTGGTCGCGATCCCGGGAGATGTAGCCTTACTTGAAGCAGTCGAGGACGGGCCGCGGCTGCATTTTCCTCCGCCCCAGCCAACCGTAAGTCCCACCGAAGAAGAAATCGAGGCGTTGGCGAAGCTTCTCAATAAGTCCAGGAACATAACGATCCTGGCTGGGGCCGGTTGTGCGGGGGCCCACTCGGAGTTGGTTCAGCTCGCGGCTAAAGTGAATGCCCCGATCGTGCACGCGATGCGCGGAAAAGAGTTCATTGAATACGACAATCCGTACGACGTGGGTATGACCGGCCTGCTTGGGTTCTCATCCGGTTATCGCGCCATGATGACCTGCGATCTGCTGCTCATGATCGGAACCGATTTTCCATACCAGCAGTTTTATCCGAAGGATGCCACGATCGTGCAAATCGACATTCGCGGAGAGCAGCTAGGCAGACGCACCAAAGTCGACTATGGCTTGGTGGGAGACACCAAGACAACGCTTTCGGCTCTCCTGCCGAAACTCAAGCAAAACAAAGAAGAGAAGCATCTGAAAGCCTCGCTCGAGGATTACAAGAAGGCGAGAAAAGGACTTGAAGAGCTTGCGACAGACGGCGGTGGCAAAAAACCGATTCATCCGCAATACGTAGTTCGCGTGCTCGACGAACTGGCCGCCGCCGATGCAATTTTTACCTGCGATGTGGGCACGCCGACGATTTGGGCTGCGCGCTACCTGGGCATGAATGGCAAACGACGCTTGCTCGGCTCTTTCAACCACGGTTCGATGGCCAACGCATTGCCACAGGCAATCGGAGTTCAGGTGAGTCACCCAGGGCGCCAGGTGGTGTCCCTGTCAGGAGACGGCGGACTCGCCATGATGCTTGGAGATGTGCTTTCGCTACGTCAATTGCGAGCACCCGTCAAAATCATCGTCTTCAAGAATGAGTCGTTGGCTTTTGTTGAGCTGGAAATGAAGGCGGCGGGTATTGTCGATTTCGGAACCAACCTGCAGAACCCGAATTTCGCGAAGCTGGCCGAGGCCGCGGGTCTGCTCGGCCTGACAGCTGAAACGCCCGATCAGGTTCGCCCCATGATCAAGCAGGCTCTCGAGCACGATGGACCAGCATTGATCGAGGTTCCGGTGAGCCGGCTGGAACTCTCCATGCCTCCGACCATCACGTTCGAGCAGGCAAAGGGCTTTGGCCTGTTCGCTCTCAAAGCTGTTCTCAGCGGGCATGGCGATGAGATCGTTGACCTCGCAAAAATCAATCTCCTCCGCTAGACGGGAGTTGAGCCGACAAGAGAAAGTGGGTCCAGAATCCTGACGCGTCCTGGGAAGGTTTTACGGTGGAGTCGAGATCAGCCGTTCTGCGGTGCGTCTATCGGTGATGAGGACGTTGATCCATTTGCCCGCGAGGGATGCCAGTACTGCGGGGACCTTCGAGCCGCCACCGGCGATTCCGACGACCCGCGGTGCGGACTTCAGTGTGGCAAGGTCGATACCAATGACGCGTTTCATGAGCGGCGACTCGACAAGTCGGCCGTGCTTGTCAATGAACTGGAAGCAGATGTCTCCAACTGCGCCTGCGCGGCGCAACTGCCGCCGTTCCTCGACCGAAAAGATATTCCCACTACTTGCCAGAAGAGCTGACGGCTCGAGAGATCCGATTCCAACCAGCGCAAGATCGAGTTTGGAAAAGAGCTTGGATGCCTCTTCCACGGCGGCATCCTTTACCAGCACGGCTTTGGCTTCGGGGGATCCTACGACACCCGGCGCTTGCAACAGCACAGGCGATGCGCCTATCAGCGCCGCCAGCCGTTGCGCCAAAAGCATTGCCTGGTATTGGGTGCTGGCATTGCCCACGCCGCCAAGAATCTGGACAACCTTTCCGCCCGCGCCGGCGGTGCTCGGGTGCAGCGTGTCCACCATCGAAAAAAGCGATCGGCTCCACGAGGAAATGCCGATGACCATCTCCGGCCTTATCGTCGTCTCGACGTAGAAGGCGGCCGCGGCGCCGAGATCGCGAACGACGCGCTCTTCCTCTCCATCGGAATCGATGACGATGGCTTCTTTCAGGTCAAACCGGTTCTCGAGCGAGTCCTCTAAATCAGGAAAGAAGCCTGCTGGCGTAGCCACGCTGATCCGTACGATATTCGCTTCCCGCGCCCGTTTGAGCATGCGAGAAACCTTGGACTGATGGATATTGAGCCGCTCCGTGATCTGCTGCTGGCGAATACCCTGGTCGTAGTACATACGCGCGACCTTGGCCATCAGGCGGATTTCGTCCAGTCGTGACATAAGGCCGGCCTACTGCGAGGCTGGGATGTGCCGATACACATCCCACCCAAGGTATTTGCCGAGCGCTTCCGCAGCCGGCGCCGCGCAGTGGTTTGCGGTCATTGCGGCATGGTGCTCGAAACCATTCAGGCAAATGAACTGCATCAACTCCTGCAATTTCGGTATCTCTACGACGGCGCGGGTCCCGAATGTGTCAAGCGCATCGTCGGTAAAGTATCCATCACCGAAATATGCGCGGATCTTGCCGGATGAATCATCGGTACTGACTCTGCCAAAACTCATTGGACCAGCGGGAGTGCGGCCGGCCAATGCACCGACCGTGTTTTCTTCGCCCAGCATCGTGCCGAGGATGGGAGCGGTGCCGATGCGAATGTCGGGAAGAAAGTCCTTCGCCCAATTGCCGCAATGAAAGAGAACACACTTGTCAGGGTCGCTGCCGTAGTTGTTGTTCCAGTCCACAAGAGCGCTGGGCCTGCCGCTGGCCAGTTGCAGAGCATACATGCTGACTACCCCCGCGATGTCAACTTCGCAGGCCGAGGGCATCATCTGTTCCGACATCATGCTCATGATCGTGCACACGTTTACGCCGTAATTCTTTTGCATGGAACTCCAACATTGAATCGCCGTCGCCGTGATGCAGAGCGAGGCCATCCAGTCGTCGATGACGATTGCAAATTTCGCCATCCTGTTCAATGACTCAATCGGAGCGGTTGAACTGTCGGCATAAGCGCGAATCTGTTCAACGCGCTGCCTGACTCTGGCGTCCTCGTTGGCGATCAGAGAGGCGCTTCCAAAGACCTCGGACAGATCGATCGTGTTGACGGAAATTCCAGAAGCCTCGAGAAGCTTTTCGCTATACCGCGTGGTGTTGAACGCGTTGGGCCGCGCACCCACGGCGCCGATACGCACCCGGCGCATCCCTCGCACCACGCGACATACGGCGAAGAAGTTTTTCAACTCCTCTTTGAAGAGTTCGGACAACGGAGAGGTCGTATGGTTTCGCGTCAATGAAAACTTGTATCCATATTGGCGCAGATTGTTGCAAACGGAAATCTTCCCACAATAGGCATCGCGGCGGCGCGCCAGTCCAAACTGGTCGAGATCATCCGGACATGCCTGAACCAGGATCGGTACATTCAGCTCCGAGAGACGAATCGCATCTGCCACTCCCTTCTCGTCGCCGAAATTAGGCAGGCACACGAGAATGCCATCGATGCGATGGCGATTCGCTCGAAACAGGTCGCCGCACTTGACGGCATCGGCCCAGGTTTCCACGGCGCCTAGCTTGGATTCATTTTCGGAAAGCCAGACTGGCTCGACGGACAACTCATTGAAGACCTTGAGAAGATCGCGACGAGCCTCAGAAATGAGCGCATCCGGAAAGAAGTCGCGATTTCCCAGGATCACTGCCAGCGTTACGGACATCTGCGTTTACCTCACCTTCTCAAAGTTGCTATAGTTGTCTGCGTTTTGCCGGGTGACGAGATCGCATGGAATGATCTGCCGTTCCGGCTTGCCGGTACTGCCCGTGTGAAGAAACCGATGCGCCTCGTCAACAGCGAGCCGGGCAATCAGGACTGCCGGCTGGAGCGATGTGGCACGCAGAGTTCCAGAGCGAATGGCTGCGATCGCATCTGGGCTTCCGTCAAGACCAGTAATCACAATGCCGCTCAGCCCGGATGATTTCACGGCAGCGACTGCGCCGAGAGCCATCGTGTCGTTACCCGCGATGATGCCGCGAATCGTCGCGTGAGCCTGCAGCATGGTTTCCGTCTTCTGGAATGCCTCAGACTGAGACCAGTTGGCAGACAGCACGGCCACGCGATGCAAGGTGGCCTGCGCGTCAAGGACGCCGTGGAAGGCCCGCGTGCGTACCTGCGCGTTAGTGTCAGATTCGCGGCCCAGCAGTTCGGCGTAGTCGCTCTGTTGCGACCCGATGGCGCGAGCAAACTCGTCTGCGACGATTCTGGCGCCCTGGTTGTTATCTGCGATGATTTGAGCCTTGGCGATACCATCGGCCTCGATTTCCCGGTCGATGAGAAAGCAGGGAATTCCGGCGAGGGTTGCCCGACGCACGGCTGCGACGGATGAGTCTGCGCCGGCGTTGTCAAGAATGATGGCCGCGGCGTTGGACGCGATCGCGGAATCGATCAAGTTGTCCTGGCGATAGGCATCATCGTCATGTGCATCCACCCGTACGCGATAGCCCAGACCCAGCCCGCGGGCCGCGGCCGCATCGGCTTCCGCTTTGAAGAAGGGATTATCCTGCGAAGGAACGATGATGACGATAAGCGGCCGCGACATTTCGGAACGATTGCAAGCGACGGACGCGATCGTCGGAATGCTGCCCAGTGCCGCTGCAAAAATGCACGCGCAGCGGCGCATCACTCGGCTCCTTCTGAATTTTGTGTTTGCAAATATGGCAGGAATCGCGCCTGCAGTCGCGATTGCAGTTGATCCACAGCGACGGCCAGGACAATCACCGAGCCTTTGATGACCATCTGCCAGAACTCCGAGACGCCGAGCATGACGAGCCCGTCAGAGAGTACGCCAATTACGAAGGCTCCGATAAGCGAGCCGGGAATGGAGCCACGTCCGCCCATCAACGATGTGCCACCGAGAACGACAGCTGCGATGGCATTCAGTTCGAAGCTCTCGCCCGTTGCCGGATGGGCGGCTTCCAATTGCGAAGCGATAATCAGCCCGACCAGCGCGGCGCAGAGTGAAGAGGCTAGATAGGTGAAGATCTTGACACGCGGTACTTCAATGCCGACGAGCCGGGCTGCCCGCTCATTGCCTCCAACCGCGTAGACGTGCCGGCCTAGAGGCGTCTTGACTGCAATCAACCAGGCAAGTCCGAAGAGCGAAAGCATGATCCAGACAGGCAGAGGCACGCCGGCCATGGAGCTTTGGCCGAGATGTGGAAAGCCGGTATTACCGCGTGCCATCTGACCGGCGAGATTGGGAAACGTCCTTCCGTTGGACATAAGCAATGCTGCGCCGCGAGCGATGTAGAGCGTTCCGAGTGTCGCAATGAAGGGCGCGACTCCGGCCTTGGCAACGAGCCAGCCATTCAAGAAGCCCACAACGAGGCAGACCGATAGTGTTATGAGGATTACGACGACGACGGGAGGATAGTGGATCACGCCCGCGAGGACGATGCCTTGTGTCAGCAGGTATCCGGCGACCATGCCGCCGAGGCCGGCCAATGAACCCACGGAAAGATCAATTCCTCCGGTGAGGACGACGAAGGTCATGCCGATGGCGAGAATTGCGGAGATCGCGACGTGCTTCGAGAGGATGGCGAGGTTGTTGGTGGTGAGAAACGATGGTGCCAGCGCGGAGAAGAGAACGAGAAGCGCGATGAGGACAAAGACGGCGCGCGCCCGAAGAACAAACAGGAGTGTTCGGATGGAGGACTGCGCAAGGCGGTCAGAACGATTCTGCGGGTGGATGGCAGTTGTCATGCGAACTGAACTCCCGAAGATGGAATCGGCGCTGTGTTGACGACCGGACTGGCGGCCGCAAAGAGCGCCTCATCCGTTATTTCGTTCCGCGAGAACTCAGCAGAGATACGGCCCTGGCAGAGAACAAGAGCACGATCAGCCAGTGCGCGTGTCTCCTCAATCTCGGAAGAAGTAAACAGGATGCCAATCCCTTTGGCCGCCAGGCGGCGAAGGATGGTGTAGATTTCCGCCTTGGCGCCTACATCGACTCCGCGAGTGGGTTCATCGAGCAAAAGCAATGCGGGGTTGCGCATGAGGCATCGAGCGATAATAACTTTTTGCTGGTTGCCGCCGGACAGCGATGTCACTGGCAACTCGAGATCTCGGGCAACGATATTCAGTTCCTTCGTTAGTCTCCGCACGTGAGCCATTTGGTCTGCACGGGAAAGCCAGATTCCCCGCATAGACCCGATGGCAATGTTCTCGCGGATAGACAGGTCTGGAATAAGGCCATCGCGCTGGCGGTCTTCAGGCACAAGCACGATTCCACGTTTAACCGCATCCGAAACGGTCGAAATATGAGCCTGGATGCCATTCACAAGAATGGATCCGCCGAGCAGTCGCCGAGCTCCCGCGAGCGACTCAAGCAATTCGGTTCTTCCGGCGCCTAGCAAACCGTAGATGCCAAGAATCTCACCCCTGCGCAGCGTGAAGGTCACCGCATGCAAAAGAGCCTGTGAAGCTTCATCTGCACCTGACGTGCCGAGCGTGATTTCGTTCGCAGCCAGGAGTATGGGGGCGTCGACAAGTGACGGTCGATCGTCGGCGGTTTCACTCACAGCCCGTCCCGACATGCGTTCCACGATCCAATTGCGAGAAACCTCGATGCGGGGCGAGTGGCCAACGATGCGGCCAGAGCGTAGGACCGTGAACCAATCGCCCAGATGCAGCAATTCGTGGAGACGGTGTGAAATGTAAATGATGGTCACGCCTGAACGCTTCAAGTCCTGGATGACTTGAAAGAGAGAGTCGGTCTCTATGGAGGACAGTGCTGACGTCGGTTCATCGAGAATCAGGACCCTGGCTCCTTGATCAAGCGTTCGGGCGACCTCAACGATCTGGCGGCATCCCAGCGAAAGCTGAGCCGTCTTCGTGCGGACCTGCATCGGTTTGCGCAGGCTAGTCAACGCCCTGGCGGAGCGCGCATCTTCCGTTGGACGGTCGAGCAGAACCGCGGCTCTCACTGGCTCACGACCGGCGAATACATTCTCGCTGATATCGAGATTCGGCAGCACTGACAGCTCCTGATGCACGATGGAGATGCCCAGTGAGGCAGCTTCGCGAGGCGAGCGAATGCGGATCAGTTCGCCCTCGAGCAACAATTCACCACCATCGGCCGTCTCAACCCCGGCGAGGATGCGCATCAGAGTTGACTTGCCCGCGCCGTTCTCGCCAATCAGGACATTGACCTGATTTCGATAGACGCGCATGGTGACAGCATCGAGGGCAAGGGTACCTGGATAGCGCTTGGTGATGGCGCGCGCTTCAAGGATGACGTCTTCCGCAACCTCGTTCATGCCCCAGCCTCCGGATTGAGGAGCGCACGTCCGACGGCCGCTTTCCAACCCGCGTAACGGCGTTTGCGATCCTCTTCTGCCATTGCAGGCGCAAAGTGGTCAACGGTTTGAGGAAGATTTGCAACTTCTGCAAGGCTGTTCCACCATCCAAGCGCAAGGCCGGCGAGCAATGATGCTCCAAGCGCAGAGAGTTCTGCCGTGCCCGAACGCAGGACGGGGCGGCCAAGAATATCTGCCTGGAATTGCATCAGTAGACTGTTGCGCGTCGCCCCGCCATCGGCATGCAGCGCGGAACATCTGGTGTTCCCGGCATCTTCCATCGCGTAGAAAACATCGGCCACCTGATAAACGATTGCCTCGATCCCTGCGCGCGCAAGATGAGCCGAGGTATGCGAGCGGCTTAGCCCGGTGACCGTTCCTCGCGCGGATGCGTCCCAGTAGGGGGCTCCCAGGCCCACCATCGCCGGAACAAAATACACGCCGTCGGCATCAGCGACGGTCGCGCCAAGGTCGGCAGCGTTACGCGCCGGATCGGGGAGACAGAGGAACTCCCCCACCCATTGCACTGCTGAGCCGGTCATAGCGATATTTCCTTCGAGGGCGAATTGCGTTTTGCCGCCAATCGACCAGGCAATGGTTCGCGCCAGAGCTGGTGTGTCCACAGGCAGGCTCGGCGTCAATGCCATGAGTGACGAACCCGTCCCGTACGTTGCCTTCACCGTCCCTGGAGTGTATTGCCCGTGACCAAACATTGCGGCATGTGAATCGCCAATCGCCGCCAGAATCGGGACGCCATCGAGGCCAGGAACACCAGAGCATACCCCGAACGATCCCGAGGAAGATCGCAGTTCCGGCATCGCATGCAGCGGAAGTCCGAACAGATCGAGCAGATCGTCGTCCCAGGTAAGGGATTCGAGATTAAGGAGTCCGGTTCGCGATGCATTGGAAAAATCTGTGGCGTGCACTGCGCCGCCGGTGAGCTTGTGAACAAGCCAGCTGTCGACCGTGCCGAGACGCAAGGCTCCAAACTCCGAAAGGGCCTGTATGTTTGAGTCGTTTTCCATCAGCCACGCCCATTTCCCTGCGCTGATGAGAGTCGCCAGAGGAAGGCCTGTCCTGGTGCGAATCAACTCGGCATGGGACGCCAGACGACGGCAGATTTCCGCCGAACGCGGACACTGCCAACTGATGGCGTTGGAAATCGGAGCGCCCGGTTCTGCATCCCATGCAGTGGCTGTCTCGCGTTGATTGGAGAGAGCGAGAGCTTCGATGGAATTCCCGTTCTGCGACGCGTAGAGCACTGACTCGGCGATCACGCGAAGCACCGAATGCCAGATCTGTTCAGGATCCTGTTCCACGTAGCCAAGCTCGGAGTGAATCAACCCAACCGGTGCAGATGCAACGAAGACAGGTACTCCGGACCTGTTCAAGAGCAGAGCCTTGGTGTTGGTCGTGCCTTGATCGATAGCCAGGATCAATCCGAACAGCATCTACTTTCTTTCTCCCAGCAGGTCGAGAGCTGCATTGTGGATGCCCTGCGCAGTGAGCCCGAAGTGTTCGAGAAGAAACTCTGCGGAGCCGGTAGGAGCGAAAACTCCCGGCACTCCTAGGATCCGCATCGGTGCGGGATGTTTCACGGCCAGAATCTCCGCCACCGCGCCGCCCAGTCCACCGGCAGCGAGCGCTTCTTCGGCGGTGACAATTCCGCGCGTGGTGCGAGCCGCGTCGACGACCGCTTCCACGTCAAGCGGGCTCATGCTGCTCATATTCAGTACCCGGGCGTGGATACCGGCCCTGGCCAGTGACTCTGCCGCATCGAGCGCGCGTGAAACCATCACACCATTTGCCATCAGAGTCACGTCATCGCCCTCGCGGAGGGTGTTTGCCTTGCCTAGCCTGAATTGAAAGCCCTCGCCATGCACTGTCCGCACGGGCATGCGGCTGATGCGCAGAAACATGGGCCCGACATGTGCGAGTGAATAGTGCATGGCGGCGGCTGTTTCAATCGGGTCGGCCGGAACAACAACCGAGAGATTGGGAATAATACGCGTCCAGGCGAGGTCTTCGATGGAGTGATGGGTAGGGCCG
>Ga0210383_10003686_pt1 | contig 13690 bp, 13 predicted proteins | sample IncBWC14OmetaG_FD_160072 | JGI IMG/M metagenome (GOLD analysis project Ga0210383, IMG submission 160072) | Forest soil microbial communities from Barre Woods Harvard Forest LTER site, Petersham, Massachusetts, United States - Inc-BW-C-14-O ...
CAATTCGTCTTCGGTAATCGTTCCGCGTTGGACCAAATATTCGCCCAGGCGCACTCCAGGCCGCAGATTATCCAGCGCGCGCCGGACGTCGCCTTCGCTCGCATAGCCTGAGCCGATAAGGATCTCGCCCAGTTTGCGTTTGTGCTCCACCAGCGCGCTACGCGACGGATAGGCGTGCTCGGTCTTTATCCACACCAGCGGTTCATGTTGAATGCGCGCGTGAATATACGAGCGGAGCGCTTTCCAAGTGGCAACCGTGTTGATCCAGTTGCCATAAACCGCGCGCAGCGGTACGGCCAGGGCGAAACGAAATCCATAGATGCGAGCGCAGCAGCTTACGCGTACTGCGGTTTGAATGATTTGGATCCCAAGCGTGGCCGCCAACAGCCCGGGATACAGCGAATACTTCGCCAATCCCCAGGGCGTTTCGGTGAATTGCGCGGCGATGCACGTAAGTACACCGTAGGCGAACACCCAATTGCTCAGCAAACTGATGGGATTCCCCAGCAAGCCTTTACGATCGCGCCAGAACCAATATTTTTCGCGCAGACTTCCACGCCAGCCGTTGCGCTCCCAACATTGCAGTCCGATGCCGAGAATCCAGCGGGAGCGTTGCCGGATAGCCGAGCGCGCGGTTCGCGGGAAAAACTCTCGCGTGGCAATCATGCTGGATCCATGCCGGCCGAGTGGCACGAATCTTTGTTTGCACTTGAGCTTGTGAAGACGCAAACCGTTCTCGTAATCCTCAGTCAGGCAGGCCGGCTCGAAGATCAAGTTGTGTTCGGTGGTGGCCAGCATTTCAAGAGCGCGGCGCGTATATCCGGTACCCACTCCATTGGAAGGAAGAAAGCTGCCCATCACTTGCCGGGCGCGCATGTCCTTGGTCTGCCATTCCGCGAATTCGTCGCAGTAAATTCCATGGACGAAATCGCATAAGGGGGTTGCCAGGGGCAACACCGGAATCTGCACCATGTCGTAATCGTCAGCGCATGCGTTAATGTACGAAAGCGCCTCGGGATGGATGAGGTCCTCGGCATCGTGCGTAACAACGATGTCGAAATGGACGACGGAACTATGATGCTCCTCAAACAACAGCATGCGCTGGTAAATCCAGTTGAGGCAGTCGGCCTTCGACGTTGGGCCATTGTGCGGGCAAACCGCCAGGTGAACGTGCGGGAAACGGGATTCCAGATCGCGAACCACATCGAGCGTTAGGTCGTCATTGGGATACGCGCCAATAAAGAAGTGATAGTTCCCGTAGTTGATGGCGGCGCTATTGTGCTCCACCATCCCGGCGATCACCCCATGCTCGTGCCAAAGCGGGACGAAGATGGCAATCGTTTTTTGGCCGAGCCTGGGGCTAACGGATGCGGAGCGGGCGCCAAAGCGCTGCCTCATCTGGCTCCGGAGCCAGGCCCAGAGGCATACGGCGTCCAAAGCCAGATCGTCCAGGCCACTAATAAGGACGATTAACGCCAAGGGAAACAGGCACGCAGCCACCATAGCGTCGCAGTGAGCCAGCGCAGTAGGCGCCCACCGCCAACAGGACGACACAGCCCGGGACACTAGAGCAAGGATCACCTAGGAAGAAGTGGCTATGAGCACGGAAGTTCGCACAAATTATAGCGGATATGCCTTACCCAACCACAACCGGGATAGTTTCATTTGGGCCTTAGTGTCTTGGCCCGACTATATTGCCCCGGCTAATCTGTCGATTGAAATGGCAACATGATGCCCCCACACCGTGTAACAACCGTCAACTTCGCTTTAGTACTTTGTTTTGCTGCATTTGTCCCAACGGGTTTCGCCTGGGCGGAGAACCCGGACAAACCGCAGGTGGCCGTTGCCGCCAAAGAGAAGACGCTCCAGGCGGCGGTAACCGAGGCGGCGCAATGGAAGCCGCTGGACCCACGCGTGGCGAAAGCGCATGAGGATCTGGCGGACTACTATTCGGCAGAGGGGCGCTACGGGGAAGCCGAAAGGGTTTATCAAAAGACGCTGGAGTTGAAAGAGGACATGCTGGGGCGTGCGAACCCAGCCATCATTCCGGCGGTGGATGATGTGGCGCGGGTGAGTTTCGCGCAAATGAAATACGATCAGGCAGCGGACTTGATCGCGCGGGAATTGCGGATCATGGAGCGAGAGTATGGGGACGAAGATCCGAAGCTGGTGCCGTCTCTGGAGCAGGTTGCCAGAGTGCTAGAGGCGGCATCCAAATATCCGGATGCGGAAAAGTATCTGGCGCGGGCGATCGCGATTCGCGAGAAGGCGTCCGGCGCGGAAGGCGCGGAGCTATCTCCGGATTTGAGCCAGCTGGCGCGCGTGAACGTGGCCAAGCATAACTTCCCGGCGGCTGACACGCTGTACCAACGGGTGCTCAAGATCCAGCAGAACAAGTTTTCAGCCAATAGTCCGGAGTTGCTTCCAACGCTGGACGCGCTGGCAAATTTGGCAATCGAGGAAAATAAAGACCCTGAGCCTCTGCTGAAGCAGACGCTTTCCATCCGCGAGGGCAACCTGGGACCGAACCATGCGGAGGTGGCGAAGAACCTGGATAAGTTGGCCGCCCTCTATACCGAACAGAAACGGTTCTTGGAAGCGCAAAAGGTGAGTGAGCGGGCGCTCTTCATCTGGATGAAAGAGCTGAAGCCGGGAAGCGCTGAGTTGGCCGAAAAATACGAGAAGGTGGCCGAGCTCTATGAGGCGCTGAACCGGCCGGTAGATGCCGAGCCGCTGATCCTGCAGGTCTTGACGGCGCGCGAAAGCGACACAGTGGCGAGCTTGAACACGCTGGCCGCAATTTATGTGAGCAAACAGAACCTGACGGAGGCGGAGCCGCTATACCGGCTGTCCCTGACCATCTTGGACAAGAAAGGCATCTTGAGCGGCAAACGGACCCTGTTCTTGAGCAGCACTGACGACAATCTGGATTTGCTGGCGCAGACCGCGCTCGACTACGCGGATTTGCTCAAGAAGATGCGGCGCAAGTCCGATGCCAGCAAAATTGAGGCGCGTATTCGCGCGGTCACCGGCAAGAGCCCTGCACCCAAAAAGAAGGTCGGTTAGGGTCGCAGTTCCGCAGCGGTGGGGTTGGGATTCGGTCCGTGGAAAAGCTTGTGCTTGATGTCCGGCCAGAACTCCTTCAGCACTTGCGAGATGGCATCAATGCCAATCTGTTCTCCTAGTTTCTGCACGTTATCGCCGACGGAGTGGTCGTCGGGATAATAGGCGTTGGAGATGGCGGTCCCGACGCTGTTCCCCACCACTTCCGAGAAATTGAATCGCGTTCCGCCAGCGTCCGTTTTGGTGACGAGAACGCGGCTGGCGGCGTAGAACGTCCGCGACCAGATGCCGCCAGTTCCACGGCGAAAATATCTCGGATCTTCGTGTAGCAAGGTGGGGAAGATTCCCTCCGTCATCATGTTGCCAATAGCCTGATCGGCATACGTTGTTCCCACCCGCCGCCCATAGCCTGCCCATCCCTGGCCGAATTCCGGATGAGAATTATCCAACTGCCCGTAACCGGCGATGAAAGCCGCCAGACCCAGCAGCGGATAATCGAACGAATCCTTGGCAGCGATGGTGAACTTCTGTTTGGCCGTGATGGGCGTGTAGACCGCGCTTTCGTTGGCGGTCCGGTAGTTCGGCAGAACTCCGAATACGCGCTTGTCCGGAGGCGGCGCTGTTTCCGTCTGCCCGGGTTGAATAGCGGGTGGATCTGCGACTAGCGGCGTGGTCGCGTCTTGGCCCGTGGCTGCGAAGGTACACGCTAGCAAAAGTGCGGGCAAGGAAGTCATGTATGAAGTCATGCAAGTGAAAACGGGAAAGCGAAACGGGAAACGGTTGTTTCTATTGTACTAATGTGCCGACGTGCCCGGCCCAGCTTCGTTACAGACTTTACGAAACCTTAACTATGCTTGGGGCACGTGCAGGTCCGGGTGGCATGCAAACAAACGACTTCCCGCCCGCGGAGCGGGTGAACCGAAGCCTGGTTTCAACTTTCGACTGAAGTGCGTTAACGGCCTTGGCGGGCATTCTTCCAAATGCGGTAAAACCAGATCGGCTTCTGTTCGCCGGCCTGGCACTATCCGGATATATGAGCGAACGCATCCCCGTGGGCTTGCACGTAGGCTGCTGCTAGCCGGGGACGTGCGGACCGAGCGCGTCAGCTAAGTCTACGGAGGGCAACTGTTCGGCCCCACCGGAAGCTGAACCTTGTTGCTCGTCTTCTGGCCAATCTTAATTTGCAATGGCTTCTGCCCTGAGCCGCTAGCAGGCACTATAAAGTTGATCTGATACACGCCGACCAGGCTCGGCGATAGGCCTGAGAACACGATCTGTGCCTCTTTAGCGCCGACCGTAAGTACGGGAACGGTATTCGTGGATGCCAGTCCGGCTGGCAGATCTCCTGTAGCCACCGGCGGTGTGGTCGGGCCGAGCCCTTCGGCGTAAATCGTTGCCTCCTCACCAGGGGGCGCTGGGCAGGTGGTCGTAATGACGCTTCCGTCGGGATGTTCCGCAAGCGCCAAGCCGCTTCCTGACTCATTGAGAGTGAAGATGCCAGGAGCGAATGCAGAGAGGTTGATCGGCGCGTGAGCCAGCACCTTCGTGCCGCGCTTCAGTTGAATGTTCGCATTTCCGGGATTTATTCCAACCGGGAGATGAACCGTCAGTTGCAGATAACTCGTAGAGTTGTTCAACGCCTGATTCGGATATACATAACTGGGCACGCCGTGCACCAACACCGAGGTGACCGGAGTGGTCGGAGGCGGCACGGTATCATCGCACCAGAAAATCACCGCGATGCTACCAGGTGAAAGCGTCGTGGAATCGCTGGCGCCGTCCACCACCGCTGCAATCGCCGGTGGATTGCAATAGCCGGGTTGCTGAGAAGCAACTTCCCCGCCCTCGGCCGCTATACACGCACCGCACGTCAGGCAAAGTAGGACTATCAGACCCCAAATTCGCATGGAATTGAATTTATACCATACATAAACCTGGGATCGAGCGATATTTCATCGATATAAGGGCACAATAGTACCAGATAGCCCACATCGCGCCGCCGGCTTTCGGTTTTAGTACGCTTGGTCTACGGCTTGAGCGAGGCCGTGTAGGCCACGATATCCAGCATGTCCTCGTCGGTCAAATTCGCGACTACGGGCTTCATCAGCTGCGTCCAGGTGCCGTTGCGCGCGCCTTGTTTCATGTCGTTCAACTGCCGCATCAGGTAGCTGGGCGAACGTCCAGCGATGCCGGGCACAGGCCCAAGTCCTTGAAGACCCGCGCCGTGACACAGCGCGCATTGCGTGGTTTTACCGGCGCCCTTGGTAACCAGAACTTCGCCTTTCTTGACGCTGCCAACCGGAACATAAGCGAAGAAGCTGGAGTGTGGATCGCGGAGGACCTCGGTAGCTTCAGCATTCACCGGCGTTTCGAGGATGCGCTTGCCGAGCGGCTCTTTCTCGTCGCCTTCGACCAGGAACATGCCGTTCGAGTTTTTCGTCTTCGGGACCGTGCTGGCTTCGATCACTTTAATCCAAGGCGTCCACTTCATAGCGCCGAAGTATTCGGCGGCGGCCTTAATCTCGTCGTCCGTCATTCCCTTAGCGAACGCCATCATGAGTTTGCTGTTGTTCTTACGCGGCTCCGCGCTCAGCCGTTTGCCGTCCCTGAAATCGTGCATCGTCTGGATAAAATACTCCACTGGCAATCCCGCGACTCCCGCGTTTTCCTGTCGGCCCTTGCCGTTGGGATAGTGGCACAGGCCGCAAGCCCAGACGTCCGGCTTCTTGCCGTGCGCAACGACATCGGGCATGGACGGATGGTCGCCTGGATACCAGTCGGCCGGGCCGAAACGGTCCGCGATCTGCGCGCGCGTAAACTCGAGCGTATTACCGGGAAGGTGCTTCAGGCTGGTGTCGGGCGCCGGCGCGGCCGGTGGAGTGCCGGAAGGCGCGGCGGGCGGAATGGCGTATGCCCATGGAACGGGTTCGTCGGCTGCAACGGCTGAAAATACGGCGACCGCGACGATCGCCACACCAAACATGATCCTCATGAAACCTCCTCCTGATACCAGTTGGGGATCATATCACGCGGCGCTAGTTTCCGGTTGGGCCGCTAGTCTCCAGTTGGAATGATTCCGGCGTTCTCCACCATCAAGATCACTGTGCGTTCGGTAGCGCGAGTGCGATGCGTCACGCCCTTCGGCACCACAAAGCCTTGCCTGGGCTGCAACGCCACAGTTTTGTCTTCCAAGTCAATCAACAGCTCCCCTTCGACCACATAGAAAAACTCGTCGTCATCATCGTGCTTGTGCCAGTGGTATTCGCCCTCCACTACGCCCAGACGCACCACCGATTCGTTCACTTTGCACAGCGTCTGGTTATACCACTTGTACTCGCAATCGTCGGCGAGTTGCTTCTCATCCACCACTTCCAGCGGCTGGTAATAAACGTTGAGCCGCGTCTCGTAGGGATAACTTTGGGTGCTCATGCCGAATATCAGCCCTTCGCCAGCACCGTCCCGTAGCCTTTGGCTTGCCCGCTCAGCCCGAGCAATCGGACGCTGGCCCATAACGCGTGCGGCGTGCTGGAGACCACTGGCCGCTTACACCGTTGCTCCAGCGGAACGATCAGATCCAGAGTCTTCAAGGCGCCGCAGGAAATCACCAGCGCGTCGGCTTTGGGCGCGCCTTCGTAAACGCCCGCGCTGAAATTGAAAAGCTCATCCGGCGTCACCGGCCCACGGTCCTGAAAGCTGACGATGCCAAGGCCTTTCACCGATACAACCTGAAATCCCGATTCTTCGAGAAACACCTGAAGGCGATGGCTAACGTCTTCGTCATACGCGGTTGCCACGGCGACGCGCTTGGCGTTCAGAGCCTTCAGCCCTTCGACGATTCCAGTGCTCATGGTAGTCGAAGGCAGGCCGGTGGCCTTCGTCACGTTCACCTTCAACTGATGCTCGTATTCTGCGCCCTTGTAGAAGGTGAGCGAGGTGCCCATTACGGAAATCGCGTTCGATCCTTCTTTGGCCAGCTTTTGGGCGGCAGGCATGATCTTGCCGAACACACGGTCGTATTCTTCCGCCGTCATTTTCTGCAGCCCAACGCCTTCGGCCAGGAATCGAATGCCCGATGGATACAGCAGCGTCGCTTCAGGCGGAACAGGATAGTTGGCCGGCGGAAAAATCATGCCGAGCGTGGGAACGTCCGCGCCCTGGAGCACCGTGCCGAGCATCGCGCCCGCTGCGCCTACCGATGCCGCCTGCAGAAACTTCCGTCGGGAACTTGTCATTTCGGTTAACCTCTCCAATCGAGTATAGTCCGGGGACTTAGCGAGCGGAAGGGCGTGAGAAGGTCGCGGATTATCCGCGTACGTCGATGTGGCTGCTGCGGCTGCTGCGGAACGAAATGCGGACCGTGCCGGCTACCCCGCGGCCGAACGTGGTGGCAGGCCAAAACTCGGTGAACAACAAGCTATTCTCGATGCTGTGGCGCAGTTTTTCGCTCTGCTGGCCAGGCGCATTCACGATCGTAAAGTCGATAATCCGGCCCTGGTCGTCCAGTTGTAAATCCACCACTGCGTCTCCGTCGGTAAAGGCCACCGGAGCGGTGTATTTCAACATCGGCGTGGTGACCAGCATGGTGGGAATATCGCCCGACTGGCTCAATGCGTATGCCGACTTGAACATCGGCACTAGAATGCTGAACAGGAACACGGCGGAGCACAGACCTCCCACCGCGGGCAGGGCCAAGGGCCGCATCAGATTGCGCAGCGAAAGTTCCATGCGATCGCGCCAGCGGCTCCACGGGCCGGCGCCGCCGAAGCGCTCCATCCGTACTTTGGACGCCACCACTCGCAGGCGCGTCGTCAGATCCGCCGGCGGCGTGAGCTTAGGGAGCGATTGCAGCTGGTCGCGCACCTGCGAATAGCGTTCCGATTCGAGCGTGCACTCGCGGCAGCTATTCAAGTGGCGTCTCAGCATGCGCCGCTCCTCGGACGAAACAGCGTCGTCCACGTAGGCCGATACCCGTTGTTTTACGCTCCAGCAGTCCATACTGTTCGTCACTACTCTGTCAACGGCTGCGAAGACCAACGCACATTGGTCTCCAGTTCCAACCGTCCCTCCAGAATCTTGCGCAATGCCTCGCGCCCACGCATGATGCGCGACTTCACGGTTCCAAGCGATACGTCCAAAACCGTGGCGATGTCTTCGTAATTCAGATCTTCGATATCGCGCAACACCACCGCCGCGCGAAACTTCGGATTCAGCTTCTCCAGCGCCTGCTCCACCAGCGCGCGCGTCTCATGATCGGCTGCCTGCTCAAAGGGCGACCGGCCGGGGTCCGTCATGCCGCCGGCATAGTGCGGCGTGCCTTCCTCGGAACCCATAGCGACCTCTTGCCGCTGATGCCGGCAGAACCAGCGCCGATGATTGTAGGCTTCGTTCACTGCGATCCGGTAGATCCAAGTCCTTAGACTGCTGTTGCCGCGAAACGCACCGATGTTGCGAAAAACTTTTAAGAAGACTTCTTGCACAATATCGGGCGCGTCGCTGGGATCGTTCATCAGGCGACAGACCAGGCTGTAAACCGGTTGTTGGTAGCGCTGAATGAGGATTTCGTAGGCGTCTTCAGACCCTTGGCTGAGCGCAGTGACCAGTGCGTCTTCCTCCGCGTGGGAGAAAAGGCACCCGTCAATATGTAGACCAACAGCAGTATCTGCCACAGCCGTCTACTCAAGTCTAGCCCAAACGTCAGGCTCCGTTGTAACCATAGACCCCGGCAGAGGGAGGAAAGTTCCCGCCACCGGACCCTAGAAAGCTTTCATCCAACAGTTCACTGAAAATACTGCACATAAACTGAAGAGAAGTTTGCCCTTTTCGGACACCTTCGGATTTGAGGCCCTTGGCTTGAGCGGCTACCGCATTGCCGCATCCCGTAACCTGCATCACCCGCCCGGCGTCTTTGCGATGATATACTCACTGGCGATCTCTGCGTAATGGCATCCGGTGCCGATCACAATTTTTGAGGAGAACCATAATGATTAAGCGAACTCTAGGATGTGCGGCTTTGTTTGGGTGGTTGATGGCCGCCAGCGTCTCGTTGCAGGCTCATCATTCCCTGGCGGGCGTGTACGACATGAAAAAGGAAACCAATGTCGAGGGGACGGTTACCAGTATCAAGTTTTCAAATCCCCATGGATCGCTGAATCTCGCGGTCAAGAATGCGGATGGCACGACCACAGAGTGGGTGATGACACTCGGCTCCGCCACGGCACTGGCCCAGCGGGGAATTGGTAAAACCGGACCGAATGCGCTCCACGCCGGCGACGCCATCAAAGTGATGTTCCTCCCTGCGAAGGACGGCAGTCCGTTGGGGTTTCTTAAGACGGTGACGATGCCGGATGGGCACGTGATCCAGATCGCCGCGCCTAACGCCACCGAATAGATAAGTGCAAAATAACATGATTTCGCGGCGAAGGTTGATTTGGACCAGGATTGCGACCGGTGTGCTTCTCGCCATCGGCGCGCTCTCGCCTGTCGTCGCGCAGGCTCAGGGGTTCGGGGATTACCCAGTAATCTACCGACCCGCGAAGGGCGCCAAAGATCTGCGGGCGGTGCTCTTCAACTGGACCTGGTACATGGGCATGCTGCGCGGCGTGGATGAGCACGAGCTCATCTCGTCGCTGGAATATCAAGGCAAGGGCACGCTGCAGGTGGATGGACAACCTTGCACACTCACCAAGTATCGTGTGAGCACCAGCTACCAGACGCCGGGACAGCGGGTTCAGTACATGTGCACCCGACCCAATGGACAGGCGTATTCGGGCATCGAGGTTGTGAGCGGGAAATACGCCTGGAACGAAGACATAGCGGGCGCCGAGTTGATTGCGGGGAAAGGCAAGGCCACTCCGATGCCGGACGCCGTCGAAGAGCGCCTCATCCGCTTGTGGGCCAGTCCCCAGGGTGCGCCCAAGGCCGCGATCGGGAACCTGCCGAACGCGACGCCTGGCGCCAACCCGGGCACGCTGCTGAAGGATGGCGTCGACAAGGCGGGCGAAACGTCGCTCACTTGGGACGGGGGCAAGGCGGTAGTGACCTATCCAATCCCAGGCGTTCCCGGCGCGATCGCCACCGCCACGCTGAACTCGAAGTACATGGCCGAGCGCGTGGTGGTGAAACAAGGACCGAAAACCACCGAGTTCACCTACGGCGATTATCAAGACTGGAACAATCCGCTGAACAAAGTGGATGCTTTGTACGCGGGCAAGATTTCTGAGAGCCACAATGGCACGCTCGTCCGCGATCTAACCACGACGCAGACGGAAACGGGCAGCGTTTATGTAGTGATGCCCGTGCCGAGCAGCGTGAAAGCGGCCATCCATGCGGCTGCGACATCGACGCCGGCACCGAAGCCGCTGGAAGCTTCCGGCGAGACGCCGCGGATGGCAAACGGGCACCCGGACTTGACGGGCAACTGGAATTTTAACGCCATGAATTGGCGCTACGGGAATCGCCGCTGCGGCCCTACGCAGCAAGAGGGCTGTTCCCGTGCACTCAATCAGACCATGGATTTTGAGTTCGAAGCTCCTTCGCGGTGGGGGCCGAATCGCCCCATATACAAACCCGAGTACTGGGACAAGGTCCAGGAGCTCGACATGTGGACGAACAAGGATGATCCGGTCATGAGCTGCCAACCGCTTGGGGTTCCGCGCGAGGGCCCGCCCCGGCGCATCGTCCAGTCGGCCAATGACATCATCTTTTTCTATGGGGAATATGTGGATGGCGGCGGTGGCTACGGTGAATATCGCGTGATCCCAACTGACGACCGCAAGCACGACCCAAAGAAGGCAATCGAGAGCACCTATATGGGGTATACCGTGGGGCGCTGGGAGGGCGACACGCTGGTGCTTGATTCCATCTCGTTCGTCGATACCACCTGGCTGGCGCGCGGCGGTTTCTTTCATTCCGATCAAATGCACGTGATCGAGAAACTTACTCGTAAGGGCAACCAGATTCTGTACGAAGTCACTGTCGACGACCCCGAGTCGCTTGTGGAGCCATGGGTGATGACGCCGCGAACGCTGACACTCAGCACTTTTCCCGACGCGGGACTTCTGCGCGAGCGAGGCAACTGTGAGGTCTACGAGATTAAGAACATCACCTCCCAGATTCGACATTAAAATTGGACGGAGAACATTTCGAATGACCAGAGCAGTATTGGCGCTCCTCATCGTGAGCGCGATGTCCATTTCTGTCCTGGAACGCGCCCAAGCTCAACCGCCAGTGGTGCCAACGCCCGCGAACCTTGCCCAACTGATGAGAGGGACCTTATATCCGGAATCGAACGTGGTTTTCGCCGCGCAAGACACGAATCCGGAAGAGGTGCCGCACGCCAAAGATCCCAGCATGGCCACCGACCCGCTGGCAAGTTCCTACGGAAAATGGCAGGCCGTCGAGAACAACGCTTTGGCGATCGCTGAAGTTGCGGATCTCCTCACGCTTCCTGGGCGCAAGTGCGCGAATGGTCTGGATGTTCCGCTGAAGAATCCCGATTGGGCCAAGTTCGTTCAAGAGCTTCGGGACGCTGGAATGGCGGCCTACGCGGCGGCTCAAACCAAGAATCAGGACAAGATGACCGACGTCGCCGGCGTGATGACAACGGCGTGCCAGCACTGCCACGTTAGATATCGCGAGCGGAAAATTGCGGATCGATGCAAGTAAGCAGCGCTGGTCGTTTACTTGAGTGCGTCGTAAACCACTTGTCCGCCGACTACTGTGAGTGCCGACTTTACGCGCTTAATGGCCTCGTCAGGCACCTTAGCGGGATCGAGAAAATCGTCGCTGAGCACTACGATGTCGGCCAACTTACCGGGCTCGATTGACCCCAAGCGATCCTCTTCGCGGAGGAACCATCCGTTGTCGGCGGTGTACAGCCGGAGGGCCTCCATGCGCGTGAGCGTCTGCCCCGGGTTAATTAATTCTCCCGCCGCGTTCTTTCCAGTCACCATGTAGTAGATCATCAACCAGGGATCGAGTGTTGAGATTTGCGCAGCGTCCGATCCGGCTCCCACATGAATCCCGCTGTCGACAATCATGCGCATAGGCGGCCCCGCGCCTGGAGCTCCCGCGAGATATTCAAAAGGATGCACGGCGATGCCTGCGCCGATAGCTTTGAAGCGATTCACTGTTTCGCTATCGATATGCGGCACGTGCGCGATCGACCAGCGTAAATCTCGAATTGGTGTAACGGCGTTGACCTTCTCGAACGTTGCGGCGGTCAGTTGATCCTCCGCCAATGAAAGACTATGCTGCTGGAAAGGCCAGCGCGCCTTTGCGACCAGCTGTAACGCGGCTTCGTAGTTCGCCGGAGGCGTCACTTTTCCGAAAAGTGGCCAGACGGTTGCGAATTCACCGATCCCGGAAACACGAAGCATATCGTCGCCCAATCCATCAAAGGCATTCAGCAAACGCTCCCGCAACAAGGGAACGGCGGGTTGGGTATCCATACTGAGGAAGAAAATACGCAACCGCGCCGCCATCTTCTTCTCGCGATGTAGCGCAAGGGAGGCGTCGTACATATGAAAGGGATCCGCGGTGGCGAGGCCGTCGAACGTAAAGGAATCCTGAATGTCGTCGACGCCAGGTTTGACGAACGCTCCCATGTCCACGTCGGTGGTGATGCCGACGCTGGCCGAATAGGCGAGAGCGTCAGCTGTCCCGCGTTTCTTGTCATCGAAGGTCTGCACAGAGCGCAGGGCATTTAATGCCGCAAGCGACGGTGCGTTCGCGGCGATTCCGCCCGACGCGCTCACCTCGATTCCCTTCTCCGTAAAAAACGCCTTGCCCAAACTATTCGTCGCTGCGGGACCGGTAAACGAAAGGAACACGAGCACCGGATGTTGCGGCGCGGCAGCGTCTAGTTCCGCAAGGGTTGGCAAGCGCTTTTCTGCGAACTGTGCCGGATTCCATCCGCCCATGGCCGTGATGAATTTTCCGGCAGGAACCGATTTCGCGCGTTCCGCGATGGCTGCTTGAACTTCTTTTATCGAAGACGACGTTTCAAGCCGCGTATCGTAACCGGGGCGCAGTCCGAGCAACACAATGTGATTGTGATTGTCGATCAGACCGGGAACAGCCGTCCGTCCATGGAGGTTAATGGTCTTGGTGCAAGGACTTAGTTTTCCACCTGAGAAATCGAAGCGGCCATTCTGGACGGTGACGGATGTAAGCACCGAATTGCGCGGATCCATCGTGACGATCTTGGCGTTGACCAGGCGCAAATCGCGGGAATCGCTGCAATCGCCGGCCGCGAAAGCCGCCAGGGGAATAGTCAGCAGCGCGGCCACTGCAAAGGCAGCATTCTTAATTCGAAGATTCACCGTCATATTATAGGTGCAATAATCTACTTTCGCGGGTCGAAGCGCACTTCCACCTCGGTATTCACTCTCACCGGGTGGCCGCCTTTAACGGTGGGCTGATAACGGAACTGAGACCACGGCACGGTCTCGCAAAGTTGCGTGCCGCTGTCGAGCTCAGCAATCTTGCCCTGCTCATCGATAACAACTTTGCAGCGAACCGTTCCCCCCGAGGGTTCCCAAAGGGGCGCAGTCAGAACCGCGGAACCTTCCACCAAAAGAGCGCGTTGCTTGTCTGCCGGAACGGAGACTGGCGGGGCTTCCTTTTC
>Ga0210383_10003687_pt1 | contig 13687 bp, 7 predicted proteins | sample IncBWC14OmetaG_FD_160072 | JGI IMG/M metagenome (GOLD analysis project Ga0210383, IMG submission 160072) | Forest soil microbial communities from Barre Woods Harvard Forest LTER site, Petersham, Massachusetts, United States - Inc-BW-C-14-O ...
CCAATACGGCGTATCCATATAAGTGTCATGCGCGTCCAGCCGAGCCGTCCGCCAGCCGATTTGCCAAATCTGGCTGAGAGTTTGGTCATCGGATTGGAAACGGGCACGCTCTTCAAATGGGAAGGCCGTGAACCAGGAGCGGAGGTTTTCTATGCGAAGCGGCTGGTCAGCCGTGTTAACGTCGAGCTGCAGGTAGCGCCATGTTCGCCACGCCAGGGGAACAAAGGGGCGCTTTTCGGAACCGTCTGGCAGAAATTCATCGAAGATGCCCGCAATGTGTTTGCCCGCGATTTCATTGCGATTCCCCTTCACTCCCTGGGTATCTACGAGCGCCTCCGCGTAGGTGAGACGAATTGTGCTTTTGGCGCCTCCGCTCACCGTCAGCTCCGGGTACGCGGTAGTCAAATGGGACTGGTCCAGCAGGAGACTCACACTGGCATGGGCCGGAATTTCGAATCCCGCTCCGGGGAAGTTTGCCGGAAGCTCAATTCCAGAGGAGCGCACTACTCGCCCTACCGGTGTCGGTTCCATTTGCATGGTTGGAAGCAAATTCGGCATCAATTGCCAGTTGTTGTTCTGAAGTGCCGCCCCTCGTTCCGAGGCATTACCGATTGGAGCAGCCTTCTCCCATTTGCCGCGGGATGAGGCTGCGTCGTTCCAGGACCAATCGAACAGTGCACCATCTATGTGCTCTGCCGGTTCGGCGACGTAGTACGACCGCTGAATGTCCGGCGGGGTGGGCAGCACTTGTACCGCCTTATCTTCTTCGACTTCCCAAGTAGCGTTCGTATCGGCGACACTTGCTTCCGTCGAATCACCTCGGAGCACAAAAGCAGTTCGATCGCTGATCTGAGCCCCGGTTGAAACGCCTAAGCTCCACACCGTCGCAGCTATGTCGTTATGGCCCGAACGCAGAAATGGCGCCAGATCGTAAGTTTCGTACCTCCAGTGTGCGAGATCACTCCGCGCAGGTCCGCGCCCTACTTCGCGCCGGTTTACGGAGAGAATGAATTGGCTGTCGGCGCTGACGCGAACGACAAAATGTTCCGGCACCTGTGGAATCTCGATTGCTTTCCTGAAATGCAAAACGACAATGTCCCGCTGAGGCGCGCTCGGCGAAGTGATCCATTGCGCCTTCCACAGCCCTACCCGAGCTTCCGGAGGAAGCTGAGCTGGTGCGCCGCTCGCGTAAGCTAACGTTACGGCCAGAGCAGTGAACATCAGGAATTTGATTTTCATATGGTAAGTTTTCCGCGCACAGTTATTCATTCAAAAATGATGCTCAGTGCTGGCGCCCTCGGCGTAATTCTTTACTTGTCATTCCTCGGTGCCATATCAAACGCTAAAAGCTGATGGAAAAGATCGCGTTCACAGTTGGGTTCGATGATTTGCGCTATGAACTCAAACTGTCCCACAGCGCCCGTTCTTGTCCGAAGGGATCCTCTTCAATCTTGCATTGAGCATCGATCATCATCGTTGCGCGTTTTTGTAGGGTGTACGCCGGCCATGTCGGTTGCCCCGTGGCGCCCGGGTGACCGGCTCTAGCGAACGTGGCCCACATTTCGCTCATGTTGAGTGCAGTCTTTTTGCGGTCGGCGTCCGTGCCGATAAGCGACGGGCGCGTGGGATCGTTCGGCCCCTCGACATCGACATTGTCGAACTTGTACCAAATCTCAGTGGCGTGAGCCGCGCCAAGACGATGATTCGTGCCGGGAACTATCAGATTGGATTCATGGGTGAACATGTACATATAGACAGGCGCGGATTTCTGTTCGTATTTCTTCTCGGCGATTTCGATGGAACCGAGCCACATGGCGCGCGCTGTCGTAATCGCAATGTACAGATCCGCAGGCGAAGCGCCAGGCCGGCTCTTGCGATAGGTCGACAGAATTTTCTCCGCATCTGCACCGAGCTCTTCGTCCAGGCGTGACTTCAAGCCGTCATCCGTTAGGGAAAATATGTCGATTGCCTTGCGTTCCCAGTAAAAGAACGCCATTTCGTCTTTGTTGGTTCCAACCATGAGCGGTTTGTCTCTAGAAACTGCCGGCGCACTAGGGTCAAAGGGACTATTCGGCAGGTACCTCCCATCCACCACGGGGCCAAATCCACCGGGGCGTGAAACCACCATGCCCTTCCTTCCTCCGCTAAGCGTCAGATTTCCTGGAGCCTTCTTTGCCACCGCGGCTTGAACTTCCACTAGTCTTTCGGCAGGAACGTCTTTGAGCTTGGAAACTTCCCTGTCTGACAAACCGAGCTCACTCAGAACCATCTTGGCGGTTTCTGTCGCCATGTCGCGAGGCGTCATGTGAACGCCGGGTCCACTTTCAATCGAGGCCTTGTTGAAATAGTCCTTTGCGACGGGAAGTGCGTAGATACAAGAAGTCTTTGCCCCGCCTCCGGATTCACCAAAGACCATTACGTTGTGCGGGTCGCCGCCAAACGCCTCGATATTTTCCTTTACCCATTTCAGGGCTGCGACAATGTCCAGAATTCCTTGATTGCCGGAGGTCCCATATTCTTCTCCTGCGAGGTCACCTAGAAATAGATAGCCCAGTAGTCCGAGCCGATGATTATTCGCTACCACGACTACGTCGTACTGCCGAGCCAGGTTGCTGCCATCCTGGTACCACGTACTTCCCGAACCCACTACGAAGCCACCGCCGTGGTTGTAGAACATGACCGGACGCCGACGTTGATCTACAGCAGGCGTCCAGATATTGAGGACAAGGCAATTTTCGGACGGGAACGGTTCTTGGGTTCCGAAGGAAGGCCTGTTCGGCTGAAACGACGGTGGTCCAGGAGTGAACGCGTCACGAAAACCGGTCCAAGGCTCTAGTGGCGGTGGCGCTTTGAAACGATTCTCTCCAGACACTGGACCGGCGTAAGGAACGCCTTTGAATCTACTCAAATCTCCTTGGCGCGTACCGCGTATACGTCCATACGCAGTCTTCGCTTCGACCGTCTCGACCTTGGCCGAAGATGCCCAAGCGAATTTACTCGCGTCGAGTAGCCAACTGCCGGCGACGCCAGCCACGGCCATGGAGCTACCGCTGAGAAACCTGCGGCGGTCCAGGAGAAGAGGCTTATGATCAGGTAACATTCGAAGGTCCTTCCGCGATGCGCACAGCGGTGCAATCTCCGTTATTTCGCCGGATTCGTTGTCGGCTGCACGAGTTCCGCATCAATCGTCAAGCTGATTTCATTCCCCACAATGCCCTGATAGCCCGTCATACCGAAATCAGCCCGGTTGATTGCTCCTGTGGCAGACACACCCATGTGTAAGTGGCCCCGCCCGTCGTCGACAGGTTTCGACGGTCCGTCGACATCGAGCGCCACGGACTTCGTAATGCCACGAATCGTCAAATCGCCCGTAATCTTCAGCTTGGCCGTCCCGGCAGACTCCACTTTGGTAGATCGAAACGTTATGGTTGGATACTTCTGAACATCAAAGAAGTGATCGCTTCGGAGGTCGTTGTCGCGCATCTCGACGCGTGAATCCACGGAGGCTGTCTCGATCGTCACTTCAGCCGAGCTGTTCTTAAGGTCTTCGGCTTCATATCGGGCGGAGCCGCTGAGTTTTGTGAAGGTGCCACGAACGGTCGAGATGCCCATATGTCGAACCGCAAACTGCGCGGATGAGTGGGCCGGGTCTAACTGCCACGAGGCCGACTGAGCGTGAACTGGTAAAGCCGGCGTGAGAACGATCGCAGCTAAAAATAAAAACAGGTTAGATTTCAAGTTGGCTCCTTGTTTGTCAATCCATTGGAAATCAGTGCCGCCCCCGGTAAGAGATCGCTCGAATCTTTGCTCCGGAAAGCGAATTCGAGGTTGCGCCTCGAAATTCTTGAGTGCTCGCGCGCCAGCGCTTCGGCCCGCGTGCCTTCGCGATTCTCAATAGCATCCACAATCGCGCGATGCTGCTCGGCTGCAACAAATGCCGTGCTCTGCTCGCGGTCTGCAATGGTGAACACGAGAGCGTCAGGCGCGGCGAAAGGAATCTTGCAGATGTGTTCCAGTTCCCGGAAGAGAGGCGGACTTTTGGCCAAACACCACAATTCCCGATGAAAGGTTTTATTCACCTCTAAGTACCGCGCGAACCCTTCGACGGTGATCGGGATATCCAGCGTGGCCTTCGAAACGAGTCGCTTCACGCGCGCGAGTTCTTCGGCTGTTTCGAGCCGTTCCGCAGCGAATCGAACTGCGGTGCCTTCCAAGACGCCACGGATTTCGATTGCATCCCAAACGTCAACGAGGCTGAAGGAGTGGACTCGGAATCCGCCGGTGGGAATTACATCGAGCAATCCCTCATTTGCCAGGCGTTCGAGCGCAAGTCGAATGGGCGTCCGGGAGACTTGGAGAAGCGAACTGAGGCCGAGCTCTGTAAGACGTTCGCCCGATGGGAACTGGCCTTGCAGGATGCGCTCCCGCAAAGCCAGTACCAATCGTTCCGTTTGGGTGTCTGGGGTGCAAGCGGCAGAGGCCATTGCATGCAATGCTATAACGACAGGCACGAATATTCAATAGCTTACGACGATTTATTGGCTCGCTTAGCGCTAAAATGCATGCAATTCCCCTGCTCTCTCGCAGACATAAGCCCATGCGTAATGCCTGCACGTATGGGGGGCTCATTGCCCAAAGAGAGCGACCTTCCGATGAACGTTTGGTCGCCGCCAAACTTGGGCTGCCAAAATCCGTAACTCAATACGACGAACCTGCCACCGTTAGGCGAATCCTCCTGCGGGGTGAAGGTGGGGCCCGGAATCAGCGGCGCACCGAAGAGGTGGAAGTAACTCTCGGTTACGTGAATGCCCCTGAATTGGTCCGGGCGGTCTCCAGTGATGTTGAAGCTGGACCGTAGGCAGCGACCGTGAACTCGGATTTTTTCGAGAACATTTGGAATGAATGTTTGATGTCATTCCGCAAGTTGCCCATCTGTCAACTCCTGTTCCGCGGGCTCAGGGGGGTTGGGCCCTGTCTCTCTTCTTGGTGAAAACTGAACAGTCGCTCATTGTGGTCCCGTTCCCGTATTCGGGTTGCTACGCAGCACGCTCTCGACCAAATCGCCAACCTGTTTCGCTGTGGCTTGATTGCCTTCCAGATTTGCCACGAGCCGCCCATCGCGGTCGATCACTGCGGTGCGGAACAAGTGCGTCAAGAAACCCTCGTCACTCCAGAAATCCATCCCGAACAACCGGGCCACGGCTCGCACCTCGTCAAGCGGGCCGGTTAGGAAATGCCATTTCTCCGGATCGGCTTTCCACGTCTGAGCGTATCTTTCCAGTGCCGCTCCTTGATCGTTCGCAGGATCAATGACGATTGTGACGAGTCTCAGATCGTCCGCGTGCTGCGCGGAAAAGCGACGTTGGAGCTGCGCAAGATTATTCGACAAGCGAAAGCAATAATTTGGGTTCGGGCAGCGCGAATATGCAAAAGTCAGCGCAACCACCTTCCCTCGGAATTGGGACAAATGAACTGAATGATGCCGCTGGTCGGTCAGAGCAAAGTCTGGCACGACTTGTCCCGCTTGAACCGCTGTTGCAGCCACATTGGGATCAAGCGCGCGGCGCAAAAACCCCAGACGCGCCGCCTCCATTGGCTCGGCCTCATCACTGACGTTCTTCACTATCCGGATATGTTCCGCAAAAACCTGCGGACCATCTTCGACCATCGTGAAATGCACGGTAGCGCCTGCAGTCAGCCCGTTCAGAACCATGGGGTCGTGCACCTTGAATGACATCTCCATTGCATCCATGTAGCCCGGAATCGGTTCGCATGAAATCACGACCGACAAAGCTTTCTTGTCGATCTCAATGACGATACCTTCAGCCGGATATTGCTTTGGGCCTGCTGCGCACAAACTCACCCAAACGCAAAAACAGATCGTCAATAACCCTGCTTTGCTCATTTCACGCGTCCCCTATCGTCTGACTGGCTGGAGGGTGCCGCCGGCAGTTTGCCGTTTCCAAACTGAGTCGGTTGCCGTTTCAACGGAATGAAATCCTGCGCAAACTCGCGTATCTCGATGTATTGATTCTTGGCCACGTTCGTGAATTGCTGACGCGTCTTTGTCGCGGGCCAAAACACATCAACAGCTATAGCATGAGCATCGCGACCTAAGCCAATGTGCTGTTCCATCGGATTGCCTCCAAACGAACTGGTTTGACCCACAACTCGGTAGATCGAACGCGGCGCTTCGCTCCCATCTTGGACCGTAATTTTCAGTTGCGCACCGACTGCAGCCTGGTTGCTTTTTACACCCACCAGCCGGACGTTCAGCCAATCGCTGCGATTACCTGGATTCTTAAACACGCGCATCGCGTGTTTGTCGCCTGGCACCGCGCCCCCGATCTCCGCAAGAATGTCTTCATGACCCTGCCGCCCGAGATCCGCAAAGACAATCCCGTGACCCTTGTGCAACTCCCCGGTTCCCGAGGACTGCGTGATGTCGACAAAGAATTTGCCTCTGTCGTTTCTCAGGAGTGTGTGAGGCAGCAGCGCCGTATAAGAAGGCGAACCCATGCCCAAATAGATATCAAGAAATCCGTCGTCATCGGCATCTCCAAAGTTGGTCCCCATTGGCATGAACACCTTGTCCAGACCAACCTTGGCAGTTACGTCCTCAAATGTCCCGTCGTGCTTGTTGCGATAGAGTTTAAGCGTCTCCGCATTGAAAGGCTGCTTAACGTACGTCTTGAGCGCCTCATCAATGGAATTCATGTATCCGGTCACAAACAAATCGGGCCAGCCGTCGTTGTCGTAATCGAAAAACCATGTCGAGAAGCTGAAAACTGGGCCTTGCACACCGGCCTGTCGCGCCACTTCCGTGAAGGTCTTGTTCCCATTGTTGTGATAGAGAAAGTTGACGCCATTGTTGTTGGTCACATAGAAATCGACGAAGCCATCTTGGTCGTAGTCAGCGGCCGTGACACCCTTTGTGAAAGCGGTCCGATCGATCCCCGCCGAGTGGCCAATCTCCTCAAACGTTCCGTTACCTCGGTTGCGGAACAATTGTGCCGGGCTGTTCTCGTTGCCAATAAACAAGTCAAGATAACCATCGTTATCAATATCCGCCCACACGGCCGTCTGGGACGACGTGACACTCGCCCCCAGACCGCTTGCATCCGTTACGTCAGTAAAGGTTCCGTTGCAGTTGTTGCGCAGCAGAGACTTGCGTTGCGCAAACTCCCAACCGCCGCGCAACACAAGAATGTCCATGCAGCCGTCATTGTTGTAATCGGCCTCCACAATATTCAATCCACCAAGTTGATCCAAAAGACCCGCTCGTTCGGTCCAGTCGCTGAAAGTCCCATCGCCATTGTTGTGAAAATACCGCAGCGAATCGCAGACGTCTTGGCTTGAAACCACTACATCCAATAGGCCATTGTTCTCAAAATCGTCCACAATCAATCCTCCCGCTCCTCGGACTACATTCAGGCCGACGGCCGGCGCCACATCGACAAAGCGGCCGATGTTCTGAGAAGAACGGAAGGCACTCTCGGGAATGCGGTACTCAGCAGACACGCCATTGGGATACTGTCCCAAGGTCATATAGGCCAAATTCAGCAGCCATCGCACCTCAAGCTCTTTAGGATTGTTTTTGAGATATTTCTCGTAGTAACGAATCGCTTGTTGCGAGTCGTCCTTCTTTTCGTAACCGGCTTGATCCTTCAGAGGAGGAAAAATATCGAGGTTCGTTGAATCGAGATACACGCCATTGTTCATTTCCGACCGGTGCAGATAGGCTGTGCCCAGACTCTCTTGCAGATTCGGTAGAAAAACGGGTACTTCTCTCTCTGCCATGTCGTAGGCGATTTTCCACTCCTTAATCGAGTCGTCCATCTCACCGCTATACGCAAACAACTGCGCTAGAGCCGCATGGCCATTGATCTGATCGACGGTCGTGTCGTGATCCATCTCCGCTTTCGGCTCCGCATCCAACAACGCACGTCGCAGGTCAGATCGCGCCTGTGACAGCGATTCTTTGCGTAATCTGCACACCTCGGGCAAGTCGCGGTTCCATCCATCGGGTTTGGGGAATTGCTGCATGATGGCGTTCGCTTCGACCTGCCCTGAAAGCCACGCCCCGTAGCGGATGGCACCTGTGGAGATCAGAGATGAAATTCGCTTCGGGTTTAGATCGACCAGGGCTGGAGGCTTCGGAAGAATCTTAAGAATCGCGAATCCCGATGGCAGCTCAACAATGTCCGTCAGATCCCCAGCTTTTCGTCCCCGCAGCGCGTTTCGCAATTCTGCCCGCAACTGTTCCGGGATCATCCTGCCCATATAGCCACCATCTACAGCGGTTGCATCGACGGACCTCTCCTTGGCCAGCACCGAAAAATCGACGCCAGCACGCAACTGCTTCAAGACTTGTTCCATGTCGCTTCTGCTTGGCATAACGATGATACCGAGGTCCACAGTCCTCAGTCCGTCGGGTGCTTGTGCCGTGGCGTGTTTCATTCTTCCGTTCGCCAGCAAAACAAGAAATATACATGCCAAACGTGTGCAAAAACTGACCCGTAGTCTCTCTCCTAGATGTGATTTCCTCTCTGCGATTACGGTGTATCGGTAATGATTTGGATCTACTTGCATCGGTCTTTTAGCCTTGGACCTCTAAGTGTTCCTAGCGTGTATCTCGGGAGAGACAACTCGCGCGAGAAGGACGACTTGCTGAACTAATGCGGCGGCTGTTGCATCTTGGCATCCTTTCACCTGTTGCTTTGGCACGGGCGAATTCCGCGCCTCACCCCGGTGTTCTTGTTCTTTCATTCCCAACAGCTCACTCCATGCGCAAAGCCCGCATTGGGTCGAGTTTGGATGCGCGCGCGGCAGGCAGCCACACGGCAAGCAGCGCAATTGCAGTGAGAATGAGTGGCGCCGATACGAAGACCGCGGGATCCCAAGGCTTGACGCCAAAGAGGAAGGTGGACAAGAGGCGGGTAAGGCCGAAGGACGCAGCGATGCCTGCGACTACGCCGATTAAGGCGAGCCGCATGCCCTGCCATACAACGAGCTGGCGTATCGTGCCGTGGTCTGCGCCGAGCGCCATGCGAATTCCGATCTCCTGCGTGCGCTGCGCGACGGAGTAGGCTATCAAGCCGTATATGCCGATGGCGGCGAGCAGCAACGCCACCGCGCCGAAGATGGTAAGCAGCAGCATATTAAAGCTCTGCCGCGCCGTGGAGTACCCCATTACCTCGTCCATCGTGCGGATATGGCCCACGGCAAAGCCGTCGCTTACGATGCGCAACTGCTCGGAGATGGCCGGAATGAGGGCGTGCGGGTCCCCGTGGGTTCGCACCAGCCAGAAGAGTGGCTGGATGTTGGCATACGCTGCGTTGTAGCCATCCGAGACCTGCGGAATCGGAGCGATGATCATGGGGTCGGCAGGCTTGGCAAGGCCGCCGTCGTGGAAGTCTGCGACCAACCCGACAATGGTCTCAATCCTGATCTTGGACGAGGAGGAGTTCATGGCTCCGTGCATGATGTGCTGCCCGACCGGGTCTTCGTGCGGAAAGAATTTCCTAGCAAACGCCTCATTGATGAGATCGACAGCCGGCGCGTCGGCGTTGTCATTATCGGTGAAATCGCGCCCACGCAGCAGCGGGATCTTGAACAGCCTTAGATAATCCGGCGTAATGCTCATCCACGTGCTCGAACAGCAGTCCTTTTCCAGTGGATCGGCCGGGCGCCCTACCAGCTGGAACCCCGTGCCGTCTTCGACATCGATGGGCCGCCAAAAGCCCGCAGCCGCAACGGCCACTCCAGGGAGAGCATTGAGCCGGTTGCGTCCATCCCGCAGGAGCCGCGCCAGGCCGGCCGTGTTCTGGTAGCGTGGGCCGTTGAGCGACATCTCCATTGTCAGAACGTTGTGCGCATAGAAGCCCGGACCCACCTCGTGGAGGGCGATGTAGGTGCGAATGAGAAGCGCCGCGCCGATCAGCAGCACCAGGGCAAGAGAGACCTCGCTGATAACCAGCAGCGAGCGGGCCTTTCCCTCGCGGAACCCCGTGCCGGAGCGGCTGCCGCTCTCTTTGAGCGTGGAGTTCAAGTCGGAGCGCGAAGCGCTGAAGGCGGGGAACAGTCCAAAGAGGATGCCCGTAAGCAAGGAGAGAACGAGGGTGAAGGCGAGCACGCGCCAATCGATGCCGATGGCAGAGCCGTCCTCGCCGATTCGGGGCAGGCCGGCGGGACTGACGGCGAGCAGTGCTCGCATTCCTACAACGCCGAGGGCCACGCCGAGGATGCCGCCGGCAAGGGACAGCAAAACGCTTTCCGTCAGTAGCTGGCACGCAATGCGCGCGCGGCTGGCTCCGAGTGCGGAGCGGATAGCGAACTCGCGTTTGCGGACCGTGGCGCGCACGAGCAGCAGATTGGCGACATTGGCGCAGGCGATCAAAAGCACCAGCCCTACTGCGCCCATGATCATCCGCAGGGAATTGCGCGCATCGCCGATGATGCTGTCGAGCAAAGGTCCAACCCTGAAGTGCGATACCCAGGCTAGGCTCGGGAACTCACGGCGGAACTCGTGGGCCACCGCCTGCAATTGGGCATTCGCCTGGGCGACCGTGACGCCCGGCTGGAGCAGTCCGGTCACGTAAAAGGAGACATTCCCGTCGCTGCTCACAGGGTCAATCTGAAGCGGCAGCCACAAGTCGGCCTGCACATCACCCACGAAACCCTTTCCGACCACGCCCACCACGGCATATGGCTCATTGCCCAGCGAGATCGATTTCCCCACGATGGCCGGCTCGCCGCCGAAGCTGCGCTGCCACAGGCCATAGCTCAGGACCACCACCCTGCCGGCGTGGGGCGAGTCCTCCTGTGGCGTGAAGGTCCGCCCCAATGCCACGGGCGCACCATAGACTCGGAAGTAGCCCTCCGTGACATGAATCCCGTTAACCTGCTCCGGGCGGCTACCACCGGTCAGGTTAAAGCCGGGGCCCGCGTTGTCGAATGCCACGACCTCCTTAAACAGGTTGGTTTGGCGCTGAAAAAGGTGAAATTCCGCGACGCAGTGAAGGTTATCGGCAATTCCGCTTGCGGAAAACATAAAATTCACCATGCGATCGGCGTCGGGATAGGTGAGCGGCTTGAGCAGCACCGTATTCACAACCGAGAAGATGGCGGTGTTGGCCCCGATACCAAGCGCCAAGGTGGCAATCGCGACGATGGTAAAGCCGGGGCTCCTCAAAAACAATTGGAGTGAATGTTTGATGTCGTTCCAGAGATTTCCCATTCATTGACTCTCTTCTTGCAAGTTTGGCGATTATGGTGCGTCGGTAACGATTTGCTTCAGAACCACTGGACCCAGCAGACCGGACTCAACAAGAGGAGAGTCTGCTTTGTAAGCGCGGTACACGGTAAATGTGTATTTCTCTTTTACGCCTGGCTGTTGGTCGCCGATGATGCGATTCGGCCACAGATTAGTGACTTTGACTTCGATGTTGTTGACTCCGGTTTTCAGAGCTGACGTCACTTCCAACGTGAAAGGCGGCTTCCAGAGAATGTCGGGCAGCGGCTTGCCGTTCAGTGTGACCTGGGCAAATTCTCGGACACGGCCGAGATCAAGGACAAACTTAGAACCGGAACGATCCCATCCGTCCGGCAAATTGAACTGATTCCTATAAGTTGCGGTTCCGGAAAAATATCTTATGCCTGGGTCGCCGGAAGCTGTCCATGAAGCCAACGGATTCAGTTCAACCTGATGCGGAGCACCTAGATTGGGCGGAAATTCGATCTTCCAGGGATTCGTGATCTTCAGAATGTCTTCGGGGGCATGCACCGTTGGCACTTTCCCTGAGAATCCTTTATCACGGAACACGACGAATATCGATTCTTCGGGAGTGAGATGAAGAGTGAGGGTTGTTTTGTTTCCGTCGATGGAGTAGTTGGCAGGCTCAATAAGGCCGGTGTCGGGGTGCCAAAGTTCGACGGACTTGCCCGAGACACGGAAGTGTACTACGAGATCTTCAGTGCGCATGCGCTGATTGGCCACGAAGTAGATCTCTTTATTTTCAACCTGGCGGTGATTCCACACAACTTCGGCGGAGGTCTTCGGCGACGGATAGTCGTAGGACACTACATTTATTGGCGGGTCAAAAGTGAAGTCTGGGTCGACGCGTTTAGCCGCTAGAACGGTCTCGAGCCGAGTTCCCCAGTAGATCTTGCCTTCACCGAAGGCGTGCGAGCCGCGCACGCCCGTATCGGATCCCCACAACGCTCCGGACAGTTCTCGAAGTTCAGAGGAGGCGTCCTTGTCGGCAAGGCTAGGTGAATCCTTCACGCGTGGGGCGACCACGGTCACTCCCGCTTTCACCAATTCGGAAAGCTTACGAACGAACGGAACACTGAGCTGATCGAATTCATCAGGTATGACTAGTACGCGGTAGTGCATGCCCCCAGAGAGTGCCAAATCTCCCTTGTCGACGGTCACGTGGTTCAGGATCACGTCGGAGTTGACGTAGTCGCGCGTGTAACTGGATGGGACGGAGGGCGAGAACTCCTTCCAGTACGGTACAGTGACTGGGGCACTGTCGCCGTAGAAGTATGCGATGTCAACGACGGGCTTTCCAGTCTGCCCCATGTAGGAACAGCGAGCCAGGTAGGTATTCCATGCGATTGCTTGTTCTGCCCACGTGATGTTACGGGAGTAATGCTGCCCGTAATAACCGAGAGTAATGCCGGGCTTGTGCTTATCGTCGGTGAATGGCTGGTGGTCCGAGGTGTGGAAGACAATTCGGTTCACGCCCCGCGCAAGATTCTGATCTGCGAGCTGCTTTAGGTAGAACGGTGTTTGTCCCCACCCGGGAGTGGAAGGATTGGAAGTGAAGGACTCTGTGGCGATGATGTTCTTCCCATAGATGTGTCCGGCCGAGACCGCCTCAAGCACGTCGGCTTCGCGTGCGGGAAAGTCCGCGACACCTGCGATCGGCGTCCAGAATTCTCCCATCGGAATCGTAATCTGGCCTTTGTTCAGAAGACCGTCACCTGTTGTTGGAAGCGAAATGCCCATGGCCTCTGCGTAGAGACCGATCTTTTGCTTAGCCAGAAAATCCGTTGCGAGCTTGTAGTGGTTGTCGGCGAGCATTTCTGCAATGGTGCGGCGGAAATCCCACAAAAACGCATCGCTCTCTTTCGAACTACCGACAATGCGTCCCGTGAGCGTAAGAAGATAAGGAGTTGCATCATATCCACGACGTCGCTTGAATTCCCCAAGCATGTCGTCGGTCCAATTCTCTTGACCGGCCTCCCAGCTATCCATGAGGAAATAGCGGAAGCTCTTGCCGTAGTTTGGCGCAACGGCACTGGACACCATGTTCGTATATGTTTTCATGTAGTCGCTTACATGCCGGCTACTGAGTTTGTCGACTTCGAATCCCGTCGCCTCGGGTGTAGCAGGATGGTTCTTCTTCCCAGTGAGCGAGTAGCCCATACGAACGACAGCCCAATTACCTTTTGGAACCTGCCAGTTCAAGGAACCATCGGGACGCATTTTTGCGGTCAGGTCAATCACTTGGGTCAATGGAACGGCATCGGCGGGTGTTACGTCGGGCGTCTTAGTATCCGCTGTCGCAACGAAAGTTCCGAAGCTTGCTTTGTCTTCGAAAAATGCGATGCGCGGAGCGGGATTTAGGTCAATCTCGGCGATCCGATAGGATGTAGGCGGCGCAAGACCACGAATGAG
>Ga0210383_10003688_pt1 | contig 13682 bp, 11 predicted proteins | sample IncBWC14OmetaG_FD_160072 | JGI IMG/M metagenome (GOLD analysis project Ga0210383, IMG submission 160072) | Forest soil microbial communities from Barre Woods Harvard Forest LTER site, Petersham, Massachusetts, United States - Inc-BW-C-14-O ...
GAATGGCCGCTCCGTCCAATTGCAGCTACAATGCTGTGGTGAACCACGCGTCATGAGCCTGGATTCGAGACGCACCATCGCGGAACTGAAAGAACTGCGCGAACTGACGAGCGACGACAACGGCGCTCAGCGTATCGCATGGACGGACACGTGGCTCAAAGCGCGCGCGTGGTTTCAATCCAGGATCAATTATCTTCCGGTGAAACATCTCTACGACGCCGCTGGAAACAGCTGGACTACGCTGCCAGGCGCATCGGAAAAGACATTGATCATCGGCGGCCATCTCGATTCCGTCCCGAACGGCGGATGGCTGGATGGAAGCCTGGGCGTCACGGCCGGCCTTGCGGTGCTGCGGCGTTTTGCCGAAGAATTCGATGGCCATCCACCTGTCACTGTACGTTTAGTTGACTGGGCCGACGAAGAGGGCGCGCGCTTTGGGCGCAGCCTCCTAGGATCGTCGGCCTTCGCCGGAACATCAAGCATTGAGGCCGACCGCGTCCGCACCGACAAGGACGGGACCCGTCTGGAAGATGCGGTGGAACGTTGCGGCTTTCCGATCAGTCGCTTTCCTGAAGCCACCATAGAACAGAAAAACGCGGCTGCTTATCTGGAGTTGCATATCGAGCAGGGCCCGGTTTTGGAAAGTATGAATCTGCCGTTGGGCGTCGTGTTGGGAACCAAAGGCGTAGAACGGCATGCCGTCACCTTTTTTGGCCAGGAGGCGCATTCGGGATCGACGCCCATGAATGCACGGCATGACGCCTTGGCCTCTGCCGCGAAGCTGGCGCTCGAAATTCGCTCCATCGCCGGCAAACACAAGGACGCTGTCTGCACCATGGGAAGCGTCAAGACATTTCCCGGGATTGTGACGGCAGTAGTGGGTCGCTGCGAAACCACGCTTGACCAGCGCGATTTGGATGCGCAGGTGCTGGCGGGCATGTATCGCGAGGCACGGGAAGCGAGTGAACGTTTTGCTCGCGAAGAGAAATGTACGGTGGAATGGTCGCGCATCTGGAGCATCGAACCCATTGCGTTCCACCCCACGCTGCTCGGTTTTTGCGAAGAGGCTGTGCGCGAGGTCGCGGGTGCGTCGCATCGTTTGCCCTCTGGCCCGCTTCACGACGCCGCGGAAGTAGCGCGCGCGGGGATCCCCACCGTGATGATGTTTGTGCAATCGCTAAGGGGCATCAGCCACAACAAGATTGAAGACACACATGAAAAGCACCTCGAGATGTCGGTGCAGGCTCTCGACCGGTTGGCCGATAAAGCCGCGCGCTGGATTCTCAGTCCTACGCCCTGAGCCGGATGCCTTTCGGCTCCGGCGGGCATGATATATTTAGTGAAAAGACTAGGGTTTTAAGGGGATGTTCCCTTGAGCAGGACTTCGTCGCCCGCCCATCTGCCGCAGAGCGCTCAGAAGATCGAGCAGGGAAATGAAGACCGATAATCGCTCGCAATCCCCGGACTTCTTACTCAATAACCGCCGAGTTTCCGTCCATGGTGTTGACGTCCAGGCCACGCTGCTCGACTTTATCCGTGAGCAGGGCCTGACAGGAGCGAAGGAGGGCTGCGCGGAAGGGGAATGTGGCGCATGCACCGTGGTTCTGGTTGCCGATCGCGCTGGCTGCAGCGAATACTGCGCAGTGAATAGCTGTCTGATGCTGGCGACGATGGCGGCGGGACAAGAAGTATGCACTGTGGAAGGTTTGGCGTCCGATGGAAAACTGGCTGACGTTCAGCAGGCGATGGCTTCGGGCGGCGGTTCTCAGTGTGGATACTGCACGCCGGGCTTTGTGATGAGCTTGTTTGCCGAGCAGTACCGGCCCGGACGCAGTGGCCCGTGCGATCCCGACGAACTGGGCGGGAATTTGTGCCGGTGCACTGGATATCGGCCCATCCGCGATGCCGTGTTATCTCTGGGCCCGGCGCCGGCGGGAAAATTTCTCGATCGATTGGCACGGCCAGCGCCGCGGCTCAAAGCCATCGATTATTCAAGCGGGGGCTCGCGATTCTCGCGCCCTGGCAGCCTGGAGCAATGCATGTCGATACTCGCGGCCGATCCCGACGCGCGATTAATTTCCGGCGGTACGGATCTTGTGGTGGAGTCCAATTTACGGTCGCGGCGTTGGAAACATCTGGTGAGCGTGGAAGCGCTCTCGGAACTGCGCGAGTTTTCAGAAAATGCGCGATCCATTGCCATCGGCGCGGCGCTTCCGCTGAGCGAAATCGCAACCCACTGGAGCACGGCGCCAGAGGTGTTTCGTCAATGGCTGCGATTGTTCGCATCCCCTCCGCTGCGTAACCGGGCCACTCTGGGCGGGAATCTCGCCACTGCCTCGCCCATCGGCGACGGTGCGCCGTTGTTGCTGGCGCTCGATACAACGCTTCACGTTGCGAGCCAGCGCGGGCGTCGACAAATTCCGTTGGCTTCGTTTTTTACTGGCTACCGTCGCACGCTACTGGCATCCGATGAGCTAATCGTCGCGATCGAAATTCCCAAGCCCTTTCCGGAGTTCGTGCGGTTTTATAAAGTCGCGAAACGACGCATGGATGACATCAGCAACGTTGCTGCGGCCATGGCCATGGATTGGGATGGCGCGGGAAGAATCGCGCGGGCTCGATTTGCGTTTGGTGGCGTGGCGCCGGTTCCGATGCGCGCGCTCAGCGCCGAAGCGGCGATCCATGGCCAGCGCTGGAATGATGCCGCGGTAGAGCGCGTGCAAGCGGCCTTGGATCAAACGATCCATCCAATCGGCGATCACCGTGGCTCGGCGGGCTACCGGCTGGCTGTAGCGAAAAGTTTGGTGGCCAAGTTCCTATGGGAGCGGCGGGAGGCGGCTGCTTGAAAATCGCAGGAAAGGCGGTTCCGCATGAAAGCGCCCGAGAACACGTGACGGGCGATGCGCTTTATACCGACGATCTGCTGCTGCGTTTTCCGCGAGTCTTGCACGCCTGGCCGGTGATGGCGTCTCACGCCCACGCGGTCGTCAAGGCTTTGGATGTTTCGCCGGCTTTGGAGGAACCAGGAGTCGCCACCGTTCTAACCAGCGCGGATGTTCCCGGCGAAGGCGATTCGGGATCGAACCGGCACGATGAGCCGCTCTTTCCAACCGAGGTGCTGTATCATAGCCAGCCTGTCGCCTGGGTGCTCGGTGAAACCCTGCAAGCGGCGCAGCGCGGCGCGGACCGGGTGTTGGTGGAATACGAACGGCTTCCGGCAATTTTGACCATCGAGGACGCCATTGCCGCGGGAAGTTTTCACTCCGCTCCACTGCGGCTGGCTCGCGGGGATGCTTCGGTGATCGAATCCAGCCCGTTGCGCTTCGAAGGCGAATTTAAGATCGGTGGGCAGGAACACTTCTATCTCGAGACGCAATGCGCGATCGCTTGGCTGGATGAAACGGGCGGTGTCGCGGCCCATTCCTCCACACAACATCCCACCGAAACACAGGAGGTGATCGCGCGTGTCTTGGGAATCCCGCGCAACAGAGTGACGGTGGAATGTTTGCGCATGGGAGGCGCTTTCGGCGGCAAAGAGGTACAAGCGAATCCGTGGGCCGCCATCGCGGCGTTGGGTGCGTGGAAAACCCGGCGGCCCGTGCGTGTCAGGCTCACGCGCGCGTTGGATTTCGCACTTACCGGTAAGCGTCACCCGTTTCTGGCGCGGTACCAAGCGGGATTCGCCAAAAACGGCCGTCTGGAAGGCGTGAGAATCTCGCTCTATTCCGACGGCGGCTGGAGCTTGGATCTATCCGAGCCGGTGCTTTCGCGGGCGCTGTTTCATTGCGACAACGCCTACCTGCTCCCCGCAGCCGAACTCACCGGCTTGATCTGCCGGACCCATAAGACTTCGCAGACCGCCTTTCGCGGCTTCGGGGGGCCGCAGGGCATGCTTGTGATCGAAGAGATTCTTGATCAGGCGGCGCGTAGGCTTGGCTTGCCGCCGGAAGTAGTCCGCGAACGCAATTTCTATCGCGAGCGCGATACCACACCATACGGTCAGCCGGTCAAGGATGCTGGCCGCATCCAAATCATCTGGAGCCAGCTCAAGGAATCGAGCGCTTTCGCACAGAGGCGTGAGGAGATTGATAGTTGGAACGCGCGGCATCCTCATTTCAAGCGCGGGCTCGCCATTACTCCTGTGAAGTTCGGCATTTCATTCACTGCAACGTTCTTCAATCAGGGCGCGGCGTTGGTGTTGATCTACCGCGACGGCAGTGTGCAAGTGAATCACGGCGGCGCGGAAATGGGACAAGGGCTGCACACTAAAATCCAGCAGATCGCCGCGGAATGTTTGGGGCTTAATCTGGAAAGTGTGCGTGTCATGTCCACGCGTACGGACAAGGTTCCGAACACTTCCGCGACGGCAGCATCGGCCGGGACAGATTTGAACGGCGCGGCAGTGGCGGATGCCTGCTCCGAGCTCGAAATCCGTTTGGCGCAAGTTGCCTGCGCGCTGCTGCACTGCGATGTTGAAGCCGTCGAATTTTCTCAGGGCCGTGTATTTCCCAAAGGCGAGGAGCAGCGAGCGATTCCGTTCGCTAAGGTTTGCGAGGCGGCTTATCGCCAGCGAGTTCCGCTTTTCGCGCACGGTTATTACAGGACGCCCGATATTCACTACGATCCGAAAGCCGGACAGGGTCAGCCATTCCATTACTTCGCCCACGCCGCCGCGGTTTCCGAAGTCGAAGTGGACGGCTTCACCGGCGACTATCGCCTATTGAGAACCGACATCCTGGAAGACGTGGGCGATTCTGTATCTCCGCTGGTGGATCGCGGCCAGATCGAAGGCGGATTCATTCAAGGCGTCGGTTGGCTGACTTTGGAAGAACTGGTTTGGGATTCCGAAGGTCGCTTGGCCACTGCAGGAGCGTCCACATACAAACTTCCGTCGTGGACCGAAGTTCCGGATATTTTTGAAGTCAATTTCCTCGAACGAGCCGCCGAGCCCGGCACCATTTTCGGTAGTAAAGCCGTGGGTGAACCTCCGCTGATGTTAGCTATTTCGGTCCGTGAGGCGATTCGGGATGCAATCGCGGCGTTCGGGACGGGCGGTCCAGTGACCCTGGAAAGTCCAGCCACGCCCGAGAGAGTGTTTTTCGCGGTACAACGGGCACGGGCCGAGCGGGAATCGCAGGTTAGTCCGGTTGGTGCCACCGAGTGACTCCTTCGCATCGGGGCGAACTGCTGCGCGCGCCCCTATTTCATACGCCGCGCAATCCATTTCAAGAGAACAACGCGCTTGAAACCTACCCCGATGGCGGCTTGTTGATCCGCGACGGGCGTATCACAGGCTGCGGCGATTACAGCGTGCTGCGCAATGCGCATCCAGAGGTTCCGACCGTGGATCTCCGCGGCGGATTTCTATTGCCAGGTTTCGTCGACACGCATATTCATTTCCCACAGTTACGCGTGCTCGGCGGCTTGGGATGGTCGTTGCTGGATTGGTTGGAACATTGCGCGCTGCCCGAAGAAACACGGATGGCGGATCATTCTTACGCCTGCAATGTGGCGCGCAGTTTTGTGCACGCGCTGGCGTCGCACGGCACGACCACGGCTTTGGTGTTCGGCGCACATTTTGCTCCCGCAACGGCCGCGTTATTTGAAGCGGGTGATACGGCGGGGCTGCGGATAGTGACGGGACAGGTGCTCTCCGATCGCGGTCTGCTTTCCGAACTACATCAGACTCCGGAGCGAGCCTATCGTGAAAGTAGCTTACTGATCGAGCGCTTCCATAACCAAGGACGCTTGAAGTACGCCGTTACTCCGCGCTTCGCGCTTTCCACCTCTGAGCCCATGTTGGAAGTTTGCCAAACACTGCTGCAGGAACATGACGGGCTGCTCCTGCAAACGCATCTCAACGAAAATCTACAGGAGATTGCGGACGTTGCGCGCCTCTTTCCTTGGGCGACCGATTACCTGGCGGTATACGAGCGGTTCGGGCTCAACCGCCCGGGCGCGGTGATGGCGCACGACGTTCATCCCACCGATTCCGAACTGGATCGGCTGGCTTCGAACGGCGCAGCGGTGTCGCATTGTCCCGGCAGCAACGCTGCTCTCGGCAGCGGGCTGTTTCCATTGAAGCGCCACATCCAGGCGGGCGTGCGATGCTCGCTGGGGACGGATGTCGGAGGTGGAATCGGATTCGGCATGCTGAAAGAAGGATTACAGGCATATTTGTTGCAGCGACTTTCTGCCGATGGAATGCTTCTGGATGCCGGCCACTTGCTATATCTAGCGACGCTGGCCGGAGCCGAAGCGCTCGGACTCGCGTCGGAGACCGGCGATTTTCGCATTGGGAAATCGGCCGACTTTGTATATCTTCGCCCACCCGCCGAGAGCCCACTGGCCGCCGTTCTCGAGCGGGAACAAAGTCCGGAACGCGTGCTTGCAGCCATCTTCACCCTGGCTGGCGCGGAGAGTGTGCGGGAGGTCCGCGTGGAAGGTTCCATTGTCTACCGCGCCGCCTCCGCGGAGGAGCGGTGACGGCGTTGTGACTATCGGGGAGTTGAACCAGCTTGATCAGGAGGGCTTCATTCGCACCGTTGGTTGGATCTTTGAAGATTCCGCCTGGGTGGCTGAGCGCGCCTGGGACGCGCATCCGTTCGACAACTTGGACGCCCTGCATCGGGCCATGGTGGAACAGGTCGAGCGCGCCACATTTGCCGAAAGTCTCGCGCTCTTGCAGGCTCATCCGGATCTTGGGTCACGCGCCCGTTTAAGCCACGCTTCCACCGAAGAGCAGGCAGGCGCGGGTTTGGACAGTTTGACGCCCAGCGAATTCGAGCGTCTGCATCGTCTGAATGCGGCCTACCGCAGCCGGTTTGGATTTCCTTTTCTGCTGGCGGTCAAGGGAAGTACGAAAGACGATATTCTGCGAGCGCTGCAAGCGAGAATGGAAGCCGGGGCCGAGGATGAATTCCGTGAAGCGCTGCGGCAGGTGTATCGCATCGCGAGGTTTCGGTTGGAGGAACTTATTACATCGTGATAGGACAGTTTGCGAGTGGCTGGAAGCAGAGTTACTACGGCAAAGGCGATATCATTGTCTATCGCCTGAATCGTGATGGCAAGACCGCTCTTGGGGCGAGCCCTGTCTTCGGCGCAAGCATCACCATCCTGGTGTATGGAGAGGCATTTTGGCCGACGTACACCAAGGGCGACAACACCGGTCTGATCGCTACGGATTCGATGAAGAACTTCGTTCAGCGCGAGGTTCTCAATTACGCTGGTTCCGATCTGGAAGATTGCTGCCGGTTCCTTGCCACAAAATTTCTGGATAAATATCCACAGGTGGAAGGCCTGCAAATGTCGGCCGCAGAGATTCCGTACGCAGCTCTTCCGGACAGTGAGGTTGCCTTTGCACCGGCCGGACCGGATCGTGCCACTGTACGGCTGGAACTGAATCGCGATGGAGTTGTGGAAATTGCTTCCGGCATTTCAGGTTTCCGGCTTCTGCGGCTGAGCGGCAGTGCGTTTCATAGTTTCCTGCGGGATGAATATACAACGCTGCCCGACATCGCCAACCGCCCGCTGCACATGTGGCTAGATTTGGAATGGCTGTACACCGAATCGTCGGCGGGGTTCAGCTCTGGCGCCGTGACTGCGGCCGTAAGGCGCATCGTTCGCGAAGTCTTTCACGCATTCGAATCCGGCAGCATCCAGCAGGTGATTTATCAGATCGGCGCAGGTATGCTGGCGGAAATTCCAAGCATCGCCGAAGTGCACCTGGAAGCGAATAATCGGACATGGGACACCATTGTAGAGCGCGGCGATGAACTGGGTGTTTACACCGAAGCGCGGCCTCCCTTCGGCTGCCTTGGCTTACGCTTAAAGAGATAAGATGCCTCGGTTATCCACGCACGTGCTGGATACTTCGCGCGGAAAACCCGCGCAGAATGTGAGGATTGATTTACATCGCTGCGATGGCGGGCGCCGCCACATCAAGAGCGTCGCGACCAATGCTGACGGTCGAACCGCTGAACCGCTGCTATCCGGCGATCGGCTGGAGACCGGCATCTACGAATTGACGTTTCATGCGGGCGACTATTTTCGCAGCGTGGGAATTGAACTTTCCGATCCACCGTTTCTGGGCGACGTGGTGATCCGATTCGGGCTTTCCGATCCGGCTGCCGATTATCACGTTCCGCTTCTTTTGAGCCCGTATGGCTACAGTACGTACCGGGGCTCGTGATGGAACACGTGATCGATCGATGCCGGTTCCTAGCGGGCTTGAGTGAAGAACCTGGCTACACCACGAGGACGTTTTTGTCGGAGCCAATGCACGCGGTGCACGCGCATTTACGCGATTGGATGCTCCAGGCCGGCATGGAAGTTCATACTGATCCTGTGGGCAATCTCCGGGGAGTCTACCCATCCGCTCGACCGTCCGCACGGCGATTATTTATCGGTTCCCATCTCGATACGGTTCCTCGCGCAGGAGCGTTCGATGGGATCTTGGGCGTCGTGCTCGCAATAGCTCTCATTGAAAGCTTGCGCGGACGCCGCCTACCGTTTCATATCGAAGCGATCGGTTTCTCCGAAGAAGAAGGCGTGCGATTTGCCATTCCTTTTATCGGCAGCCGAGCGTTCATTGGTGATATCGACGATCGATTGCTTACAACTATCTCCGATGCAATCACTGCGTTTGGACTAGATCCAAGCCGAATCGACGAAGCACAAACAAGTGGCGATGCGCTCGGATATGTGGAGTTTCACATCGAGCAAGGGCCGCTGCTCGAAAGTCTCGGCTTGCCACTCGGCGTGGTGGAAACAATTTCTGGCCAGAGCCGTCTGGAGATCCTTTTCGAAGGTAACGCCAACCACGCTGGAACCACGCCGATGAATCTTCGACAGGACGCGCTGGCTGGCGCGGCGGAATGGATCAGCGCTGTAGAGCGTGAAGCACGCGCGGTTTCTGGCGCTGTCGCTACCGTCGGCCGCGTGAATGTGACTCCGGGCGCCGGCAACGTTATTGCGGGTTCGGCCGCCCTGAGCTTGGATGTCCGCCACCCGGCCGACGCCGTTCGTCACCACCTGGTAGCGCGGCTGTTACGTTGCGCCGAACAAATTGCAGCCGGCCGCTGCCTCAAAGTTTCGTGGGAGCAGCACCTCGATCAAGCGGCTGTCGCAATGGATACAGATATCACGCAGTTGTTGGAGCGCGCGGTCGCAAGCGCTGGACGCCCAGTTCATCGTATGGCAAGCGGTGCGGGACACGATGCCATGATTGTCGCCCGCCGCATGCCTGCTGCCATGCTCTTTCTACGTAGCCCGCGCGGCATAAGCCATCATCCCGATGAATCGGTGCTGGCCGAAGATGTCGATGCCGCGCTCGACGCGGGCCTGCACTTTCTCCTGGAGCTGGAGCGTCGCTATGCCTGACTTGGTGGTGCGAGGCGACACAGAGGATATCGCGATTGAGGACGGCAAGATCGTGGCAATCGGTCCGGATCTTGCAGGAGGCACCGAAGAAATCGATGCGCGAGGGCTGCATCTATTTCCCGGTCTGATCGACGTCCACCTGCACTTCAACGAGCCGGGTCGAACTGAATGGGAAGGCGCAGCCACCGGAAGCCGCGCTCTGGCGGCCGGAGGGGGAACGCTCTTCTTCGACATGCCTCTGAACTCGACGCCTTGCACGGTGGACGTCGAGGCTTTCGATCGCAAGCATGCGGCTCTGACGCAATCCTCGATCACTGACTTCGCTCTCTGGGGTGGTTTGATTCCAGGAAACGTTTCTGAGATGGCCCCATTGGCCGATCGGGGCGTTGTAGGCTTCAAGGCTTTCTTGTGCGATTCCGGATTGCCGGAATTTCCGCGCGTTGACGATCTCACGTTGTTCGAGGGACTGCGCGAAGCGGCGCGGTTGGGCCTGCCTATCGCGGTGCATGCCGAGAGCCAGGAAATCACGCAAGGGCTCGCGCAAAAAATAGCGCCGCAGGATCGCGGCAGCGTTCGGGCGTTCCTGGCATCGCGGCCGGTGATCGCCGAGTTGGAAGCGATCCAGCGCGCCACATTGCTAGCGCGTGAAGCGGGCGCGAAATTGCATATCGTTCACGTCAGCTCCGGCCGAGGCGTGGCCTTGGCTGCGGAAGCGCGGGCTCAAGGTACGGATGTCTCCATCGAAACGTGCCCGCACTATCTGTTCTTCACCGAAGATGATGTGGAGCGCTTGGGCGCTGTCGCGAAGTGCGCGCCTCCGCTGCGCAACGCCGCGGAGCAGGAGGGCTTATGGACGCAACTCCTTCGAGGAGCCATCGACATCGTCGCTTCAGACCATTCGCCCGCGCCGCCGGAGATGAGGTCAGGCGATTTCACGCGTGCTTGGGGCGGAATCGCGGGTGTGCAGTCCACTCTTTCTGTTCTCATCGATCGCGGATATCATTGCCGGCAGCTTTCGCTCGAACAGATTTCGTCGCTAATCGCAGTTGAGCCCGCCCGGCGATTTCGAATTCAATCCAAAGGCAGTGTTGCAATCGGCATGGACGCCGACCTTGCCATCGTGGATGTTTTCCGATCGGCAAAATTGCAGTCCGAGCATTTGATGCAGCGCCACGCCTTGAGTCCTTATCTCGGTTGCAGTTTTCGAGGCGGAGTCGTTCGTACCATACGGCGCGGCGAGACTATATTTACATCTGGCAAAATCACTTCGCGCACCGGTGGCAAATTCGTGAGGCCATCAATTGACTGAAAAACTAATGCGTTCGCTTGGACAAACTCGTAGCGCCAATCGGTCTGACCACATTCTGCAGACTCCCGATACGTTCGTCCGAGCGCCGCTGCCCGGGATGCAAAAAGCTACGGCCATCGTGCACGTCGCACCAGCGGCGGGTGCGCGGTTCACGCAATATACGGCCGAGTTCGAAGCAGGCGGATCGCTTGTACCCACTTCCGTGCAGCGCTTCCTGTACGTGTTGGAAGGGGAGCTGGAAGTCGAAGGCGCCACTCTCGTTAGCGATCACTACGCGTACTTTCCAGCGGAGCACGCCGCGACCGTTTCCGCGAAAAGCGCAGCGCGGGTCGCAATTATCGAGAAGCCCTATCAACCCCTGCCCGGCGTCTCTGTGCCCGCCTTCTTTACCGGGCGCGAAAGCGAAATTGCCGGTACAGCTCTTATGGGTGACGACGCGCTCCAAGTTTGCGCCCTCGTTCCTGACCATCCGTCTTTCGACTTCGCCGTGAACACCATGACGTATCTGCCGGGCGCGACGCTTTCCATGGTTGAAATGCACGTCATGGAGCATGGACTGCTGATGCTCGCAGGTGGCGGCGTCTATCGACTGGGCGATTTCTGGTATCCGGTAGCGGAAGGCGATTTCATCTGGATGGCGCCATTTTGTCCCCAATGGTTCGGAGCGCTGGGAAAGACTCCCTCCAAATATCTGATCTACAAAGATTGGAATCGATGAAACTCGAAATCAGTCAAGAGTGCTTGACTGCGGAGTTGGACGCATTGGGTGCAATTTCCCAGGAAGCACCTCCGGTGGTGACGCGCGTCGTCTTCACTAAAGCGGACGCGATCGCCCGCGAGTTCGTCAAAAGTAAATGCCGCGAAGCCGGTCTGGTGGTGCGAGAAGACGCGGTGGGAAATACATTCGCGCGCTGGATCGGCCAGGATCCTGAACTTGCGCCCGTCGCCACTGGCTCTCACATCGATGCGATTCCGAACGCCGGCCGATTCGATGGCACGGTCGGTGTGTTGGGAGCGCTGGAAGCGATACGCGCTCTCAAACGGTCGGACTATTGCCCGCAGCGATCCATCGAACTCGTGATCTTCACCTCTGAAGAACCCACGCGATTCGGGATCGGATGTCTGGGGAGCCGTCTTTTGTCTGGCTTGCTCGATCCAGTTGTAGCGGGCCAATATAAGGATCGAGACGGAGTTTCGGTGGATGAAGCCCGATTCGCCGCAGGTTTCGAGGGGCCTCTTGCATTGGTCCGCCTGCCGCCGGGATGCTATTCCGCGTTTGTGGAAATGCACATCGAGCAAGGATCGTTGCTCGAACAACACAACCTGCCGTTGGGCGTGGTCACCGCGATCGCCGCTCCCGCCAGCCTCAAGATCACTATTGAAGGTGAAGGCGGCCACGCCGGCGCAGTGCTGATGCCAGACCGTCACGATGCATTTCTCGGGGCCAGCGAGATCGCTTTAGCCGTGGAGACCAGCGCCCGATCGAGCGGCTCGCCCGATACGGTCGGAACCGTCGGCGTGTGCAATGTTTTCCCTGGCGCCGTCAATAGTATTCCCAGCCGCGTGCAAATGGAAATCGATGTCCGCGATATTGATGAAGACCGGCGCAATTCAGTTTTATTGAAGATTGAGCAGGCCTGCGAGGAAGTAGCGCATCGCCGTGGCCTCAGAGCAAAAATTGAGCTAACCAATGCCGATCCCCCGGCACAGTGCGATCCTCGCGTCGTCGATACTTTCATCCGCTCCAGCGAAATGCATGGCCTGCCGTTTGAGCGCATGATCAGCCGCGCTTATCATGACTCTCTTTTTATGTCGCGGATTGCGCCCACAGCAATGCTATTTATTCCGTGCCGCGGCGGTGTCAGCCATCGCCCTGATGAATATGCATCGCCCCAAGCAATCGCGCAAGGCTCGCTGGTCTTAGCGCAGACTCTTGCGCTGTTGGCGGAATAAAATCACTGAGGCCCGCCAGGCACCGGCATAAGGAAGCGCGTCGCTTCGCCCGAACTTGCAGGCGATACATCCCAGAACAACAAACCTGCCGGCACCGGAAACAGGGCCTTCGCAGCGCCGGTCTGAAACACAGCGCCGGCCTTTACTTCCACAGCCGTCGCCATGCCATCGGGACCAATGTAGAACAGTTCTTTGCCATCTCCGCTCCAGAGCGGAGTTCTGCCGCCGCCGCTGGTCACGATAACCGGGCTCCCCGCCGATCCCGATGCCGCATCAAACGGCCGCACGGAAACCTCGTTCTTTCCCGATTCATTCCCACTGTAGGCGATCCAGCGACCATCGGGCGAGAACCTGCCCGTCACGCTCGAAAACTGCGGATCCACCAACGGCATCGGCTTGCGGTCTGCTGGACCCTCGACAGCCAGCAGTCGCAAATGGGTAGGCTGCCCCAGGCTGTAATAAATCAAAAAGCGTCCGTCGGGCGACCAACTGTTCGGACCCTTCCCTTCAGTGGATTCGTACAGTAATTCGTCAGTGCCGAAGCCGCTCGAAGCTTTCCGGTACAAGTTATAAACGCCGCTTCGGTTGGATGTGAAGACAATGGTCTTGCCATCCGGCGACCAGGTGGGAAACGCGTCCCAGCCGGGATCAGATGTAAATCGAGTGGTAGCGCCGCTGGCCGCGTCGAGCACCCAGATATCGCGATTCTGTGTCTGCGCATCGGTGCGCTCCACGGCCACGCGCTTGCCGTCGGGCGAAATCGAAAGGGTGCGGTATACGCCCTGGTCGCCGATAACGCCCACCTTTTTGCCCTGCCGGTCGAACCAAGTCAGGTGGCCATCAATGCTCCCGCGCGGCGCTGTCGGTGGCTGAGCAAATAACGCCCCAGCCGTCACGAACAAAAGTACCCAAGCAAGCTTCCGTATCACAGCCAGCCAGTCTATCAGAGGATGGTACCGACCGGCCTTGACGCGAACACCCTTAAATGATCGAATACAATAAGTTAGCGTGATCTAGGGATGGAGGGCGGGATGAGTGT
>Ga0210383_10003689_pt1 | contig 13681 bp, 12 predicted proteins | sample IncBWC14OmetaG_FD_160072 | JGI IMG/M metagenome (GOLD analysis project Ga0210383, IMG submission 160072) | Forest soil microbial communities from Barre Woods Harvard Forest LTER site, Petersham, Massachusetts, United States - Inc-BW-C-14-O ...
TCCCGCACCCACGTGGATGTTGGCTGAAACGCATTCAAGTAAAGATGGAAGGGGAACGTATCCAATGGTTGCCCGGTGAGATTGTGGTACGTGAGAGTCTCGTCGGCGTCGAGAGTATGAGCCTTGGCGTCGTATCGGGCTTCCATGTCGTAAGCCACGACTCGCTGCGACAGCGGCGTGGGAGAGTTGATGGCGGACGTCGTGGATGGAATTGCCAAACCAGTCGAGCCGCTGGTCTGCGCCAAGACGGGCACAGCCAGTGACACTGCAAGCAGACATAACGCCAGTCTCAAAGACACAGGCATTGACTCACACTTCCTCTGCAAACGATAGATTAAGCGCGAATTTGAAATCATAACGTAGGAAGTGACATCCGTGTTAAAACCGATCGCTCTGCTCCTGAGATGGATTACGTGATTTGGTAAGACTCGGTTCCGTATTCCTGAAAGGCGCCGGGCCTTCCGCAAAAAGCGCACGGACAGCGCGCAGGAGAGGTTGGCCGCATGATCGAGGTCGATCGTTCGAACTCAGGGAGTGTGGCGTTCTAAGCCGAAGATTCTGTCGTTTGCTTCTCCAACATGGCAATGCTGTTGAGTATGGCATCTTCCGCGGCTTCCTCGCCAATCATCGAGTTGATCATGAGGTGAAAGCGGTGCCGATCCGGCCAGTCGACGCCGAAATATTGCTTAATGAAATCCGCCCGATCGCGGTCCACGGTTTCGGCAAGATGAACGGCTTCACTCTCGCTCTTTCCATCAGCCTGCAGCCGTCGCACCTTGGCGGCAAACGGCGCGTAGACAAATACGTGAAAGGCGTCTTTACGATCTTGAAGATAGTAGGCAGAGCCGCGCCCCACAATGACGCACTCGCCACCTTTGGCAGCGCCTTTTACCACTTGTTCCGTAACTTCCCGGATACAATCCGTATCTGCCATCTTCAGCCGCGGAGCGTTCAGACTGCCTTCGTGGCTGCCTCGCAGGAAAGCCTTGAAGAGCCTGTAAAACAAGGGGTCTTTCTTCTCTTCGTGCTCCTCCACCACCCGGCAATCGCACTCCATCAGCCGGGCGATTTCGTTAGTCAACAGATGGTCCCAGAGCTTCCAGCCCAGGCGTCCCGCGACTCTTTTCGCGATCTCCGCGCCACCGCTTCCGTATTCGCGCTCGATCGTAATTATTCGGATCATCGATATTTCTTTACTCCTTTTCACTACCACGCAAATCGCCGTTACTCCACTATGACACGCCGTCCACCGGGCTCATTTTTCTTCAACGCGAAGGAAAGCACAAACATGATGGCCGCTCCGATCGCCAGCACGCGGTAAGTGTCAATGTAGGCCAAGGTACTCGCCTGCGCAATCACCGTCCGGTACAACACGCCATAGGCCTGCTTCGTTGCCAGTTCGGCGTTTACCCCCGATGCGGCTAGATGCGCGGCTATACCTGCAGCCGCACCGGCAACGTTAGGGCGCCCCGCAGTGACGTTCGCCACCAGGTACACCTGATGAAACTGAGACCTGCGTGCAATGAGCGTGGTGACCATCGAGGTTCCAACGCTGCTGCCGATGTTGCGCATAAAGTTGACCAGGCCGGCCACGCTGCTGCTCTTCTCGATGGGCATTCCCACGTACGAGGTCAGATTGATAGGCACGAATAGAAAGCCCAGTCCAAATACCTGAGCCAGACGCAACATGCTCGCGCTGAAGAAACTGATTTGCAGGTCGAGCTGTTGCGTCGAATAGTACAAGCCGATAGACAGAGTCAGCCAGCCAAACGCCACCAGATACCGGGCCTGGACCTTGGAGGAGAGAACCCCGACGATGGGCATCAGACAGAACAGCAGAAGGCCGCCTCCCGAAAGCACCAAGCCCGCCGACTCCGCGGTGTAGCCCATGAGCGATTGCAGAAACAGCGGCATCATCACCAGAGTGGAGAACAGCATCAGCCCCAACACAAACATCATTCCGTTCGCGCTCAAGAAGTTCAAGTTCTTGAACAGGCGAACGTCGATGATAGGACTCTTGTAAAACCACTCCCAGATAACTACTGACACCAAGCCGACTACTGTAAGGATGGCGAGCGTCACAATGAAACGCGACCCGAACCAATCATCCTCTTGCCCCTTGTCGAGCATGATCTGCAAGGCGCCTACGCCCAAGATAAGCAAAGACACACCGACGTAATCGAAGCGCGCAAGCGCGCCCTTGACGCGCTTCGCCCATGGCGGATCTTCGATCAATCGGTAAACCAGGAACAACGCCAGAATCCCTACCGGCACGTTGATGAAAAAGATCCAGCGCCAAGTGTAGTTGTCGGTAATCCAGCCGCCCAAGGTCGGCCCGACCGTAGGTGCGACGATGACTGTGACACCATAGAGGGCGAAGGCCAGACCGCGTTTTTCGGGAGGAAATGTGTCTGCCAGGATCGCCTGCGCCATGGGTTGAAGTCCGCCCCCGCCGGTGCCTTGCAGGATGCGAAACACAATGATTGCCCCCAGGCTGGGCGCGATCCCGCACAGCAACGAGCTCACGGTGAAAATTGCCAGGCACGTCATGAAAAACCACTTGCGGCCGAGCACGCTGGCAAACCATCCGCTGATGGGAAGAACGACTGCGTTCGAGACCAAATAGGAAGTGAGCACCCAAGTGCTCTGGTCGTTGCTGGCTCCAAGATTGCCCGCAATATAAGGCAGCGCAACGTTGGCGATGCTGGTGTCGAGCACCTCCATGAACGCCGCTAGTGCGACTACAACCGCAATGAGCCAGGGGTTGTATTTGGGACGCCACGGTACGGGCGCCGCCGACGCTGGCTGCTCGGCGAGTGCGGTAGCCTCTGGTCGCGCGCCGTTGATTTCAGGGCCGTCTGCCATACGCTCGAAATCTTAGATGAAGTTCGATGGGTTTACGAATCGTCCATCGAAGTTAAATGTGGAAGGAGTTTGAAAGCAAGGATCGGAGTGTGACGAATTCGCGTCGTTTGTTAGATTGCTCATAAGGGATCCGAACAAGAAGCTCTCTATGAAGGCGAATGTGAGGCAAACGCATGCAAGGACCAGTACGAAGCCCGCTTCCGGCGACTAAGGCCGTCGAGCGCATCAACACACTCGACTGGGAGTGCATCTCGCGGGACCTTGATGCACGGGGGAACGCGATCCTCGAACACGTTCTATCTGCAGACGAGTGCCATGCGCTGGCCGCGCTTTATCCGGAAGATGACCTTTTTCGAAGTCGCGTAATCATGTCACGACATGGCTTTGGACGAGGCGAGTACAAGTATTTCAACTATCCTCTTCCCGAAATCATCGCAGAACTCCGAACTGTCATTTACCCGCGGCTCGCTCCCATTGCCAATCGTTGGAACGCCGCGATGGGTGTCGATGTTTGCTATCCCGAGGCGCACGCAGAGTTCATCCTTCGATGTCACGATGCTGGACAACTGAGGCCAACGCCCTTGCTGCTGCAGTATGGGGAGGGCGACTACAACTGCCTGCATCAGGACCTTTATGGCGAGCACGTTTTTCCCATACAAGTGACCATCCTGCTATCGGAGCCGAAGGATTTTACCGGTGGAGAATTTATACTTACCGAACAGCGTCCGCGCATGCAGTCGCGGCCAGAGGTAGTTCCGCTTCGTCAGGGCGACGCCGTGGCCTTCGCTGTGCATCACCGCCCGGTGCAGGGCACACGCGGCACCTATCGAGTCAACCTACGGCATGGCGTCAGTCGTGTGCGCTCGGGTCGTCGTCATACCCTGGGAATCATCTTTCACGATGCAAAATAGGATTACGATGACGATGAGCCTGTTCGACCCCATCGGAACCGCTGAGCCCTATAAAGAAGAATTGTGTCCCGGCGCGTCCGTTCTGCGTGGTTTCGCGTTGCTGGATGAAGCCGTTCTGCTGAATGCGGTACGCGAGGTGTCCGCAATGTCCCCGTTTCGTCACATGGTGACGCCGGGCGGCTTCCTCATGTCCGTGGCGATGACGAACTGCGGCTCACTTGGCTGGATCACTGACAGGGCGGGCTATCGGTATGACCCCATCGACCCGGAGAGCGGAAAGCCGTGGCCCCTGATGCCGGCATGCTTTCTGAGGCTGGCGCAGAGCGCGGCTGCAGAATCAGGATTTCCGGGCTTCCTGCCTGACGCCTGCCTTATCAATCGCTACGAAGTGGGAACCAAGCTTTCGTTACATCAAGACAAGGACGAGCGGGATTTCGGCGCGCCTATAGTTTCTGTCTCGCTCGGCGTTCCCGCGATATTCCTCTTGGGTGGATTGAATCGCTCCGATAAGACGAAACGCGTGCCCGTAAAACACGGAGACGTGGTCGTATGGGGTGGGCCCGCGAGGCTTCGTTATCACGGTGTGCTTCCTCTCAAGGAATGTCATCATCCATTACTGGGCGAACAGCGCGTGAACCTCACATTCCGCAAAGCGGGTTAGCGCCAGCGGACCCAGCTTCCATCAAAATATTGTCATTCCTAATTGTCAGTTCCCATCAAACATTGTCATCCCCAACGAAGTGAGGAGTCTGCATTGTCCCTCTTATTAAAGATTTCATTCCGAGCGAAGCGAGGAATCTGATTCTAGCCGCGAACGACCATCTTGCCGGAGGACGGACGGACCGGGTGCCCCACGCTAACGTCGTGCTCTTCGACGTTGGGGTGGGAAGTTGACCCAGGCGCAAGAATGATGTCGTATCAGGACACGCTTTCAAGCGTGCCGATAGTGCCTCGGAATGAATCCGCCTTCAGCCGGGGAAAATCCCCTTCCAGGCGGGAGATTGGATGGGCCACCCTTGAGAGTAAAATAAATGCGATAGCCTTGGGCCCGCCCGCCTACTTCGTCGAACCCATGCGACGGAGAAGATTCTGGAAACGAGGGTCGGGACGAATGGCGTCCCAGAACGGGTCCACCTTGAGGTAGATGATGTTGGTATCGTGCTTCTCGAGCGCCCGCTCAAGTGTCTCGAAGGCAGTGTTGAACTCGCCCAAGCGAACCTGCACCCATGCCACTTCAGCGTTTTGAAAGTAATCAATGGAGCCGTACCCGGAGGGACTGCCGAATGTCCGCGACTGCTTTGACGCCTCTCGGCAGAATTCCAGCATCTTCCGCCAGTAGCCTTTTTCACCGGACTCGTGATACGCCTTCCTCAACTCTGCCAGTCTTTCCTGGCTCATGCCGAATAGTTCTTCCGCCTTCATGAGCTCCTGGACGGCTTCGCCAGTTCGTCCTGTGCGCTCATAGGCCCAGCCGAGCTCGTAGTGCGCCCATGGGAATTCTGGCGCGACCTCGATGGATTTCTTGGCTTGTTGGATGGTCAAGTCGTAGCGACGGGCGAGCAGAAACGCCCATTCTGCAAAGTCCGTGGTGACTTCCGAAAACGGATCCAGCTCCAGAGATCGTTTTGCCTCTGCCATTGACTCATCGAAACGACCCATGGCAGCCAGATAATGTGCATACCATGAGTGAGCGGCCGAATAATTCGGGTTCAGCTCAATCGCACGTCTGAACTCCCGCTCGGCGCTGGCCCAGTTCCAATCGAGAATCATCTCAACGTCGGCAAGGGTGGTGTGAGCCTCGGCTAAACCTTCGTCCAATTGCAAGGCCTTCTGTGCCGCGTCTCTTGCCTTCGGCATGATCTCTTGGGGCGAAAGATCACCTGCGAAGATATCGCCTCCCCATGCCAGGAGCACATAGCAATCGGCCAGTCCGGCATAGGCCAGCGGATCATTCGGGGCTTCGTCGATTGCCTTTTGGAAATATTGAATTCCTTTGTCTATCGGCTCGCGCGTGTCCTTATTACACAGATAGCGGCCTTTAAGATAGTCGTCGTGGGCTTGCGGATTGACTGGACGCGCATTACCCATCAGCTTTTCCTCTTCGGGCGTCAATTTCACCTGAACTGCGCGCGCGACCGCCTGAGCGACCTGTCCCTGGAGCGTGAGGATGTCTCCGACTTCGCTTTCATAGCTTTCGGCCCAAAGATGCCTTTCGGGAGAGGCCTGCACCAGATTCGCGGTAATCCGCAGGCGATTACCTGAGCGCAGCACTGTCCCTTCGACCAAGGCATCCACATTCAATTCTCGTGCGATCTCAGGCAGGGTCTTTTTCGTGCCCTTGTACTGTACGACCGACGTCCTTGAGATTACTCGCAGCGCACTGACCTTTCCTAAGTCCGTGATCAAGGCCTCTGTCATTCCGTCGGCAAAGAAATCCTGGTCCGGATTACCGGAGAGATCCGCCAGGGGAAGAACTGCAAGAGAATCGATGCGGTGTGAATGCGGCTGGCCGAGCAGGCGTTCACGCACCCGGCTCAGGCCCAGCGCGCCGATCAAAGCCGCTGCCAAAACCAAAGCGACGGCCAGCACCTTCGGTCGTCTTCCGTAGGCCCGCCGCTCGATATCAGCAGCGGGCGCGACTTGTCCCATGACGGAAGTTCCCGCAGCAATGCTTTTGGATTCGGACTGAGTCCTATCTTGCGATTCGACTGGAACCAGGAAACGATAGCCGCGCCGAGGTAGCGTCTCAATGTATCGCGGGTTTTCGGCGGAATCGCCCAGCACTTCCCGCAGGCGCGCAATTGCGTTGTGCAGGCTATGGTCGAAATCGACAAACGTGTCAGCCTTCCAGATTTGTGTCCGCAGCTCTTCCCGTGTTACTACGTCGCCAGCTCGCCTCAGTAGTGTTTCAAGTACCTGCAACGGCTGGCCTTGAAGACGCACCTTCACGCCTTGCTTGCGCAGTTCGCCAGCGCGGACGTCGAGTTCAAAGATGTCGAAGCGCAACACGCGTACGACTGGGGCGGAAGAAGACATGGGGAGTCCGGCAAAACTTGGCAAGCCTATCACAGTTTCGGGGCCGTGGGAGATGTGCGGATAAGAACCGCAAGCACTTTTATGTTCAATGACTTAGCACTGGAGAAAACTTTGGGGTCGGATGGATGCGCCCGGGATTGACGCCTTCGAACTTTCCGGCGAGAGTAGGCGCGCTTGAGAACGAGAACTGCCGGGATTCAGCCAGCAGTGCCTTCCCGAGCACAATTTCTGACCAACTAAGGACGGAGGCGGTGACCATGAAGACGGTAGCGAAATTCGGTTTACTCATTGGCTGTCTAATGTTTGTTGGGGCGACGTTCGGCTTTGCGCAAGCAAATCCACCGCGTCGAAGTCCAATTCTGAGCAACTCTCAAGTTGTGGCCCTGGATGAATGCGATCCGAAAACCTTTAACGAAGCACTCGGGGCTGACTTCTGCAGGAATATCGCGCTCGGATACACCACCACGTTATCCGAATTATTTTCCGAGGCAGAATCCGGACATCCCGACCCCAACTGGGATTTCGAACCTGACACAGTCCAGATCACGAAAGGAACCGCTCTCAGCGTAGTCGACCAGGGCGGCGAGCCGCACACCTTCACCGAGGTCGAACACTTCGGTGGTGGCTTCATTCCGCAACTCAATGGGCCCGGAGAGCACACCATTCCCGAATGTGCCGGCGGCTTTGGCAAGGTCGCAGTAGCCAGGACTAGAATGCTTCAAGGTAGCCAACTCCAGGTCACAGGTCTCGCGCCGGGGGAACATCGTTTTCAGTGCTGTATCCATCCCTGGATGCGCGTGCAAGTCGAGGTGAAATAACCCGCGGCACGGGAGAGGAACAGAGCGCGAGCCGGGTTGAGGGTGGTTTTGCGCGGCGCACGCTGGCGGAGATGGCGAGAGCCCAGGTCTCGAAAAGCGCGAGACCTGGTGCACCCAGCGTTTGTGGGAATGAGTGGGAAGCTGTGTCTACCGCGGCGGCAAACCCGCGTTCAGGTGAAATACCGTTCCATCGGCAAAATGGTTGGTGAACGCCTTGCCGAACTGTATCGTCGTTCCCCACAGCGTTCCGTCTTGGAACTGGCTGATCTCTGATGGATAAGCGCCAATCGCGGCTGACGAGGAGAACGGAGAAAGACGTCGAATCAGCCGCCCGTCGGAAGGGGAAAGAGCGACAATGTCTCCGTAGCCGTCGCTGCCGTTGAGGTCCCCAATCCACAAATTGCCATCGCTGGCGAACAGCATGGTGAGTGGCGTGCCCGCCCCGTCCTGGTTCGTGTAAAAGGGGAAAAGCTGGGTTTGCTGGTCGCCGACGTGAAACTCAAAGAGTCCCGCGCCGGAGACGCCGTAAATCTCGTAGACTCCATAGAAGTTTCCGTGCGGGCCGATCGTCAATAGCCTTCCCTGCGGGATCAGGCCATTGACCTTGGGAAAATTCATCGGAACCGACTGCAACTCGCCGGTAGCTTCCGTGTAGTGGAATAGCGTCTGACCTTGACTTCCGATCTCGGTCGTCCCCCAGAAGGTTTGGTCCGCGGCGACGATCAAGCCGGAAGGAATTCCTCCAGTCGTCTCATCGAAGTTGACCACAACTTCGTATTTTCCCGTGGATGGAGTTACCCGAAACAGAGTCCCGCACGGGTATCCCTCGCAAGTGTTGGATCCGCCGCCCATGGTCGTGCCGTAGACATTGCCGTCCGTTCCCGCCACCAAGGCATACCCGTCTACTCCGTCGGCACAGTTCGTCTCGGAGCAAAACTTGTGGATGACTCGAAATCCCGAGCCATCCCGGTTTACTCGATACAATACCCCATAGCCGCAGTAGCCATTGCAGCCATCGTTGCCGCCATAGACCGTCTCCCCGTAAAGCTTTCCGTCGGGACCTTCGGTAAGCAGGCCGGGGAGGTTGCCATCCGCGTAGTTTTTGTCCGGTCCCGGCACGAAGGTGTGCAGCACCTTGACCCTGGCGCTCGCAAGAGAAAATACCGTCCCGCCGTTAGGAGCGGAGTCTCCTTCCATGGACACTTGGGCAGCGCCGTAAAACTTGCCGTCGGATCCTAGGATGAGAGACTCGGGCCTGCCGCCCTTGGGACAGGGGCCGCTCCTCTGATTTTGGTTTCCATTGCAGGTGAAGGTATAAGCCGCGACCGCTTGAAGGGACGACGCATAAGCGTAGCCCGTCAATAGCGCGACGAGCACCGCAAGGTAAGGGGTTCGTTTCATCGGAATAACCTCCGCCGGCCTTTGTAGTTGGGTAGGAAAATCCAGTTGTCATGGAAATGTAAACAAGATGTAAAAAAGAAGAAGGGCCTGCCACTGACGCTACAGCTTCGGGATAAGCGATGACCCGGGGGCGAAGCCTTTCGGGAAGGTCAATCGTTATGAGTTCTTATCGAGGAGCACTCAGCCGAGTGCCCAATCCTAACGTCGTGCTCTTCGACGTTAGGGCGGGGAAGCCGACGCAGGCGCAAGAGTGATTCGTATCAGGGCACGCTTCCAAGCGTGCCGATAGTGCCTCAGAATGAATCCGCCTTCAGGCGCTGGAGTCGGAATTCAAGTTTCACGGGCTTGATAGCGGATGAAGGTTGACGTCGTCCACAAATGTCTTTGGGAAGGGCCGGGCTTCAGCCGGGCCATCACGATCTTGGCGATCTCCGGGCTTTAGCCCTGAGGGACCTACCCACGCGACGGAGAAGACGAGCACGCCACAAATCGAACAGCGGCGGAAGACGCATCGCCGGGAGCAGACCGGCGTCTTCCCCACCGTACGGATGCGTACAACCGAGGAAAATCCCTGTCCACGCGGAGCTTGGACAAGCCACCCTCGAGAGTAAAATGAACGCGCCAGTCTGAGCCACCGGCCACGGAGGTGGCTGGACAGAATCCGGGCGCCGGCGTATAACTGGTCCGACTCAGAGGGGGGTCGCGGCGGTAGCCGTGACCCCTTTTTTCTGGGCGCCTCATGAGCTGACGAGATAGCCGGGCCGGCTCCCAACAGGAAGTAAACCGGGGCTGGCTTGACAGGAATATTACAAATGTCCGACCAATATGACGCGGCGCCGAAGCTAGATGACCTGTTTCGAGATCTGCATGCCAAGTTCGGCCACAACATTTCACTGTGTGCTTCCGACCTATCCAAGAGTGTCGTCGCTGTCGAGGTCAGGGCGCGCGCTACCTATCAGCTAGGGCAGACACTCGCCAACAATCCCGAGTTACAAGGCTTTCGCAAGCTACTCGCGAATATCTTGGGAGAGATCTTTGCTGATACCGTTGTATCGGTCTATCTCGCTGGGTGCGCTTTGGACAACCCTGCTAAGATCCTCGGCCGCAGAGTGCTCGAACTGGGTGTCTCGGTGGTCTACCTGTGGGATCAGCCGTCCGAGTTTTACGGGTGGTACGGGTTCGACAAGGACCTATCGTTTCAAGACATGCTGGAGTATATCGGTAGCTCGTCCTTCCGGACGTTTCTTGAGGAGGACGTCGGCTCCGTAAGCACATTCGATGCAACGGTGGCGTCTAAGCTGTATCGGTCGCTGAGCAACATCGTGCACGGGAAGATGCGGACATTCGAGTCGAGCCTCCCTGGTCGCTTTACCTACACCAAACAAGACTGCGAGGAGTATGCGGAGCTTATTGGTGCCGTCCAAGTTTTCCTTTTGAAGCTCTGGGAGTCGAGGTTTCCGTCAGAATTCAAGGAAATGAAAAAGTTGCTTCCAGCGTTGAATGGAGTCAAATGAATTCAATCGAAGTTTTGAAGCTCGCCCGCTCAAGCGACCTACTACAAGCAGCCCGTTCAGAAGATCTGCTGTACGAACAGATCGGTGAGCTTTCTGTTCTGGGCGACCACGAGAGAAACATCGTAGACACACTGAAGCGGAGTGGAGCGCATCTGCTTCAGGGCGCTCGCGGAGTCGGCAAGTCGATGCTTCTCAGAAAAGCAGAAGTGGAGCTCGATAGGGATTTTTCCTCGGCAAAGACGGTCGGGGTGTACGTCAATTTCAAGACCAGCACCCTGTTGGAGGGCGTGAAGGCTGAAAACCAGGATGCATTTCAAATATGGGTCGGCCTTCGAGTGCTCCAAGAACTCCACGAGAAGCTCATGCGCCTCAACGTGCTGGGGACGCCGGGCGTCGCTGATCCTTACGAGCGTGTGTTTGGCATCGGAACATCCCCTAAGGTTTCCTCCCTTCTAGAACAGAAGCGGCACTTACTGCAGAAGCTCGCGTCATCCTCAGACCGAGGCAACGTCATAAGAGAACTTGGCGAGGACTTTCTCGCGAAGGTTAGCGACACGAGTTACCTCGTCGACACGATCAGGGTTTTGATCGATCAGTTTTCCCTTGATCGAGTCATCTTTCTGTTTGACGAGGCTGCCCATACCTTTATTCCGGAATAGCAGGAAGTATTTTTCGAGATATTCAAGCTTCTCCATGGTGGAAGAGTCGCGGTAAAGGCCGCCGTGTACCCAACCGTGACCTCATACGGACGCAACTTCGAGGTTGGCCAAGACGCAATCGTGATCTCGCTAGACCGTTTTGAGCCGGGGCAGGCTGGTCGCAGCCTTAATCGTTCTCTCTTTCGTGACATGTTGGAACGTCGCATACCACCGTCAGGAAGCCTTCGTAAGAAGTTGTTCGCGAAAGGCGCCTTGCTCGATCTGTGTATTGACCTATCTACCGGAAACCCGAGAGCATTCTTTCATTTGCTCAATCGAGTTCTAGACAAAGGCGGTTTGTCAGATAGGTCTGTGTTGTTGGCAACGCAGGAATATGTCGATGAGGAACTGTTACCGTATCATCAAAATCTTTCTAAGCGTTTGCCAAAATACGCGAACCACGTTCGGGTGGGACTGGAGCTCCTGCGCGGGTATGTCGTGCGAGAAATCAGACTAAAAAACAGCCGGGAAAAGAAGAGTAATTACCAATCCGCTTTTTTCACGACTCCTCGCGACATATCTCCGAACCTCAGACTTGCGCTCGATCTGCTATCGTATTCGGGCGTGCTGACGAACAAGGGCACCGTCAAAATTGCGGATCGGCAGACCGGACACCGCTACATGGTTCATCTCGCCCTAATGTCCACGGAAAGGGCCTTTGCTACCAGCAGACTCTCAGACGCCATCCAGTCCCTGAGCCTTACGGATTACCGCGAGTTTGCGGCCGACGATCCTGAATTCAGCAAGTACCTCGGTGATCTTACGGCGGCAACTGAGCGGTGTCCGGAGTGCTCAACGCCAATAAACCCCAATGCGAAATTTTGTACCGAGTGCGGAGCCAAGGTACAAACCACCGGGATCATTGGAAAACTTCTGGAAGAGGCCATTGCCGGCCTCTCGGTGAGTGCGCGGTTGAAGACCCGCTTGCAGCCGAAGTATAAGACAGTGGGCGATATAGTCCAAGCAGAGCGGTCGGAGATCATGACGATACCCTACATCAAAGAAGTGCGATCCCGAATCATCAAGAATGCGGCCGACGAATTCATCTCTGGATAAACGTTACATTCCACCCCTAGAAGCTTACGCGAACAGAAACTCCTTGGTCCGTAGGTCTTTGATCGTATCCCTCAGCTTCGCCGCCTTCTCGAACTCGAATCGCTTGGCGGCTTCGCGCATGTCGCTTTCCAGTTTGCCGGACGGGTGGCCCATCCTAACGTCGTGCTTTTCGACGTTAGGGTGGGGACTTTGACTTCTCCGCATCACCAAATGATCGCTTTCCAGAGACAGTTCGCGGATGAACAGCTTCGATATCTGTATAGCGGGCAAAGTCTCTCTCGTTGAACGTTAGAATCCGCTCGACGCTGTACACTCGCATGGCGGCCACCAATCGCGCATCGTGAACCTGGGCGCCGGAAACATTGTGGACAATGAGCAGCCTGCGCCATTCCTGATGGACGGCCAAACTATCCGGCAGCAGCCGCAAATTGTCTTCAAACAACCTGGCACGGCGGTCGGCTTCAGCGGGAGTCAGCCCGTATCCGTTACGGTCTAGTGGACGGGTGCAGGTATTCCAGAATTCCGCAACATTTTGTGACGTGTAGCAGAGCATTGCACCGCGTTGAAGGATTGCATCGATCGCGGAAACTATGAGGGAATAATCGTGATCATCCGGTTTTACCCAGCGCAGCAGGACATTGCTGTCAACCGGGTATGGAGTGCCGGCCATCTAGCCGCGTTCCTCGTAGAAACTCTCTCTCGTGAAGGTCTCGGTTGGCAAATCCGGCAATGCTTCGGAGCCTGAAGCAAGCGATTTGAGCATGGCATGGAACTTGTCTACCGACAAACTTCCTTGAAGAACTGAGCGCGAGGCCAGAGCCTCCTGCAAAAGGCGTTCCGCCACCTTCTCTAGAGGCAGGCCTTGAGCGCTGGCCTCGGCCGCGAGTTGCGCGGCTATTTCCGGCTTGAGTTCGACGTGGATCGTCATTTGGACTTGCCTCTGCGCATAGCTTACCCGTGTTCGGAGTCGAATACCACTCCCCCCAGGGGCTGAAGCCCTTTCTCTTGTTTTACGCTTTTCGGCACGGCTGAAGCCGTGCCCTTCCCAAAACCGACTCTTGAGAACATCTATGCAAACAGAAATTCCTTAGTCCGCAACTCCTTAATTGTATCCCTCAGCTTCGCCGCTTTCTCGAATTCAAATCGCTTGGCGGCTTCGCGCATGTCGCTTTCCAGTTTGCCGATGTAGACGTCCAGGTCTTCTTGCGACTTGAATTCGGGGATGCCCTCGACTTCGCCGCCGGTTAGGTCAGTGTAGTCGGCCTCGATGATGCGGGCCAGCGACATGTCCAGCGGGCGCACGATGGACTCGGGCGTGATCCCGTTGGCTTCGTTGTAGGCTTCCTGGATGGCGCGCCGGCGGTCGGTTTCGCCCATGGCCT
>Ga0210383_10003692_pt1 | contig 13678 bp, 9 predicted proteins | sample IncBWC14OmetaG_FD_160072 | JGI IMG/M metagenome (GOLD analysis project Ga0210383, IMG submission 160072) | Forest soil microbial communities from Barre Woods Harvard Forest LTER site, Petersham, Massachusetts, United States - Inc-BW-C-14-O ...
CGCGCGCCGGCCGCTGGTGGTGGGAAGACCCCGACAACAAAGAGTGCGGCCTGCACCTCCCGCAGACGACGTAAACCGGAGGACCCTCAGAGGTATGGACGGACGGGCGACCCTTTCGAGCCGCTCTTAGTCCGTGCTCGCGTCAGCAGAGTCGAGCGCCACGGTGGACGGCTCGACAGATGCGAACGTACATCCGCACGACGGCGGACCTACGGTGACCTCCACTTGAGTGGTCGTCGTCTGATATCCAGGAGCGGAGACTTGAAGCGTATAGGTGCCTGCCGACGCGGCGACCCCAGCAGGCCACAGGCACAGGGTCGCGCTCCCATTGGGCTGACAGGACATGGTTCCAGTCGCCGGCCCCGTGAGCGTCGCCTGCACCCCATTCACTGCCATCGCTGGCGCAGCGGTCACGACAATGCTGGCGGTGGCGGAAGCCACCGGGCATTGGGGTGCCGGGTCGCAGGCTTTCTCTCCACTGCCCGATCCGCATGCGCCCATGGTCAGGGCAGTCGCAGTAACCAATACCATCCACATGGGGACCGAGATTAGGGCGCGCATGTCCCATCTTGGTAAGCAACTGTCAGACCAGCAATGGGGCCGACGATCCGGCCTATCCCCTCGTGCTCCGAGCGTGGGCGGCCCTGGATCACGACATCCCGATCACACGTGAACGCCGAGATGGCCACGATTCGGGCTCGCCCCCGTCGAATCTCACGTGATCTCGATATCGCGGTGCTTGAAGGCGCGCTTGCCGGGGCCGTAGCTGGCGGTCTCCTGGCCGTGGCCGCGCAGGAGCCAGCGGTAGGTGAGGAGGCCGTCGACGCCGACGGGGCCGCGGGCGTGCAGCTTGTCGGTGCTGATGCCGACCTCGGCCCCCAGGCCGTAGCGGTAGCCGTCGGCGAAGCGGGTGCTGGCGTTGTGGTAGACGCCGGCGGCGTCGACCTCGGCGATGAACTGCTCGGCTGCCGCGGCGTCCGCGGTGACGATCGCCTCGGTGTGCTTCGAGCCGTGGGCGGCGATGTGCGCCAGCGCGGCCTCGATCCCCGCGACCTGCTTGACGGCGATGATGTTGGCGCCGAACTCGAAGCCGAAGTCGGCGTCGGTGGCCGCCTTGATCGCGGGCGCGCGTGCCCGCGTCGCCGCGTCGCCGCGGATCTCGACCCCGGCTTTGGTCAACGCGGCGACGCAGGCGTCGAGCGCCGCGCCGGCCGAGGCGTCCCAGAGCAACGTCTCGGTGGCGTTGCAGGCGGCCGCGTAGGTGGTCTTGCCGTCGACGGCCAGCCCGGCGGCCATCTCCGGATCGGCGGCGGCATGGACGTAGAGATGACAGACGCCGGCGGCGTGCCCCATCACCGGGATCTCGCTCGACTCCTGGATCTGGCGCACGAACTCCGACGAGCCGCGCGCCACGATCACCTCGACGATGCCGTGGAGCGCCAGCACCGCGGTGACGTCGTCGCGCCCTTCCAGCAGCACCGCCGCGCGCGGATCGATCCCGACGTCCTCCAGCACGCGATGAATGATGGCGGTGAGCGCCCGGTTGGTGGCCAGCGCCTCCCGCCCGCCCTTGAGCAAGACCGCGTTGCCGCTCTTCCAGGCCAGCCCCACGATCTGCACCAGCGCGTCGGGGCGCGATTCGAAGACCACGCCGAGCAGGCCGAGCGGGCAGCTCACCCGTTCCAGCACCAGCCCGTCGTCGAGCTCGCGTCGCAGCGTCACCTGCCCGACCAGATCGGGCATGGCCGCCAGCTGCTCGAGGCCGTCGCAGACCGAGTCGAGCTTGGCGGCGTCGAGCCCCAGGCGCTTGACCAGCGGCGCGGCGACCCCTTCGGCCTTGGCGCGCGCCAGCTCCTCGGCGTTCACCTTGAAGATGCCGTCGCGCGCGGTCGAATCGCGCAGCGCTTCGGCCAGCGCGCGCAGCAGCACCGAGCGCCGTTCGGGGCCGAGGCGAGCCAGCTTGCCGCCGGCCGCCTTGGCCGCCAGCGCCGTCGCCCGGATCGCCTCGTTCTTCTCCTTCGTCGCCGTCGCCATGCTGTTCATCAGACTGCTCCCATGACCAGGTTGTCGCGCGTGATGAGCGCGTCGTAGCCGCGCCACCCGAGGATCGTGTCGATGTCGTCGCTATGCCGTCCCGCCAGCTTGCGGCAGGCCTCGGCCGCGTAGTTCACCAGCCCCCGCCCGTGGACGCGGCCGCTGCCGTCGCGGATCTCGACCACGTCCCCTTTTTCGAAGGTCCCTTCGACGCCGACCACACCGATCGGCAACAACGAGGCCTTCTTCTGGCCGTTGAGCGCGGCCAGCGCGCCGTCGTTGACCACCAGCGCGCCCCGCCGGCGGGCGCCGACGGCGATGTGGCGCAGGCGGGCCGGACGGCGCGCCGCGACCGACACCAGCGTCCCCAGATCCTCGCCGGCCAGCGCCCGCTCGAGCACGCGCGCCTCGCCGCCGCCGGCGATCAACCCCGCCGTCCCCTCCGACGAAGCCAGCGCCGCCGCCGCCAGCTTGCTGGCCATCCCGCCGGTGCCGCCGGACGAACCGCCGCTGGCACGGGCCAGCGCGGCGTCATCGACGCCGTCCAGCTCCGAGATCCGCGTCGCGCTCGAATCGGTCTTCGGATTGGCGGTGAAGAACCCACCCACGTTGGTGAGCATGACCAGCAGATCGGCGTCCAGCGCCACCGCCACGCGCGCCGAGAGCCCGTCGTTGTCGCCGAAGGCGGTCGTCGCCGCCGGCGCGCCCTGCTCCCGCTTGTACTCGATGAGCTCGGCGACGCTGACGCTGTCGTTCTCGTTGAGCACCGGCACCACGCCCAGCTCCAGGAGGCGCAGCAGCGTCGTGCGCAGACAGATCGCGCGATCGCGATCGGCCAGGTCCTCTTGCGTGAGCAGCACCTGCGCCGCGGTCAACCCGCGCGCCGCCAGCTCCCGGGTGTAGACCCCCATGAGATGGCCCTGCCCGACGGCCGCGCAGGCCTGACGGTCGCCGAGCGAGCGCGGGCGCTCCTTGAGCCCGAGGACCCGCATCCCCATCCCGACCGCACCGCTCGAGACCAGCAGGACCTCGCGCCCGGCGCGGCGCAGGCCCGCCAGGCCGTCCAGGAGATCGCCGATCCGTTCGCGCGCCAGGTCGCCGTCGTGCATGACGACGTGCGTGCCGAGCTTGACGACGATCCGGTGCGCGTCGGCCAGGTGGTGTCGGGCGGGGGTCATGGAGAGACCCCGAATTTACTTCGTTTTTACGCCTTAGGGGCTATCGCCTGGAGCTCGAGGTCGATGTCGACCTCCTTGCCGACCAGCAGGCCGCCCGTCTCCAGCGCCTGGTTCCACTTGGCGCCGAACTCCTCGCGCTGGACGGCGACCTTGCCGTTGAAGGCGATCTTGTTGTTGCCCCAGGGATCCTTGGCCTTGCCCAGCGCTTCCACGTCGAGGGTGACCGACTTGGTCACGTCCCGGATGGTGAGATCGCCGGTGACCTTCAGCTTGTCACCGGAGCCCTTTTCCACCTTGGTGCTCTTGAAGGTGAGCTTGGGGAACTTCTCGACGTCGAGGAAGTCGGCTGACTTCAGGTGACCGTCGCGCTTGTCGTCGCCGGTCGAGATGCTGGCGGCGTCGATCGCCACCTCGACGTGCGACTTCGTCCAGTCCTGCTCGTCGAGCGCCAGCGTCCCGTCCCACTTGAGGAAGCGGCCGCGCACCTTGGTGATGACCATGTGGCGAACGGTGAAGAAGATGTCGGAGTGGGCTTTGTCGATCGTCCAGGTCTGGGCTGCCATGTGTGCGGTCTCCTCGTTGGTTTCGGTTGGTGCCTTGCGATGCCTGGTGCCGTCAAAGGTTGCAGGATGTCCGGGGCGGGCGCGAAGGCGGCGCGAAGACGCGCCCAAGCTCGGCTCTTGTGCGATAGTCACCAGGGTATGCTGGGCAAGACGGAAACGCTCGCGGTGCTTGGGTGCGGAACGATGGGAGAGGCCATCGTGCGCGGGCTCCTGCGATCTGGGAAGTTGGAGCCGTCGCAGATCTTCGCCACCGATCGCCGGGCGGAGGTCGCCAAGGCGCTCAAGGAAAAGCACGGGGTACGGACCGGCAGCGACAACCGCGAGGCCTGTCAGGCCGCGGCGGTCGTCCTCGTCTGCGTGAAGCCGCACGAGGTCGAGCCGCTGGTCGCTGATCCGGCGCTGGCACCGCTGCTGGCCGGCAAGCTGGTGATCAGCATCGCGGCCGGTGTCCGGCTCGATCAGCTCGCCGGCTGGCTGCCGAAGAGCGCGGTCGTGCGCGCCATGCCCAACACCCCCTGCCTCATCGGCGAAGGGATGACCGTCATCGCGCGCGGACCGGGCGTCAGCGACGCGCAGGCGACGACCGCGCTGGAGATCTTCCGCTGCGTGGGCGGCTGCCTCGAGGCCGAGGACAAGGTGATGGACGCCGTCACCAGCCTCAACGGCAGCGGCCCCGCCTTCGCGTACATCATCTTGGAGGCGCTCACCGACGGGGGCGTGCGCATGGGGCTGCGGCGCGACATCGCCATGCAGATCGCCGCGCAGATGTTCCAGGGCGCCGCACGCATGGTCCTGCAGACCGGCATGCACCCGGCCGCGCTCAAAGATCAGGTCACGACGCCCGCCGGCAGCACCATCGCCGGCCTGCTGATCATGGAAGATGGGCGCATCCGCTCGGTGATCGCCCGCGCGGTCGAAGAGGCGGCCAAGACCGCCGCCAAGCTGGGACAGCCGGCGGGACAGAGCCCCAAGGGTTAGTTCGCGGATCGCGGTGCAAGCGATCTGAAGGCGACGGTGGCCAGCTTGATCGGCCGCACTTCTCACCCGCTCTGACCCCGATAAAGTGCAGCGCATGAGGCGATTTCTGGCGGTGGTCGCGGTGGCTCTCTTCTCGGCTGGGGTCGCCTGCTCGACGACCTCTCGGACGTGTGGCGGGGACGCTGGAGTCTGTTCGATGGGCGATGTCTGCATCATGGGTGGGACCTGCGCCCAGCGATGCGACACGGACGGAGCCGCGTCGTGTCCGATCGGTACGACCTGTCAGCGAAAGGGCGGCTTTTGCTCGGGAACGGCGTGCACCGCGATCGGCGTCATGGTCTGCCTCTGACCTCTAGGGTCCCGATCTGGTGAAACAGCGTGCCGCCCGAGCCGGGGCGAAATTACGCGTCTTGTGAGAAGGTAGGGCTCGCCCCCCATCCTGGAACCCTGGAGGAGACATGCCCTCGACCTCGTCCGTCCGCTTTCTGACCCGCGCCGCCGTCGGCGTCGCCCTGGCCCTGACCGTCGCGGTCGTCCCCCGTTCCGCCTGGGCGCAAGAGCTCGCGCCGCCGACCGCCGCCACGAGCGCGCCGAGCGGCGGCTCCGGGTGGGCGTCGCCCGCCGCCAGCTTCGGCATGGCGGGCGCCTGGGTCATCTCGGTGCAGAGCTACAACGCCGGCAGCGCGACCCCCTCTCTCTTCTTCGCCAAGCAGGCGAGCGGGGGCGAGACGGTCCTCATCCAACCGGGGCTCGACTACTTCATCGGCAACGGAATCTCCGTCGGCGGCGTCGTCGGATTCGGGTATACGTCGGGGAGCCCGGCCACGACGACCGTCAACCTCGGCGCGCGCGCGGGGTTCAATCAGGGCCTCAACCAGCACGTCAGCTTTTGGCCGACCCTCGGGATTGACGGTTCGTACAGCCACAACACCGGGTCGAACAGCACGGCGGCGCTGGAGGTCTTCGCGCCGTTTCTCTATCACGTCGCGCCCCACTTCTTCCTGGGCGTCGGCCCGTTCCTCAGCTACCTCGTCAAGGGGGGCCCGGACACGCAGTACGGCCTCGACTTCGTCATCGGCGGCTGGCTCTGAGGCGCGCCGCCAGCCCCGACGCGCGCGCGGCGACGTCGGCGTTGCGCACGGCCAGCGCCAGCGCCTTGCGCGTGCCGACCAGCACCACCAGGCGCTTGCCGCGCGTGACGGCCGTGTAGAGCAGGTTCCGCTGCAACATCACGTAGTGCTGCGTGTGCACGGGGATCACCACCGCCGGATACTCGGACCCTTGTGACTTGTGGACGGTGGCGGCGTAGGCCAGCACCAGCGTGTCCAGCTCGTCGAGGCTGTATTCGACCAGGCGGTCATCGAAGCGGACCGCCAGCGTTTCGGCCCCCACCCCCTCGACACAGCCGCTGTCGCCGTTCCAGACCTCCTTGTCGTAGTCGTTCTTCACCTGCATCACCTTGTCGCCGACGCGCAACGTCCGCTGGCCGCGTTCGATGCCAGGCGCGCCCGCGGTCAGCGTCTCCTGCAGGAGGCGATTGAGGTTGCCCGCCCCCAGCTCCCCGCGGTGCATCGGCGACAGCACCTGGATCTCCTGCGGCGAAAACCCATAGCGGCGCGGCAGCCGCACGGCCACCAGATCGCGGATCAGCATCGCCGCCGCGGCGGGATCTTCTTCTTCCAGGAAAAAGAAGTCGCGCCGATCGGACTCGCGGTCGGCGGCCGCCGCGCCGAGCTCGGGCTCGGCGCCCTCTTGAATCCGGTGGGCGTTGACCACGATGAGGCTCTCGGCCGCCTGGCGAAAGATCTCGGTGAGGCGCACCGTCGGCACCGCGCCGCTGGCGATCACGTCCCCCAGCACCGAGCCCGGGCCGACCGAGGGGAGCTGATCGACGTCGCCGACGAGCACCAGGCGCGCCGACGACGCCAGCGCCGCCACCAGATCGGCGCCCAGACGGACATCGAGCATCGACGCCTCGTCGACGATCAAGACGTCGGCTTCGAGCGGATTCGAGGGGCAGCGGCCGAAGGTGGCGCTGGCCGGCCGCCACTCGAGCAGCCGGTGCAGCGTCGAGGCCGGCGCCCCGGTGGCGTCGGCGAGCCGCTTGGCCGCGCGCCCGGTCGGCGCCGCCAGCGCGACCGTCAGCCCCTTGCGCTTCAGGATCGAAACGATCCCGCGCACGATGGTGGTCTTGCCGACGCCCGGTCCGCCGGTGACCACGGCGACCTTGGCCGCGAGCGCCAGCTTGACCGCCTCGGCCTGCTGCCGCGCCAGCGCAATCCCCGCCTCGCGCTCGTACCAGGCGATCGCCTTGTCGGCCTCGACGGCCAGCGCGGGCGCCGGCGCATCGAGCAGCCGGGCGAGCCCCGCCGCGAGCGCCGTCTCCGCGCGGTAGAGCAGCGTCTCGTAGATGGCCGGATCCTTCGGGTCCTCCACCACGGTGGCGTCGATGGCGACCTCACCGACGCGGGCCAGCCGATCGATGGCCGCCGTCACGTCGTCTTCGGGCTGATCGAGCAGCGCGGCGGCTTTCTGGCAGAGGCGCGCGCGGGGCACGAAGACGTGCCCGTTGCCCGACTCGTCGTCGAGCACGTGACGAACGCCGGCCTCCAGGCGGGCCGGGGCGTCGGGCGCCACGCCGAGCGCCGCCGCCAGCTTGTCGGCCGAGAGAAACCCGATCCCCCACACGTCGAAGGCCAGCCGGTAGGGGTTCTCGCGCACCCGCGCGATCGACGCCGCGCCGTAGCGTTTGTAGATGCGCGCCGCGAAGGCGGGCGAGACGCCGTACCCCTGCAGGAAGACCATCACCTCGCGCACCTGCCGCTGCGCCGCCCAGGCGTCGCGCACCGCGCGCGCCCGTGACTGGCCGATGCCGGCGACCTCGCCGATGCGGGTCGGGTCGCGATCGAGGATCTCCAGCGTCTCGATCCCGAAGCGGTCGACGATCCGCGAGGCCAGCTCGGGGCCGATCCCCTTGATGAGCCCCGACCCGAGGTAGCGGCGGAGGCCTTCCAGCGTGGCCGGCGCGACCTCCGTGTAGTGCTCGATGCGGAACTGCGCGCCGAAGCGCGCGGTGGTCTCGAAGCGGCCGACCAGCCGCAGCGAGGCGCCGGCCGGGACGCCGACCAGGCTGCCGACGACGGTGATCACCTCGCCGTCCCGCTCCAGCTTGAGCCGGGCGACCGTGAACGCCCCGTCGCCGCCCGAAAAGACGACCCGCTCGACCGTGCCGAGCAGCGTCTGGTCCTCGCCGGCCCGGGCAGCTCCGCCGCGCGAGGTGGCGCCACGCCGATCGAACAGGTCCACGGCTTCATGGGACCACACGGCTTCTCCGCCAGCCATGCTAATTTTACCGGCCATGGCGTTGCCGCCGCCTCTGCCGCCCGACGCCCGACGGCCGCCAAGGCTTCCCCCATCCGCGCCACCACCGGCGCCGCCAACACTGCCGCCCGCGCCACCGCCCCCGTCCGATCCGCCCCCGCCGCCACCGCCGGGCGAGCCCGCGGCGCTCACCATCGAGATCACCAACCCCTCCGACGGTGGATTCTTCTACTGGCTGCTCCGGTTCTACGCCTTCGGCCTCTGCTGCCTGGTGGGGATCGCCCTCCTGGGGGGCATCGGGGTCTACTTCCACTTCGCGGGCTCGCTGCCGCCGCTCCCCGACCTGGCCACCTACCACGAGGTCGCCGCCACCACGACCGTGATGCGCGGCTGGGACGGCACACCGCTGGCCGAGCTGGCCAACGAGCGCCGCGAGATCCTCCCCTTCGAGAAATTCCCCCCGCAGCTGGTCCATGCCTTCCTGGCCGCCGAGGACCGCCGCTTCTACGAGCACCAGGGGATCGATTACCGCGGGATCGCACGGGCGCTGGGCGCCAACCTGCGGGCCGGTGAGGTCGCGCAAGGCGGCTCCACCATCACGCAGCAGGTGGCGAAGTCGTTCCTGTCATCAGAGCGGACGATCCAGCGGAAGATTCGCGAGGCGATCCTGGCCCGCCGCCTCGAGCGCCGGTATTCGAAGCGCGAGATCCTGACCCTCTACCTCAACCAGGTCTTCCTGGGCCACGGCGCTTATGGCGTGGCGGCGGCGGCGCGCATCTACTTCGACAAGCCGATCGAAGATCTCGACCTCGGAGAGATGGCGCTTCTGGCCGGCCTGGTCCGCGCGCCGTCGCGCTTCTCGCCGCTCGCCAGCCTCGACGCCGCGCGCACCCGACGCGATCAGGTGCTGGCCGCGATGGTCGCCTCCGGCTACCTCACCGACGACGAGGCCAACCGCTGGCGCGCGCGCCCGGTGATCATCCGCCAGCGCCCCGACTTCTTCCACACCGTCACCCCCTACTTCGCCGAGCAGGTCCGCCGCGACATCATCCGCCGCTACGGCGAGAAGAAGCTCTACGAAGGGGGCCTCGACATCGAGACCTCCGTGCTGCCCTGGATCGACATCGCCGGGCAGCAGAACGTCGACTTCGCGCTGCGCAAGCTGGACAAGCGGCAAGGATGGCGCGGGCCGGTGGTGCGCCTCACCGGCGCGGCCGCCGACGAATTTCGCCGCCGGGTCGCCGCTCACTACGGCAGCGAGCCGCCGGCAGAGGGGCACCTCTATCTCGGCCTCGTCGAGGGGGCGACCGCCGACGGCAGCTACCGCGTGCGGGTCGGCGGCGGCGTCTACCTCCTGCCGTCCGACAGCATGCTCTGGGCCGTCCCCTGGAGCGCCAACAACACGGTCAACGACAGGAAGCTCGATTCGACGGTCGGCGTCCTGCGCACCGGCGACGTCATCTGGGTGAAAAACGCGCACCAGTCGAAGCGTGCGCGGTTCTCCGACTGGACCTACGACAGCAAGAGCGAGGTCCAGTGGCTGCCCGCCTACGACGAGACCGCCCCCGGCAAGGCCCCCAAGCGCCCGCACGCGGTCGAGCTGACGCTGGAGCAGACGCCGCGCGTGCAGGGGACCGTCTTCAGCTACGACCACAGCTCCGGCTACGTGCTGGCGATGGTGGGCGGCGACGACTACGACCGCTCGGAGTTCAACCGCGTCTCGCAGGCCTGCCGCCAGCCCGGCTCGGTCTACAAGCCGATGTACTACTCGCTGGCGCTCGATCGCGGCTACGGATTTTCGTCGCTGCTGAACGACGTCCCGCGCGCCGAGGTCGATCCGGTGACCGGCGAGGTCTGGACGCCGACCAACCTCAACAACACCGTCGACTACCAGGTGACGCTGGAGTACGCGCTCATCTGGTCGAAGAACGTCCCCTCGGTGCAGCTGTTCAAGCTGATGGGGGGCAAGGACGTCGAGGCCTGGGCGCGCCGCCTCGGCATCACCACGCCGATCATCCCCGACCAGGCGCTGGCGCTGGGCGCGTCGTGCACGCGCATCGACGAGCTGACCCGCGCCTTCTCGGCGTTCGCGAGGCAGGGGCAGATCGTCGATCCGGTCTACGTCCGCCGCGTCCGCAACCGGATCGGCGCGGTCGTCGAGGACCACACCTCGATCGGAGACCCCTTCGGCACCCCGTCGGAGCGGCTCGATCGCCTGATGGTCCTGGCCGCCACGCCGCCCGCGAAGCCGGTCATCCCGCCCCGCACCGCCTGGCTCACCTCGACGCTGCTCCGCCACGTGGTCACCCGCGGCCACGCGCCGGCGATCCGGACCGCCAACCTGCCGGCCGCCGGCAAGACCGGGACGTCGAGCGCGACGATGGACACCTGGTTCATCGGCTACACCTCGCGCTGGATGACCTCGACCTGGATCGGCGACGATCTGCGGGAGCGCCCGCTCGGCCAGAAGGACGCCGCGTTCATGCTGACGGTCCCGATGTTCGCGCGCTACCTCACCGAGGTGACCGCCGGGCAGCCGCTGGTCGACGTCCCCTGGGAGCGCCCCGCCGGCGTCAAAGCCGACGACACCGGCGGCAAGCTGCGCACGACGATGGACGAGGTCTTGGCCGACGGTCAGACCGACGCGGCCACCGCCGCGCACAAACCGCTGCGGGTCACGCCCCGCGCGCCGTCACCGCCAGCCCCGCGGGCGCGTCCGCAGTAGCCGCCTCGCCGCCCACCACCAGGTTCGCCAGCGGTTCGTCACCGCTGCGGCCGGGCCGTGGCGCCCAGGCCGCCGCATAGAGCGCCAGCCGCTCCAGGAACTCGCGCGTGCTCTTGGGCATCGGCACCCGGGCGCGCGTCACGTGGGTGACCAGCGCCTTGGCCGCCGCCAGCAGCTGCAGCCCCTGCGAGATCCGGAGCCGCTCGTCGACCGGCGAACGCTGCGACCCTGTCGGTTGAAACGCCAGCAGCCGCTCACCCGCCGTCACGAACATCGACCAGGCCTCGAAGATCGTCGGATCGGTGTGGAGCGTCTCGCACTTCACCTTCGCCGCCCGCGCGAACTCTCCGATGGCCGGCACGATCCCGGCGAAGGCGCGGGTGGCGCCGAACGTCTCCGCCAGCGCGTCGGCGATCCGGTCGATGTCCCGCATGGTGGCGGAGATCTTGATGTAGCGGCTCTTGTAAAAGTCCTCGATCGGGAAGGCGAACGCCTTGAGTGGCTCGCCCCACAGCTCGTCGATCCCCTCGTCGCCGCTGCGATGAAGCACCAGGCGCCCCAGCGCCAGCGCCTCTTGCAGGTGGTCGCCGCACTGGCGCATCAGCACGTTGTCCGGATCGATCACGATCCCCAGCGCCTGCAGCTCGACGGCCTTGGTCAGCAGATCGCCCGCGCGGTTGAAGAGCGCGCCGGCCAGCATCGCCCCCTTGACCCGCTGCTTGGCCAGATCGGTCTCCGTGTCGAAGGCCTGTCGGGCCTCCGCGAGACGCCGTCCGGGGACATTGAGCCCATGCTCGACGTGATTGAACAGCCGCCGCGTGAGCGCCTCGATGAGCGTCTTCTTGGCGAGCAGGGTGTCGGCCGGCGCGTCATAGGCCTTGATCCAGTAGCCCCCGTAAAAAACCCGCCACTCCCCGTCGATGGCCCGCTTCGCGCCGTCCCGAATGCCCGCCTCGTCGTCCATGCGTGATCGCCTCTGGACCAAAACTGTACGCCCGGTTTTATCAACCAGATCGGGGACGTGGGGAGTTGGTGAACTATTTACCTGTGCGAAATGTTAGCGCAACGAAAGGGCGACGAATTGGAGCGATCAGGTGCTCTCATGGAGGATGGCCCCCATGCGTTCCCCTTCCTTGCTGTTCTCTTTTTGTCTGGGCGCGGTCTTCAGCGCCTCCTGCGTGAAGCCGGTCCAGGATCCCAACGTCGGAAGCACCGGCGGCGTCGGCCAGACCGGCGGCGCCAACGGCTCGGGCGGCGTCAACGGGACCGGCACCGGCGGGACGACGAGCGCCGGCGGCGCGAACGGCACGGGCGGGGTGACGGGCACCGGCGGCGCGGTGGCCACCGGGAACGCGGGAACGGGCGGCAACGCCAGCGGTGGCTCGACCGGCAGCGGCGGCTCGATGACCGGCGCCTGCGACGCGACGTCATGTCCGAGCGGCTGCTGCGACACGAGTGGCGGCTGCGTCACGGAGGAGTCGAGCTCGGCGTGCGGGCACAACGGCGCCGCGTGCGTCACCTGCGCCGACGGCCAGGCCTGCAGCGGCGGCGCCTGCGTCTGCAACGCCAGCTCGTGCGCGTCCGGCTGCTGCGATTCCAACGGCCAGTGCGCCACGCCGACCAGCACCGCCTGCGGCAAGAGCGGCGGCAGCTGCACCCCCTGCGGCGACGGACAGACCTGCGACGCGACCGGCACCTGCGTCTGCAACGCCGCCTCCTGCACGACCGGCTGCTGTGATGCGACCGGAAAGTGCGTCCGCGCCGCCAGCCAGTCGGTGACCGTCTGTGGCACCGGTGGCGCCAGCTGCGCCCCCTGCGCGACCGGCCAGAGCTGCAGCGCCGCCGGCGTCTGTGGCTGCACACCCACCTCCTGCTCGGGCGGCTGCTGCGATGCGACCGGAAAGTGCGTCCTCACCTCGGCCCAGAACACCGGCGCCTGCGGCTCGAACGGCGCCGCCTGCGGCAGCTGCGCCTCGGGGCAAGCGTGCAGCGGCGGCGCCTGCAGCTGCGGGGGCGCGAGCTGCGGCGGCTGCTGCTCGAACGGCGCCTGCGTGACCGCCTCGAAGACAGCCTGCGGCGCCAACGGCGGCGCCTGCGTGCCCTGCGGCAACCAGCAGGAGTGCAGCGCGCAGGGGCAGTGTGTCTGCGACGCCGCCTCCTGCCCGAGCGGCTGCTGCGACAAGAACGGCCAGTGCCAGACGTCCGGCACCACCACCTGCGGCACGGGCGGCGCCGCCTGCGTCGCCTGCGCGACCGGCCAGGCCTGCGGAGCGACGGGGTCCTGCGCCTGCAACGCCAGCTCCTGCAGCGGCGGCTGCTGCAACGGCACCAGCTGCGTCATGCAGAGCGGGCAGAGCATGGGGACCTGCGGCGGCGGCGGCGCCACCTGCGCCCCCTGCGCCACCGGCCAGGCCTGCAGCGGCGGCAAGTGCGTCTGCAACGCCAGCTCCTGCCCGAACGGTTGCTGCGATACGAACGGCAAGTGCCAGACGTCGAGCAACCCGACCTGCGGCACCGGTGGCGTCGCCTGCGCGGTCTGCGGCAGCGGCACCACCTGTTCGTCCGGGAAGTGCGCCTGCAACGCCAGCTCCTGCGGCGCCGGCTGCTGCAACGGCGCCAGCTGCCTCGCCTACGCCAGCGAGTCGAACACCCTCTGCGGCGGCGGCGGCGCCACCTGCGCCCCCTGCGCCAGCGGCCAGACCTGCAGCACCGCCAACGGCACCTGCGGCGCAACCAGCACCGGGCCCTGCACCTGGACCGGCGGCCCGTCGTCGACGAACGGCGAGATCACCTGCTACTGGTTCGGCCAGGGAACGGCCAAGGGGGGCGGCTGCGGGAGCTTCAAGACCTACTGCGGCTACTGCGGGACGGAGTCGGGG
>Ga0210383_10003693_pt1 | contig 13677 bp, 12 predicted proteins | sample IncBWC14OmetaG_FD_160072 | JGI IMG/M metagenome (GOLD analysis project Ga0210383, IMG submission 160072) | Forest soil microbial communities from Barre Woods Harvard Forest LTER site, Petersham, Massachusetts, United States - Inc-BW-C-14-O ...
CAGGGCCGCCGCGATCGCTGACCGGCCGAGCCGGTAGTGCGGGATGTATGCCCCGTAGGCGAGCAGCTGACCCACGGCTCCTCCTGGATGCGATCCGAATTGATTTTACCGTACGATTAATTATCATAATTATCAAGCATTAAGGGCGGGATGACCGCGTGGCCGCCGGGACGGAGGCTCCGGCTGATGCTGCTCGTGCCAGCCGACGCCGCCGACCCGGCGCGGGTAACGGCGCACGAGCAGGCGCTCGCCGACTTGCTCACGGCCGGGGACCGCCCGGCCTCGGACCAGAGGCTAGCTCGCCGCGGCGGGCGTGAGGAGACTCTGCTGGGCGATGCGCTGTGATTTCAGCTGGTCACCGGACAGTTCAGCGGTCACCGTCCCGTCACACAAGACGATGACCCGGTCGCAGACGTGGCTAAGCTCCCGCTCATCCGAGGAGCAGAGCACGACCGCGGCGCCGCTGCTGTCTGCCGCGGCGCGCATCAGCCGGTGCAGCTCGGCCTGCGCGCCGACGTCAACGCCCTGGGTCGGCTCGTCCAGGAGCAGGATGCCCGGATCGGTGCGGAGCCACTTGCCCATCACCACCTTTTGCTGATTGCCGCCGGACAGCGATTCGACGACTGCGTCCATCGAGCTGGTCCGGATGCCCAGCTTGTCGATCCATTCCCGCGCGGTGCTGCGTTCGCGGGAGCCGCTGAGCCACCATCTCCGCCAGAACGGCTTCAGATCGACCAGCGTGAGGTTCTCGCGCACCGACTCGTTGAGGATAAGGCCGGCACCATGCCGGTCGGCCGGGACCAGCGCCAGGCCGCGGCTGATCGCGAGGTCTGGGCGGGACGGCGGCAGTTCCTTGTCGCGTACGGTCACCGTGCCAGCCCGCGGGCGGCCACCGAACACGAGTTCGCAGACCTCATCGCGGCCGGAGCCGTTGAGCCCCGCGATCCCGATCACCTCACCGCTGTGCACGTCCAGGTCGAAGTCATGCAGCACGCGCCCGCCGAGACCGCGGACGGACATGAGCACCTTACCGGCGTGCTGGTCGGCTGAGCGGGTTACCTGCTCGACGATCCCGCCGGTCATCAGCTGGATGAGATCAGCACGGGTAAGCCCGGCAAGTTGATGGGTGCCCTTGCTCTGCCCGTCCCGCAGGACGGTGACCCGGTGGGCGACGGCGAACACCTCATCGAGGTGGTGTGACACCAGCAGCACGCTGTTGCCGGCCGCCGCCACGCGGCGGACGAGCGCGAACAGCTTGTCGACCTCCGGCCGCGGCATCGTCGCGGTCGGCTCATCCAGTACGAGCAGTGAGACCTTAGCCGTCCCGTTGCCGCTCTCCAAGTCCCTGATGGCCCGCACGATCGCGAGCGCCGTCTTCTCGAACGCGCTCAGGTGCGAGACCAGGGTGGTGACCTTGACGTCGCCGTGACCGACCTGGCGCAGTGCCTCGCGCGCCGCGGCACGCTGCCGGCGCCACCGGATACGCCCGCCGAACCCGGTCGCGTATCCGGTACCGAGGGCCAGGTTATCCACGCAGTCGAGCGAATCGATCAGCCCGAGATCCTGGTGCACGAAGCGCAGCCCGGCGGCGTGAGCCGCCGCGGCGTCGCCGAGCGGGAATTCGGCCCCGTTGACCACGGCAGAGGCGCCGTGGTCCGGGTGATGGAACCCGGCGAGGATCTTGATCAGGGTCGACTTGCCTGACCCGTTCTGGCCGACGAGCGCGTGGATCTCGCCGGCCCGCACCTGCAGGTCGACTCCGTCCAGCGCCCTGGTACCCGGAAACGTCTTGCTGACGTTGTGCAGGTCGAGGACAACCTCGCCGGACTCGCCCCCCGGGTGCTCAGGCTGCGTCACGCGCCGCCCCCTTTCGATCGTGGCGGCCGCAGGCGGCCGATGGCAGTCACCGTTCGAACGCGACCGGCAGCTCGTGCCAGCCGTGCTGCAGCGGTGAGCCAACGCGCTTGGCTTCGCCGGCCAGGGACACGCCGGAGAACCGGGCGAGCATCTCCTCCAGGAAAACACGCGCCTCCAGCCGGGCTACCGCCGCGCCGATGCAGGCGTGCTGCCCGAAGCCGAACGACAGCACGGCCGGATCCGGCGTACGCGTGATGTCGAACGTGTCCGGGTCGGCCCAGCACTCCTCGTCCCGGTTCGCCGCGAAGTACAGCAGGTAGACGTACTGCCCCTGCTTGATCTCCTGACCGCGCAGCTCGATGTCCTGCTTTGCGTTGCGCATAAAGCCAGGCACCGGGGTAATCCAGCGGAGCACCTCCTCGACCGTCTGCTTCACCAGGGATGGGTCAGCCGCCAGCGTGCGCATCTGGCCGGGATGCTGAGCAAGCGCCCACATGGTCCCGGCCAGCAGGTTGCGCGTGGTCTCGTTGCCGGCGACCAGCACGGCGGTCGCGAGCATGAGGATATTCATCTCGCTGAGCCGCCTGCGGTCCAGTTCCGCGGTGGCCAGCGTGCTCATCAGGTCCGAACCGCCCGGGCTCGCCGCCTTTCGCGCGAGCACCCCCGCGAGGAACTGACCCACCTCGGCGGCGTTCGCCGCGGCCTGCTCGAGTTCTTCTCTGGGCAGCGGAGCGCCCATTTTGAGCATCTCGTCGGTCCAGAACTGGATCTTGTCGACATCGACCTCGTTGGCCGGCACGCCGAGCAGCCGCGCCACCGCCTGGATCGGGACGACCCGGGCGGCAGCGTGGATGAACTCGACCGGGCGGCCTGCCTCGAAGCCGTCGAGGATCTGCCTGCAGACGGTGCGCACCGGGTCCTCCAGCGCTGCGATCGCCCGCGGCGTGAAGGCTGGCGCGATGGTCCGCCGGACCTCCCCGTGGCGGGGCGGGTCCAGGGTGGAGATGAGCTCAGCGCCCTCGGGAAAAAAGCTGTCCGCGATGCTCTCGCCGTAGCGGGCGTCGTTGAGCAGGATGCCCTTGCGTACCGAGAACAGCTCCGGCGTCTTCGATGCGTACTTGACGTCGTGGTACTTGCTGAGCACCCAGGTGCCCAGCTCCGCGTAGTAGAACACCGGAGCCTCCTGCCGCAGCCGGGCCAGCAGCGGCGCATTGCGCACGTCATAGAAGCCTGGCTGGTCGACGCGGGCGAGATCCTGGAGGTCGCCGGCAGTGGTCATCACGGACATCCGCTCATCCCTTGCCGTCTCGGGCGCACGGCGCGCCCGCTATCTATGAATACTGTTATGATAAATCGTGGGTGTCAAGGATCACAACGCCGTCGCCCCGCGTTCAGCCCGTTCGGCCGCCGTCGACGACGAGCGTGCTGCCGTTGATGAACGACGCGCGGTCCGAGCAGAGGAAGACGATCGCCTGCGCCAGCTCGACCGGCTCCGCGAACCGGCCGAGGGGGATGGGCGCCGCTAGTGCGGCCGCGTCCTCCGGGCTGTCGCCGAAGGCGTGCGAGCGGAACAACGGGGTGTCTGTACGCCCGGGCGCCACGACGTTGACCCGGACGTTGTGACGGCCTGCTTCCTTCGAGGCGACCTTGGACAGCCCGAGTACGCCCATCTTGCTCGCCGCGTAGGGGCCCAGACCGGCCGAGACGCCGAATATCGTCGCCGACGCGACGTTCACGACCGACCCGCCGCCGCGCGCGTACAGGTGCGGCAGCTGGGCCCGCAGGCACCGGTAGACCGAGCGGAGGTTGACGTTGATGACCTCCTCGAAGACCGCGTCGTCCAGTTCCGCGATCGGCGCCAGCGTGCCGCGGATGCCCGCGTTGTTCACCGCCGCGTCGAATCCGCCGAAGGCGTCGGTGGCCGCGGCGACGAGCCGGGCCGGCAGCTCAGCGTCGCCGACGTCCCCGAGAATCGTCGCCACGTCGGTCCCACCCGCCTTGAGCTCGGTCTCCAGGGTGGACAGGCCGTCGCCGTCGCGGTCGGTCGCCACGATCCCGCGCGCGCCCTCGTCGCGGGCGAGCAGGCAGGTCGCCCGGCCGATCCCCGATGCGGCTCCTGTGATGAGGACAACCTGGCCGGCGAGCAGCCCGCCGGCATGCGTGCGCCCAGTATTCATTCGCTCAGGCGTGTCCGGCATGTGCACCTCCGAAGTCAGTCATCAGATATTGATGATAACTATTCATGTTAATAGACTGGCGGTCAGCCGCCTGAAGGCTCAACGTCCCAGAAAGGCAGCGCGATGTATGCCACCGAGGTTCCAGCGTCAGGTATCGGCGCGCGCCAGCCGCGCCTAGAGGACGAGGCACTGCTCACCGGCGCCGAACGCTATACCGCGGACCTTCGGGTGCCGGGCGCGCTGCGGGCGGTGTTCGTACGATCCACCGCCGCGCACGCGCGGATCGCCGGCATCGATGTCAGCGAGGCGCGACAGTCGCCGGGCGTCGTCGCCGTCCTTACCAGCCGGGATCTCGCCGTGCCGCGCGTCTTCCTGCCGGCCTTCGGCCAGCTCATCAACGATGCCTACCACCGCGTCCCGCTCGCGGATGGCACCGTGCGGTTCGCGGGGGAAATTGTCGCGGTCGTCGTCGCCGAGACGCTCGCCCAGGCCGAGGACGCCGCCGAGCTCGTCTCGGTCGACTACGACCCGCTTCCGGTGGTGATCGACCCGCTGGCCGCCGCCGCCGACGGCGCGCCGCTGCTGTTTCCCGAGACGGGCACCAACGTCGCGCTGCAGTTGCCGTTCGAGGCGGGTACCCGCGCGGACAGCCCGGTGCGCGTCAGCTGCCGGGTCTCCAACCCCCGGATGGCCGTGGCGCCCATGGAGGGCCTGGCCATAGTCGCGGTTCCGGGCGAGGACGGGAAGAAGCTGACGCTGTGGCTGTCGAGCCAGATGCCGCACGGGTTCCGCGACCTCACGGCCGCGCTTCTCGGCATGGACGCCGCGGACCTGCGGGCGGTCTGCCCGGCGGTCGGCGGCGGATTCGGCGGCAAGACGCCGGCCGAGCCGGACTATGTGCTGGTCGCCGCCGTCGCCAGGCACCTCGGCCGGCCCGTCGCGTGGATCCAGGCACGCAGCGAGAATCTGCTCACGATGCAGGGCCGCGGCCACGTCTTCGACGTCACCCTCGAGGCCACCCGGGACGGCAAGGTGACCAGCCTGCAAGCGGACGAGGTCACCGATGTCGGCGCCTACCCCGGCGTCGGCATCGGCATGGTGCTGACCGCGCGTTCGCTGGCCACGGGCGCGTACGACATCCCGCACGCGAGGTTCGGTATCCGCTGCGTGGCCACCAACACCGCGCCCACCGGAGCATTCCGCGGCGCCGGGCGTCCCGAGGCCATCCAGATGATCGAGCGCGCCATGGACGTGCTCGCCGCCGAACTCGGTATCGATCCCGTGGAGCTGCGCCGGCGCAACTTCATCCGGCCGGGCCAGTTCCCCTACACGACCGTGATGGGCGAGCATTTCGACTCCGCCGACTTCGACAAGACGCTCACCGAGGCGCTGCGCCTGGTCGACTACGACAGCGTGCGCAAGGAGCAGCAGCGTCGCCGGCAGGAAGACGATGACCTGCTCCTCGGCATCGGCGTCAGCTGCTACGTCGAGGTGTCGGCGGGCACGATGGGGTTCGACGCGGAGTACGCCTCGGTGGAGGTGGACCCGGACGGGACCGTGACGGTCGTCGCCGGCACGTCCGGGCACGGCCAGGGTCACTGGACCACCTACGCGCAGATCGTCGGCAGCGCGATGGGCGTGCCCCCCGAGCAGGTCCGGCTGGTGCAAAGCGATACCGAGCGAGTCAAAAGCGGCATGGGCACCGGCGGCTCGCGGTCGGCGCAGATCGGCGGCAGCGCCGTGCGGCGGGCCTGCGATGAGGTGGTCGCCCAGGCACGCCAGCTCGCGGCGCATCTGCTGGAGGCCGCCCCCGCCGATATCGTGGTCGTGCCCGGCTCCGGTCTCGGCGTACGCGGCGACCCCGAAGCGGCAATTGGCTGGGCTGAGCTGGCCGGGGCGATACGGGACGACACGCGGCGGCCCGCACAGCTCGCGCCAAGACTGTTCGCTGATCCGGGGTTCGATCAGGGCGGCGGGACGTCTCCCTTCGGCTGCCACATCGTGGTCGTCGAGGTGGACCGGCGCACCGGCATGGTCACCATTGCGCGGGTGGTCGCCGTTGATGACTGCGGCGTGGTGATCAACCCCATGCTCGCCGAGGGGCAAGTGCACGGCGGGCTGGCTGCGGGCCTCGGCCAGGTGCTATTCGAGACCGCCCTGTTCGACGAGGACGGCAACCCGGTCACCACCACCTTCGCCGATTACGGCATGCCGAGTGCTGCCGACCTGCCATCCTACGAGACCGCGCACACCGTCACGCCGACGGCGCTCAACCCGCTGGGCGCCAAGGGCCTGGGCGAAGCGGGCACCACCGGGTCGGTCGCCGCCGCGCACAACGCCGTCGCCGACGCGCTCGCCCATCTCGGCCTCGGGCGGATCGACCTGCCGCTCACCCCGCTGCGGATCTGGGAGGCTCTGCAGGCCAGCGCCTCTTGACCTGACGCCGGGCAGAACAAGATAATCATAAGCATAGAATTTGGAAACAGGAGGACTCATGCCCGCCGCCCCGGCCGACCTCTCCGGGCTGGCCGCCCTCGTCACCGGGTGCGGGCGCGCCCGGGGCATCGGCCGCGCCATCGCACTCACCCTGGCGGCCGCTGGCGCGGACGTCGCGGTCACCGACGTCGCGGCCAGGGGTGTTCGCAACGCCGGCGAGCCCGGACCGGCCGGCACCGACGGGCTGGCGGAGCTGGCCGACCAGATCAAGCAGCTGGGCGGCCGGGCGATCGCACTGACCGGCGACGTGGCGGACGCGGCTGACGTCGAGGCCGTCGTGGCGACGGCAGTGGCTGAGCTGGGACGGGTCGACATCCTCGTCAACAACGCCGGCGCTCCGCACGGCGGTGACCGGGCGCCCTCCTGGCTGGTACCGGAACCGGCGTACGACGAGGTGATGCGGGTCAACGCCAAGGGCGTCTTCCTGATGAGCGGCGCGGTGATCCGGCACCTGCTGCACCGGGACGCGCGCGGCCGCATCGTGAACATCGCGTCGGTCGCCGGCAAGGTGGGCTACCCGGAGCGCGCCGTGTACTGCGCCTCGAAGTTTGCCATCGTCGGGCTTACCCAGGCGATGGCCCAGGAGCTGGCTCCGCGCGGGATCACGGTCAACGCGGTCTGCCCCGGCGCGGTCGCGACCGACCGGAACGCGGCCACCCAGCGCCGGGCGGCCAGCACGGGCGATGCGGCGGGAGTCAACGCCTCGAGCTCACCGGTGGGGCGCATCGGTGAGCCGGACGACATCGCGCGCGCCGTGCTGTACCTGGTCGATCCGGCCGCGAGCTACGTGACCGGACAGTCACTGGTCGTCGACGGCGGGCGGTACATGAATTGAGGGCGCGGTGGCGGATCGGGCACGCGGTCGAGCGCACGCTCGAGCCCTGGGTGATGCGCCTGCTGACGCCGGCGCGGCTCAAGGCGCTCCGCCGGATGCCGTCGCTGCCTGCATGGACCCGGCGCAGATACGCCGCGGTCAGGGCGCCGTGGGCACCGTTCGGCGAAACGATCCCGGCCGAGCTCCTGTCGGCCGCCGGCGTCGTCCGCCACCCCGACCTGGAACGCAGGGCATACGCGGAGCAGCCGCTGCGCTCGTTCCATCACGACTACGGCGGATCGGTGGTGTGGTCGCTCCGCAAGCTGTGGCGCAGCGTCATCCCGGTCGGGCCACGGCTGATGCGGGCCATCGCTCACGTCCAGCAGCGCAACCAGCAGGCACCGGCCGGCGGGCGGCCCGCGCACTCGGCCGGCGAGTTCACCCGGGCCGTTCGCCAGCAGGCGGCCGCCTTGGGCATCTCCGCGATCGGCGTCGCCGACTACGACGGGACGTATAGCTTCTCCGATCTGGACGGGACCGTGGGTGGGCGGCGCGTCATCGTCTGCGTGCTCGAACAGAACTGGGAGTCGACCCAGACGCTGCCCAGCGTGCGAGGCGAGCGCACCGCCCTGAGCACGAACGCGGAACTGATGGAACTGGTGACGCACCTCGCCGCCTACATCCGTGCGGCCGGCTACCCGGCGCAAGCGCACACCACCGAAGGCATCGCTGTCGTGCACCACTACGCGGTCCAAGCCGGGCTGGGCCAGATGGGGTTCAACGGTCAGCTGCTGACCCCGCAGGCCGGCTCGCGGTGCCGGCTGTGCCTGATTACGACCGACGCGCCGCTGGTGCGGGACGAGCCGCGCGACTTCGGCATCCCGCGGCTGTGCGAGCAGTGCCGGATCTGCGTCCGGCGGTGCCCGTCCGGGGCGATCCCGGCCCGGCGGGCGGAGTTCCGCGGCGTCGAGAAGAACAAGCTGAACCTGGCCCGGTGCTTCCCGGTCGTCGCCCAGGTGACCGGGTGCTCGGTGTGCATGAAGGTCTGCCCGGTGCAGCGCTACGGCCTGGCCGCCGTGCTCGACGAGTACAAGCAATCGGGCCGCATCCTGGGCAAGGACAGCGACGAGCTCGAGGGTTACCGGTGGCCGCTGGACGGGCGGCACTACGGCCCGGGCATGCGTCCGTCCCTGGACGCCCGGTTCTTCGACGTTCCGGGTTTCGGGGCCCTGGCCGGCGACGGCCGGCACGGTGTCGCCGACAACCCCCTGATGTGAGAGGCGGCCGTGACGACCGTGACCGATACCGGCCTGCCGGCCTGGTACCCGCCTGAGCGGGTGGCGCGTTACTACGACCTGGGTCTGTGGACAGGTGAGGTGCTGACCGATCTGGTGCGGCGCAACGCCGAGCGCGATCCGCACGGCCTGTGCGTCGCCGACGGCCGCCGCACGCTCACCTTCGCTGACGCCCTCGAGGAGTCCGAGCGCCTGGCCGGATCGCTCGCCGCTTTGGGCATCGGCCCCGGCGACCGCGTCGTCGTCCAGCTGCCCAACTGGTGGGAGGCCGTGATCAGCTACTACGCGATCGGCCGGCTCGGCGCGGTGTTCGTCCCGCGGATGACGATCTACCGTGAGTCCGAGATCTGCGACGCCGCCGACCGCAGCGACGCCAGGGCGATCATCGTGCCCGGCACGTTCCGGCGTTTCGACCACGCCGCCATGGCCGCCTCAGTGCGCGAGCAGGTGGACTCGGTCGAGCACGTGGTGGTGGCCGGCCCGCCGCCAGACGGAGCGCTGGGCTTCGCGGATCTGCTCGCCGGCGCGCCATACGACGGCCCGTGGCCCGACTCCGGCGACCGGCACGTCATCTTGTTCACGTCGGGCACGACGTCGCGCCCGAAGGGGGCCCAGCACTCGTTCAACACGTTCTCGGCCTGCGCCCGCACGATGCGCATCGGCCTCGGCGTCGGGCCGGCCGACCGCTGCTTCATGCCGTCGCCGGTCATGCACAACACCGGGCTGAACTCGGGGGTGCTGCTGCCGGCCCTCGTCGGCGCAGGCACGGTGCTCCAGGACGTCTGGGACCCCGCCGCCGCGATGCAGCTGATCCGCGAGTACGGCTGTACGTTCTCGATCGGCGCCACCCCGTTCGTCACCATGATGCTCGACGCGTACGATCCAGCGCGGCACGACCTGTCGTCGATGCGGGTGTTCTGCTGCGGCGGGGCGCCGGTGCCGGCCTCGGTCGTCCGGGACGCGGTCGACCGGCTCGGTTTCGAGCTGGTGACCTGCTTCGGGCAGGGTGAGTGCTCGGCGTACACGATGACCCGGCTCGGCGACAGCGTCGACCGGGTGGCGTCCAGCGACGGGGTAGCCACGATCGGCAACGAGATCGTGATCCTCGGCGACGACAGCCAGCCCGTGCCGACGGGGCAGGAGGGCGAGATCTGCTGCCGGGGCGCGCAGATCATGCTCGGCTACCTCGGCGCCCCGGAGCTCACAGCGGCCACGATCGACGCGGACGGCTTCTGCCATTCCGCCGACCTCGGCCGGATGGATTCCGACGGCTACGTCCGGGTGACCGGCCGCAAGAAGGACATCATCATCCGCGGCGGCACGAACATCAGCTCACTGGAGATCGAGGAACTGCTGCTCGAACACCCCAAGGTGGCCGCGGTCGCGGTGGTCGGCTACCCGGACCACCGGCTGGGCGAGAAGGTGTGCGCCGTCGTCGTCCCGGCCGACGGCGGGAGACCCACGCTGGCCGAGCTGGCCGGATTTCTCGAGGCCCGGCGGATCGCCAGGCAGAAGCTACCCGAACGGCTGGAACTCGTAGACACGCTGCCCCTCACCGCCACCGGCAAGGTGGAGAAGTTCGTGCTCCGCACGATGATCGCGCGATGAAGACGAGGACGGCATTCCTCGCCTTCCTGTCGGTCCTGCCCGGCCGGCACGATGACTTCCTCGACTGGCACGAACTCGACCACCGGCCGGAGAACCACGGGGGCATCGGCCACATCTTTCACTCCGAGAGGTTCGTGCTGACGCCGCGGGGCCGCCGCGAGCTGGCCGCCGAGGGCCCGTTCGCCGACCCGGGCCAGTACCTGATGACGTACTGGAGCACGGCCGAGCCCGAGCAGGTCACCTACGACATGGCCGTGCTGCGCGAGCAGCTCGCCGCGCAGGGACGCTGCGGACCCATCAACCGGGACTTCCGGGCGACCTGGCGACATCGCATGCACCTGGCCAAGGGCTACGCCAACCCGGCGCACGCCGCTTCGGCCGAGGCAGCGTTCCTCACCAACCACACGGCGATCGTGGTCACCGTCGGCCACTATGCCGACGACCCGCGGTGGATGGCCTGGTACGACCGCACGGGGGTGCCGGCGCTGTTCCGCGACGAGCGGGTCACCGCCGCCTATACGCTCATGCCGCAGGTGACCGCGGCCGCGGAACCGTTCGTGCACCTGCACTACCTGACCGTGGCCGACGACGGGATCGGCAAGGCGATCGCCGAGGCGCACGCATCCGGCCCCGGGGCCCGGCCGCGCCTGCTGTACCAGGCGGCCTACTTGGCGCAGCACGGCGGCCAGCCCCGCTTCTACACCTGAGGCTCCGACCGCGCTGCTCCCACCAGCCCTATTCCCACCACAGGGCGCCGACCGGGCATCCGGCCACCGCGAGCTCGACGTCCGCGGCGGCCGCGTCCGGATCGCCGCCTGGTACGAGCGCCACCCGGCCGTCTTCGTCCTGGTCGAAGACGGCCGGGACCAGCCTTGCGCAGTTGCCGGAGCCGATGCAGGTCTCCCGGTCGGTCCCGAGCTGCCGCGCGGTCATGGCCGGGTCCTGACGGGCAGCTCGGACACGCCGATGAGCGACCGGTCGTCGCGGAATCGCAGCTCCTCGAGCGGTACCGCTAGCGACAGCCGCGGGAAGCGGGTGAACAGCGCGGGAAGCGTCACGGACAGGAGCATGCGGGCGACCGGCTGTCCGAGGCACTGATGGATACCGTGCCCGAACGCGACGTGCGGCAGATCCCGGCGGTGGATGTCGAACCGGTCCGGATCGACGAACACGCCCGGATCGCGGTTGGCCGACCCGAGCAGGACCAGCACGCCCTCCCCGGCCCGGATGAGCTGCCCGCACACCTCGGTGTCCGCCACACAGGCGCGCCGCTCGACCTGGGCCACGGAGATGTAGCGCAGCAGTTCCTGGACCGCCCCGCGCCACAGCGCCGGCGCCGCCATCAGCTCGGCGAGCTGCTGCGGGTGGCCGAGAAGGGTCACGGTGCTCAGCGCGATCATCTGCTTGGTGGTGTCGAAGCCGCCGATGAGCAGCACGTGCAAGAGCGCCGCCGCGTCCTCGGCGCTTAGCTTGCCGGTGAGCACGCTGCCGGTGACCAGCCGGGACGACAGGTCATCACGCGGGTCAGCGGCCCGCGCCGTGACCAGGTCGCGGAAATAACGCCGAAGCCGGTCGTCGGCGCCGTAGACCGCCTCGGCCGCCGACGTCGGGGTGAACCTGACGTCCAGGCACTTTGCGAAGAACGCCGCGTCGTCCAGCGGGACTCCGAGCAGCAGGCAGGTGAACGTCGCGGGGACGGGAGCCGCCAGCGCCGGGATGAGGTCAACCGGGTCCGCTGCGCCCGTCATGGCGTCCAGCAGCCCCGCGACGATCCGCTCGGCCTCCGGACGCAGCGACTCGATCCGCTTGACGATGAACTCGCGGAGCACCGCTTCGCGCAGCGCGGTATGCGCCGGCGGGTCGAGCATGGGCAACAGCGCCGCGCCCTTGGTGGCGCTGTCGGCCTGGTTGATCGTCGGGAACCCCGGTGTGACCGGCGCCGCCCGGAACCGGGCGCCGTCCTTGAACACCGCCCGTACGGCCTCGTAGGAGAGGGCGACCCAGGCCGTCTCGCCGTTCCACAGGGTGATGCGGCGCAGCGGAGCCGCGGACCGCCAGCGGCCGAAATGGGCGGGCGGGTCCAGCTTCGCCTCACCCCGGGCGAGGCTGAGCGGCTCGGGATGAGCTGCAGTGTCGGTCGAGGTCATGAGCGCTCCTACTGCCGCACAACGATAATAATTGTTATCATACTAAGGTGGAGCCCGTCAGTGAAGCCGTCGCCGCCCGATTCGGCCTGCCGGACGAGGTTGCCGTCGCGGTCGCGTTCCTCGTTTCCGACGCTGGCGGATACATCAACGGCACCGAGCTCAGCGTGGGCGGCGGGCAGTCGGCATGACCGGTCTGGACGAGCTCACCCACCGCCTGGCGGCGCTTGAGGCCGAGCGCGGCGTGCTGGCCGCGCTCTACCAGTACGGCCACGCCCTGGACTACGGCGCGGAGGCCGACTGGGTCGACTGCTTCGCGTCGGCGGCGCACTATGAGGTCCGCGAGCGCGGCGCCGGGACCATGGACAGCGTGCGCAGCTACGACGGCCGGGATGAGCTAGCCGCGTTCGCGGCGGGACATACCCGGGCGCCTGAGCGCTTTCACAAGCACCTGGTCGCCGATCCGCTCATTGCCGTCGACGGCGATCGCGCGATGGTAACCAGCTACTTCCTGCGGCTTGACGACGTCGGCGGCGAGCGGGTGGTGTACGCGTTCGGCCGGTACCACGACGAGCTCGTGCGTTGCGCGGACGGCCGATGGCGGTTTGCCGTCCGGATCGCGGAGGTCGAGTCCCGCCGCGCCCGGCGGGCGCCGCGCCGTGGCGAGCCGGAGGGGTGAGACGGTGCAGCTCAGCCTGAAGTTTGATCTGCGCGCTCCCGCGTTCGGCGCCGACCCGGCCGATCTGTACGCCGCGGCGCTCGAGATGTGCTCGTGGGCCGACGCCGCTGGCTTCGACTGCGTACGATTTCTCGAGCATCACGGCAGCGACGACGGATACTGTCCGTCTCCGCTCGTGATGGCCGCCGCTGCGGCCGCGCGTACCAGCCGCATCCGGATCAGGGTGCGAGCGCTCATCCTGCCCCTGCACGATCCGCTGCGGATCGCGGAGGACGCGGCGGTCGTCGACGTCATCAGCCGGGGACGGCTCGAGTTGGTCGTCGCCGCGGGGTACGTCCAGTCCGAGTTCGCGATGTTCGGGCGCGCCCTCGCCGACCGGCCCGTGCTCGTCGAGGAAGGCGTCCAGGTCCTGAAGCAGGCCTGGACCGGCGAGCCGTTCGACTACCACGGCAGGCCGGCGCTGATCGCGTTGCGCCCGCACCGGCGGCCGCGGCCGCCGATCGTCCTCGGCGGATCGTCACCGGCCGCGGCCCGGCGGGCGGCCCGGATCGCCGACGGCTTCGAGCCCACCAGCCGCTGGCTGTACGCGTTGTACGCCGCCGAGTGC
>Ga0210383_10003694_pt1 | contig 13674 bp, 9 predicted proteins | sample IncBWC14OmetaG_FD_160072 | JGI IMG/M metagenome (GOLD analysis project Ga0210383, IMG submission 160072) | Forest soil microbial communities from Barre Woods Harvard Forest LTER site, Petersham, Massachusetts, United States - Inc-BW-C-14-O ...
TCCGGCTCACGTGTTTTTGGCGATTCCTGGTGAAATCGAAAAAGCGCGCTTATAATTGCGGCAGAGAGACAAAGAGATGAGACCTCCTACCGCCAACGCGCCGATGAAGCAGCTGGAAGATTGGGACGACTTTGTCGCGGCGCGCTACCGCGAGGGCAAGTCCGAGGAAGAATTTCGCAATTACAAGGCGGATGCCAATCCCACGGTGACGGAGTTCTACCGCCAAAACCATGCTTACCAGACGTTTGAATTGGTCGTCGAGAAGAAGGCGCAGTATTGCGGCCTAACGCGCGGCAAAAAAAGTATCTGGGAAATGGCCGACTACCTGAACACGCTGGTGGACGACAGCGATCCGGATACGGACCTCACGCAGATCGAGCATCTGCTGCAAACGTCAGAGGCAATCAGGAACGACGGCCATCCGCGGTGGTTCGTTCTCGCGGGATTCTTGCACGATCTCGGAAAGGTTCTCTGTTTATACGGGGAGCCGCAGTGGGCCGTGGTTGGCGATACCTTTCCCGTGGGTTGCGCGTATTCCGAGGAGATTGTATTTCCGGAATTTTTCGCAGCGAACCCGGATCGGAGCAATCGCGCGTATCAATCGAAGTGCGGAGTTTATGAGCCAAATTGTGGGCTCGACAAGGTGCACCTCTCGTTTGGGCACGATGAATACATTTTTCAAGTGACCCGGGCGTACGTCCCCGAGGAAGCGCAGTACATGCTGCGCTACCATTCGTTCTATCCCGCGCACAAACACGGCGCTTACAAACACCTAATGAACGAACACGACGGGCGGATGATGGAGTGGGTTCAGAAGTTCAACGCCTACGACTTGTACTCGAAAGGGCGCGAGCGTCCGAATATTCAGGCTGTCCTCCCTTACTACCAAGATCTCGTCTCAGAATTTTTCCCCGAAAAAATCGACTGGTGATTTCGGGCGGTGCGGCCAGGTCCGCCGCGGCTTCGATTTCGAGGCGCGCGCCGTCGTCGCGGCACTCGACAAAACTGGCGCTCCGAAGAAAACGGAGAGATGCGGTAGAATCGCAAGTTCCGGCGCCGCGGAAATGCGCAGCACCGGAGAATGGCTTGCGCAAGAGCTACGAAATCCAGAAGAAGTTGAAAGCCTGATTCCCTTCCCTGGCCGAAATCGGGCAGATTGGCGCTAACTACAGATGAGCCTCAGGGAGCGCTCTGCCAATCCGGGGATGTCCCACAGGCGTGGTGCGCTGCTCATCCTGCTGACCGGCATCCTTTTGACCGGGGTGATCGTCGCCGCGACTTATCGCGCGGCCGCGCTTTACGCCGAGGAAGAGCGCATGGTGCGGCGCTCGAACGAAGTGAAGCTGGCGCTGGGCGATGTGTTGCAACTGCTGGACGACGCAGAGACCGGGCAGCGCGGGTATCTGCTGACGGGCCGCGAAGACTACCTCCAACCATACGACAGCGCCAAGACGCAAATCGCCGGCCAGATTGCCGGGTTAGGCGAACTCACGCGCGACAATCCTTCACAAGTGGCGAATATGGCTGAGCTGCAGCGCCTGGCTGCGGCGAAGCTGGCGGAGCTGCGCCAGACGATCGATCTCTATCAGAGCGGGAAACAGGAGGACGCGCTGGCGGTGGTGCGGTCGAACTACGGCCGGGAACAAATGGATGCGATCCGGCAAGTGATGGCACGGGCCGACGCGGAGGAAGACCGCGTGCTCGAAATCCGCACGGCGAATGCGAGCCGGCTGAAGTGGGTCGCGATCCTCTCGGCGCTGATAATCCTGCCGATTTCGCTGGCGCTGTACACGGCGTTCGTGCGCGTGACGCAGGCAGCGGTGAAAAGCGAAAACACGCTGCGCGTGACGCTGAACAGCATCGGAGACGCAGTGATCGCGACGGACGCGCTGGGGGCGGTGACCTATCTGAATCCGGTGGCGGAAGAGCTGACGGGCTGGCAAACGGCGGAGGCGGGAAGTCGATCGCTGAAGGAAGTGTTCCACATCATCAATGAGGAAACGCGGCGGGAAGCGGAGAACCCGGTGGCACGGGTGATCGCGAGCGGGACGATCGCGGGGCTGGCGAACCATACCGTGTTGGTCGCAAAGGACGGCAAGGAGCGTGCGATCGACGACAGCGCGGCGCCGATTCGAGACGAGAAGGGGCAAGTGGTGGGAGTGGTGCTCGTGTTTCGCGACGTGACGGAACAGAAGCAGGCGGAGCGCGAGAAGCAGGCGCGAGCGGTGGCGGAGGAACGCCTTAGAGCGAGCGTCGAGGCGCAGGCGCGGCTGGAGCAGGCGGAGGCGAAATTCCGCGGTCTGCTGGAAGCGGCGCCAGACGCGATGATCGTGGTGGACCAGCAAGGGAAGATTATTTTGGTGAATTCACAAGTGGAGGCGCTCTTCGGTTATAAGCGCGAGGAGCTGCTGGGGCAGCCGGTGGAGATGCTGGTGCCGGAGAGCTTGCGGGCGCGGCATGCGGGACATCGTTCGCTCTTTTTTGCCGAAGCGCGGCCGCGGGCGATGGGCCAAGGAATGGAACTTTACGCGCGGCATAAGGACGGGCATGAGTTCCCCACGGAGATCAGCCTGGGCCCGCTGAAGACGGATGCGGGAGTGGTGGTGACGACTGCGATTCGCGACGTGACGGAACGGCGAAAGGTGGAAGACCAACTGCGGAATCTCTCGACTCAATTGCTGCAAGCACGCGACGAGGAAAGGCGCGAGATTGCGCGAACCTTGCACGACAGTACCGGCGCGCTGCTGAGCGTGCTGAGTATCAACAACGAGCAGGTGAGGCAGGAAATGGAAAAGCTCGGGCCGGGAAGCGGAAGGGCGTTGCAAGAGAACGCGCAGGTGATTCAACAACTGATGCAGGAAATTCGCACGATTTCGCATCTGCTGCATCCGCCGCTACTCGATGAACTGGGGCTCGTGGTGGCGCTGCAGGAATACGTGGACGGCTTCTCGAAGCGCAGCAAGATTGAAGCGACGTTGAAATTCGAACCGCTTGAGAGGCGGCTACCGCGAGACATCGAGACGGCGGTGTTCCGCATCGTGCAGGAGTGCCTGACGAACATTCACCGGCATTCGGGAAGCGCGACGGCGAGCGTTCTGGTGGCGGCTGACGGAGATCAACTCAAGCTCGAGGTTCAAGACTCCGGCAGCGGGATGAACGCGGAGGCGCTGGACGCGAGCAAGGCCGGCGTGGGAATCCGCGGGATGCGAGAGCGCGTGAAACAATTTGGGGGAACGTTTGATGTTCAATCGTCGGCATCGGGGACGACGGTGACGGCGAAGTTTCCGGTGAAGTACGAGAACGCGGCTGACGGTGACGAACCCCGTGACGGCTCGAGACAAATCTTCTGACCTGCTTGAGCGCGCGATTTCCAAAATCAAAACCCGCCGGACCAAAATTCGGGTCGGCCGCTACGAACGCAACCGCTGCTGCGAATTTCCTTTCAATGCCAGGGTGGTACTAGAACCGCTTCGCTACTGATTCGATACATGTGTCTCAATTCGATACGCGGAGCGCGCGCAATTAGTGGAACGTAGGAGCGCGCCGCCGGAGCTCAGAGGCCGGCGATCACGACATCGAGGACCCAAGCGAGACTTGCCGTGGGGGTGTGTGGCCTCGATGGGCGCGGTGGGCAAAACAGAGGAGCGAAATAGGGGGACATGGCAACCAGTCCAAACGTTCAGATCGGCCCGTTTGAATTCTTACTGCCACTCACGCCGCGCACCGTGCCGGCGCCCGCAACGAAAACCGGCGGCGAATTGCCGGGACGGCTCTTCATCGTCGAGGGTATCGACGGGTCGGGAAAGTCCACACAGGCAAGCCTGCTGCACAAATGGCTGGAGACGAAGGGCTATGGAGTGGTGTTCAGCGAGTGGAATTCCTCGCCGCTGGTGAAAGACACCACAAAGCTCGGCAAGAAGAAAAAGATGCTGACGCCGGCGACTTTTTCGCTGATTCACGCGACGGATTTTGCGGACCGCACGGAGAAATGCATCCTGCCGCTGCTGAAGGCGGGCGGGGTGGTGCTGTGCGACCGGTACGTCTTCACGGCGTTTGCGCGCGACGTGGCGCGCGGGATGGATCGCGCGTGGGTGCGCGAGCTTTATGAGTTCGCCGTGAAGCCGGCGGTGGCGTTTTATTTTCGCGTGCCGCTCGACATAGCGATCGGACGAATCACGGCGTCGCGCGATTGCTTGAAATTTTACGAGGCGGGAATGGATTTGGGGCTGAGCGACGATGCGATCGAGAGCTTCCGGATGTTTCAGGGGCGCATTCTCGATGAGTATGAACGGATGATTCCGGAATTCGGGCTGACGGTGATTGACGCGACGCTGCCCGTGGAGACGCAGCAGGCGCAGGTGCGGAAAATCGTGGGGGCCGAGCTCGAGAAGGCGAAGCAATTGAGGGTGCGCGCATGAGAGAGACGTATGGGAGGCTGCTGCCGGGAATGAACCTGGCGGATCTGGCTGGAAAGTTGATTGTGATCGAAGGGACGGATGGCGCGGGCCGGTCGACGCAGATCAATTTGCTGAAGCCGTGGCTCGAAGAGCATGGACACGCGGTGCTCGATACGGGCATGACGCGGTCACCGCTGGCGGGCGAAGGGATACGTCGCGCGAAGGAAGGAAACAATCTTGGTCGCGTGACGCAGAGCCTTTTCTACGCGACGGATTTTATCGACCGATTTGAGAATGAGATCGCGCCGGCGTTGCGTGCGGGATTCATCGTGTTGACGGACCGTTACATTTATTCGCTGATGGCGCGGGCGCTGGTGCGCGGCGTGGACCCGGCGTGGATTCGAAGCATGTACAGCGTGGCGCTGAAGCCGGACGCCGTGTTTTATTTGCGCGTGGGAGTGGAGCAGCTCGTGCCGCGAGTGGTTTTCTCGCGCGGATTCGACTATTGGGAATCGGGCATGGACATGCACCCCGCGCAGGATCTCTACGAGGGTTTCTGCAATTACCAACAGGCGCTGCTGACGGAGTTCGACAGGCTGAGCCTCGAGTACGGATTCGAGACGATTGACGCCTCGGCGGATGCGAAAGATGTGTTCTCGTCGCTGAAGGCGCGAATTCGGATGTTGCTCGACGGCGGTGTGTCGAAGGTAAGTGTGATGAAGCCGATCGCGGCACCGGCCACGATGCCGGAACCCGCAGCGCCAGCTGAAAAGTTTGCGCGCGCGGCGGGCGGATCGAATGGGGCGGCGGCGCCGCCGAAGCCCACGTTGACGCCGGCAGAAATTGCGAGCCGGAATTTCGAGTTGGCGATGCACAGCGTGATGACGCAGATACCGGGGATGAGCGCGATGAGCCAGACGGGCGAGCGGCATGCGCCTGTGCCCGCGACGCAACAAAACGCCCAGCACGTGCAGGAATAGCAGCAGTCGAGAAAAACCGGACCATCGCTGGCTTGCCCCGAATGCCAATCATGCAAGTGACAAAAGATGTGCCGTCCCTACGGGACTCCTCCTCGGGCTCTTCGTACCCGGCCCTTCCGGGCCGGGCTAGACTCTGACGCGCCTCCGGCGCTCAAGTTGCCAGTCCGGTTCCCTTCTGGCCCTTCGCAGACGAGGCTCGCGCGCGTAGTTTAGCTTGTGCGGATGGGCAATTTCGCGGCCTCCCAGGCTGCGATACCGCCCGCGATTTCCGCGACGTAAGTAAATCCTTTCGACTGCAAGAGGCTCGCGCCGATCGAGGAGCGGTAACCGCCCGCGCAGTGGACGAGCAGCGAGCGATCCTTCGGGAAGGAATTCAAATTCTCAGGGAGGCGGTTGAGCGGAAGACTGACGCTGCCTTCGATATGTTTTTGCTCGCGTTCGCGCGGCGAGCGGACATCAACCGCAAAAGGCGGCTCGGCAGACGACAAAAGCTCGGCGGCGTACGGCGCGCCGAGCCGCTCGGTGAAAGCGATGCGATCGGGACGATCGCTCAAGCTGTGCAAACCATCTTCAAGGTAGCCTGCGACATGATCGAAGCCGATGCGTCCGAGACGAACGGCGGATTCTTTTTCGCGGCCGGGATCGGCGATGATCACGATCGGATGCGTGCGATTGAGAAGAGAGCCGGCCCAGGTGGCATATTGGCCGTTGAGGCCGATATTGAGGCTCCCGGCGAGATGTGCGGAGCCGAATTCGTCGGGATCGCGCGTGTCGAGGATTTGCGCACCTTTCGATTGCAGCTCGAGAACGGCATCTAGCGAGAGCGGATTCATTTCGCGCGCGAGGGCTTCGTCGAGGGTGGGACGCTCTTCGCTGTTGAGCACCGCGTCGTAAGTGAAGTAAGCCGGCGCATCAGGCTGGTCAGCGGTGACGACCTGGATGAAAGCTTCGCGCGTCATCGGTTGGAGCGCGTAATTGAGGCGGCGCTGGTCGCCGAGTGTGGAGACTGTTTCCTTGCTGATGGCTTTGCCGCAGAGCGAGCCCGCGCCGTGTGCAGGATAGACGAGACATTCGTCCGGGAGCGGCAGCAATTTATTGTGGAGCGAATCGAAGAGCAGGCGGCCGAGATCCTGCGCCGTCCAGCCGAGCGCGGCGCGGAGATCGGGGCGGCCGACGTCGCCGATGAAAAGCGTGTCACCGGTGAGGACGGCTTTTGGGCGCGCGTCGGCGGAGGCGAAGTCAAAGACGAGAATCGAAATGGATTCGGGAGTGTGGCCGGGAGTTTCGAGCGCTTTCAATCGCAGCCGGCCAAATTCGACGACGTCGCCATCGTGAAGCCGGGTGAACGCGTAACCCGCCTTCGCAGCAGCACCGAGGTAGATGGTGGCGCCGGCGCGATCGCGCAGTTCGAGATGGCCGGCGACGAAGTCTGCGTGGAGATGCGTCAGGAACACGTGGCGGATCTTGAGATTGTGTTCGGCGGCGAAGGCCAGGTACTGGCCGATGTCGCGCTGAGGGTCGACGACGGCGGCGATGCCGGTGGATTCGTCGCCGATGAGGTAAGAGGCGTGCGCCAAACAGGGCAAATAGAACTGCTTGAAGATCACGCGGCACCATTCCGCTCGGCGATTGAGGATGGGACGAGGGCGTGCGATTCGCCCTTCGGCCCGCATCATGGTACGCCGTGCGTCGCGTGGTGACAACGGAATCGACGACGGAAACAGGGGCCGATTCGTTTCCTTGACGGACAAGACCAGCACACCTAACATTTGCGTAATGCCGGAGAAGCAATCACACATAGGCGAGACCGTCTCACACTACCGGATCATCGAACGGCTTGGCGGCGGTGGCATGGGGGTTGTTTACAAGGCCGAGGACCTCGACCTCGGGCGCTTCGCAGCGCTGAAATTTCTGCCGGAAGAGCTCGCGCAGGATACGCAAGCGCTGGAACGATTCCGGCGCGAGGCGCGGGCCGCGTCCGCGCTGAACCATCCCAACATATGCACGATCTATGAGATAGGCAAAGACGGAGAGCGATCGTTTATTGCCATGGAGTTCCTCGACGGGACGACGCTGAAACACCGAATCGAAGGACAGCCCCTCCATTTGGACGTCCTTTTGTCTCTGGCAATCGAAGTGACGGACGCGCTCGAGGCAGCTCACACCCAAGGCATCATTCACCGTGATATCAAGCCCGCGAACATTTTCGTTACGCGCCGCGGGCACGCGAAAGTGCTCGATTTCGGACTGGCGAAACAGACTCTGCCAGAAAGTGGCGCGACGGTGACCGCGCCGTGGCGCAAATCCGCCGACAGAATCGCGGAGGAGCACCTGACGAGTCCGGGCGCGACGGTTGGAACAGTGGCCTATATGTCGCCCGAGCAGGCGCGCGGCGAGCCACTCGATGCGCGATCTGACTTATTTTCCTTTGGCGCCGTACTCTACGAGATGGCGACGGGCAAAATGCCGTTCAACGGAAGCACTACGGCGATTTTGCACGACGCGATATTGAACCGCGCGCCCGTGGCTCCGGTGCGCATAAATCCGAACTTACCGCCAAAGCTCGAAGACATCATTCAGAAGGCACTTGAGAAAGACCGAGAAGTGCGATGTCAATCGGCGGCGGAGCTGCGCGCAGACCTGAAGAGGCTGAAGAGGGACACAGACACGAGCGGGAGTTCCGGTTCCCGCGATGAAGACGGCATGGGCCGCACGGCATTGCCACCCGCGTCGTCAATTCGCCCCTCACGAGCTCTCGCGGCGACAACGCACTCGTCATCGGTTGCAATGGTGGCTCGGGAACACAAATTGAGTGTGGGCGCGATTCTCTTGACGGTGGTGGCGATCGCGGCGGCCGGGTCCTACGGAATCTTCGCGCTGATGCATCGGGCAAAACTGCTGCCGTTCCAGGAGTTTTCCGTGACGGAAGTGACGAACACGGGCAAATCGCGGTTAGCCGCGATTTCGCCCGATGGAAGATTCATATTAAGCGTCAAGTCGGAGAACGGGCTGGAGAGTTTGTGGCTGCGAAACGTGCCGACAAACAGCGACACGCAAGTGGCGCCACCCGAGCAAGAAACGCACCGAAGCCCGACCTTTTCGCCGGATGGGAATTTCATCTACTTCCGGCAGGCGACGGACAAAATGGGAATTCGATTCGACTTGTACCGGGCGCCGCTCTTGGGAGGAACAGCGCAAGTGGTGTTGAAGAACGTAGACAGTTCCGTCTCGTTTGCGCCGGATGGAAAAAGGATGGCGTACACAAGATTCGGAAGCCCCACGCCGCACAAGTGGCAATTACTTTCGGCGGATCCAGACGGTCGAAACGAACACGTCTTGCTTGGCGATCAGCCTTTTCTCGATCCCCCGCAATATTTGGCATGGTCGCCGGACGGAAAGCGGATCGCACTGGTTCGGGAACAGCCGGAGAACTCGCTGGGCGGCATTGATATGTTCGAGATGTCGAGCGAAAAGCTGGAATCGTTCGCGAGGTTCGACGACAAGATCCCGTACGCGCTGGGATGGACACCGGATGGAGGGAGCCTTTTGTTTGTTTATCGAACGAAAGGCCCGCGCATATTCTTCGGACAAGTGGGATTCGTTTCCTTTCCGGCGGGAAATTTCCGCACGATTACCAACGATACGAACGACTACTCGGGAATATCGATTTCCGCAGACGGCAAGACTCTGACGACAATTCAAGGGCAACAGACGGACGAACTGGATCTCGTGCCGGCGTCCGGCAACGGAGCAATGAGGACCGTGCCCGGCATTCAGGGGCATGGAGCGTACGTCGATTTCAACTGGGCGAGCGACGGGCAGATCCTCGTCTCTGGAGAAGATCGGCTGGTGCGAATGGCGGCGGACGGGAGGGGTTCGACGACGCTCATTCACGATCCGGCGAGCCAGTTCTCGTTCCCTTCCGAGTGCGGGGGAGGGAAAGGCATCGTGTTTGATTGGAGCTTCCGGGACGGCGCCAACATTGCGAATCTTTGGCGCATGGACTTGGACGGCTCCAATTTGAAGAAGCTCACGCAGGGCAAGCGCGATTTCAATGACGCGTGCACTCCGGACGGGAACTGGGTCTACTACATGGATGTACCGGTGAGCCGTGCGATGCGCGTGCACACGGACGGCGGGCAACCTGAACCCGCGCCGAGCATCGCCGCGCCCAACGTATTTCCAGTTGCATTCGGCATTTCGCACGACGGTAGGATATTGGCGTTCCTTATGAGGTATCTGACTCCCGAAATTTCGCCGACGAAACTGGTGCTTGTGGACTTGACCGGAAAGAACTTGTCTCCGCGAGTGCTGGACGTGGATCCGCGCGTGGTGGGGTTCACGCTGGCATTCATGCCCGGAGACAGGTCCGTGGCGTACACGATTCAGGATCACGATGTGGATAACATCTGGGTGCAGCCCATCGACGGTCCATCGAAGGGGCACCAGCTGACGAATTTCACGAAAGACGAGATTTATGAGTTTCGCGTCTCACCGGATGGCACAACAATGGGCGTAGTTCACATGGACGTGCAAACGGACGTAGTGCTGATCCGTGAATCTGCGCCGACAGCCTCGGCACAATAGACGAAATCGCATTCGGCTGGAGCCTGATCAGCCCTTCCATTCCGAGAGTTTCTTTTTCGAGAACGGGACGGCGTAAGCAGCTGGCGGATTGTGCGTGAAGGCGGAGGCTGCCTGGCCGTAGAAATCGAGAGCCTTCGCTTGGTCGCCGAGCTTTTCGTAAGTTTGCGCGAGCAGGCATTGAATGAACGCGTCGTGCTGATTCGCCTTCTGCAATTGATCGAGAGCTGACTTGTAGTCGCCGGCGTAGAAATCCACATAGCCCTTCAGCGCGGGCAGAAAAGCTGCCTGCTCGGGATTCGTTCCCTTGTTCAGCAGCGTTTCAGCGGCCGCGACGTGCCGTTCTGATTCCGCGCGATTGCCGCGACGAATGGCGATGCGAGCCTGTGCATTTTCCCAGCGGAAATTCCAAAGGTCCACGCGCGCGGGCTTGATATTCGGCTCTTGCATGCCGAGATCGTGTCCGCGGCGATAGAGATTTTCCGCCGCATCGAAATCACCGGAATCGAGGCAGACGCGAGCGGCTTCGTCTGCCATTTCGCCTTGCTGGTAGAAATCGCCGATGCCTCTGTAATAGCTGATCAATTCCTCTTCGAGACGAGACGTCTCGCTGCAATTCCCCTCGAAGGCGTAAGACATTGCTTCGGCGCGCTGACCCATGGCGCGGCGCTCGACGGAATCCGCGTGCGCGATGGCCTGCTCGAAGTGCTGGCGCGCTTCGTCGTGGCGGCCGAGCAGATCGAGCACTTCACCAGCTGCGATGTGGACGCCGTAGGAATTTGGATCGTCTTTGAGTGACTTTTCGTACAGGGCGAGCACGTCGGCGACTTTGCCGTCGTGTTCGAGCTGGCGGCCTTCTTTGATGACAGGCGGCGTCTGGTTCTGAACTTGGGCGGCAACGGGAGCGGACAGAGCGATGAGCGAGGTGGCAACGAGAGCCAGCGCCGGGAGAATGATTCGGACGGCGGCTTTCATGTGGCGGATTATCGCACAGTTTCTGAAGAGCGAGGGTGTGGGGTGCAGGGTTTAGGGTGCAGGGAGAACGAAGCAAGACAGCAGAAGGCAAGGCCGGACGTCGAACCCACGATGCAGCGTGCAAGGTTCAGGGTGCGGGAAGAGCGAAGCAAGGAGGCAGGGAAAAAGGAAAAGCGCCGGCAAGAATGATTCGCGTTCGAATCGGCGGGGGATCCGACTATGCGGCGGTAGCCGGATCCCTCGGGCGAGCGATTGAGCTCCTAGCGACTTCGAATATGGCGATGCCGAAGGCGCGTTAGTTCATCGCGAATTTCTCGGACCAGCGGATGCGGGCTGTGACCTGCATTGCGACGAAGAGCGAAAGGATCGCGCAGATCGTGATGGCAAGTCCCGTGAAGCCTTCAAAGAAAAAGGCGTAAGAGAAAAACACGAGATAGACGAGCTGCGCGAGTCCCGCTTCCACAGCGGCGAAGCGCAAGCCGATAACGAGTCGCAGATAACTGACGACCAAGAACACCGACACGGCCGAGCAAATGAAGAAGGCGGCGTGGATCGAGATGTGGTCAACCAAGTAGGCCATCAGCAGATGAAACGAGAAGAACGCCCCGGCGAGGAAAAAGTAGTTCATCGGATGAAGCTCGATGCCTCGAATCGTGGTGAGGATGAACATCACGAAAAAGAAAAAGAGGAGCGAGACGGGCGCGAAATAGCTGATTCGTCCAGTGAGCGGGCCGGGCTGGATTTTCTGCGGCATCGCAACGCCGATCTTGTAGCCGGAAACGAGATTCGCGTAGTTCCAATCGAGCTGCGCGCCATTGGGAGTGGCTTGCTCCGACGTTGGAGAGAGTGTGTTCTCGGGAAAATCGAAGCCATTGAAGTCGGTGTTGACGCGCAACTGGAAGTCGCGGATTTGGGAAACTTCGTCGCCAAGCTTGTAGCCCCAGCGATCGAGGCCCTGCGAATGGTAGCCGATGGCAACGACGGCGGCCTGGTGCGGCTCGACGCGCGCGGTGGCGTAGGTTTCCGTTTTTGAGTTATCCATCGGCAGCGGCGAGCCGTTTAGCGTGAAATACCAGTTGTCGTAGATCGCTTGCTGGGCCGGCAGGTCTACGGAGAATGTGACCTCGCGAGGCTCGTCATCGGGATTCACGAACTCGTAGGTTCCGGCGAACTGGACTTGGTAGGTGCTGTACCAGAGCAGACCTTTGCGGCGGTAGTCGAGATGAAGGTCTGCCTGGACGCGGCTCTTTTGCAGCGTGAGCTTGAAATATTGGCGGTCGTCCAGTGTCCGCGTGACCGGTTTGCCGTCCACGAGCGTGACTGCTTCATGAACCGAACCCGTATGGTAGTTCGCGACGGGCGGTCCTTGCTCCTGAGCTGTGCCCCAATTGGAGGCGACGCGGCCCTTGAGCTGACCGTCGAGAGCGTAGGTCCGGTAGAAGAGAGTGCTGCCGAGAATGGCCCAGGCTACGGATGTGCAGGCAAAGATGAAAACAATGGCGGCGAGGCGCTTAAACATGTGAGACGCTCCGTGATCGAAAGTAGAAACCTCCGCCGCAGAAACAGGATCGCACAAAGGATTACATTTGTCAAGTACTTTGTAATACAAAGTATGCGGGTATAGTGTCGGGTAGCCTCCGGGGGCGTGGATGCTCGCAATGCCCTTCCGTCGGCCGCCGCTGCCGGGGAAGGCCGCGAGCTTGCTCTGATTCAAGGATCGCTCGAAAACATCGAGTGGTGGGTTTGCGGCACGACGCGAGAATCCTCTATAATCGGTGCGTTACCTGACATCGGGCGGAAAATAATGGGAGTCGAGCGGCCAACATCCGGGCCGACAGCGCGACGAAATGACTGACCTCGCCGAGAAAATCAAAAAGAAGCTCCAAAAAGAGATTGCCGAGCTCGAGCACGAGTTGCACGACGAGCTGCCAAAGGAGATCAAGGTGGCGCGGGCCCACGGCGATCTTTCCGAGAACGCGGAGTACAAGTATGCGAAGGAGCGGCAAGGCTACGTAGCCGCTCGGCTTGGCCAATTGCACAAGCGCATGGCGGACATTTCCATGCTGAACCTGAACAATTTGCCGAAGGATCGCGCGGCTTACGGCTCGAAGCTTGTGGTACTGGACGTTGCCAAGAACGCGAAAATCGAGTACAAACTCGTGACCGTGGAAGAAGCGGACGCGGCCAAGGGCCTGATCTCGACCACTTCCCCGATCGGCAAGGCGCTGCTTGGTAAGAAGGTGGGCGACGAAGTGCAGGTCACGACTCCAGCGGGCGTGAAGGAATATGAAGTCGTCAAGCTGGCGACGATTTACGAAGAGGATTGACAGGATTTTCGATCGTCCATGCTGACGCGCACCATCGGCCCCTACCTCTCCTGGCCGGTTGACCGGCTCGCTGCCCTTCTGGCACCTACGCGAATTCCACCGAATGTGATCACGTGGTCGGCGCTCGTGCTGAACACGTGGGCGGGAGTTCTGTTTGCAGCGGGGCGATTTTCAGCGGCGGCTGGGATGATGGTGGCGGCGGGCGTGTGCGATTTGCTGGACGGCCCGGTGGCGAGGCGGCAGAATCGTGTTTCGAAATTCGGCGGGTTCCTTGATTCCATTCTCGACCGCTATGCGGATCTGATTATTTTTCTCGGTGTGCTGGTGTATTACGTGCACATCGACCGATTCATTTATGCGGGACTAGCGGGCACAGCAATGGCCGGGTCTGTGCTGATCAGCTACGCGAAG
>Ga0210383_10003695_pt1 | contig 13672 bp, 8 predicted proteins | sample IncBWC14OmetaG_FD_160072 | JGI IMG/M metagenome (GOLD analysis project Ga0210383, IMG submission 160072) | Forest soil microbial communities from Barre Woods Harvard Forest LTER site, Petersham, Massachusetts, United States - Inc-BW-C-14-O ...
GAAGGCGATCGACATGACCTGGCCGAACGGCGCGCTCATCCCGCCCATCGTCCGCATCGATCACCTGCTGACCGGAACGAACCTGGCCGCCACCGCGATAGCCACCGGCCCGGGATTCGGCAGCGACCACCGATACCTGACCGCCACAGTCGCCATCCGGGCCTGAGATTGGGCGACGGCTGGTTTCCAACTGGCGGCGCGGCCGTCGTCCACCTCGACGGCGGCGCGGCGGCGCGGCGAACCTCTCCCGTCAGTGACTCGTTACGTCAATTGGGGGGGCCGCAGTACGGTTCCTGCTACCTAGACTCGACTGGGTGATGACCAGGACCCATCGCATTCGGTCTGCCCAATGGGCATGGCTGGCTGTCATCGTCTTGGCTGGATGCCCGCTCGCGGTCGGCTGCAGTTCTTCGTCCGTTGCCAGCTCGGTGACCGCGCCCGCTACTGGCGCGGTGACGGCGCCGGCTACCGGCGCGGCCAGCCCCCGCACCGCTGCGCTTGGCCACCTTCGCAAGGTTCTGGTGATCATGGAGGAGAACCACAGCCTCGAGCAGGTTTTCCCGGATGGCATGCCCTACCTGTGGAGCCTGGCCCGCCAGTACGGTTATGCGAGCGACTGGAACGACGTGGGCCATCCGAGCCTGCCAAACTACCTGGCCATCTTCGGCGGATCGTCCTTTGACATGCCGGCGGATTGCACACCGTCACCGGGCTGCACCTACCCAGGACCCACTGTCTTCGGGCAGGCTCTGTCTCGCGGCGAAACCGCCAAGGCCTACGAGGAATCCATGTCGCAGCCTTGCAGCCCGGACAGCGGCGAAGGATATGACGTCAACCACAATCCATGGGCGTATTTCCCGAGCGAGACCGCCAGCTGCAAGTCTGACGACGTGCCCTCCGGGACGCCAGCCGCTGGCGCCCTGGCCTCGGACGTACGCAACGGCAGCCTGCCTACAGTGGGCATGATCACCCCGAACCTCGACCACGACGGCCACAACGGAACCCTGGCCCAGGCAGACGCGTGGCTGCAGGGGTGGCTCCCCGTGCTGATGTCGGGGCCTGACTGGCGGACGGGTCGGCTGGCCGTTGTGGTGGTGTTCGACGAAGGCGAGACAACCGAGCAGGTGCCGTTCGTACTGATTGCTCACGGAATTTCCGGCGTCAAGATGTCCGCACCGGTCAATCAGTATGCGCTTACCCGGCTTCTTGACCAGTTCATCGGCGCTCCGCCGTTGCGGCAGGCAAGCGGCGCGGCTAGCGTGACAGCCCCGTTTGGACTCGGCCGGTGAGCGGGCGAAGGGAATTCACCGAGCCATGAACCGCGGCGCGTACGGGAGGACACCCTGGGGCCTGATCTTTGTCGCAGGAGTGCTCGCGGCCGCAGTCGGCGTTTACGGTCTGGTTCTGGTGGTTCGGGCGGCAGACGGGCCCCGGTCGGCGCCTCCTCCGCCTGGCGGGTATCTCGGGTTGCGGCCGGTCGGCTCGTATGCACAGCTGCCGGACGATGCCGGAGCCGCGGCGGAGGTCCAGTACTCGACCTGGGAGGTCAGGACCGGCAATAAGAGGTACGACGAGGTGATGCCGGGCCGCCTGTCGCTCCAGCCGATCGACAGCGCGGATCATGCTTACGATCCGCGCTGGAACAAGTACATCCTCGCCCGGATCACCGGCCACTTCACCGGCACTACCGATGAGATCTTTCAATGGGCCGCGGCGAAGTGGGGGCTTCCCGATGACCTCATCCGGACGATCGCGTACATGGAATCGGACTGGCGTCAGTCCAACTACGGTGACTACGTCCAGAATCGGGCGCAATGCCCAGCCGGATACCCGAAGCTGCCCTGCCCGGTCACCTTCGGCATCGTCGGTACCAAATCCACGAACTGGCCGGGAATCTTCCCGTGGAACCGGGATTCCACCGCGGCGGCGGTCGATGTGCTTGGCGGGTGGCTACGAGGCTGCTACGAGGGCTGGGTGTGGTGGCTTCGTGACCACGGGAACCGGTCGCACGGCGTCTACCACGCGGGCGACATCTGGGGCTGCGTTGGCGCCTGGTACTCGGGCAACTGGCGGGACGGCACAGCCACTACCCCCCACTCCGCCGAGAGCTACATCTCCAAGGCGGAGTACTGGGAACAGCACCGCCCTTGGCTTCACCGCGGCTTCCAGTCCGGCGCCACATGACAAAGACCGGCGGCAGCGTCTATCGCCTCGCCTTTCTTGCGATGGCGATAACGCTGTCCTGTCTAACAGCATGCGAACCGGCCGCCCGTGTACACACAAAGGAAAACACAGGTTCCAAGCTCCCGGCGCTGTCGGTGAGCGAGAATCATCTTGTCAATCAGACCGGTGATATCATCAGACTGATCGGGGTCAACCGTTCCGGCGAGGAGTACGCCTGCGCCGAGGGCTGGGGTATCTGGGATGGACCTACCGATACTGACTCAGCCATTCGGGCGATGGCCGCCTGGCATATAAACGCCGTTCGCATACCACTCAACGAGGACTGCTGGCTAGGCATCAACGGCGTCAATCCTGCCTACTCCGGCGCTAATTACCAGTCGGCCATCGCCGCTTACGTTACCCGGCTGGAAAGGTTCGGGATGACCCCGATCCTGAACCTGCATTACTCCGCGCCCGGCCGCAGCGTTCCGGATGGCCAGGCGCCAATGGCTGATGAGGACCACTCTCCTTCCTTCTGGCGGAGCCTCGCCACGTACTTCAGAAATGATCACCATGTCATCTTCGACTTGTTCAACGAACCCTTCCCTGACTCGAACCAGGACACCCCGGCCGCCTGGTATTGCGTGCTGAATGGCGGCACCTGCCCTGGCGTGAGCTTCCGAGCGGCCGGGATGCAGCAGCTCGTAGACGTGGTCCGGGCAACCGGCGCGACCCAGCCGCTCATGATCGCCGGCCCGCAATACGCCGGCGATCTTGACCGCTGGCTGCAGTACGAGCCCCGTGATCCGCTGCACCAGCTGATCGCAACCATCCACATCTACGAGCCCGACTGGGCACCATGTGACGCCCAGGCTTGCTGGGTCGCTCAGATAGCAGGCGTGGCCGCGAAGGTCCCGGTGGTAGAGGGTGAGATCGGCTCCAAGAATTGCGCCGCCAGCTCGATCGGCCCGCTGCTGAATTGGTCGGACACCAACGGCGTCAGCTACCTGGCATGGACGTGGAACGTGGGAAGCTGCAGCGCAGAGCCATCGCTGATCACCGATTACAGTGGCACCCCCACCCATACCTATGGGCAGTGTTACCACGATCACCTGATGGCGCTGAGCGAGAAGCGGTCCAGCCGTGGCGGCCAGGGTTGCGGGTTACCCGCATCGCGGCGCATCTGCCGGGCGATCGGGCCGTTGAGGCGCGGCCGCCGCAGGCGGTGCGCAGCCGAACCTACGCCAGATGAGGCTATTGCGGCGGTAACGGCTTGGACAGGATTGTCGTGGCACTGCTCGGTCGCCAAAGGAGGGGTTGTCGTGCGCAAACTGGTTCTGATCGCTGGCTGCCTGGTGATAGCGGCCGGCCTGGCCGTGGCGATCCAGGCGAATTCGGTCGCGCAGTCAGGCAAGCTCGTGGTGATCGTGGAAGAGAACGAGTCGTACACCAGCATCGTCGGCAACACCCAGGCGCCGTACCTGAACCAGCTGATCAGCCAGGGATTGCTGTTCACCAACTACACCGCGGTCGCCGACGGCAGCAACCCCAACTACCTGGCCATGACCAGCGGCCTGACCTCCTTCGGGGGATCGCCGCCGCAGAACATCTTCCAGAAGATCGACGGCAGCGGCGGCGGGCTGACCTGGAAGGAGTTCATGGAATCGGCGCCGGGCAACTGCGCTGACGGGAACAGCACCAACATTCCCGGCACGAATGTCGCGCTCTACACCGCCGATCATGACCCGGCCTACTACTACCGGTCCAACACCACGTGCAACGCGAACGACGTGCCGATGACGAGCAGCACGTTCAATCCGGCCAACCTGCCGAGCCTGAGCTACATCGTGCCCAACGAGTGCAACGACATGCACACGCTGCCCGGCAGCGGCCAGGCCTGCCCGGCCTACTACGGCTCCAACACGGGCAGCAGCCTGATCGGCCTGGGCGACAGCTGGCTGGCCCAGGTGGTCCCCCAGCTGCTGGCCCAGCCCGGCGTCACCGTGCTGGTCACCTGGGACGAATGGTCAGGCGGCACCACGCCGACGGAGCACGTGGCGACGGTCGAGGCCGGCGCGGGAGTGACGCCAGGGTCCACCGACGGCACCGCCTACACCCACTACGGCCTGGAAGCAGGGCTGTACAAGTACTTCGGCCTGGGCACCGCCCCGAACAACGGCGCCAACGCCACTCCGGTGCCCTTCGGCGGCGGCGGCGGCCCCACCCCCACGCCCAGCACCACCAGCCCCACCCCGACAGCCACCACAACCAGCCCGACACCCACGCCCACGACGACGAGCCCCACCCCGACACCGACAACGACCAGCCCGACACCGACACCGACCGGCTCATGCCCCGGCGGGATTACGGTGGACCCGGCGACCCCGGCGGCCGTGCACAGCAAGTACGGGGTGAGCTCGCTGTCCACGGCGGGCTTCTCGCCGCCGGCCGGGAGCCTGCTGGAAGTGGTGGTCAACGCCCTGCAGGGGGCGCCGGGCGGGGACACGGTCACCGTCACTGACTCCAAGGGCGACGCTTTCACCGCCGGTCCGCACATCGCCGCCACCAAGGCGCCGAACTCCTCGTGGTTCTTCCAGTTCTACGAGAGTTCCGCGCCCGGCTCGCTGACCGTCACCGCGCACCAGGCCGGCTCCAACCTGGGCACGCTACAGCTGGCCGTCCAAGTGCTGGACGGCGCCGCCGCCACCCAGTCAGGCGCGGCCGCCGGCACCTTCAACGGCACTACGGGCAGCAAGGCACAGACCCACGCGCTGACCAACACCCAAGCCGGGTCGTGGCTGTACGTGGCGGTCGGCAACGGCGACTCCGGCAGCACGCTGACCCCGGCGGCCGGCCAGCCCAATGTGGACGTATGGCTGGACCCAGCCTCCGGTAACGACGGAGCGGTTGGGCGGCTGGCCACCACCGGCACTGGCTCCCAGCTCCTGGGCTGGACCGCGTCGCAGTCCGATCCGTTCGAATGGGCGGCGCAGGAAGTGCTGCACTGCTAACGGTTTCACCCGACCAGCCAGCCCCTCCAGCAAACCGGGGGGCTGGCTGGCGTATGCATGGGCAAGCAGGAAGTGGCCGGGCAACCGCGGAAGGCAACTACGCCGGATGAGGATGGCGGGCATGCCGCGAAGCAGAGCAGCATAAGGAGACCATGGCACAGCGCCAGGCGTTATCCGGAGGCGTTATCCGGTGACGCTAAAAGCTGCGCGCCAGACGCGGCACCGCGACATTGGTCCCGCATTTCGCGAGTGGGGATAACTGGGGGAAGCGATGATCCTGAGCCGCAATGGCAGCGCCTGGACGCGAGACCGCGTCATGCGCAGGCCTTCCCGGGTGATCCGGGGGGCGGTGGCGTTGCTCGCCGTTCTGGCCGCTGGCGCCTGGGGCGCCGTGACCACATCGGCCGCCACGGCCGCGACCGGGACCACGGTGTCGCTGAACTTCGACAACAACACCACCAGCCAGTACACGCTGGGCTGGCAGCAGGCGCTGCAGCCGGCCGGGGTGACCGCGACGTTTTATGTCAGCAGCGGCAGTGTGGCCACCACCCCGTCGACCAGTCATCTGACGTGGTCGCAGCTGTCGTCCCTGGCGGCGGCCGGGAACGACATCGGCGGCAAGACCGTCGACAACACCTCGCTGACCAGCATGACGGCTGCACAGCAGGTCGCCGAGATCTGCAACGACCGGCAGAGCCTGCTTTCCCACGGCCTGAATCCGGACACCTTCGCCTACCCCGGCGGCGCGTATAACACCACGATCGAGAGCGAGGCCCAGGGCTGCGGTTACGGCAACGCCCGGACCGCGGGCAGCCTGTCCCCGACCGGCCCGACCTACGCCGAGACGCTGCCGCCGAAGACGTGGCTGGCGCTGCGCGCCTACGCCCCGACCGGGCAGGTCAGCCTGGCGAGCCTGGAGGCGCTGGTCACCGGCGCGGCCGCTAAGGGCGGCTGGGTGCCGATCGTGCTAAGCAAGGTCTGCTCGCAGACCGCCGACCCATCGAACTACGCCACCTGCACGGCCTCGTCGGGCTGGATTGACCTCGGTGACCTGAACACCTTCCTGAGCTGGGTGAAGAACGCCGGTCAGGCGGGCGGGGCGCCGGCTGGGGTCACCTTCGGCACGATGGGCGCGACCGCCGCCTCGGTCGACACCACCGCCCCGGTGACCACCATTTCCTGCAGCGGGTCGCCCTGCCAGGCGAGCGCCTACACCAGCACGGTCTCGGTGGCGCTGGCCGCGACCGACACCGGCACCGGAGTGGCGAGCACCCACTACACCACCGACGGGTCGACTCCCACGCTATCCAGCCCGACCTACACGGGTCCGTTCCCGGCGGCGCAGACGACGACCGTCCAGTACGCCTCGTGGGACAACGCGGGCAACGCCGAAACCGCGCACTCCCAGACGATCACGCTTCAGCAGGCACCCGACACCACGCCGCCGACCACCACGATCGCGTGCAACGGGGCGCCGTGCAGCAGCACCGGGTATACCGCGCCGGTCACGGTGACGCTGAGCGCGACCGACAACCCAGGCGGCTGGGGCGTGGCCCACACCTACTACACGACCGACGGCTCCACGCCGACCACGTCCAGCACCGTGTACACCGGCCCGTTCACGCTTAAGAAGAACACCACCGTGGAATTCTTCTCGACCGACCTGGCCGGTAATGCGGAGCAAGTCAATACGCAAGCAATTGCGTTTACCGTCGTCGTCACGCTGTCCTTCGACGATAGCGACGTTAACCAGTACACGCTGGGCTTCGTGCATGCCCTGCAACCGCATCACATGCTGGGAACGTTCTTTGTCATCAGCGGCCACGTCTCGGTCGACCCCGACGCTATGACATGGGCTCAGGTCACCGCGCTGAGCAATGCTGGCGACGAGATCGGCGGGCACACCGTCGACCACGTCAACCTCAAGGGCTGCACCAACCAGCAAACGTGCATCAACGAGGTGTGCCAGGACCGCCAGACCCTGATCAGCCACGGGCTCAACCCGGTCGACTTCGCCTACCCCTTCGGGGCCTACGACACGAACGCGGAAAGCATCGTGCAGGGCTGCGGGTACTCCGCGGCCCGGGCGGCAGGCGGCATCGACGTGAGCGGCCCGGGCGCCGGCCCGGTGTACTCGGAGAGTTTCCCGCCGAAGGACAAGTTCGCGGTCCGGACGAACTACGACGCGCCGACCGGGAACCCGCCGAACGTACCGCCGCTGCAGCTCTCCAACATGGAGGCGGCGGTCAATGGCGCGGCTGCCAACGGCGGCGGCCTGATCGTCTTCGGCTTCCACCAGATCTGCGACCAGACCCTCGATCCGTCCAACTACAGCAGCTGCATTTCCGACTGGGGACCGATGGAACTCAGTACCCTGAATGCCCTGCTCGACTGGCTGCAGAACGCCGGGCAGCCGGGCGGCGCCCCGGCGGGCACCGTAGTAAAGACAATGGCGCAGGCCCTTAACGGGTCCTGAGCGTTAACGGATCCTGAGCTTAGGCCAAGGATACCGCTGGCACTTCATAAACGACCGTTCAAGCAGCGCCACGATTGTTTAGCGCTCGTTTAGCGAAGTCGGCCAGTCGATGCGGCATGCCTCCGTTTACCTTCCTCTGCATCCCAGAATTTGACTACGACGGATGGGGGATGCGACTGCATGCCGGCATAGCTAGATTCGGTGAACAGGAGGTTAATTCCCGCTATAACTACGGGGAACGGGGACTCTCCATGGAGGTGCTCAGAAATTGCTTAGGCTGCCAGAGCAATCGGGTTTGCGAATTGCGGTAGTCGGCTGCGGTTACTGGGGTTCAAAGCACGTGCGCGTTCTCCAGGCGATCGATGAGGTGGAGGAAGTCGTGCTCGTGGACAGCACGGAATCCCGCTTGCTCAGCCTCGCGAGAAGTTATCGGACCGCTCCCTGCTCCACCGCGCTGCGGCCGGTGCTTCCCGGCGTGGACGCCGTCATCGTGGCGACCCCGCCGAGCACCCATGTGGCGGTGGCGCTGGAGGCGATCCACGCGGGAAAGCACGTCCTGATCGAGAAGCCGCTTGCTCCGACGGCGGCGGGAGCGCGGCGGCTGATAGCCGCGGCGGCGGACGCCGGCGTGGTCCTCATGGTGGGCCACACATTCGAGTACAACCCGGCGGTGCGCAAGCTCCGCGAACTGGTGCAGGGCCAGCAGCTCGGCGAGCTTTTCTACGTCGACAGCGCCCGGCTCAACCTGGGCCTGTACCAGAACGACGTGAACGTCATCATCGACCTCGCTCCGCACGACATCTCCATCATCAACCACGTGCTAGGCCGGACGCCGGTCGCGGTCCAGGCCTGGGCGGCGCGCCATGCGCACCGCCGGTTCGAGGACGTCGCCTACCTCCGCCTGTTCTATGACGACTTCTTCGACGGACGCGGCTTGTCCGCCAACATCCACGTCAGCTGGCTGGATCCCTGCAAGGTGCGGCGGCTCACCGCGGTTGGCAGCAAGAAGATGGCCGTCTATGACGACCTCGCCGCCGAGGAGCGGATTCGGGTCCTCGATAAGGGCGTCTCCCTCCCGCCGGACGGGGACAACCTGACCCAGCCTCCGATGTCGTACCGGTACGGAGACATCGTGGTCCCGTTCGTGTCGCCGGACGAGCCGCTCGGCGTGCAGGACCGCCACTTCATCGACTGCATCACCAGCGGCGCCGCTCCGCTGACTGACGGCGCGAACGGGCTCGCCGTGGTCGAGGCGCTCGAGGCGGCGGAGCTCTCCAGGCGGGTCGGGCGTCCGGTACTCATCGAGGAGTTGCGGGCCAGCGGCCACCGCACCGCTCCGTCCGCCAGCCGCAGCAGCCATACACAGGGCTCGCTCCGCCTCGTCGCGGCATCGGCAGCCGTACCAGACCCGGAGGCGCGATGAACTGCGAGGTGCCCTTCACCGACCTGGCGGCGATGACGCGCGAGGTCCGTGCCGATGTCGAGGCGGGCTGGGCCCGGCTCCTTCACTCGGGCCGGTTCATCGGCGGCGAGGCCGTCGAGGAGTTCGAGCAGGCCTGGGCGGCCTACTGCGGCGTGCCGCACGCCGTGGGGGTGGCGAATGGGACCGATGCGCTGCAACTTGCCCTCAGTGCGCTCGGCATCGGCGGGGGCGATGAGGTGATCGTGCCGACCAACACGTTCGTGGCGACGGCAGAGGCGGTGGTGCTGGCCGGGGCGACGCCGCGATTCGCCGACGTGAGCCCCGGCACCCTGCTGCTCACGCCCGAGCACCTTAAGGCCGCTATCACAGACAGGACACGCGCCGTTATCGTCGTGCACCTGTACGGCCAGATGCCGGACATGGACGCGCTCTGCCGGATCGCCGCCAGGGCCGGCCTCGCGGTCATCGAGGATGCGGCGCAGGCGCACGGGGCGACCTGGCGCGGCACCCCGGCCGGGTCCATCGGCACGGCCGGCTGCTTCAGCTTCTACCCCGGCAAGAATCTCGGCGCGTTCGGCGACGCCGGCGCGGTGGTAACCGCCGACGCCGACCTCGCACGGCGGATCAGGTGCCTGCGCGACCATGGCCGGGCGGAGGGCTCGCATTACCGGCACGAGCTTGTCGGTACAAACAGCAGACTCGACGCGCTCCAGGCGGTGGTGCTGACCGCCAAGCTCGCCAGGCTGGACGCCTGGACGCAGGCGCGCCGCCGCGCCGCCGCCCAGTACCGGGCCGAGCTCGCTGGCAGCGCGGCCCGGATGGTCGACGAGATGGCCGGTTCCCGGGGCGTGTACCACCTCGCGGTGGTACGGGTACCGGCTCGTGAGCAAGTGGAGCGGCGGCTCGCCGCGATGGGGATCCAGACCGGTATCCACTACCCGGTCCCGTGCCATCGGCAGGCACCGTACCGGAGTTTCGCGGCCGGAGGGCTGCCGGCCGCCGAGGAAGCCGCTGCCGAGATCCTGTCGCTCCCGATATTTCCCCACATGTCGGACGGCCAGGTGGCCCGGGTCTGCGAGGCGCTCCGTGCGGCCGTAACGCAGGAAGGAGCTCAGGTTGCCTGATATCGCGGCCGGGAAAGGCCTGCACGCGGATGCGAGCGCCATCATCGGCTACCAGTCCTCCCGGGCTGGACTTGCGGAGCTCGCGCTCGGCGCGGACGCGGTCATCCGCAGCGGCACCGTGGTCTACCTCGGATCCCGCATCGGCGCACGCTTCCAGGCAGGCCACAACGTGGTCATCCGCGAGGAGTGCGAGATCGGGGACGACGTGTCGGTGTGGAGCAACTCGGTCATCGATTACGGATGCCGGATAGGCGACCGGGTCAAGATCCATTCCAACTGCTACGTCGCGCAGTTCAGCGAGATCGCCGCCGGGGCGTTCCTCGCGCCGGGCGTGACGTTCGCCAATGATCTCTACCCGGGGCAGGCGTCCTCGGCCGCGGTGATGTCGGGTCCGTCGATCGGGGCTGGCGCGCAGATCGGCGTCAACGTGACGATCCTGCCGTTCGTCCGGATCGGCGCGGGATGTCTCATCGGGGCGGGCGCCGTGGTCGTCCGCGACATTCCGGACGGAATGGTGGCGTTCGGCAACCCCGCCACGGTACGGGGAGAGGTCCGCGGCCTGCAGGCGATCGAGGACCGGGTGGACGCCGTGGCCACGTCGGTGAGCCGCTACCGGCTCGCGGCGGGCGTTCCCGGCGGTTCCGCGCCAGAGATGGGGCCGCGATGACGTACCGCGATGTGCGCAGGCTGCCGGGGGCGGCAGCGCCCGCACGTCCGGCCGGCCCGGCAGCGGGGCGGCCGTTCACCGGGCCCGCCGCCCGGCGGTCCTGGGCGTGGACCCGGACGGGCAAGCCCCTGTTCGACGCTGTCCTGGCCTCGTTGTCCCTGGTGATCCTCTGTCCGCTGCTGGTGGCGGTGGCGGTGCTCATCAGGCTCACTACGCCAGGGCCCGCGCTGATCCGGCAGACACGCGTCGGCAGGGGCCGCCGCCCGTTCGTGCTGTACAAGTTCCGCAGCATGTACACGGGCAACTCCGACGAACAGCACCGGCTGTATGTACGCAAGCTCCTCACCGAGGACGAGCCGCCGGCAGGCGGGCGGCGAGGGCTTTTCAAGCTCGAAGACGATCCGCGGGTCACCCCGGTCGGCCGGCTTCTCCGCAAGACGAGCATTGATGAGCTTCCCCAGCTGCTTAACGTGATCCGGGGCGACATGTCGCTGGTCGGGCCGCGTCCTGTCCTCCCCTGGGAAGTGGAGATGATCGGCGAAGCGCACGGCCGACGCTTCGAGGTCCGGCCCGGCATCACCGGCCTGTGGCAGGTCAGCGGCAGGAGCAGGCTCACCATGCGGCAAGGCCTTGAGCTCGATGTCGAATACGCCAGCAGGCAGAGCTTCGCCTTCGACCTCATGATCCTCCTCAAGACCGTACCGACGGTGCTCTCCGCCCGCGGTGCCAGATGAGCGAACCGGAAGGACCTCGCCGGTCCACCGCCAGCGCGGTGATGGGCGAGGATGCGACGCTGACTGCCGCTGCCATCCGGTCGCAGCGGTCAGCGCCCGCGCTGGCTGGCGGGGCGAACGCGAGGTCCGTCGCGACCGCCGGGGACTCCATCACCGTGGCGGGATGGACAATCGTGAGCCGGGTCACCGGCGTCGCCAGGTTCGCGGTCATCGGCGCGGTACTTGGTGCCACCTTCTTTGGCAACACCTACCAGTTCACCAACTCGCTGCCTAACCTGGTCTACTACGGGTTCCTGGCTGGCTCGCTTTTTTCTTCGCTGCTCGTGCCCGCCCTCGTCCGCCACATCGACGCCGGTGACCGCCGTGCGTCGGAACGGGTGGCGGGAGGCTTCCTCGGCATGACGCTCTTGTCCCTGTTGGCGATCGCCCCCGTGGCCATCATCCTGGGGCCGCTGGTGCTGCGGTTCGCGGCGCTCGGAGCAGGGCCGCACCCCGCCTCATCGGCACAGGTCGAGGTCGGGCGGCTATTGATCATCATGTTCATTCCCCAGATCTTCTGCTACGGCGTCGTCGGCACCGCCACCGCGGTGATGAACTCACGTCAGCGCTTCGCACTGGCAGCCGCTGCCCCGGCCATCGAGAACATCGGGACGATAGCCGTGCTCCTGGCCACGGCGGTGATATATGGCAGCGGAACAAGCGTTACCAGCGTGCCGACCGGTGAGCTGCTGCTGCTCGGGCTCGGGTCAACCGCAGCGGTTGTGCTCCACGCGGCCACGCAGTGGTGGGGAGCAAAGCGGGTGGGCGTGACGCTGCTGCCGCGGGCCGGCTGGCGGGACCCGGAAGTCCGGGTGGTCGTCCGCCGAACGCTGCCCTCCCTGGGCCAGGCGAGCCTGCTGGCCCTCCAGGTGCTCACCCTCATGGCCCTGGCGAACCGGCTGGCGGGCGGGATCGTCGCCTTCCAGATCTCGCTGAACTTCTACTACCTGGCCATCGCGCTCGGCGCTACGCCGGTCGCCCTCTCCTTGCTTCCACGGCTGTCGAGGATGCATCTCGACGGGGACATGGCAGGGTTCCGCGACACCCTTGTGGGGGGCTTCGCGCTCGGGTTCTTCATAACCATCCCGGCCGCGGTCGGCCTTCTGGCGCTGGCGGTTCCGCTAGCCAAGGCCATCTCGTTCGGCAAGATGGGCGCGAGCGGCGTGAGCATGGTTGCCGTCACGCTCGCGGCACTGTCGGTCGCGGTAGTGGGCCAGACCGCGTTCATGATCGCCACGTACGCGTCGTATGCCAAGAAGGACACCCGGTCGCCGCTGCGGTCGATGACGATACAGGCGACGATATGCCTCTGCGTGGCAAGCGTTGCGCTGTTCGTGCGCGGCCAGGCCGTGCTCCTGACCCTGGGGCTAGCACTGTCGGTGGCGGTTTCCGCGGCCGCGTGCCATCTGACGGTGCGACTGTGGCGTGATCTAAGGGGTCACGGAACGCAGCGGCTCGCGCCTTCCCTGGTCAGGTTCGCGGTTGGCGCCCTGATCATGGCCGGGCCGGCCTGGCTGACAGCGACGGCCGTTCAGGGCTGGCTGGGCCGGCCTTTCGGCCCGAGAATCGGCATCGCCGCCGGGGCGGCGGTCGGCTGCGCGCTCTTCGTCGGCCTGCAGGTGCTATTGCGGTCGCCAGAACTGCGCTTGCTGACCGCCGGACTACGCCATAGACGCGGCAAAGCCAGCTATCCCATCGCCAGCGCCGATCACGGCGACACTGTCCTGCCTCCCATGACGCCGATAAGGCTGGAGTGGGAGCGGGCTCCCAGCCCGGCCATGCTTTCCCTCGACGGGTCACGCCTGGGCAGGCGGTCAAGCGCCTGGCTCGCCGTCCCGTCGCTCGCCGCGGCTGCGGGCATAGGCGCGGCGAGCGCGCTCCACCCGACCCGGGTGCTCATCGCCTTCATCGTGGTGGTGGTGGCCGCCTGCGTGTGGGCACGGCCCGTGCTGGCCGCATATCTGGTTATCACGCTGACCCCGCTCACGGTGGGTATCAGCCTCGACTCATCGCTCCCGATCCGGCCGAACGAAGC
>Ga0210383_10003697_pt1 | contig 13667 bp, 14 predicted proteins | sample IncBWC14OmetaG_FD_160072 | JGI IMG/M metagenome (GOLD analysis project Ga0210383, IMG submission 160072) | Forest soil microbial communities from Barre Woods Harvard Forest LTER site, Petersham, Massachusetts, United States - Inc-BW-C-14-O ...
GTAACCGTTGAAGCCGAGTTCGATGCCCTTCACGTGCTGATCGAACGGGGACTGCTGCACCGTCGGATCATCGGGATCGGATATGCGCGCGTCGTAGACTCGCGTGTCGAACAACGCGCCCGTCAGCTCCGCCGCGCCATTGAACAGCTTGATCTTGCCGCCCAGCTCCAGCGTGTTGTTCTTCTCCGGTGAGAGGCTCTCATCCGACGGCGCGACGATAAGATATTCGATCACGGGGTTTTGCGACGTGCCGTAGGATAAGTAGTAGCTCTGTGCCGCATCCGGCTTGAAGATCACGGCTGCGCGCGGGCTCACGAACGTATCGGTACGCGCGAACGCCGTGCCCGAGAACACTTCACTGAAACTCGATTTGAAGCGATCCCAGCGCAGACCCAGATCCACGTCCCACTTGGAACCCAGCGCGATGCTGTCCAGCGCATACGCGCTCACATCACTGCCTCGGCCCTTCGGATTGGAATAAGGGGTGATGGGCGTGGGCGGCACGAAGAACGGCGCCGGATTCAGCAGCGGCGTGGCCGGAATATCGTTCAGGCCGTTTTTGAAGCGATTCACATTGGACTGCTCCTTGCTCAGCTCCACACCGCCGGTGAGCGTATTGGCGAAGCCGCCCGCGTCGAATTTCGCAGTCACATCGGTGCGATTGATGAGCAAACTCGTCGTACCGGCGCTGCTCGGCTGGTCGCGGGAAATGGCGATGTCCGCGTACGGCGTTCCCGGCGGCGGCGGGTCGAGGAAGTCGTTGCCCAGGAACGGACCTGTGACCAGATATTCGAAACCGTAGTTCGCGTAGCGCAGGCTGTCGCTCAAAGTGAGCTTGTCGGAAATATCCTGCTCGAAACGGATGGTGCCGATGTTGGTGTTCGTGCGCGTGCGATCGTAATTGGCGAGCGAGTAATAGTTGCTGCGCTCGACGCGCGCGGGCGCACCGTCGATGAACGGAATGCCGTAATCGGGAAGATTGTTCTCTTCTTCCTTGAAGTAGCTGAACGTAAAGCGCGTCGGCGTGTCGATGCCCATACTCAATGTTGGTGCGACGCCATAGCGGTGATAGTGCACCTGATCGCGCTCCACCACACCATTGCTCTGATCCATCAGCGTGACTCGCGCCGCCGCGGTGGCGCTCAACGGCAAATTGAAATCGCCGGTACCGCGCCAATAGTTGGCCCCGCCGCCCGACAGCGTGATCGCCGCGTACGGCCTCAACATCGGCTGCTTGCTGATGGTGTTGATGACGCCCGAAGTAGAACCGCGCCCGAACAGCGCCGAGGCAGGTCCCAGCAGCACCGCGATCGAGTCGGCATTGAAAGTGTCGCGTTGATACTGGCCGATGTCGCGCACGCCGTCCAGGAAGAAACTGTCCGGGATCGACAGGCCGCGCAGGTTCACCGAGTCGCCGTGAGCACCGCCCTCGCCGGCATTCAGCGTGACCCCCGGAACATTGCGCAAGGCCTCTTGCACAAGGGAAAGATTTTGTTCCGCCAGTTCCTTCTTATCGACCGTAGCGGTGCCCTGTGAAATGTCCTCTGACGTGTGGATCGCCGTGCCGGTGACCTCGATGCTCTGCAGCTTGTCTTCGGAGTCCGGCGCCGCGGCATCGGCCTGTGCGTTCGCGGAAATGAGCGCCCCGACGGCGAGGCCGGCGGCGCCGAAAGCGCCCTCGGAAACTGTGCGGCTTGAGAGCATTCGATGATCCTGCGATTGAACTCTGGTCCAATGCTAACACGAATGATTATTATTAACATTGCAGTTCCGTTTCGCATCCAGTGATTCATTCCGCGAATATCGAGGTTTCAGAGGCCCGGCGGGGCAATTTAGCCTTGCTTGCGCGCCTTCCTGGGCTTGTTTGCACGCAGGCCGGCGGGAATCAGCGCCAGCCCGAGCAGTTCGAACAGGCCGTAGGCAATGAGCGCCATCAGGGCCGCCGGGATGGCCCCTGTGAGGATCGTCGGCACGTCGTTCAATGACAATCCGGACACGATCGGCGCCCCATAGCCGCCCGCCCCCACCAGGGCCGCGAGGGTGGCGGTGCCGATGCTCACGATAGTCGCTGCTTTGATTCCCGCGAGAATTGTCGGACTCGCGAGCGGCAGCACGATGCGGAACAGCACCTGCCCGCGCGTCATGCCGAACGCCTGCGCGTTCTCGACATGCTTGGGATCGACGCTGCGAATTCCCGTGAAGGTGTTGAGCACCACCGGCAGCAAGCTGTACATGCACAGCGCCGCCAGCGCCGGTCTCATGCCGACGCCGAACAGCGGAATCAGAAAACACAGCAGCGCCAGAGATGGCAGCGTTTGAATGACCGCGCTGGCGATCAAAATGCCCTGGCCCGCGGCGTGAAAGCGCACGGCGACGAGCCCCAAGGGAATGCCGACGAGCACGGAGAACAGGAGCGCGATACCGACCAGCCACAAATGCTCGCGCGTGCGCTGCAGGATGCTGCTCTTCAAACTTTGCGAACGCGGCGCCTCAGAGCCCAAGAATTGCGCGGCAATTTTCGCGTAGCTCACATGTTGAATGTCCGCCTGCGCGTTCATCTCGATCATGGCGTGCTCGCTGATCGAACCCTCCAGATTGCGCAGCGCCTGCCATGCGTGCGGGTGATTCTCGGTAAAAGCCTTGCGCGCCACCCACACCGCCTGGTACACGGGAAAGTACTCATGGTCATCCTTGAGGACCCGCAGTTTGGATTTTTCGATCTTCGCATCGGTGGAATACAGATCGATCAGATCCACCGCACCGTCATCGATCGCCTGGAACGTCAGGCTGTGTTCCATGCGGCTCACCTTCTGGGGCGCGAGGTGCAGGTGGTAGCTGGCCACTATCCCCTGAAATCCATCCTTTCGATCCATGAACTCGTAGCTGAATGCGGCGCGAATGGACCCTTCGACTTTTTGCAGATCGCTGATGGAATGCAGGTCATGCTCCACTGCGAAGGATTCCTTTACAGCCAATGCATAGGTGTCGTCGAAGCCGAGCGGCTCCGACATCACCAGATTCATCTCCAACAGTGCGCGCTGAATCTCATCCACGGACTTCAGATCCGGCCGCTTCAAGATTGCTTCGGCCAACGTTCCGGTGTAATCCGAATACACATCGATCGCACCGGTCGTCAAGGCCTCGAACACAATCCCGGTGCTGCCCATGCCCAGCTTGCGCGTCACCCGCTCTTTCGTTGCCGTCTCCACCGTTTGTGCGGCGATTTCTCCCAGCACATATCCTTCGGTGAACACCTTGGAGCCGACGACGATGCCATCCGCCGCGGGCAGCAGCACCGGCGCTGAGCTCAATGCCGCCAACAGCAATCCCGCGACCGCGTATCGCCTCAGCCGGTGTAGGCCGCTCATGCGGTTTCGGCCGCTCATGCGACCTCCGCCGCTTCCGGCACCGTGCGCTGCGCGTTGATGAACGCGGTCACGAACGGATCCGCGGGCCGCAGCAACAAATCCCGATACGTGCCGCTTTGCACGATTTTTCCTTCATGCAACAGCGTGATTTGTTCCGCGAGAAACACCGCTTCGCCAAGATCATGCGTGACCAAGAGCACCGTCTTGCCCAGGCGCTGGAAAATGGATTTCAACTCCTGCTGCAGGCTGCGGCGAATGATCGGATCCAGCGCCGCCATCGGTTCATCAAGCAGCATCACATCGGGTTCCATCATGGCCGCGCGCATGATGGCCACGCGTTGCTGTTGCCCGCCGCTCATTTCGAAAGGATATTGACGTAAGATCACCGGCTCCAGATCGACCAACTTGCGCAACTCCTCGACGCGAACGGTGATCCTCTGCTTGTTCCAACCCCGCAGTTTCGCGATCAAGGACACATTCTCGAAGGCGCTCATGTGCGGGAACAGACCGCCATCCTGCGGCACGTAGCCGATCCGATCCGCCCATTGAATCGGACTGAACGATGAGAGCGCCTGATCGTTGATCTTGACGTAGCCCTTATCGAAGGGAATCAATCCCAACGTAATACGCAACAGCGTGGTCTTGCCCGAGCCGCTCGAGCCGATGAGCGCATGCGTCGCGCCCTTGGGGACCGTGAGGTTGACATCGGTCAGCACCAACTTGCCCTCAAAGGTCTTCGAAATGTTTTGCAATGCCAGCATGGAGGGTGTCTTGGGGTAAGCGGATCGACTACTTGTCTGTCTCGACGAGGGTACCCTGGTGATACAACACCTTCCATCCAGCGGCGGTGCGGCGCCAAAGTGTTGCACGCCGGGTAACCCGCTTTCCCTGATGCAGGGTGTAGGTAATCAGAAAATTATCGGCGGCGATTTCGCGGCATTGAAAATCGCGCGTCAGCCATTGCGATTCCTCGGGGTCCGGCGCTCGGTTCTCGAGCGTATCCAACACAAACTCCCGGCTGTAGCGGCGGCCCGAGGCGCCCACTTCCCAGAAATCCGGATCGGTCATGGCCTCGTAGTCCCGGCGCGTGGTACCGAATTCCGGATGATGAAAAATGGGCTCGCGCAGCCTCAGCTCCTCGAGGACTGCGAGCAGTTCCGGCGAGGTCACGGACGCGATGCGCGGTCCGCTTGAGCTTCGCTCGTTCGACAAGACACCCTCCTGTAGGCGGTTGCGTGAAAGCAGCCTACGGCTATACGATCCCTAGCCCCTTGCAAGGCAAGTCTAACGGAGTCGTTATGGATTTAGGCATCCGCGGGCGATCCGCCATCGTCTGTGCATCCAGTCAGGGCCTGGGCAAGGGCTGTGCCCTCGCGCTGGCCGAGGCAGGGGTGGCCCTCATCATCAACGGCCGCAATCCGGATTTGCTCGAGCAGACCGCCCAGGAAATTCGCAACGCCTGGGGCGTTCCGGTGACTCCCGTGCTCGCCGATGTATCCACCGCCGAGGGCCAGGCGGCGCTGCTCAAGGCTTGTCCTACACCTGATATCCTGGTCAACAACAACGCCGGACCCCCGGTGCGCAATTTCCGCGAGCTCGATCGCCGGGCGATTCTCGATGGCGTGACCATGAACATGGTGACGCCGATTGAACTGATTCAAAAGGTCATCGATTCCATGGTGAGCAGAGGCTTCGGCAGAATCGTGAACATCACCTCGTACAGCGTGAAAATGCCGATTGTCGGTCTCGACCTGTCGAGCGGTGCGCGCGCCGGTCTCACCGCCTTCATGGCGGGCGTGTGTCGCACCGTCGCCGACAAAAACGTCACCATCAACAACTTGCTGCCCGGCAGCTTCGACACCCAGCGCCTGCGCAACAATTTGAGTCTCGCCGCCAAACGCAATCAAGTGAGCGAAGCCGAGGCGACGGCGCGTTCCATCGCCAACATCCCCGCCAAGCGCTTCGGCAATCCCGCCGAATTCGGCCAGGCTTGTGCGTTCCTCTGCAGCGTGCACGCCGGTTTCATGACCGGCCAGAATATCCTGCTGGATGGCGGCGCGTATCCAGGCGCATTTTAGCGCCCGTTCAGCCGCCGGGCGCCGCGAGCGGCGTGCCGAATTCACGCATCCGGGATTGCAGATCCTTGCGGAATCGCCGGCTCAAGCGCAACCTTTGGCCGCTCCCGAGAATAACTTCGTATTCCCCTGCAGTGTCGATCTCGAGCGCACGCACCCGGCGCAGGTTGACGATGGTGGAGCGATGAATTCGGCAAAAGAAGTGCGGATCCAGATCCCGTTCCAGCTCCGCCATGCTCCGGCGCAGCAGGTGAGACTTCGGGCCCACGTGCAGGCACACATAGTAGTCCGCCGCCTCCACCCAATCGATGTCCGGAATTTGCACATAGACCTCGTGCCCGGCACTGCGCACGGTCAAGCGGGGAATTTCCCGCGGCGGCGCCGGCTCGCGCGCAGCCAATCTCTCCTTGGCACGCTGCAATGCCAGGGCGAATCGCGAGTCATCGAAGGGTTTGAGCAGATAGTCGAGCGCGCCGGCGTCAAAGGCACGCAACGCGTATTCATCGTAAGCCGTCACAAAGACGATAACGGGCAGCGCTCCGTTGGCCTTGAGAATTTCCAATACCTCGAACCCGCCGCACTCCGGCATCTGCACATCGAGAAACACCAGATCCGGGCGCGTGCCGCGAATCTCGGCGACCGCCTCGGCGCCCGAACCTGCCTCCGCGATCGACTCGATGTCAGGATCCCGCTGCAACAAATACTTCAGATTGCTGCGTGCCAGCGGCTCATCATCGACGAGCAGGGCACGGATCTTCGCAGCATGCTCCGCCATCGGCTCAGGCTTCGCGGTAGGGCAGCGCCAGGGAGACCTGCACTCCGGTGATGCCATAGTTTTCCAGCCGCAGATCGCAATCGCTGCCGTACAGCAGCTTCAAGCGGGTGCGCAGGTTCGACAGGCCGATGCCGTCCTTGACTGAACGTCCGTCCCGATCGAGCAGCGGACCATCGTTATAGACGCTTAAATGAAGCAGGCCGTCCGCGCGCGAGGCAGCCACGCGCACCTCGCCTCCCTGGGTCCGCCGCGCGATGCCGTGCTTGATCGCGTTCTCAACCAAGGGCTGCAGGATCAGACTCGGTATCTTCGCCTTGCGAAGTTCATCGGGTACTTGCATATCCAGCTTGAGCCGCCCTAAAAAGCGCGCCTGTTGAATCTGCAAATACTTCTCGAGGAATTCGACCTCCTGCGCCAGCTGCGCCTCAGGGTCTTGGGAACTGCCCGCGACTCGCCGCAAGAAATCTCCGAGCGCCGCGATCATGCTTACTGCTGCATCGTTTTTCCGCTCGCGCACCAGTCCCGAGATGGAATTGAGCGCGTTGAAGATGAAATGCGGTTCGATTTGGCGCTGCAAGGCATCCAGCTGCGCGAGCGACAGCTGCGCGTTGAGGCGCGCGGTGTCGGTCTGCTGCGCGGCCGCCTTCGCCTTCGAATCGAGCACGTAGGTGACCGCCAGAATGACGCTGTATAAGATGAGTGCCGGCACGACGCCGGCCCAGACTTTCGTGGGCCATGTTGCGAGGAAATGCCCCGTTTCAAAGTCCGGCAACCACGGCTGCATCACCACTTCGAGTGCCGAGCGCCATGCAGCTGCCGCGACGACGATGGCCACGATGAAGCCAAGGTGCGGCAGCCAGCTGCGCGGTGATTTCCAAGACGGCGGATAGCGGCGCCCAAGGTTAATGACGAGGGGCGTGACCAAAACCCACGGCAGCCAGTCGAACATCAGGACGAAGAACAGTTTCCCCCACGAGTGATGCATGCCCTGGTAGCGCATGGCGAACACGTTCTGGGCGGCGTCCAAGACTCCGAGCCCTGCCCAAAGCAAGACGGTCCACAGCCAGCTGTAGGAGTTTTGGCGATTGCCTGCGATTTCCATACATTTCGGATCGTACTCCACGGCAGAAGAGCCGGCGCAACAATGCAGCGAATCATCGACCGGCTGCAGCGAGCGGGCTGGTCCAGCGAACGCGCCGCCGCCATACTCGCGCACCATGAACACCAAAATGATCGCCACTGCCGCCTTGTCGCTCCTTTGCTCGCTCGCTTTGAGCGAATCGACCGAAACCGTAATCCGCAGCCCGGTATACACCGAAGACGGCCGCCTGGCGCTGCCGGAAAACTATCGGGAGTGGGTATATTTGAGTTCGGGCTTTGACATGTCGTACAGCCCGATGGCGATGGTGGGCCATCACATGTTTGACAATGTGTTCGTCGAGCCCGGCGCCTACAAGTCGTTTCTCGCCACCGGCACCTGGCCCGACAAGACCATGTTGGTGCTCGAAGTGCGCCGCGCGATCGACAAGGGCTCAATCAACAAGAACGGCAACTATCAAGGCACCGAGATCATGGGCCGGGAAATCCATGTGAAGGACAGCGCGCATTTGCAAGGTTGGGCCTTCTTCGGCTTTGAGAACGACCAGCCTGCCAAGATGATTCCGCGAACCGCCGAATGCTATTCGTGCCACGCCTCTCATGCCGCGGTGGACAATACGTTCGTGCAGTTCTACCCAACCCTGCTGCCCATCGCGACCGCGAAGGGAACCTTGTCGGCCGCGTACAAAGCGGAGACCGGCACAAAGGATTGAACTTAGGCGACGGTTTCTTGCTCCAGCTCTTCCAGCGCCACCATGCGTGCAATGATTGTGGTTTTGCGGGCTTCCAGCTGCTGCCAGGCCATCTTTGCGCGAGCCACCGCCGCGGGCGTCGAACTGCGGTCGGCAGCAATCGAGAGATACCGCGCCTTGGCGGACACGGCGCCACTCAGCGCTTGCGTGAAAAGCAATTGAAGTTTCTTTAAGCGGTCCTCAATATCCATGGCGCGCCTCCATCGTTGTTCAAGCGGGGCCCCGCAAGTTTGCGGCCCGACTCGAGCCGATGCAGTCCCTGGAGGTAGCAAGTTGTTATAGGATCCGTCCTATACGTCCCGTCTCATTTGGTGGCGATCACGTAGGCGATCCGGTCGACGGTGGGGTTCTTGCCGGATTCAACCGTCGGCCGCAGAACCGATTCAAATAACTGCCGCTCTTCCTGGGAGAATTGCTCCGCCAAAATCCGTTGCAGGGGAGGTGCCCAAGGGTGCGGAGAACTGTTCACAAACACCTCCCATGACCGGCTGAGTGGGGCGGTGACATCGATAGCCAACTGCAGGTGAATTTCACCGAAACCCGCGCCTCGAATCAAATTGAGCAAATCGCGCTCGGAAAAATTCACCAGTGGGTTCCTCGCGCAACCGTCCTCGGTGTCGGGAAATTGCGCCGCCTTCCAACGATGCAGCAGCGGCAGAAAGGCATCCCCTGATTGGGCAGTTCGCGCATCCACCGCCCGCTTGAGCGCCCTGGCAGCAAATGCCTCGTCTTGCATGATCGGCTCCGCAATCGAAATGCGGCCGCCCGGTTTGAGCACGCGATGAAATTCCCGGAATGCAGCCGTTTTATCGGCCACATAGGCGACCGAGGCTCGTGCCGCAACCGCGTCCACGCTTGAATCGGCGATAGCCGCGAGATTTTCCGCGGAGCACTGCAGAAAGCTGCATTGCGCCGGCACATTTCGCTGCTTGGCAAGCAGTTCGGTGTATTGCAACAGGGGCGCGGAAATGTCCGTGAAAATGACGCGGATTTTTTTGCCAAGGCGTTCGATGGCGCGGAGGCCGACCACACCATCGCCTGTGCCGATGTCGACCAATGTCATGTCCGGGAACAGTCCTGCGCCATCGAGCACGCGGTCGACAAAGCGCTCCACGGCATTTTGAACAACGCGCGCGTAAACAGAATCATCCCCGTGGCGCTCATGGAGCAGCCAATTGAACCATTCGTCGGTAGGCGGCACGTTTTGCGGCGTGTTCATGAATTCTCGCAATTGGAGCTCAAAAGCGCTTGCTGAATCCGACGGACACGCCACGCGGCAGGATCTGGACCGACAGCGGCGTCTTCCAGGTCGTTGCCCAGTAGCCGATTCCCGCACCCAACAATCCGCCCGCAATCACGTCCGTTTGCCAGTGCGCCTGACTCTTGAGGCGCGCGATAGAGTCATACACCGGCAACAGCGCCAGGGACCAAATCCACGGATCCTCTTTGGCGTAGTTTACAATCAAGGGCGTGACGAAGCTCGCCTGAAGCGTCACTTCACCGCTCGGAAAACTCTGGCAGCATCGGCCTTTGAACCATTGATTGGGATTGTCGCCCTGGGTCGGGCGCGCCCGGCTGAACCCGTACTTCAAAAGCGTCGCGCCAACTCCGGAAATTACGGAGGCATCGATCGTTTGCCAGAACGTATGTCCCAGTTGATCGTCATTGCCGAGCCACAACGCCCCAACCAGTTCCGTCGCGATCACTGCATTCTCAAGACCGGTTTGGTATTTGCGCGCCCAGATGCCGCTGGTATCAAGGGGCAGCTCGGAATCGATTCCCAGAGGTCCGCCGCCGGCGCTGCTGAGGGCCGGAACCCACAGGAGCAACCACGGCAACCATCGCCTCGCGTAAACCTTGCACATCGGATGTCACCGTGCGGCCTAACTTTGCAGTACAAAGTACGCTGTCCGCGGAGCTGCCGTCAACACACTGTGCGGCAGCCCTTTTCCCCGCCGCTTCCGCGAATACTTGCGGGAGTGTAATACTGACCTTGCGTCAGGCCGCGGGGCGTCCGCACGAGGTGACCAATTTGCGCGCGATGGCGAAGATGTGTCGCTGGCGCCCTTGTTGTGCGCCGGTCTCATCGGCTGGCGATCGCTGGTTTTGGCGGGTGAGCCAACGCGATTGGGTGTCTATGGATTCGGTGCGGCAGCGCACATCATTGCGCAAGTCGCCAAATGGCAGGGCCGCTCAGTGTTCGCCTTCACGCGTCCTGGTGATCTGGCGACGCAAGCGTTCGCGCGCAGCTTGCGCGTGGATTGGGCGGCGTTTCCCCTATGAGCTCTTGTGGGGAGAGCGGCAGGTGGTGTCGGTCGCCAATCTAACGCGTCAAGACGGCCGCGATTTTCTGCGATTGGCCCCCCGGATCGGCATTGTCACGAAAACCACCCCCTACGCGTTGCAGCGCGCCAATGAGGCGCTGGCCGATCTTCGCGCCGGGCGCTTCGAGGGTGCCGCCGTATTGGTCCCCTGATCCCCCACCCCTCCTGTCGGCAAATTGAGACGAGGCGCATTGCCCGCCTTGTCCTCCTACAATCTGCTGGGGCGTTGTGCACTTCGAGATCTGGAGGGATTCCGATGCAATTCTACGTGCGCGCCTATGATCAAGACCAACGGATTGGACCTCTGTCGCTGAGTGCGGCCATATCGATCGTGCGAGCCACCGCGTTGGCACAACGCGCCAAGGGTTCGCGCGTTTGGGCCGATGGACAGGGCAAGCTATTCGTGAAAGAAGAGGGTTGCGAACTCAGCGCACTCTGGGTCACGGATGAACATGACCGCATAACCAATATCGATGTCATCTCTGAGTTCGGCACGCTCGGCCAGCAAATTTCCCGGGGCATCAAAGGAAGCATTGATTCGCTGCTGAACACCAAGCGACATTGAGCTATCCCGTGCAGGTATCGGGTGCTCAACCCCAAGCCGGAATGTGACTCAATACCAAGACGGGCGCGCGGATTACACTATGCTCAGGGGAACGACGGCTAAATAGGGATGTTACGCATGTTTCTCGCACGCAATACACGGCCGCTGTTTACCCTGCCGCTCGTCTTGATCCTGCTTTCTTGCGGCGGCGGTGGCGGCGGAGCTCCGAGCATGCCCACCCCGCCCCCGCCGACGGGTTGGGTGCAGGGCCGGTTCGCGCCGGAATCAACCTTTGCTGCCATGTGCGTGACGCCGCGAACCGGCATCGATCCGGGAACGCAGAAGCCTTATCCCGACACGCAGGGGACGCTGCTCGACGAACTGAACTGGCTCCGCTCATGGACCAACGACTTGTACTTGTGGTTCGATCAAGTGACCGATCAGAATCCGGCCAGCTTCGCGACCGACGCCGCGTACTTCGATGTCTTGAAAACCATGCAGACGACGGCATCCGGCAAGCCCGAGGACCGATTTCATTTCACTTACCAGACTTCCACATGGGAGCAGTTGTCGCAGTCCGGCGTACAGGCGGGCTATGGTGCAAACTTCGTGGTGATTGCCTCAACTCCCCCGCGCGAGGTCCTCGTTTCATACACCGAGCCGGGGTCGGGTGCCACGATGACGCCGGCAAATTTGGCGCGCGGCGCAAAAATTCTATCCATTGACGGGGTCGATCTCGTCAACGCGACGGATCAGGCGAGTGTCGACATACTCAATGCCGGCTTGAGTCCGCAAACCGTCGGAGAGTCGCACACCTTTTCAGTCCTCGATGCCGGCGCGACGACGCCCCGTACTTTCGCGATGGTGTCGGCCAACGTGACGATCACACCGGTGCAAAACGTCCACACCATTACCGCACCGAACGGCAGTCTCGTCGGCTACATGCTATTCAACGATCATATCGCCACCGCGGAAGGCGAACTCGTCGCCGCGTTCTCGCAATTGCAGAGCGCGGGCGTGCACGACTTGGTACTGGACATTCGCTACAACGGCGGCGGGTACTTGGACATCGCCAGTGAAGTCGCGTACATGATCGCCGGGCCGGGCCCGACGACGGGACAAACTTTCGAGCTATCGCAATTCAACAGCCAGCATCCCAGCGTCAATCCTGTAACCGGTGCACCCTTGGCGCCGGTCGGTTTTCACGCCACCACTCAGGGATTTTCCACGACTGCCGGCCAGGCCCTGCCATCCTTGAACCTGGCGCGGGTATTTGTGCTCACGACCGCGAATACCTGCTCGGCGAGCGAGTCCATCATCAATAGTCTTCGCGGCGTGAATGTTCAAGTGATTGAAATCGGGTCGACGACATGCGGCAAGCCGTTCGGGTTCTACCCTGCCGACAACTGTGGCGTCACTTACTTCTCGATTCAGTTCCGCGGAATCAATGCACAGGGATTCGGCAACTACCCCGACGGCTTTACGCCTCAAAACACCGTGGCCACCGAGGGCGTGCTGGTGCCCGGCTGCTCGGTGGCTGACGACTTTAGCCATGCGTTGGGAGACAGCGCGGAAGGACTGCTCGCCTCCGCTCTCAGCTACCAGTCGAACGGCACGTGTCCGGTTCCGCCGAGCGGCATGGGCGTGCCGCCCAATCTCAGCGCTGCCTTCGTTCCAGCGATCGCCAATGGCAAGGTCATCAAATCAATCTGGCAGCAGAACCGCATATCGCGACGAGCGCAATGAGGCGTAAGCCGCAGGGCAATGGGCACACCGGCGGCTGAAGTCGAGGTCGATGAGCACCAGGCTCGCCGATTACTGGCGGCGCAGCACCCCGACCTCGCGCACTTGAAGGTGGTCTCGATTGCTTCGGGCTGGGATAACTGCATGCTGCGCCTCGGAGATGAATTGGCACTGCGCTTCCCGCGCCGGAAACTCGCCGCCCAATTGATGAAGCATGAACAGCGCTGGCTCCCGCAACTCAAGGACCGGCTGCCCCTCGAGATTCCGGCGCCCATACGCGTCGGCGTCGCGCAATATCAATACCCCTGGGACTGGAGCGTGACACCCTGGATCGAGGGCGAAACGGCGGATCTCTCGCCGCCCGATTCGAGTCAGGGCGATGTGCTCGCCGCCTTTTTTGAGGCTCTGCATCAGCCGGCTCCCGCCGACGCTCCCGAGAATCCTTACCGCGGCGTGCCCTTGAATCAGCGAGCGCAAGCCTTTGCGGATCGGGTCGCGACGCTCGAAGGCCGGACGACGGCGCTTGACGAGCGGGTGCATGCGCTTTGGAGCGATGCCTTGGCGGCGGAGAACGATGCGCCGCCCACCTGGATTCACGGCGATCTGCACCCGCGCAATGTGCTGGTGAAGAACGGTCGCCTGACGGGCGTCATCGATTGGGGCGACATGGCTCGCGGTGATCGGGCTTCTGATCTCGCCGCCGTGTGGATGCTGCTGCCTCAATTGGAAAGCCGCCGGCGTGCCATGGGGGCATGCCGCTCGGTCTCCGCCGCAACGTGGCGTCGAGCCAGAGGCTGGGCGCTCTTGTATTCAGTCATTCTGTTGAGCTCCGGCTTGGTCGACGATGCTCGCATGGTAGCCATCGCCGAGCGCACCTTGAGCCGGCTTTGGGAGGGACCCTAGACTCTGAGTTTCAAGCCTATTCCGTTGACTGCTCAATCCGCCAGCGCGCGGCCGTCACGGAAGGCTCCAGACTCAACCTACCCAC
>Ga0210383_10003698_pt1 | contig 13666 bp, 27 predicted proteins | sample IncBWC14OmetaG_FD_160072 | JGI IMG/M metagenome (GOLD analysis project Ga0210383, IMG submission 160072) | Forest soil microbial communities from Barre Woods Harvard Forest LTER site, Petersham, Massachusetts, United States - Inc-BW-C-14-O ...
ACAAGCGATTTCAGACCAGAATCTTCTATGCCGTAGTCGTGGTCACAGCGGTAGTCCTAACTGCCGTGCTATGGCCGCATTGATATCTAGTGCCCAAGGCTGTATTCGAGCAAGAAGTCTAACGAAATCCACTAGCGGGTCATGTCCGGTACCGGGACTTGTCAAACTGGTAGTTCTACCAGTTTGAACCGAGGCGTATCTATGACATAAGTTCAGCGCTCAAGTCGCGACGCCCAACTCACGCCCCTTCAGGTTCTTCTCCTCAAGTTCAGCCATACCTAGTCGCTTTGACGAAGAGCTTACGTACTGCACGCGGAAAGGGTAGGAGCATGCCTTGCAAATCGTGCGGGTCAGTCAACCAAGAGAAATTCAGCGCGGAGATGGCCATCCATTTTCCTGAATTGAAAGATGTTGATAAGCCCGTGGTGTGGGTATTTCCTGAGATTGCTGTCTGCATGGATTGTGGTACCGCAGACCTTGCAGTGCCGGAAGAAGAGTTGCGCCAACTCCAACAAAGCGACTCTGCTGCTTCAGGGTGACGTTGAACGGAAGCCGTTTGAGCCGCTGACAAATTGCTCACCACGAAGAACCGCATCCATGCCCGACAGTAGTTCGCGTCGGGCATCTGTCTTGCGAACGTAACCAAACGCGCCAGTGCCCAAAGCTGCCCGAACGATGTCGAGGTCACTGTTCATACTTAGGAAGATAATCTTGGAGTTGGGAGAGAGCTGCCGTATCTGTCGGGCGGCTTCGATTCCATTTAATTTGGGGAGACCGATGTCTAACAGAATTAAGTCCGGCTTCAGTTCCTCAGCCTTCTGCACGGCTTCGGACCCATCCGACGCCTCAGCGATGACTTGCCAAGCGGCCCGAGCCTGAAGCAGCGCAAGGACTTGAAGTCGCCAAGCTTTGAAATCATCAGCTATGAGAATGCGAATTGAAAGGCTCCATCTGCCCTTGTATACGAACATGCCGTGTGCAAATTAGATGCATCGACATCCCGCCAAGCACGAGAAAATAGCAGCAAAGACGTTGGGATTTCGTTAAGACATTAAGCACGTTTGCGTCCAAACTTCAAACTTCAACGTGCACTGGGCAACTCCTAGTTGCGTGTTTTCTAACCGCTAGATTACGTTGCCCGCGATGAGCAATCCTGTGTGGAAGGCTTCTCCCGGAGCTTTTTTGGGGCGACCCGGGCGGGTAATAACCCCAAACTGCACGAGGGGTTGCCCAGTTTGTGCTGGGGGAACTCCTAGTTGCGCACCTTCTAACCGCTAGATAACTTGCCCGCTATGGGCAATCCTTTGCGCAAAACAGGCTATCCCCGGGCGGAGATGCCCCTCCACTGCACAAGGCTTGCCCAGTTCCTTTTATGCAACCGGAGGGCATATGGTGTACAAATCCCGACTTCACAAAGCGGTGGGAAACATGGTCGCCCAGAAGTTGAATGTGTCTCGACCATTCGTGACGAGCAAAGGGGATATGGTCTACCCCGTGAACGGATACCTGTTGACGGTTCCGCAAATCCTCGAACTCGATTCTAAGAACGAACTCACCAGTTGGGGCATTCGAGATTTCGCAAAGCAATTCGAGAGTAACCCCGCGACTAGCCTCGACTAAGCGCTAGCGTGTACGCAGCGTGCTAGGAATCCGGGCCATGTTCGGCTCTACTCGGTCAAAGCCTAGCCAGGGTCAGTGTAATAGATTGTGTTGCATCGACCGTTTGAGCCGACGCGACTTATCGGGCACTGGCGAAAGAACGCCATCCGAAGAGGATTGTTGGGGAACTTTTTCCGCCTTTTCCGGGAACGCCTACCAAAGGGGGATTCTCGACAGATGGGGAACCAGCTAAGAGCCAGGACTTAGCCTCCACTGTTGTTTTTTGGGTTTCCTCGCTCATTAGCATTTGAACCCGTGCAGACACCTCACTTCATCCAATGTTTGTTCGGGCCGACAGGGGTGAAACCGGGCATTGACGCGTCACTTTGGAAAAGATGTTGTGAGAACGTATAAGGAAAAGTGCCTCACATGTTTGGCCGGACACAATCCGAATTGGAAATTGAGGTAAGAAAGCGATTCGGTGTATTGCCGAACTTTTTCCGGCTCTCCCCCGAAGTGCCTCAGATTACTGAAAATCTTTGGAGGTTTGCTCAGGCTGCATACTTGGATAATCCGTTGCCGTCAATCTTCAAGGAGCGATTATTCGTTTATCTCTCTCGCTTCTGCGAAGCGCGTTACTGCATCGCCCGGCATGTCGGATTCCTAACAGGGCTGGGCCGTCCAGCAGGCGATGCGCAAGCCGGCATTCAAACGGTTGATGAGATCGTTCGATTGCTCAAGCGTCCGTTGCCACGCGGAGAGCAGTTACGGCCGTTCCTCGCTGTTGCTCACAACCGTGCGCCTCTCGGGGAATTGCCGGATGCCGCCTCGGACGTGGAAGAAGCCTTCTTCGCCGTCACCAGTCATGTATTCTTAGAAACATCCGAAGCACCTGCCTGTTTCGAGGCGCTCAAGGCTTTGCTGGACGCGGTCCGTTTGCAGTATTTGATCCTGCTCCTATTGTTTATCCGCAGTGCTCACTATTGGACCAAAGTTCATCCTGAACTCGTTTTCGAAGAAGATATAAAGCAGCTCCTGGCGACTCATGAGGGTCTCAGCCAAAGTATTCTGCATGATCCGGAAGCCCTCGTTTCCAACGCAATCTCAAATGCAACAGTGGCCCTGCGTGAGAGCGAAGAATTGTTGCGTATGGCTGTCGGGGCCGGAAGGATGCTCGCCTATCAGTGGGATGCTGCCACTGATAAGATCGTGCACTCGGAAGGGGCCGCTCTGATTCTTGGAGAAGGCGATGGGACGCACAACACCGGTCAGCACCTGTTGAGCATGATTCCCCGAGAAGACCGAAAAAGACTTAGGGCAGCAGTTGCCGAGCTGAGTCCCGAGAAACCCTTTCTTCGAATCAGGCATCGCATGGTCCGTTCCGACGGCAAAGTGATTTGGGTGGATCGAAACAGTCGTGTGTACTTCGATGAACACGGCAAGATTCTGCTGGATGTGGGCATGCTCGCTGACATAACAGATCGTGTGCTGGCTGAAGAAACTCTGGCGACCGTGACCCAAAGGTTGATTGAGGCACAGGAGCAGGAACGTAAGCGGATTGCCAGGGAGCTTCACGATGACATCTGTCAACGTCTTGCGCTGTTGGCTTTCGGGCTAGACGTACTCCAAGAAGACTCTCCCGATTTGCCTGCTGAAGTCCGCAATCGCTTGGACGAGTTACGGAAGCGGACCTCTGAGATCGAGACCGATCTCCAATCCTTGTCGCACGAGTTACACTCGGCGAGACTGGACGTTCTGGGGATTGCTGCCGCCATGAGAGGATTCTGCGAAGAATTTGCAAGGGAGCAGAAAGCAGAAATCGACTTCCAAACCCACGATTTACTAAGCCCTTTGCCGCCGGACATTTCTCTGGGCCTCTTCCGAGTTTTGCAAGAAGCCCTCCACAATGCGGCAAAACACAGCGGGGTACGGCACTTCACCGTGCGATTGTGGGGAGGGTCGGGTGAGATTCAACTCACAGTTGCGGATTTCGGCAAGGGTTTTGACATGGAAACGGTTAAGGAGAACCGAGGCATTGGCCTCTTCAGCATGGAGGAGCGGCTGAGAATCCTAAAAGGAACATTTTCGATCGAATCGCGACCCCAGCGTGGTACCACGATCCACGCTCGCGTGCCTCTCAGCAAGGTCAAGGAGGCATCAGTGTAAGAGTGAAACAATTCACCCACGGGGCGCGCCCCTGCGACTCCGCACCACGTGAATCTATCTATAAGTGCTTAGTACGACGGGATTACCGTGGGGATTTGTGCTTCTCAACGTATTCGGTAACTCCCCAACTAGTCAGTTCGCCCGCCTCATCGATTTCGAGGAGTTGCTCGACCGTCAGTCTATTGCCGTTCACTTCCAAAGATTCCTTCCCATCGAATCCGGTAGAAACCGGCCCAACATTCATTGTAAGTGCAATCATCTTTCGGACGAGTCTCTGACACTCGGATTCGGGTTGCGCGGCTGGGGACATTTTTGCCTCCTTGCCGCAAGCCTGGACTCGCGGAGATTCGCTGTCAATCGGGGGTTGTCTGGTTGCCGGGCCAAAATAAAAAAGGCGGAGTCCCTCCCGCGCTCGCTCGAAGACCCGCCCTTTATGTGAAGCGGATTTCTCTCCTGTCGAGACCTGCTACAACGCCACACTTATCCGCGGTTTTTCTGGCGGTGTCAATCAGATTCCTAGCGGGCCCAAAAAAGGCGGGTCGCTCTCTCAAAAGCATCCCCGCCTCGTGTGTTGCTCGGAAGCGCTATCCGCCCATAGTGGAATAACGCCCGCACAACTCGACTATTGTCCGTGATTTTGCTGCTAGGCTCTATCGGGGCTATCCGGTACCAATAAAAGGCGGGTTGCCCGCTCTAAGGACCCCCGCCCTGTTGCTCAATGCGTCTCTCGCCCATGAGTGACGCCTTTACAACGGCCAGTTTTGCCGCAATTTTTCGAACTGGGTCAACACAATAAAAAAGGCTGAGCCCCTTAGGACCCAGCTTCTTGCAGTTCACTTAGCGGACGGTCTCATCAGCTTATTGTCGCTGTCGGTTTTTTGCGCCGGTAGTCCTTGCATTTGCATCCAGGGTGATTACAGGAGTCCGTTGCCTTCGGGCCAGGGAGAGTATCCATCGGTTGAACCTGGTGGATGGCCAACCCGACGCCGTGATTACTAAGGAAGAGATGCTGATCAGGGATGGCTTCGGATCTCAAACAAAGTTCCGCAGCCTGATTGCGGAATGGGACGGACAAGCGATTGGCTATGCCCTCTTCTTTGGCTTTTATTCAAGCTGGAAGGGCTCCGGTATCTTCCTAGAGGTCCTCTTCGTACGGGAAGCGTTTCGCGGGCCGAGATTTGTGAAACGCAGCTAGCGCTCAGGACGTCGTAATAGCGCAGACGGGACCTATTCTTTTTTGCGAAATCAACGGAAGGCAATCATGAAGAGATTCGTGCTCCTGTTATTAGTGTGTGCAGCGCCGGTGATAGCCCAGGATCGGTCAACGGATTTGCGCGCAGCCGCAGGGTGCGGTCCTACAGCGACCGAGTTCTCGGTAAAAGTAGATAAAAATCAGCATGTCGTTACACAACCACAGCCGGGGAAGGCACTGGTATATGTGATTGCGGAGGAAAACCCGGACGACTCCTACAATATAGGAGACATCACCACACGTGTGGGCCTGGATGGAACTTGGGTAGGCGCGAACTATGGAGAGTCCTACCTCTCGTTTCCCTTGGTGCCGGGGGAGCATCACGTTTGCGTAGACTGGCAGTCAAGCCTTGCGTCAAGGCAGCAGCTAAGCGGAGCAGCCGAGTTGACCGCAGAAGCGGGCAAGACCTACTACTTCCGAACTCGGATTTTGCCCTCCGGACTAGCGGGAGGACGTCGCGAGGAGTTGTGGCTTAAGCAAGTAGACTCGGCGGAGGGGCTGTTGTTGTTGTCCAAGGCCGGGCAAAGCACATGGAAGGAAAAGAAGTAACGTCAGCGCCGCCTGTGGCCGCACCTGACCACAGGCGCGTTTATCAGTTTAATCCGTCGGAATGACCTTGCCCTGAGCGAACCAGATGCTCAGGTTCCAAAGCTGGTTGCCATCTTTCTGGCTACTAGTACCTCACCCGGGGGATCGAGTCCCTGAGTTCAAAAAACCTTTTCCCGAATTTTGGAACCCTCTGCGGCGAGCCGGTAGAGCGTTCCGACACCAATCCCCATCTCTCGCGAGATCTTCTTCCAGCCAAAGCCCTGGGCGCGCAGCCCTGCAAGCTTGCGCGCGTCCACGACACGCTTCGGCCTTCCCAGGCGTTTTCCCTTGACCTTCGCGTTCCGCAAGCCGCCTTTGACACGTTCCACGATGAGCGATCGCTCGAGTTCCGCAACTGCGCCCAGGACCGTGAAGACCATCTTGCCCGCCGGCGTGCTGGTATCCATCTGTTCTGAGAACGAAACAAACTCGATGCCCTGAGCTTTGAACGTTTCCAGCGCACGCAGGAGATGCGACACGGATCTGGCGAAGCGGTCAAACTTCCAGACGACGACGCAATCGAATCGGCGGCGGTGGGCGTCGGCCATCAACCGATCGAGTTCCGGCCGCTTTTCCTTCGTGCCGGAGATCCCAATGTCGATGTACTCGCCGGCGAGATTCCAACCGCGGCGCTCAATGTACTCGCCCAGCTCGCGCGTTTGCATGGTTGGGTCCTGGCCGTTGTTTGAAGTGGAAACTCTCGCGTAAATTGCGACTCTCAAGGCGTCGCTCCTGATCCCCATTTCCGGTTCAGCCTCAGGGACGGGTGTCGTTCCAATCAGCCTCTAGGTGGTTCTTGATGTGCCCGTCCGCAATCGAAAATGTGGACGCGCGAAGCATTCTTGGCGCGAATACATCCCGGTAGTGCTTTACGGCTTGAGCGAAAGTCGCCGACGATGGAATCCGATATCCGCTCGAATTGATAGCAAGCTTCGAGATGAATACCAGGTTCTTGCGCTCGGTTTCGCTCTTCGTCATCTGGTTTGTTGGTCCGATTACTTCAGTCTGACGCCTTCTTTCTTCCTGACGGAACATCAATCCAGTGCTGAAAAAAGAAGTATTTCTCCCCATTGGCACGCTTACCGACGCGGACCTCCGGGTTTTGCCCTTTCCTGCGAGACATGCGTTTACCCCGCTTTCTCGCTGGAAATGGCGGCGGGGCAATGCTAGGAGAGTGGGGGCCGGGAGGCGAAGAACCTCCGGTAGAGTACGCGTCGGCTACTGGTTTTGTGGACATCCGGGCACCTCGGTTGAGATACCCGTCTCCCCAACAGGACGCTGGGGCCGTGGTTCGACTACACCACCGCTATACCATGAAAGGTAACTAGTCCGCTGGCACCCGTTCTGTCCTCAAAGCCAGTAACCGTTAGCTGACAGTTCTAGTGACAAAAGACGACCCATCGCACAGAGTTGTCCTCGAACGATTCCAAAACTTGGGAGAGGTCCGTGGGAGCCAAGAAAAGCCTTCTTGTCGTAGCGGCAGTCGGGATTCTCGCGTTGATGTTCAAGGTTTCGATGTCGATGGAAGAGCAAAATGTGCGGGAAGAGGCCGAGGCTGAGACTGAGCTCAACAGGGTCACGCAAATATTGCATAAGGCGGCTCAAGACAAATGGAACGCGGAGCATCCGGCTGAAGCAGCTCCGGTCGGAAAAAGGGCAGCAGAGGCTGCCGCAAAGGCTCGCGCGGACAATCAGCGGCGCTCTAACAACTAGTGCGGCCGTACCATCCGCTCAGGACTGCCTGTACCATTCCGCTCGCATCAGCGCTGGCCGACACTAACGTGTGCCCAAGACCTTCCAAATCGCGGTCTCGATGGCCTGCCTCGCTCTAATCGGCATTGGCGCACGGTACGCCTACGCCCGGGAAATGCTCCGAAATTCAGACCCTCACGACGTTTTTGTGCAGGTGAACCGGGAATCCTTCGACGGGACATTGCCGGATGTCCCGGTCAGATGGGCTCATATCAAGGACGCCTATGCAAAGACCCGGACGTATGAAAATGGCACCGCTGACATTGTCATATCGCGTGAACTCGTTACCAGCGAATCCCGGTTGCGGGAGACCTTGCAGCACGAGAGCTGTCATCTTCTAACGTACGACGAGGCGGCGAGCTTGGGGGAAGATGACCACGGTCGGCTGTGGCAGGCGTGCATGGACAGATTCAAATAGCTATCTCCATCAAATGTTGCGTTATCTCGGACAGGTGCCGTCAGGCTCGATTTTTAGCACTACCTTCTCTCCCGTCATCTGGTCGATTGCGCAAAACTCACGCCTCATTGAGCCGATTGCCAGAACCTTCACAAACTTCTTCGCTTCATCAATTGATTTCGCAGTGCCAAGCCGATGCAACCTTTCGTCCGCCTCAATCCTGAACACATCAAACTTTACAACCATCATGCCTCCGGTTGTTCTATTGGGCTGGAGAAATTGGCTGGTGTCATTTTCGCATTGTGCGAGAAGGCAGCTATCCAGTAAACGGCCTATTCTGGATGTGGAAATCCCGGTAGCGACTCAATCCGCCCATTTATGTTACGGCCTCAGAATAACAACGCGAATCCCCTCAAGCTGTCCCAAACCGCACACGTCGATGGACGCAGCTCGGTGATAGTCCCATCTCAGCCATCGAAACCCCACTTTGCAGACGAATTTTCGGATAAATACGTATAAAATTCAGCCCATGAAGCCAGACTTAAAGTTTGAAGTTGGCGACCGGGTGAAGTTTTTCGTTAGACTCGGTCACGTCGAGGAAGGCGTCATCCTCACAGTATTCGAAACCACCGCTGGCACCCAATTGAATATAGCCTTCGGGAAAGGTTTGAGCGCATCGGTGAGTCCGCGCGCCATCCTTGAAAAACTCTCTGCGAAGTAATTCCGGTAAACTGAAACCCGCCAAATCCGGAGGACTTAGCGGGGCTTAACGCAAGCTAGGCTCGCAGCACACCTACCGCAATCCTTCGCTGCGTTTGCTCTGGATATTTCAAACGCGCCTTCTCGGCTTCCTTCTTTGTCTTGAACGGCTTCGACAACACCATCGGCTCACGCTCGACGTATTCGAACAATACCCAACGCACAGAGGTTTTCATACAGATTTTATAGCACGGCGGGGAAGCGAAGGCGCGGTACTGGTTCCAGTCATTTTATACATCTAATCGCGTATGGAAGCGAATATCGCGCACCGACAGACTTATTGTAGGTCACCGAACATCAGACAAGGGCGCTTACGTCCAACCCGGGCGTCCTCCTTCCTTGGCACAGTTTGATAGCAACGGCCTACCGCCACTAGAGGAGGAAGAAATGATTCAGATTATTGGGGTGCGAATAGTCGGAACAGAGCATCCGCAACAATTCGAACTCGCCTACAAGGACTTTGAAAAAGCCACCGACAAAGGCTACCTCGTTACGACGAAGTATGGCACCGAATCCGTGCTGCGGACGGCGATGAAGGATTGTGGAGTGGCTGAAGCTGTTATAGACGCACTCTTCCAGAACGCCCTCAAGTGCGTGGAACGGTAGCGTCCAACCGCGCCGGGAGTCCTTTTGCGATGTACCTATTGGCGCAGCAACTGTTCTTGTGCGGAATCTTCTACGATTAACTCTGCTTCGGGAAGTGATACATCTCGCTCCCGTGCGACTTTGCCCACTACCCGGTCGTACTTGCCCAGTTTCGCCTCAGCTTCATCGCCTGAAACCGTACCGAGCCATTCTCGAATCTTGCCAACAAATTCATAATACGAGCCAGCTACCGAGTGCGTGTTCACAGTTCCTCTCCTATAAACTACGGATTCCATACGTAATCAAAGGCTCGCGAAGAAGTGTCGGGTCCGCCGCAGAATTTGAGTTCCGTTAAGGACCCGACCGTTTTAGCTTCGGACGGAGACACTCACTGCCAGATTTTGACCGCCGTCGGTGGGCTGATAATCCACAGCCACCAGCGTGCCGACCTTAACCTCGCCCTGAACTTGCGTCTTGGAGTTGATTACAAACTGCATCGTCTGGTCGTTAGTACCGTCGACCTGCACTGCGAACGATGTACCCCCTTTGCCGATGGCTGTCACCTTACCCGCGACGGACTTCGTCGCTGGGCTGGATTGTTTTCCCGAATCCGAGTGCGGTTGCGCAGCGGTTTGTGAACCAAGTACGAGTAGTCCTGTAAGAGGAATACTGTAGAGAAATTTTCTAATCATCATTGAACCTCCTGAATCGTGGGGCAGGTCCGTTCCCAAGGAGCACGACGCACTCCACTTGGGTGAGTATTTTCCGAAGCCCGCTAACGTCCTTTAGGAATCTACGGCCAGTTCCTTGGCTCCTCCGAAATGAAACGCATATGCGCGCTGTGAATTTTCTTCACTGGGAGAACTTTTTTCACAGGCTAGTACTGTCAGCATAGGCGTGTCTCCTGCCTCTGCCGCGAAAGCGAACCGTGAACGAAATCCAAATCCACGATTTCGATATCGAGCAGCTACGCGCGCGTCTGCGCAAGATGACGGACGACCAGTTGCGGGAGTTCGGGAAGGCGTACGCAGTACGTGGTTACGCGGTGGGCGAATCTAGGGAAGCCGCCGAGGGACGTGTTTGTGATGCAGTTAAGGGAATGTCGGGAGGAGTGGCGGAAGAGATATCCGGGCGTTTCAGCGGCACTCGGGTCGCGGGGCACGACGCACAACACCGAGACCTGACAGGTGCACCTCGGAAGGCGAATCGTGCCGAGAGCCCAAGTATTGCAGATAGCCCGTTACCGGAAACGTGTTCAGCGTTGGGCCGGTAATCGCTTTTAGGTCGCTCAACTCACTATCGTTATCCGTATAGAACACTTCTTCAAAACAAGGGTCGCCGTTGGCAGCACGAACAAGCAGTTTTTCGAAATCATCCGGTTTCAAACTGACAGATTCTGGTTTTATCGTCTTCAAGAGGCGCGAGTACCGCAGACTCGCGAAACAGAAGGCGTTGGCCGCTTTGCCCGAAGACGCGCGTATCGATGCTGTCAAGAAGGAAATCATCGAGCGTTGGCAGCGTAACCGTGACGGTTATCCGAGAAGAAAAAGACCGAGCTGAACGAGCTCATCAACCGTTCCAACACCGTCCACAACTTAATGAACGAAGCTTGCGACATTCTCCGTGGTGCCGCCGTGGCGCTTCGACCGTCCGATACTGTCCTCGTTTTCTCAGCCGGAGTCAATCAGGCTGTTCCAGTAAACCTTATTTGCGTTTGAAGCCGCCCCTGTCAGTTCTGACAATTACACTGCTTCCGCGACTAGATTAACTTCGCCAACGGTGAGCAATCCTGTGCAAAAGGCTCCCGAGGCTTTTGGGCGTATCTCTGGGCGGGGGTATCCCAAACTGCACAGGGTTGCTCATTTGTTGTTTTCACAGACCCGTCGTTCACGAAGCAGCCTTCTTTGCGTATTCTGCGAGTTCTTTATCTCTCTCTGCGGCTGTCAACCACTGCCCGGCAATGTGCATACAACTCGGGCACATCAGGACGTAAGGGCGTTGGTCTGAGTTTGGAGCACCAACAGGTTCTCGTAAAATCTCTCCGCATTTCGGACACACAAAGGTCGCGGTCCCGCTGGCGGTTAGACTTACCAGCACTCCTTCAAGCATGTTTCACCCTCACCCGAGCGGACAAAATTATGTTTTGGATTTGAGTCTATCGATATATTCGGAAATGCCCCACGGGGTTAGTTCGCCCGCTCTTTCGATTTCCAGCAATTCTTCGAGTCTCAGCGCGAAGCCGTTTACCGCTAGGAATTTCTTGCCGTCGAATCCGATAAAAACATGGCTCACGCTCAGATTGAGAGTAACCATTTTGCGGACGAGTCTGTCGGCCTCGGATTCGGGTTGTGTGCCCTGGGACATTCAGGCCCTCCCTTAATCGCCATCGTGGACTTGGGGGTTTTTGCTGTCAATCGGGGGTTTTCTTTTGAATCAAGGCCGCTTTCGCGGTAGAGGCAGGAAACAACCGGACTAGATTTTCGTCCAAGAACCAATCAACATCAAGCGTTTGCAGATTTTTGTCCTTCGTCCGGCTTGATCGTTATCTCGACGTGAGCGCCCTTGCTCAACTCCGCCAAATATCCGTACTTATCTTGAAGATTGTTCTTCACCCGAATCTCCGCGAACGTTCCATCAGCGCAGCTTATAAAGATTTGAGCGATTTCCGGTGCACTTTCGTTGGCAGGGATAATTCTTTCGACTGTGCCGATGATTTCAATCGTGGGCGAACTTGGGCTGTCGTTCGTGTCCGTCATTTGTTGATTCCCGAGTGCAAGCATACAGGCAGGATTCCGAATCGGGGAATACCTTGTTGGTCCTATTTTACGAGTAGTACTGTCCTAGGGGATGGTCCGTACGCTACCGTATCGGGTTTTCCCGATTGACACCCAATGGCGGTCTTTTAAGACTGTACTCTAATCCCCTACGTTAAGTCCCTTAGCTCTCACCGGAGGAGGTCATGAGCGACAAGGCGCAACTGAATCCACTTCAGAGCCACCTAGAAACGCTGCACGCCGAAATGTACCGGATTCAAGAGGTAGCGTCTAAAACAATTGACCCCGAATGTCGCGATGAACTTGTCCGCATTCATCAGAGCTTGGCGAACGTAGTGGCAGTTTTGAAGGAAGATGCTAGCAATTTCGACTGACCAGAACTAGCTCTCAATTAGGCGGCGAAAGTCTCAGCCCGTCTTCGACAGCGGTTGAACAAGATTATCAGGAAAGAATGTTTTCCCGTCGAGAAGGCCGTCGATGGCTTTAATCAGCACAGCGGCAGCGGCCGATTTGGTAACAAAGCCCTGAGCTTTCGCGTTTCGGGCTAGCTGCACGATTTCGCTCCCATCGTGTTGGGAGAAAATCAAAATCGGAATCTGCGGTTGGAACTTTTTGATTTGCTGACAAGCCGCCAGTCCGTCCATTCCCGGCATTGTTACATCCATAATTATTAGGTCGGGGCGTAGTTCGATTGTTTTCTCAATCGCTTCGAATCCGTTGGAAACCTCAGCACAGACCTCCAGGTTGTCGCGAGTGCCGAGGATAAAGCAGACACCTTTTCGTACGGCTTCATGGTCATCTGCTATTAGATTTTTCAAGTGCCATCCGTCCGGCAGAGCTACGCCTGAGTTAAGTAGACACTGGCGGAATCGTGAGCGCTTTCCTATAGCTGGAATCCCGTATTTGAGTCCTAAAGCTGTGCTCCCCTGTCGGTACAGTACAGGACTTGAACTCTACTCCTCCGAAGTGTAGATTTTCGTTTCGGACCCTCTTGGAGGTGAATATGGCTCCTCGCTACGATATCTTCAAGCTGGTAGACGGCGCACCAATTTGGACCGGAACCGCCAACTCGTCACACGAACTTCGTGCCCGCATCAGCATGCTAAAACGTGATTCCGTTCAAGAATGCGTTGTGCTTAACCACGTTACCGGACATCGAAGCGTCCTGCGTTGCGACAATGTTCGGGCTCCCAAATCGCACCCAGAGAGCCATCACGCAAAAACTCCATCGAGTTTTCGGCATCCGTGAGTCCGGGGCCGACATGAAACCACTTTGTGCTGCGAGCAGCGTACAATACTCAGTGATATTTTTGTGCGGCGAATCCGGTTGCGACTTCAACTTTTCCCCAGAGAACGCAAAGACTCCCGACGTCGTTCGACGCTACGGTTCCTCCTCGTCGAGCATGAGCAACTTCCGCATTTCCTCCTCGAGCATAAGCAGCTTGCGAACCTCGGCGACGGGAATCGTTTCACGCCCTTCCGTCAGACTTTCGAAACGTTTACCCAACTCTTCCAAGAACATCGCTCGAAATGCGGGATAAAGTACGCGGCCAGTATCATCCAACGCTACGGCCATTTGCGGTTTCTGTTCGTCTTTCATTGCGGCTCCATGTTAACGGCTGAGCAATCGCGCCCAAGTGCAGCACGCAGCGAATGTGAGCACGAATGCCATCCAGAACAAAGGCCGATGAATGGCGTGGGACCGCGGACTGGAGATGGCCAAACACAAGGACTTTACGGTGGCCACGGATGTGCAAGTCTACTTCTGTGATCCGCAGAGTCCCTGGCAACGCG
>Ga0210383_10003699_pt1 | contig 13666 bp, 12 predicted proteins | sample IncBWC14OmetaG_FD_160072 | JGI IMG/M metagenome (GOLD analysis project Ga0210383, IMG submission 160072) | Forest soil microbial communities from Barre Woods Harvard Forest LTER site, Petersham, Massachusetts, United States - Inc-BW-C-14-O ...
GCGGCACGCCGGGCAAGTCGGCGCTTGCGAAGAAATAACAAAGCGTAGTGGGAGGCTCCTCAACCCCATGGGCGACAGTCGTAACTGTCGTAACATCCCGATTACACTCATCTGCCAAGCCAATTCTCAAAACGTGCTATGGTCCGGTTGCGACCGGTATCCTGTAAGCCTTGGGGTTCCGGGCCTGATCGTGTCGCTTTCGCTAAGGGTGCCTTGAAATTGAAGTCGTGCCGAGGCGTCTTCACCTCTGGGCGTTTGGAAAACGCGTCTTGTTTTGGCTATTGAGCCGTTAGGCAGGCCGAATGCGTAAACGGTGCCACTATCTGACCCGATGTACAGAATTCCGTTGACAACGGTAGGCGAGGCATAAGAAATAAAGCCACCGGTGTCGTAGCTCCACAGCTCCTTGCCAGTGCTGGCATTCAGAGCATAAACGTTATCGTCGTCCGACCCGACATAGACAATTCCATTCGCGACTGCGGGTGAGGAAGTGTAAACGCCCGCAGGATACTTCCATTTCATAACGCCAGAGTTGGCGTCCAGCGCGTACACGTTGCCATCTGCCGACGCTACATAGACTACGCCGTTCGTGACCGCGAAAGAAGCTTGAATACCATCGCCGGTGGCGTAGCTCCACAAAAGAGTACCGGTCTTAGCATCCAGTGCGTACACGGTGTTACCAGCACCGCAGGAGGCTACATAGACAATGCCGTTATCAACTGCGGGCGAAGAAATAAATACTTCCCCGTTCGTCGTGAAACTCCATAGTTCGACGCCCGTTCCTGCGTCCAGCGCATACAGGTTGTCATCGTCGGAGCCGATATAAGCCAGTCCATTCGCCACGGCGGGTGCGGAACGAACCAAACCATCAGTTGCATGTTGCCAGAAAAGCTTACCACTCGCAGCGTCTAAGGCGTATACGCTGTAGTCATCCGATCCAAAATAAACTATTCCATCTAAAACTGTAGGTGGACAGGCCACATGGCCACTGACGGTGTACTCCCACAACTTAGCGCCCGTGCTGGCGTTCAGCGCATAGAGCGTGTTATCGCTGTACCCGCCGAGGTAAACAACTCCATTTGCTACTGCCGGAGAGGATGGTTGACTGCTGATGGGATAGTTCCACAGACTCTTTCCTGTGCCAGCGTCTACAGCATAGAGTTTGTCGGATGCAATGTAGGCGATCCCAGTTTCGACGGCGGGCGCCGAAGAGACGAAGCCTGCCGTTGGGTAAGTCCACCTTAATGTAAGTGTTCCGACGTTGCCGAGACTGAGCACGTTTTCGTACGCGTTCACTCGCCGCCCGTCAGGGGTGAAGCCAAACTGGCTCCAATTGGTTTGGACCAAAAATGCCTTGCCAGCACGCTCTTTATTCTTGGCCTCCCTCGCCGTGACCCGATGTTCGCCGGGATGTGCCCATCGAGGCACGCGGATTCCAGCATGATTGAACGCGCCGTTGCCGTCGGTGACGACCAGCTTTTCGTCCTTCGCATCAAAGGAAATACTCACGATCGCATTTGACCCAAATCCGCGGCCCGAAACCAAAATTCGGCTCGTCGGCGGAGCCGATTTCTTCGAGAGACTGATGGAAGGGGCGGCGCTCGCTATCCCGCAAAGGAGCAAGAACGCAAGGAACAACGCTGCTGGAAAGGCTAAAGGATGAGAACATTCCCGACGGTCCACCATATTACCTCCTCGTCCAATCCGCGAATGGGTTTCCAGTGGAGAAGCGCACTTGAGACGTGCCGACAATCATGTCGCTGTTCCCAGAGTTTGTCAACGTGCAAGTAGTTGCGTTCTACCGTTTAGGCTGGCGTCCCGCGACCGCTGACGATAAATCCTCATTACACTCATTGAGGGGTCTTGGCTACCGTTCGGACGTTGCGTATAACACGGACTGGTAGCATCAAAAGTGCCTGGGATTCTCAATCTCGCATGAGCATGCAAGCAATTGCCGATGAACCTGTTTAAAAGCATTATGCCGAAATTAAAGCTGGGTGAGGTGAGCGATTTGCTGATAAGGACATAGGAAGTACAATTTGAAGTGTAATGACGCAAAGCAACTCACACTTGACTGATATTGACGCCTCCACCTTTCAAGTGCCTCTTCAAAAGCTCGCCGAGGTCCTATCCCAAAAGGTAAAACGGGAGGCTGCAAAACTCCTGAAACCCGACTTCGTTGCGTTTGACCTACACGTTCTAACTAGGCAAGCGCAGCACACTTACGATTTGCTTTTCTATCTTAACGCCGATGAAACGCGAAAGACTGACTGCAACTGGAGACCCTCATACAGCATTGTCGCGCTACCGTTGATCCGCAATATGATCGACTGCCTGTACAACATCACGGCGATATTGGAGGACCCAAAACAAAATGGCCCTTGGTTTCGGAAGTACGGATATAAGAAGCTTCTGACAGGGCTCGACGAAGATCAGAAGAGATATGGCGGCAAACCGGAATGGGATGAATGGATTGCAAAAGGCCGAGCAAAGTTCGCTACCGACATACAACTCCAGAATCTTGCCATGACCGATGTTCTTGCGGCGACAGATTGGCCCACACTCGGCCAGTATATTAGTCGCAAACAGAAGGGTGGGACATTATCTCCTCATCAGGAATTCCTCAAGACCCTCGTGTACGGCCCTTGGCGTGAATATTCCGCAATGGCTCACGGAGCATCGGATGGACTTTTACGAACGGCAATTTACTATGTCGCCGACTCTCTTCCGATTGAAGAGAGACGCGATGTGGAAGACATGCATCCGCGAGTCCTGGGTCGCCACCTGCCGCTTGCCGCAGCGATCTTGCTGTGCATCGTAACCGAGCTACAAGCGCACTTCCACTTTGATGGGGCGAACATTGACGAAAGAATCCATCAGATATGGAACGCTCTGATGCCCAGCTTCGTAGTGAAAGAGCTCTACACGGAGCGTTATGAGAAGCTCATGAACGACAAGAATATAACCAAATAGAGCTTCGGAGCCTCACATCCAGTGACCTCCGTCAAAGCGCTTGGATAACGAAAACCCGAGCGTCGCAATGGGCGGTGTGTGTCAAGCGTCCGACGAAACTCCCACGAGTTGCGCCAGCGCCCGCCAATGCCGCACATGCGGGCGGTGTTGGCCTTTGCGAACGAGGGCGGAATAGGGCTCCGAGACTCCAAGCGTCAAAGCTAGAGCGGAGATCGTAACTGTCGAGAGTCGAGGTTGAATCTGCTTGATATAGGTATTTTCATCCGGCCAATCCGGTTTCGGCGAAGAACGCCACGCCCGTTTTGCAGCCTCGTGTCGCCGTTGAGTTTCAGAATGTTTCTTACGAGATTCAGGACACAGTGCCGCGATGCGTCCCTCCTTTGCGAGATTGATGAGTTTCTCCCGCGATATTTCCCGTCCGCACTTTGGACAATTCTGCCCTACTCGGGTTCGGGTTCCGCAACCATGGCAGATCTGCCCGACCTTTGGCATCTTCGGGGCCGGAGCTGAAGTACCCTTCGCTTTCCGCCGATTCGCCTGCGTGAGTGGCGTTGAGAACATCTTACTTTTGGTGTGCGAGAACGAAGTGTTGTCCGCACGAAAGGAGTGAGCCACATATTCAGCCCAAGGAGCGACAAGTTTGCCCCAAGTGGGTGCGGTCTCGGAGAGTTCGGAGCACAGCCTACTTGTCAGTCTGCAATTCCCGTTCGCCACTTCAATAAAGTCAGAGCGCCTCAACGGCTCGTGCATCAACCAATCCAGTAACCAGCTTTCTATTGCAGGCCTAATTGTCTCGATCAAATCGAGCGCGAGACTATCGCGGTTCGCAGTATCTGAGTGCAAAACTCCGAGCCCCGGGTCGAGTCCGCAAACACAGGCCGCTAATCGGCACTCGCTCTGAGCCAGGGCGTTCGTGTAATTAAGGAGACTGTTCGGTGGGTTGACTGAAAGTCTCGGGCCGCCAGTGAGCGGAGAGTGCCTTGTTCCGAACGTCAACCAATGTAGCGGCACCCGACTTGCGTCTTTTCGTGGAAACAGGATCGGAAGATCGCGCCATGCATCCCAATATTCCGCAGCAGCCCGACTTTCAATTCCCCTGATTACATTCAGGTCGGGTGCATCACCCAAACGGGTGTGGAGGGCGGCGATGGAATCCGCTGCTCGCGCGTTCTTTAGTTTTTCGCGGACCAGCACTTCTTCCCCGTTAAGCTTGGCAGAAATGAGTTCGCGGGCGATCTTCACGGCATTGCCATTTCCTAGCGCTAGCCCTTGTGATCTGCGAAGTGATGCTTCACTTGTTGATGCCGGTCCGGTGACAACTCGAACTTTCCCACGCCGATCCAGCATTACGAATGAAGCACCGACATCACTCAACCACCGCAGTGCAGCCAATGTAATCATGCCGTCGTCCCCGACACACACGAGACGCTTGAGTTTGTGGTTCACGCGAGGCAAGCGCAGCCTTCGACGTTCAAGTCCGATCCCATCATCAACCTGCAAATGGCCTGCCTGAATTGCGATGCGAATCCCATAGCCATGCAAGGTCAAGACTCCAGACTTGGAGATTTGCGGGATTGAGAGTGAGTGCGGTAGCGTACCTGAAGCTGCCATGGAGATAAGCGCTCCTTGCGGTTAGGGCTTGTCGGCTGCTTGTAACAGTCGGCACGCCCGTTAGTTTTTGAGAACCTTTCCTAAAATTCCTTCCTTATTCGACTCCACTCCCTCGGCGTTTTCACAGCGGCTGCAAGCTTCATGAACCGCCTGAGGCCGCTTTCGAATGACACATGAGTTAACTCCGAGACAGCGTTCGTCCTCCGGATTGAGCACCGCCAACAACCGCAATACCGCTCTCGCTCGGGGAGCACGTAGTCTCCTTGACGGGTCATCCACAGCGCGCCGTTTAGATCATGCTTCATGTTGCGTAACCGCTCGATCCCAGTCATAGCTTTGACTCCACACAGCACACCTGCCATACCACGTGCGAAGTATTCAAGTCGCGAGTCGTCGCCATAATCGGAGCGCGGGAAGCGCTCATTTTTCTTCATGAAGAGAAACTGAGGGGCGTTCTCCAAAACGTGTTTAGGAAAACAGGTCATCCCGGCCCTTCGAACGTCCGGCAAACGTGCCCATCGACCGCACACTTTGTGCAGTGTGGCGTACGTATTCGAGCGTATCAAGTCAACCCATATCTTACGGCGTACGGCCCGCGCCTCGATACTTGGAGGCCTCAATTCATGCTGCAGCCAACGGATCTCTCCATCTCGCTGCTGCTCCGCGCACATAAGGTCTGTTGGAGTGGGTGGTCTTTGCAGATTAGTTCGCTCACCCAGTTCAACGGCGGTCTTACCGGCGGCGAGCCAATACCGCTGAGGGCTCATTGCTTTTAGCTGCACCAGGAATCCGCTCACCTCTGCCTTAGTTAGTCCAATCGGCGAAGCATATTTCGACGGAAGGGGAAACCCCTCGCGCAGCAGGTGAAACGCCTTGTAAAACTCAAATTCCCAGAGACTTAGTTTCCCAAGATCTACCGGTTTTGGTCCGCGCTTACCCAAATTTAGAAACTCGTGCCAAAGTGTGCCAGCCCTTTAAATTTAATTAATGCACCGAGCTGCGTCAAGGGTCTAATGGAGCTGAAAGGAGAGCATCCAAATGCAGGAAGTCTTGGCAGTAGATATTCCCGAAGCCGCTCGTAGATTGGGGCTTTCGACCCGTATGGTCGCATGCCTCGTTGCGCGGCATGAAATAGCCAGTCGTAAGGTTGGTCGCCGCAGAATTATCCCGGTCGTGGCACTAGAGGCATTTGTCAGAAAAACCCCGACTACCTCAGACAGAGAACAAAACAACAGATGCCACTCTCGTGGCCTATTTGAAGGGAAATGATCAATGGCTAAAACACGAAATGAACCAGTGATGCTCGGATCAGTTCACGTTGGCGCGACTTTCATTTTTCGCACAGCAGAAATCCTTGGGGAGTATTCCAGCCGACGCAAGCCGCCTTTCGAGGATCAACTACTCACGGTTGTGGGATTCAAACCAAGGCTTAAGAACAATGTCGTAGTGATGGACGTGAACACCACAGAGTTACTCATGCCGCTAGAGATGGTTGAGAAGGCTCTGCAATCGAGGCAGTTTGTGAAGTAACCGAGTTGCGTCTATGGCCAAAAAACGAACTGTCCAGGGTCGCCCGGGCAAAGGTTCTCCTGACCAGCGCAAATCACGAACTCACACTCCAATTCTAGTCCGCGCCCGGAGTGTGCGCAAGCTCTCTCAGCGCAGCCAATCGACTCGTGAGAAGACGCTTCATGTCTTATCAGACCTACGCCGTGATCCAAACCTGACAGTCACCCAAGCTGCAAAGAATCGGGAAGTGAGTGTTCCTTCAATTCGGAAATACATTGGGTCTCAGCTAAAGCAGCAAAGCACTGGCGGACGAATTCGCGTGACCGCATCCGATCGCTTGCATGCGACGCTACAAATTCCCGGCACGAAACCGGGTGTTCTGATTCCAATTCGCACCAAGAGCTCAAAAGAGCGCTACCTGGTGGGTGAATGGCTCGCTTCAATCAATGCGGCTGCACGCGGAGATTTCGATCGTCTCAACAGATTTCCAAAGAGCATCGTCATAGATGGTGTCCAGCTCCCGACCGAAGCCAATGAAGCGCAGCAGATCTTGGAGGCGATGGAGGGTGCCGAAACCCCTTTTGAGCGCCTGTATGCGATAGCAGGTGCAACATGAGACCGCCCGACCCAATGGTTAAAAGATGTGTGCTATGTGGGAGCACTCGGAATGTGCAAGGAAACCATCCCGGCGGTAGGTCTCACCTCGCGTGGTTCACGATGCCATTCTGCGGTGAGTGCCATTCGCTATTTCACACAATGGTCGACCGGGCCGGCATCGACTTGAGGTACACGGATGACCCCATAGAGCGGACCAGAAGGGCACTCGCAGCGATCAAGATCGCTGAATGGATGCTGCTGGAGCAAATGAAAAACATTCCTCAACCAGAAAGGATAAAAGAATTATGAAATCACGAAACGCAAATGCTGAAGCCACATTGATTCTTCCACCTCCGACTATCAAAAAGACTGAACTCGATCCGTTTATCAAACCGGCGGATATAGCTAAGGAAGGGATTACACAGATTACATTGCTAGGTAATATGCGCAAATCCAAAAGCCGCTATGGTGAAGGCGTTGACCTCGCCTGCGAAGTCGGAGGCAAGCGCTACACCTGGACAATCAAATTTGACTCCGTCAACTATCGCATCTTATTCGAGCGCTTCGGTCCTAAGAATTGGAAGGGCGTCGTAAACGTCGAGATCAAGCAGTACATGGGCCGGGACTATATCGCCGTAGTGGACTAGTCCATGAGGAGACAATCATGAGCAATCGCCGCGACATTTACCTTAGAGCGCACACGGCCAAGGACAGTAAGAAGCCACTGGCTCAGCCTCGGCGAGTTGAGGGATCGGTCCCGAAGTGGCCTGAGCGCGTCCTGATTTTCGATACCGAAACTCGCACGGACGTTCATCAGGATCTTATGTTTGGCGTCTATCGCATTTGCAAACTGGTCGGTGATGTCTATCTTTGCGAGGCCGAGGGCGTTGTCTACTCTGAAACGATCACTAAGGAAGAGCTGAATCAGATTGGGAAGTTCGTATCGAACACGCTGCCGGACGTCGAAGTGAAGCAATTTCCGCCCGAAACAAGACTTAAAGTCCATAGGTCTTTCCCCGAGTTCATGCAAAAGGTCTTCTGGCCAGCTGTTCGCAAGGGGTGGATGGCGGCGGCCTTTCATTTCGCTTTTGACTGCAGTCGGGTTTCGCGCGGATGGCGCCGGTCCCGTAAGGGCGGATTTCGGCTCATTCTTTCCCTGCAACTCGATTACAAAAGCCGCAGGTGGAAGGCACACCCTTACCGACCAGAGATTAACCTTGATGCAAAGGACGCCCGGACTGCGTTCATCACCCTCGGTACTCCACGCTTTCGGAAGGATGAATGGAAGCATCCGGGAAGATTTCTGGATGTTGGCACATTGTTGTTCTCACTATTCGACAAACACATGAGCCTGGATCAATGGTGCGCCGAATTTCAGAGGAAGGGATATCCGATCGAGCGAAAGTTATCTCACGAGCCGAGCGGCCAGGTGACGCAGGAGGAGCTCCGATACTGTGCCAATGATGTGAAGATTACCCAGCAGTTGTTGAACGCGGCGAAACGGGAGTTCGATCTTCACCCGCTGCCAAAGCTTCTACCAGACAAGGCTTATAGCCCAGCCTCGTTAGCCAAGGCCTATATGCGCGAGATGAACATCACTGAGCCTCTTAACAAATTCAAAGTGGCCGATGAAATCCTGGGGATTTCGATGCAAGCGTACTTCGGCGGGAGGGCTGAGGCGCACATCAGGCGCACATGTGTGCCAGTTATGCGGCTTGATTTCGTTTCCCAGTACTGCACGGTGAACACCCTGCTTCGCAATTGGGAGGTTCTGACCGCTGCCTCTGTCGATTTCCCAGAAACAACAGAAGAGATCCGCCAACTCCTGTGCTTGATCGCGCGCAACCCTGACCGATGTTTTGATCGGCAACTATGGCCGGCGTTCCGTTTCTTCGCCCTTGTGCATCCTAGCCATGACATTTTTTCCGTACGCGGAGCGTATAACGATAAGGAACGGGACCGCCTTAACATCGGCCTGAACTACCTGACATCGGAAGAGCCGATCTGGTTTGCTGGACCGGACATTATTAGCTCCATATTGCTGAATGGCGGGAAGATCCCACGCATTTCGAGGTCTATTCGCGTAGTGCCGGTGGGGAAGCAAGCCGGACTGAAATCAGTTGACTTGCTTGGCAAAATCCGCGTCGACCCCAATCATGATGATTTCTACAAATGTGTTGTTGAAGAAAAAGAAGCTCACAAATCAGATCCCAGCCTAAAGAAGGGTTTGAAGTGCATCGGCAATGCTGGTGCCTATGGTCCCTTGGTTGAGTTGAATGAGCAGCGAGACGCGCTGGAAGTGAGTCTCAATGTCTTCTCGGGTGATCACTACCACCAACAAAAAGTACGAGAGCAAGAGGTGCCAGGTCCGTTTTATTTTCCACCACTCGCCAGTTTGATCACCTCCGGCGGCAGATTACTTTTGGCCCTCGCCGAGAAGGCTGTTGCTGATGCCGGAGGGACGTATCTCTTCGAAGACACAGATTCCCTATGCGTACTTGCCGATGAGAAAGGTGGGTTCTCGCGCGGCGGAGCACGTGCGGATCTAAGCTATGTGGAGAGTGTGGACCCCCGCGAATTTGCACCAGTCCCCTGCTTGTCACGTGATCAGGTGATCGGGATATCGCAGCGATTCGTCTCCCTAAATCCGTACAGTTTCGGAGGAACGATCCTCAAAGTCGAGGACGTGAATTACGTGGATAACGATCCGAGCAAAGGTTTTCGCGACCTTTACGGTTACGCCATCAGCGCGAAGCGATATTGCCTTTTTGAGGGGAAACACGCCCGAAAAATCATAGACGCCAAGGCCCACGGTATCGGCTACCTGATGAGTCCGGTCCGCCGCGTGAAGGATGAACAGGGGGATCAATTTGCCGCAGCTTTCTGGCGAAAAGTTCTTCAAAATGAAGGTATCTCTTTAAAGCGCGAAGAGCCCGACTGGCTAGACCGACCGGCCATGATGAGGATTCCTGTCAGCTCGCCCGCTGTGCTAGGAAGACTAAAGGAATTTTGCAAACCGTATGACTTCGTCCTCGCGCCGGTCATTCGCGAGGGAGACCTCCACCAGGAAGAAAAAGCTGAAAAACCTATTCTCGTCACTCGGTTCAGCAAGCACAGCGAAGAGTGGAGCGCGGCGACCTACTACAACGTGCGCTCAGGCGACTCCTGCTCCATCACCACTGGTGAATCTAACAGCGACGAGATACCGGTGCGCTCTTACCGGTCAGTCCTCAACGCATATGTGAACAATGCCGAATCGAAATTCAACGGGCCGGACGGAAACCAATGTTGCAGTTGGACTCGGGGCATTCTCCAGAGAATGCATGTCGTGGTCAGAGGGCGTAGGTATTGTGGAAAGGAATTCAAGCGCAAACTAGAACAGGGACCGGTGGATCACGAGGTCGATTTCAAATGCAAGGTTTATGAGAATGGACGGGTGGCGGCGGATCCGGAGACACTTCGCCAATTGGCGGGATTTTCCGAGCGTCAGATAAGAGCGGGTACGGGGTTACGTCGCGACACCATTCGGCTAATTCGTCACGGTAATGGTGTTAAGCGTTCTAGCTTTGAGAGGGTTATCGATTTCTTGCTAAAAACCGTCGCGTCGCCTTGGACAAAATAGGAATGACGCAGCCAGTGCTATTAAGGCAGCTACTGCTACGGCGCTATCCGGTTGAGGCTTCTGGATTCCATTTGATCGACCAGGAGACTGAACGTGGTTGGGAACCGGGGGAGGATATAAGTACGCTTTCGCCATCGCTTGTGCGGTTTGAGAAGAACGCAGGCACTGCGAACCGAGCTGTGCGGCAGCGTTTGCAAGAGGTTTCTCTCAATACTTTCCGGGAAGAAACTAGCCTGAGGAGGCACACCATTTTGCGGGCGGAGGGGAGAGCGAGTACACCCTATGTCTCTAAGCGTTATCAAGACTGCAGTTCAAACGATTTCAAGTCGTGGCGGACGCGTCACGAGATCATGATTGCTCGGTTTGATGTTTTTCCGAATGTGTAAACACCACTTCCAGAAGAGTCGCAATGAACCAGCAATAGACCGCAGGTAGCAACCATAAGACAATCACTGCCGCTGATTCCGCAGTGGTTCGTGTGTTTACGAGGACGAAAGCAAGAAGCAATTCCAGCACAAGTATTGCATACGCGTTGCTATGCTCCCGTAAATGCCGATAGCTCTCGACGTACTCAGACCGATGATCTTCTACTGTCCTCGCCTTACCAAGATCAAGATAAAATTTCTTCGTTGAAGCAAATTTGTCGATATGGGCAACAATGATGAGGGCCAACTGACCTCCAATAATCATCGAGTAGATCAGAATCGCAAGTAGAAGGTTTGTGTGCGGTGGGCGAGCCATTACTAATGCCATGCCTATTAACACAACGGCGAGACCAGTCGCCGTGAGCCAGTAAAATGTCCTATTGAAATTTTGGCTTTTTTCGCCGATCAATTGGGCACGACTGGCGTGAAGAATCATCATAGGCGAACTGGCGACGTAGCAAAACGCCACTCCGGTCGCTGCGAGCACGAATAAGCTCTTGATGTTTCCGTCTCTCGCCGCAGAAATCAGGCTGAAGATGAAATCTTTAACAGCTCCAGTGAACTGTTCAGCTAGGTGAGCAGCCATGGAGAGAACAAGTAACGAACCGACGACACTGCCGACAAAATATCTGACGAGATAGTATTCCCACCACCTGGACGAGCGTGCTTCTCCAACCCTACCCGCATCATTCTTGTCGCTAGTCACAGATCTTCCCAATCTTGGGACGGCGGACTTCCGCTTGCGGGTCCAATTCTACACCGAGGCTATTGAAGCAAGCTTTTAGCTGCCTTCGGATCGTGCGGTGATGCCTGCTTTTGGGTTTACAATTGCCGCGAAAAAGGAGCGAGGAGAATCATGAATGCCGGGTATGGACAAGCACTCTATTATCCCTACATCCATTTGGCGGACGAAAACTGGCTGAAGGTTGCCGCTCTTTACTACGACAGCCTTGGCCGCATTGTTCCGTACGGGTACGGGCCGAATGATAGTGCCTTTGTGAATGCGCTTAATGCTAGGACCCCATTCATCAAGAACATTACTCCACGGCAAGAAGTGGGCGAGATTCAGGATGCCTTTCTCGAATTCGCAAGAGAAAATCTCGCAAGTCCCGAGAAACGTGGTGCAATCTGGCAGAAACTCGACGGTCAGCTTCCTCCTATCGTAGCTGTCCTCCATCAAGACAAGCTCGGAGGGGCGCTATTAGTCGAGCTAATTGCCCTTGGCCTCGCGATGCCACCCAAGGATTGGAATGCCGAGTGGTACACCCTGGATCCGCTGACCGCGGCACTCTACATGACGTTTCTCGCCGACAGGATGGCCGAACGGCGGGGCCTTCCAGTGGTCACCGACGACCCAACTCTTCAACTGCTCTTGCGAGATATTCAGTCAGATAACAATAAAGACCCGGATGCGGCATTTGCGCTGGCGTCGCTGGTTATTGAAACTGCGATTCCCGTAAATCTCGCTGATGTCTCCGTCCAGCAGATCGTCGACTTTAGAGAATCGTCCGAATATGAGCGACTCCGGTTTTATGAAGCGCTGCGTGATTTCTCGAAAGATATTCAATTGGTCGAAGATGCAGCGGCACTTCAGGACCTACTAGCACACAAACAAAAGCTCATCGAGGACTCGGTCGCGGGGTTGGAGCTTTGTTATATAAATACTCGCATCGCCTGCATGACGGGGCTTCTCAGTCTCTCTCTTCCCGCATGGAGCGTGGCACTTGGAACCGTCCCCGGCTTGAGCGCCATTCCGATCATGGCCGTGGCGACAATGGCAATCGGTGTGAGCGCCCAGAGAGTAATCGATTTAAATAAAGCGCGGCGCGATAGTCCATGGTCTTATGTCATCTCACTGCGAAGGGACCTGGCAAAGCAGGATTTCCTTAGACACCTTCAACGCGGCACAATACTTATCTAGCCCCAGATTCTTGCGGTGGCTCGCGTTGGGGGATTGCGTCGTTCCGAGATCATGGGCACGTGTTACTAAATCGTGGCTCCGACGACTTCACATCTGGTCGAGGAATGAAGTAGCCTTATCCCGGCTACCCGTCGGATTGCCCCAAAATGAGCGTTCGTGAACTCAAGCCCGAGCTTCTTAAGCAGTGTGACATTCTCCAGGCAGTTTTGGCATTTAACTACGCCCTTACGCCACTAGCAAAAGAGCGCCTTGACCACGCTCGTGCGCGAATTCCTGTTGCGACTGCCAAAGAGTTGAGGAACATAAGGGATCGTTTTCGGGAGTCCCTAAAGCAAGCGCTGAAAACATTTGGTTGTGTTGAGAGGCCGTCGGACTTCGCCGCCTGGTTCATTGTGGGCAGCAGAGGAGGGGGTGTTCCGAACGTTCAAAAGGCGGTAATTGATCAGTCATACTTTACGAACTTCTGCGGAGGCAATCCTATTTGGAAAACATACTCTCCGCACTTGCATCTTCAAGTACATTTTGACTGGGTTGTTTCTGACCCTCTGATTTTTCACTATTGGCTTCCTGAGGCAGTTCTCTACGAAGACATGGCGCTTGCGTTCAATTGCGCCTGTGAGACGAAGAGCAAAATTAAAAATCTAGGTTATTTGAAGGGCGGTAATTTAGACGTCAAGAAACTTTCACTGCACCTTCGCACAGCCGTCCTCTCAGCGTATTACTTCGTAGAGGCCTATTTGAACGGAATCGCTTTCGACTATCACTACCACAACCGGCAGACCCTGTCTCAGAGTGAAAACGATCTCCTGATGGAGTGGAACTCGAAGAAGAATCGTCAGAAGTTTGTCGGGTTTGAAGAGAAGATCAAGGAATACCCGAAACTAATCTTGCAAACAACGCAACCTCCATTAACAATCAGCAACTGCAGAGAATTAGCAGTGCTGCTCGGAGATGCGAAAGAAATGAGAGATGCAATCGTTCATCAGTCGTCGAAAACATCGGATATCA
>Ga0210383_10003701_pt1 | contig 13660 bp, 12 predicted proteins | sample IncBWC14OmetaG_FD_160072 | JGI IMG/M metagenome (GOLD analysis project Ga0210383, IMG submission 160072) | Forest soil microbial communities from Barre Woods Harvard Forest LTER site, Petersham, Massachusetts, United States - Inc-BW-C-14-O ...
TCTCCCAACCGTCCTCACTCAATGATAGTAACTCGTCCTCGTCGCTGTCCTCATCTGGAACCTGGGTAATCTTGTTTATTTCGCATTCCGTACCGTAATAAAAAAAAACTCACCCTCGCGACGCCTGTCTCCGCGTTATCACCACCCAAGGATCCCAACTCATCTTGACCGACCCGAGCGCCGACAGCCCCACGAATTTTCCGCACCATTCCATTTCGCCTATCATTCTGCTCCCCGATCGTCCTGATCGCGCGTGCAAGGTCCAGGGCCAAACGCTGGAGGGCGAATGTGCGTCTGGTTATTAAGGGATCCGACGGTAAGATGCTTTGAGGGAAGAGGTGTCGAGGATGTAATTTCAGTGAAATGGGTGATTGGGCAGTGAGGACGTCTACCGTTGGTCCATATTGGACCATGTCACAGCCAACGGCATCTCTGCAACAATGGTTATACAATGGCCTAATGAGAATAGAATAACGCACCTTTCATAAACTATCATAGACGCCCGCCAAAGCGTAATATCACCACTTAGGTCTGCGACTGTGGGCACCCGGAAGCGAAAGACGATCACAGCCCCAACCGAACTCCGGGACTGTGTTAGCCATCGGAAAGCGCGGGCAGTCACCTCATCACGAGATCCCACTTCCACCACAATGCTCGGGTACAGCGCGCTCCTCGAGTTCGGAATTATGACTTCAAAAGCCTGGAATGGCTGATTCCCCTTCGACGACAACCGATTATTTTCGTACAAGTTGAACGTCGACTGGCCGGAAAGGGCTACCCTTGATCGGGGGATGATTTGACGAGCCCATATATTCAAGAGGTGATGAAGTTGAAATATTGACTTTTCCAGGTATTTATAAATCGACGAATCAAAGGAATAGGCGATGAGGGTGGAGTTTGCCAGATCAAAAGTGAGACCGCAGATTCGACTGTCGTCGTGGTCCAAGTGTTTGCGAACGAAATCGTAGTCGCTTTCGGTAACAGGACGAATGATTAAGGGTTCAACTGGGAATGCAAAGTCGGAGACCTGGCGAACTTCGTTCAGAATTTGATATGGAAAGGGACAGCTATTATGTTCGTGAGCAATCTGCAAATCCATGGTGGGATAAGAATGAAGAATATGCAGCACAAGTTTGCGTGCTTTTTACTCTGAAGCGGGTGTATTCGGACAATCACGAGGTGCAAGTCGGTTAGGCAGGCAGCACAGAAGAGAAACTTCATGTCTCACTTTGGGGCTCATGCGCTCAAGCATTAGTACAATTCGGGTCCTGAACACGTCGAAGTGATGTATGGCAGCTTGCGGACCTGATCGTCGTTGATGGGGCAGAAATCACAGTATTATAACGTCCCAAAAACGTAGTCGTACTACTTGAGTTTGTCTGTGTTGGCATCAGAAGCCTCTACAAGGCACGTGGATGCATCCGCTTGCGACCACCGTACTTGCCATGTACTAAAACACAACCAATTACGGCCATTACGAGTGGGTCTGATACTGGGTTAACAAGGACTGCCAACATATTTAATCCTACTACATCTAAAACCTTCAAGTCGTCGCAAGAGTTGTCGCTTCATTTACTTTTGCATCTTCCAATATACATCTTGCACAAGTAGCAGTTACTCTGAGTCATCCAACTCGGGCGGATACTCATCCATGAAGCCTTCAACCCATGTTACCACCGATGCACCACCCCAAATTCCCAAGACCTTCACTAGCATCTCGCTGCTTGACACTTGAATATCTGTGAGATAATCTTCAGATGCATTTCCGTCGTCATTTTCACTTTGTTCTTCAATGTCTTGAGATATGTTCTTGAGGATGAGGTCGAGAGTTGCGCCGAACGATTTGGACCTCTTCGTAATTTCGAATCCACTTGCAGTACTCCAATTCGGGTCGAGTAGGACCATTGCACCAAACTTGTCCGTTTCAATCAGCTCTCTGTAGCGAGAAGTGCGTGAACTCCTACCTGGAGATACAGTCTTCTAAGGTGATTCCGAGCAGCGACTATCTTCTCATGCTTACCCACAAACTTTGCCTTGAGACGCGAAATCCTGCTGCGCAAATTGGTACCCGTGAAATGGTTTGTAAATTGAGCGATCTCATTGGCACGTTGAGCCCGAAACGCGTTTTCCCGATAAATTCCTTTCCACTTTTTCCCGTCAGGTTGACTCGATTTTGCGTTCCAATCAATCGCAAACTTGAGGCAATGAACGGTCCGGATGACGAAATGGATGTATGCTGTTATGGCATCGCCTTGAATTGCATTTTCGAGAAACTATATAGGACGTCGGTAAATGTTATATTCAACTGAAGTTACGGAACGGACTTGCCTGATCACGTTCCAATAGCCGTTGTTCAACATTGGCAACACTATCAGTTGCTGTGGCCCTGGCGCAAATGGTCACCCAGTCTTGAGAACAGTCGCCAGCTGGATCGAGTAAATTTTTCTACCATAACATCGCGGGGTCAGACATCTGAGAACAGATAATTTTACTAGATAAAACTAACGAGAGTATCAACATTGCAATCCTCATAACCTGTGACTAATCGCATGAAAGCTGCTTGCTCCCGTTCTTGATGAGTACCCCGCTTGTGTTCCAAGATTATCATTTTGAATTTGGCGGCACTGAGCTTCGCACTGTGCAGTGTCGACACAATCTCCTCGTACCGCGTCTGAGCCGTCTGATAGCGAGCTTTAGGTTGTTATAGGAGGCGGAACAATGTAATACTAACCACCGTGGGCTGCACATCCAACTCGGCCTCCTCCTCAGGTGGGTCTTGCGTTCGTACGTCCTCGTCGTGTTCGACAGGGACCAAATCGTCTAAGAACATTAGCGTAGTTTTCAAATTGTGGATACAAAAAGCGCTTACCCCATTCTCCTGTTCCTTCATCGAGAGTAGCTGGTGTGACTGCTGCCACCCCGCGGATATGTGCCGACATCTGGCCGGTATACTGGTTGACTTTGGCCAAAGTCCTTTGATAGGCGGAAGCAGTTCCAGGACTCGCGGTAGGTGACAAGGGTTCAATTTCGGTAACCCTTGTATACGCATCATGTAGTGCTGTCAGAAAACTACGGGACATAGCAGTTGTGGACGTCCAGATAAAAGTCTCCAAGGAAATTTTCATCCGAAGCCTGTCTCGAGGCATTGCCATTTATAGATTCACTCGCACGTAAGGTTGATCCAACGCCGCGGAAATGACATGATAGAAACAGGCTTGTATTGTAGTTGGGAGTCGCGGTAACTACATGATCATAGCAATGGAATAGAACTACGATTGTTCAAGCGTTAACGTTATTGTATCGGACTGAATTGACACATCTGATGGCCACATGAACATGTAAGAGCACGAACTATAACGGTGGCTTGGATTTCCTATATTCAACTCGATGCCCATGTGCGCGCGACAACTGTGCGGATAGGTTGGAGAAATCGGGCTGGATCGAAGTTGGTGTCGTCCGACCCGTTTGCGTATCAATCGACGAAGTTCGAACATGGCTTATATATCGACCGTTGTTGACAACGTCACTGTCAGACTTTCATCCGTTTGATTGAATACCCTGGCGGTGACATCTTGCTCTGCGAAACATTGAAGCGACGAAAAATGTCAGGACGTTACTTCAAAGACCTTGGTGAGCTTGCTGTTCCATTGAAATTGATTTGATGTCTTACCGTAGAATAGTGGGAATGTTTAGCGAGAATGTCGATCTGGAATTCATCTTGCCTTGGAGTGAGCGAGTTCTCTTCTTTTTGAAAGCTTGAGCGGACATATTGCATTCAGATCGCTTTGGTGGACAAGTAACGATGGACGAGCACGAGGCGCAATGGTTCTTTTGCAAGGACATGGAGGATGTTGCGTTCATTGCTGCGTAAGTAAAAACTAGAGATTGATTGGGAAGACAGATTTGTACTCACGTGCGAATGCAGCCACTACGATGGAACACCCAAGGTATGTCAAGAGCGACAAATGTGTCTATCAGCTCGCGAGGCCAACGCGCATACCAGGTGTTGCACATCGCGTATATTACGGCTTGTACCCGCGAGGGGTGGCTAATTCCAGTTGACACGTACGCACTTGGAGGTGAGCTCCATGCTGGCAGGGGTGTAGTTTGAATGTGACAGAATTGTTCGGTAGTGGATGAATGGGGCCGAATCCGACTGGCGAAAGCAATCGAGGAAGAGAGGTGCACTTCGGGATTGACTGCAGAGGTGCCAAAAGGTGAACCGAAGTGATCCATTTTCAGAGTTCAAGACCTTAACGACATTTCGCAGTATTTTTTGGAAGCTTATCCCCGAATTTGGAAGTTCACCGTTCTAGTCACGGAAAACTTTTTTTCTACGATCAGGCGACACACCAGACGAGCTACACTGATCCCAGGCTTACCTATGTTAGGGAATCCGAAGACGTCAACGGTGAACTCGTGGCAATCTCTTCAAGTCAAGCCGGAATTCGTGCTGGTGGGGCGGCGGGGTCATGGACAGAATGGTCATCCTCAGGCGGGTTGAGATCGTTGCCGAGCATTGTGTCATCCGGGAAAAAGACAATCAAGGACACCGAGATGAGTAGTGACATATGGGACAGAGAAACAGTGCGGTCAAAACTGGTTGGATCGAAGAAGCGTAAGACGTACGACAACAGAGGTAGTAGTCGTAGCAAAGTTGTCTAGTTGGAGGTTAATCGGAGCCTCAAATGTCGGCGGTCACGAGTGTTTGGCATGAAAAGACGTTCGAACACCCGTAAATTACATGGCAACGACTAACAGTAAATGAGACAACAAAGAGGGTGAGGATTTACAGTTTGCAGTGAATAAGGCCCCAGGCACGTTAGATGGAGTAAAGTACAATTTCGTCACTGTAAATGACGTCGCGACTAGGTAAAGAAGTAGCAGATGGTAGACGACGACATTGAACAGGGAAAGCCGCAAGAAGAATGTTCACTAGATCAAGAAGGTACAAGTTGGCGTTGTTGGACTAACCACAAGAAAGTCTCGTGCAGGTTAAGCCAAGGGTGAGTGGAAGTCGTCAGCAGCCAAGTATGTGAGGCCGAGTAGGTGCTGAGCGCGGGACCCGGCCAGGTCAGGCCTTGCGCCTTTCCTTTGAGAAGTATCCAGATCGCAGGCTTGATAATATCGCGGTCAGGACATTCTTGATTCGCGCGAGGCTGCCATCGATGCCAGCCATTGATCGGGGGCTCAAAGGATCTTCCGACCTGGGGAATAATCAATATTGTGAGTCGGGTATAATGTGACGACGTACCTGTGGAATGCAACATGGCCAGCAGTAACCCGGAGGGGGATTGAATCCTCTCCAATTTCTGTAGTCAGGACCTGAAGCAGAGCGTTCGGGACAATGGTCTAAGATGTGATCCTCCCATGTCGTAAGTCCGGCAGCCCAGCAAGCCGGACACTTTTCGCGTAGGAGTATAAGCGCGTCAATGACCGTGCGCCTGCGTTGTTGCTCGTCAAGCGCGGTCTGTCGTGCTCGCAGAGAATCCATATGGACGGCGACTCCAGTGGCAGCAAGGGGTTGTGGTTGGCGCACAGGACGGGGTACAGGCCCCGGAGGAGGTGCAAGCACAGGAGGGGGAGCTGGTGCACGCACAGGCTCTGGGCCGGGAGAAAGGGGGTCGGGTGGAGGCAGGTAGTCAATATCCATTCGCTCCGAGTCTGGCGGTGGGATTACTTTGGAGTGGGCATTTAATACATAGAATAGGGGATTGCGTTCTGTTGTGTATATATATTGAGGTGTTCTAGAAAAAATGAAAATCAGTTCCTATGAAATTTCTGATGGAAAGTAGCCCTACTCAATTGCCTTTTCGCCCGAAAATTGGTCCACGCTAGCTGTAGACTTGGAGGGGCCGGCGACACTGGGACATACGAGTAAGGTACGAAGGGAAACCATGATGAAGCCTGCTTACTTGGCATTGAATCCGGCACTGAAAACGTCAGGAGAAGTTCCTGGAGGCAGTGGACGAGGAGGCGCCCTCAATAAGGGCGCTTGCGTATCCCGCCGCAGTGCAGTGGTTGAATCTGGGGGGGTTCTCTGCTGGGGAGCAGGGCCAAAGACGGGTTGGGCAGGAGGAGCAGGAGTGGGTGTCACCGTGAACGGGGCTTGGCGTGGTAGTTGAGCGGTCGAGGCATGTTTATTGGTGTAGGGGTTGCTGGGCATCATCTCAACTGACGACGGGGGGCGTTCGGTAAGCTGTCTGGTGCAATTATCGCAGAGTTGGGCTCCAAGAGAAACACATGTCTCTGCCACGCCATCAAGAAAAAGCCAAGGTGAGATCCTACGGCAAAGCTTTGTGTCGATCGCCCATGCGAATAACAAATCGTGTCCGAGATCAACGCCGGTACTTTGGGTGCGCGGCGGTTTCGTTGGATCGAAATAGATGCGAGCGTACGACGGTAATCCGTCCCGCCCAACGCGCCCGGTCTGTTGAGAAAGACCTGGGGTATCGTAAGGGAGGTCGAAGTGGATTGCGTAGCGAACGCCAGAGAGATCTATGCCATTGCCAAGAGAGGTGGTGGAGACGATGATTTTTGTGATGCCCTCGACCCAATCCTTGAACGAATTGTTCATTTCTTCCCTCAACTCAAGGTCCATCGTGGCGTGGAAGGCTTTACAGCCAAGTTTAACCGACATCTCGATAGTCTGGGACCGAGAGCGAACAAAGACGATGGCACGTTCGTCATCAGCGAAAGTTTCGATGAGTGGAAGAATGAACTGTGCAATTGCGTCGGGGATGTCCTTTAGTGGAGTTGGATGAATGGAGTATGCGATCTCGGGTCGCATGGTAGGCATGCGTAGAACGGTGAGACTAGTGACTTCGAGAGACTCCATCAGAAGCGCTTCGTGGAACGGTGCAACGGTTCCATCGAAAAGAACAAAGGGGACTGCAAGACGTCGCAGGGGTTTGAGATGGTTGAAAGCGTCTCTGTACGGCGCATCACAGACAATGAGGTGGCATTCATCGAAAACTAGACGCGCAAGACGAGCCAGTTGCGCCAGCACTTCACAGAAACTTCAGAACATCGAAAGGTCATTCACAAGAAGTTAAAAGAAAGTCTGAAGTGGAGACGCACTTGTAGAACCCAATGTGAACAGCATGCTCGACAGAAACCAGCACCAGCGACGTCGATGGCGTGGGATTACTGTACGGGTCCCAACGCGAGCAGGATACCTCGAATTCACTACATCGTCGGAGAAGGTCGTTGTGAAGAGCGTTGAGTGGGAGAACGATGACCGTGACCTTGTCTTCCTCGTACATCTTCACTTGAAACAAGATCATGAACGTCTTTCCGCCGCCACAAGGAAAAATGACAAGTAGGTTATCGAGTCGACGCTGCATGTACTCGATAAGCTCAGCTTGCTCGGGAAACTTGAAATTTGCTTTCTGATTTTTGAGAAAGTCACGGAGATCTTGGAGGCGGGATGGGTGTACAATGATGCGGGATCTTTGACGAAGCACAGAAGGCTGGTGGGGGGGAGGTGCCGGAGCGTACCGAAGAAAGGCTTGTGAAAATGCGCGGTTCAACATTCCGTTCAGGGTGGGCGTCATCTGGTCGACGAGGTTGAGCCCAAGTCTGTTGATATCCATGGGCGTCATGGTGGTTGAAGGGCCCGATACAGTGCGAGTGGTGTTAGGATGGTTCGGGACATGGAGAGGCAGTTCTTCACCGTCGAGCAAAGGTAGGGGGTCATCCTGTCCAACGTTAACGAGCTCATGCCAGTGTCCGCTCGCTTTGATGCAGCCAATGTGCTTGGTTTGATTGGCGTTGGAGAGCATTTCCTTGTTGAGGCCATAATGACGATTGGAAGTCTCGCTGTGGTGAGCACGCTGGTAATCGTCCCAGTACCTGAAATAATAGTTGAGGCGGGAGCGATGAGGGTGGATGCGAAGAACTTACTGTTTGTGCGTATCATAACTTTGGGGGTCGCGATGAAAGTGCGAGAAAGACGACTGAATCTGACGATATGGGCGAGCGGTAATGCGGACCTTGAGATACCGCTGTGTGGCCATACCAAGCCAATCGCTGGCTTGGTCTGATGTAATATTGTGGGAGGCGCCGGGCCACATGTAATAATGAAAGCGATGAAGGTCCTCAGTGGTACGTAGATCCCTGACGAAGCACTCTTCGACGAAGCGGATAATGGTAAGATTCTGGACGAGTTCGCGAATTACAAAGAGGGGTGGTGCACGCGGGATGACCTTATCGCGGAGAGTATGGTGGGCAGTTTTGGTATATCCGCCGACAAGGCAAATGACGTGGAAGAGTATCATGAAATTTCGGATGGATCCGCCTTGGATGTTTCGTAGCGTGTATAAGCAAAATTCAGTGAGTCGTGCAGGGTTGCCGTAGGTCAACATAATGAGGAGGAGGAGGATTTGACGTGCACGTTGAGCCGACGCAAGAAACTTTCGGCAGGGGCCAGGCCTCCATACAATCTTGTCGCCGTGCATATAATGGAATCGTCCTCGGAGCTTTGGATGATTCAGCAGCAGATGAAGGAGATTACCCTTCATCGTGTTGAATGGGTTTCGGACATCGTCGAGGAAGCAGTATCCGGGCGCGTGGTTGTTAAGGTCGTCGACGAGGGTGCTGATGTCATAAATAGGGATAAGAGTGGGAAGATCCTGGAGACCAAAGAAAATCTCCTCGTTCACAATTTCACGGTACTCGGTGTGAAGACCACGAATCATTGAAGTGATGTCATTGAGCGAGATAACGTCGCCTTTCCAGGCAAGTTGTCGTCCTGCAGCGTCGGTGAAGGAGACACTAGAAAATCCTTCCTCCGAGCCGCGTACCGCACATAGAAGGCGATTTATATTGTAGAAATACGCCATGACCGTCTCGTGATGCGATTGGAGGTACTTGGACACCTCGGGAAAGACGCTGAGAGGATAATTTCATGAACAATGATGCGAGAAAGGATGAGCGGAAACTCACATTGGCATTCGAACCTTTCTCTTATGCATAAGAACATTCATCTCATAAAAGATAGTAGAACGAATGCAGTACGTGGCGGCTGCGATGATATGTGTAATCGCGCCAGCATGGTGCCAGTGGCCTTGGTCTGTCAACGACGCTATGACAAGGTATCGTATAACCGGGGAGAAGTACTTGTCTTCTTCGGGTTTCGTTGGCATTTGGGAGAAGAGTGAAAATGAGAGAGCGTGGATGAGATGTTGGAAAACGGTCGAGTCTGCCGCAGTGGTAAGTGCCTGATGTAACAGCGTGACAAGATGAGATTGTTCGGCGGTCGGGTGCATGGCGTAAGTCGTGCAATCCCAGCCGAGAACAGCACGAATAACAAAGCAGAGTATGCCCAATAAGACACCAGAGTAGTTATCAAGTGTCGACGGCTCAACGAGTTTGAATGCCGCCAAGGAGTGAGCGCTTGATTGAATCGTTAGTCGGAAGAAGAAAGACGTGAGAGAAGAGCACTTACTCGGTAATTTGAGCCATTTCCTGAAGGATGCCGAATGAATCGTGGGAGGGGATGAGCACTTGAACAACACGCATGTACTCGAGGACATGGGGCTTGAGTTGAGATAGTAAATCATCCTTTTCTGGTTTGGCAATGAGGGCGCGCAAATCGCTTGGGGTGCTGTTCGCGACGTGATCGACCCAATGCTCTCGGTGAAGGAACTGGGAAAGGTTGTGAGAGTCGAGAGGGGATCGGATCGGTTGGTTGGCATGATCCTCGACTGGGATGCTATTGATATATAAGTTGTAGGCGTCAAGTGGGGCAACTCGGCTGGGGATGAGTGAGGGGTCCACTTGGAAGTATGCGACAAGTCTCCCAGCCGCAAAGGATTGGGCGTATCCTTTAGTGTCAGGAGGGTCATCGCGATGGCGCGGGCAGAGGGTGTGATGGTTTATCATACCACGCCCGTTGTTGTCAAGATAACCCTTTCGGCAACGACCGCAAAACGCGTAGACGTTGTCGAGCAACTGCAGACCGAAAATAGGCGCGATCACTCCCGTGACCTCGGGAATTCGAGCGACATCAACCTTGGGGAGATCATACTCGGCGCGAAGATCTTCTGCCATTCGCCGTAAGACAGTGATGTTGTCCCCATGTGTCTTGATGTGGGCAGCGAGAGTCGATAGAGCCAGTGAACGCTCGCAGGTCACACAGATAACGACCTTGTGGAGCGTATTGATGACGATCCCAAGTTTGTCAAAGTCGTATCGGGCATGACTGACAACGGTGTTCTCATCTGGAACGATACTCGCACGAATAGCAAGGAGCGTGTCGTCAAGGTCTTTTGGTGGAATATATGAATCGTCATCCCGAAGTTGAGAGACATGGTGATGTGGATCGAGTGAAGCGGAATGCGAACGAGGCGTGGGCGGAGTAGGAGCATAAGTTGGCTGAGTGGTCTGTGGAGGGGTTTGATGGTGGGTTTGAGATCGAAGGGAAGCTTGAGCAGAAGGAGTCGCGCTTGCTCTGGCAGGTTGTGTGAGACGTCGCGTCGATTGAGATTGAGGGCGAGAAGAGGATTTTTGGTGAGCCTGAGAAATGGAAAGTGCATCAAACGTGGCAGTGACGTCGAAGTTTGGAGCCGGTGTCGTAGTGGTAAGGGTGGAGAAAGAAGGTGCCGTCTCGTCAATGACTGTGCCAACACATGATTTGGCATGGCGCTGGAGATAACGGTTTAGATATCAAGAAAAGCAAAAGCGAACGGAGAACTCACTTTCATGCTGTCCGGATCGGAGTAGTGTGCCAAGCAGCGTAAACAATGGAAATGCTGCGTAACCGGATTTCGATCAATCTCGGCGTCTCGTGCGGGTGGATGCGTGTAATACACTGCTTGTTTGGCGCGATGAGTGCAGCGAAAATGATAGTTGTATTTTTTTCGGTCTTCGAAAGTAATTCCGCAGCAGGTGTTGACGGGAGGAGAAGGCAACGGAGATCTGGGTTGAGTCGGTTGACTAGGAGTCGGGGGTAATGAAGGCCAGTCCTGAGGTGGACTATCAGACCCATCGATGCGCTCGTCGTCCCTGGTTGGATGGTCAGAGCCTAGGACAATACTTTAGGAATGAATGTGCATACATGGTCGGGAGTTTTCGGACAATGATCGCAGAACTTCGTGGGCGCCTGGACTTGACCGGACGTGTCTGAATGCAACTGAAATTGTTAGGGGATGAACTAGATAAAAAACGAGATGAGATGGAAGAAACACTTACATGTCAGAAGAGTTATTGAGGTAGAACGACTAATTAATGCATACGCCAGCGGGGTGGACCTGTGAGCGCTGCGTGAGTTGGAAGTCAGACCAAATATGCGAATATAAAACCTACTACGTTGGCGGTAAGACGCGAAATTTTCGGGCAGAGGCGCATTCTGAACGGTAAACGGTAGCGTTAGATATAGGTCGGCGGGTGTAAAAACAGGTGAACTTACAAACGTTACAAGCGGAATTGAAGTTGCGAGTGAGGTTGGAGTCGGGATGAACGAGCGGATGGGCTGGGGGTTAAGAAGGAGAGGTGTTGAGGATTTCGGAGTTTTTCCTAGATAATTTCGCCGGTTGGATGACATCCAAAATTTGAAGGATTCGGGATTAAGGTAGAATCATGGGTGTGAAAGGTTGTGGCAGCTGTAAAACGAGGACTTGGTTAACATAGAGAGTTTCAACTGAGAAGAGCTGGTTGCATACGGTATTTGGGAGTGGATTGTAAGAATCGGTACCATCGGCAAAGACGTGACAGACCCTAGCACATGCAAGTCCCGAATAGGGCAAATTGTCGTGTGAAGAGAATTGGCATTGGAAGCCATATTAATATTACTTCGCTGGGTGAAAGATATTGGCGGAAAACGCCGAGAAAGGACTGCTGGAATCAAGTGGGGGATATGGGCAGAGCTCGAGGCCTCGGAGGCGGAGTAGACATGCTGGTTGTGATCGGCACGGCTGTTCAGATATAATCGGCCGTGCTGTTCACGCTTCATCGGCGCTGTTCAACCGGATGGTCGTGCTGTTCAACCGGATGGCCGTGCTGTTCAACCAGATGGCCGTGCTGTTCATAAGTGATCCGTGCTGTTCACGCGTCATCGGCGCTGTTCAACCGGATGGCCGTGCTGTTCAGATTTAATCAGCCGGGCCGCTGAGGTGTATTCGGCTAGGTTGTTCAGCCGTACAACCATGCCGTCCAGAAAGGATCCGCGCTGTTCATTCCATCCCGCGGAGACCGAAAATGGCAACCAAATCACAATTCTTGTGACGTCACCGCGGGAAGGAATCTTGAAAGGCAATGAGTGGACCTAGGAGAAGTTAGTACCTTTGGCGCGTGACAGTTTTAGGGTGTAGTGAATTTACCTGAAAAAGGAAAGGCCACGAGCGTCGAGATATGGTGGTTTGCGACAATGATTTATTGGCCACCGACATGAACCACACTTTTTCAGCAATGCAGATTACTTGGGAAGTGGAGATCTCATTTATATTCAAATTTTCTAGATGAAAGAAACCACTATAGATTGGATACATGTCGGATATTAGCGAAGGGCGAGCCGGAGTACGCGCGAAGTCGAAAATGTTGGACGGTGGTAGAAAATCTTGTCGTGAGTGCCGAAATATTAATCCAACCCGCACACTTGACTATATTGCTGTTAGAAACCGGAAAGCCTGAGTAACGTAAGACTTACCTAACGCTGTCGAAATTTTCGCCGTTTCGGATTCCCTGCTTATTCCAATTTCGCCGCGTCGTTGCGGCGGTCAGATAGCCTGTCGTGTACTCCAAAACTTTCTCCTCTTCCAGCCTCCGACCAGCAACCTGCACACCTACGGGCAACCCATGCATCTTATCTGCATCATATGTCGAGTAGGCGCCTTTCGCGATTATATTCATGTTCTTGTAGTGTGCGGTAGAAGTAAAGTTCGAGGGAAGAGCATCAGTGCCTTTGTCGACAAATGTGATACTGTAGTTAGAGATATCACATGCGATATTAATGACGCCGGGGCACGCTCACCTAAGAACACAAACACGAGTTTATGGTGCTGGGGGTGAAAGGGACGCGAGGTAGCAATTGTAAGCATGTGCAACTTGAAGGAGGCGGATGTTAGTTGCCGTGTCGATATTGGAGGATGCGAAGGTAGCCAGCGCTGACGGAAAAGGTGGGAAATGTATTGGCAGGCGGAACAATGAGGCGGCAACTAAAGTTCGCCAAAGTCGTTGCCATGCGATTCTCGGGACAGATTTTCGGAGTCCGGCATGTCAACGGCAATAACCCGAGTTGGCCGAGAACAGCACGATGACAATATTTCCGTTTTGGGCTGACTGTCGGAGATAGCCGTTGCTGTGCATGCGTGCTGTTCATACTCCGGCGGATGGTAGAATTGTTAATAGCGGGACGGGGAGTGGTCCAAAAAAATGGATGAGGGGCTCAAAATGACGGATTAATCCAGGGGAATCCAAATATACCGTTCGCTAAACGTCGGATGTCGTAGATAGTACAATATTTAAGCGGTTTGTAGCGAGTTGGTTGAGACCTTCCATGCAGCACTGTTTGAGGTGTGAGGGAAGGAGGGGATGCATAGGCATGCTGTCATAGTGGGAAAATGTGTTCTTTAGGAAGGTTAAAAACTTTCTGTCTCCTAGGATTGGCGGGGGAGTTGACGTAAAACATATGGGTATCATGCACAGCAGTGAACAGCAGAGG
>Ga0210383_10003703_pt1 | contig 13656 bp, 15 predicted proteins | sample IncBWC14OmetaG_FD_160072 | JGI IMG/M metagenome (GOLD analysis project Ga0210383, IMG submission 160072) | Forest soil microbial communities from Barre Woods Harvard Forest LTER site, Petersham, Massachusetts, United States - Inc-BW-C-14-O ...
CCTCAACAGCGATAGATGGTGCCAACGCTCCAGCTTTATGTAAACCCAATTTGGAACCGTCAGGATCTTGCCCAGTGAACGCAACTCCGATCCTGCTCCAAGAGCTGGAGACACGAGGTGCCGGATGATCTTCGCGTCGAAGGCATCTCCCGCGACGCCCACTCCCGCATTACCGATGATGCTGCCCGAGGCTCGATCCCTGCGAACGGTGGGGCCAACGTGAACCAAAGAGAAATCGCTCGTACCGCCCCCGAAGTCCCCAATGAGGATAAGCTCGTCGTGATCGAGCGTGGATTCGTAATAATATGCCGCTGCTATGGGCTCCATCTCGAACTCCACGGATTCGTAGCCAGCCGCGCCGAAGGCAGATCGAAGTCGATCCTCCGCATAAATGTCATCTTCTGGGCTGTCTGTCCCCACAAAATGAACTGGCCTTCCGGCTACGGTAGATCTGATGTTGATCCCAAACTGATTTTCCGCCATCTCTCGAAGATCCCTGAGAATCCTTGCGATCAGATCTTCAAGCGTGTGCCTTCGACCGAAAACCTCCGTGCTGTGGAGACTACGACTGCTTAAGTATGACTTGAGTGATTGAATCAAACGACCCTTCACGTCCGCGGAGAGATATTGCTCAATGGCCTCAGGGCCCGTCCACGACTTCAGAGTATTGACCCCGCCCTCCTTCTGCCTCTGAAGGTATAGCAGTGATCGATAGGCATCAGTTAGGCCCCCCAAGTATGGGAACTTGGCAAGCTGAACTTCACCTGAGCGGTCGGCACAGGCGATGGAACTGTTCGTTGTCCCAAAGTCGATGCCGATCGTGCCTTTGCCCCTCATCCTTTTCGCGATCCTTCCTGCCCTAAGGCTAGTGAGATCACGGTACGCTAGCAACGGGAATCGGTCGAGGCCCACAAGACCAAAGGGGTCCCAGCTGGTGTTGGATCGCCATAGAAGCGCTCGTCCTATGAGAGAGGATGTCAAGCGAAAACACTTCTCCACTCCTCTCCGCAAACCGTGCGCCGACATTGTTAGACAGGCCTGTGAACAACAGTTGGGAATCGATTCAAGCCGGGGCTTGCACATTTTCCATTGTGAGCGATCAAGCTCAGACAGTCCCCCTGGGGAAGGCTATGCTGGTACATTCCCGGTGCTTCGTCACCGATCCTTCCGGGGAGGACTATCGAAGACGAACAGTGTCAGAGATCTGCGGAGGGTATAAGGCAGTGAAGTTCAGATTTTTACTGTTTCTCTGAATGGAGCCAACATTTTATCTACGCCGATCCAGAGTCCAGTATCGCCAAGCAGTGGAGGAAGCATGACCGAAAAAGTGGAGAAGGGTACGTCGAAGTTCGATTGGGTAACGGAGCGTTCCTCATGCGCGTTGCCGAAGGTTTTCAAGACGCTAAGATTACAAGTTGACGAGGACCTTAAGACTCGTAACGCCCTGCGCCCCGATAACTCCCCTTATAAATTTTCGCTGGCTGACAATGGCGGTGCCTTTAGCGCCCTTATGGAAGCCAAAGATGTGCACAGGTCGGTAATATTCAGCCTCGCCGAGCACGCGATTGTAGTACGGGATGAGAAAGGCGATGCCATGTTTGAGGTGAACGCGACCTTCAGTGACGAGGGCGAGTGCAGACTGAAAGTGAATGGCGAGGAGCGCGCCCTCTGGCAGGTGCGACGGATGGCTCTTGAAGAGCTGCTGTTTCGAGGCGTTTCGCCTGGGCCCCCTACGCCTACTAAACACTCTTGAGATTTCGTAGAGGATCGCCCGAACAGATCATTGCGTTACTTTTGCACGAAGAACTCTGACATAGAAGGTGCGCTCGCCGCTGCGCCCGGAGGATCTGATAACCCAAGGGTCTCCATTACAGTGCGCAGCATGCTTTGATGCTGATATACCGTAGCGGATGTTTGAGTAAAGTCGACCCTTACGCTCGGTCCCCAAAAAACTGCGGCGACGTGACCACCACCGTATGCGGTATCGCTGTCTGCCGCTTCATCGAAGTCGACGATGAGGATGCCGTCCCCTCCGGAGGCGAATGCAGAGGAGTTGGACAAGGCGGCAATTACGTTCGTCTGCAACCAAGCGTCGGCCTGCTGAGGCGTTCCATTGTGTGCGTCGTCATCGACATTTGGAACAATGTAGGAGAAGTCAGGTAACGTACCGCTGGCCAGGTCCGCAGCGAACTGTGCAAACGGCCAGATGCATTGATTCGCCACCTGTGGGTTGTCGGCAACATCGGAGAGCATGGCAAACGGATTATGCCGAATCAGGTACAGGCCGGCATTTCCGCCGAGATAGCCCTGAGTAATACCTTCCGCATAGATCTTGAACGAGACGCCAGACGCCAGCATTCGCCGGGCCAGATTGTCTACATTCCAGACGGTGGTGGAACTATCATCCGTGGTCAGCAACTGTCCCGTCGTCAGCATGAAATAGTTGCCGATCGACGGATGGGAGTTTGCGTAATAGCTTGTCGCAAGAGCTCCATTGCTCATCAGGTTGTTGAGATTTGACCAATCGCTGGTATTGCCCACCACGGTTGCATAGCTCTGGTTTTCTTCGATTACGAGGACGATATGGTTGATCGGGAGTGTCTGTAACTGCACGGTGACGGTTGCCGCACCCGACCGTGACGTGTCCTGGGTGCTGGTGCCGGTCACGGTCACGGTAACCGGCGAAGCCGGCGCGGTGACAAGCCCGCTCGCGCTGATGGTGCTTCCGCTGGCAGACCACGTAACCGCGGAACTGTAGGTTCCCGTTCCCTGAACCGCTGCATTGCACTGCGACGTTGCGTTCGTCACAACCGCCGAAGGCGTACAGACCACGGAGACTGACGAGATGGAGGATGAATTCGGGGAGGGTTGGTTGCCGTCGGCACCGCTTCCGCACGCCGTTTCCGTAAGCAGAATCGCACACACCGCAAGGGTATACAGGAGTAGAGTGTGCGCTCTCGTTCTCCTCAGCTTGTGCGGAGAATCGCTCATACGAGGCCTCAGGTTGCGCGGCCCAGTACCCGGTACAGTGCCCAGGCGACTTTGCTCATGGATCCGCTCCCTTAATGAAAAGATGCGGCGTGCCAATGGAAGGCACGCCGCCAGAGGAACCAGGCGTATGACTCTGGAGAGAGTCCGTTCTGGTTTCCTTCACATCGGAACCAGAGTACGGAGTCGCCTGTTAGTCGTCTGGTCAGAATTGCTCACACTCGCGGGCCAACGCATACCGCAGCGCGCCGATCCCGCGGGGGGTGATGAGATGGTCCGCCGCCGAGTAGGATTTGGCTCGGCAGTTTACCTCAGGAGGATCATCACATGTACATCGCATCCATCGGCCACTGATCCAGGCAAGACCACCTTTCACCTTGTTACATTGGGAGAGCGCAACAAGATTCTGCTGCGCAAAAAATTCTCAGGCTGCAATTGCTGGCCTACACCGCCAATCTGCCCGCGTCGTTAATCGGTCTAGAGGCCGTGGAATCATAGATCTCCAAAATTGGCTGATGCCGAGGGGGAGTCTCGCGCTTCGGCTCACCTGTGCCCGCCCACGGTGGCCGAGGCAGCATGGAACAAGAGAGTTGATATAGCCTTGAGGACATGCCGGGCAGATGGATGCTGGCCACCACAACGGAGTTGACCTCTATGATGCGCAAGATCGTTTCGATATCATCCGTTTCCCTCCTTTTACTCGCGCCCTTCTTACTCGCTCCCTTCGCGTGGCCGCAGGTCACCAAAACGCCGGTCAGCCCGCGGGGACCGAGTGTGGCTGCCGGCAGCCAGGGCGTGGTTGTTTCCGGCAGGCCTGCCGCCACTGCGGCCGGCATCAAGATTCTGGAACAGGGCGGAAACGCCGCCGATGCAGGCGCCGCCACTCTCCTGGCACTCTCCGTGACCTATGTAGGCGCGTTCTGCGTGGGAGGAGAGGTTCCCATTCTGGTTTACAGCGCTGGCCCGAAAGACGACCAGAAAAGCGTGAAGCTGCTGGAGGGACAAGGGGAAGCGCCTCGCGACCCCAAAGCCATCGCCTGGTACATGGAACACGGAATCCCGGAAGGGGACGTGAAAGCAGCGGCCGTGCCCAGCACCATAGATGCGATCGTCACCCTGCTGAAACTTTATGGAACCAAAAGCTTTGAGGAGGTCGTGCAGCCGACGCTGGCCATTCTGGACGCTGGGGGTCCGAGCTGGTATATCGACACCGGCGGGGGGCAGAGGATCGAAACCGGTGTGAACTGGCAGGCGGACATGGCGGTGACCTTTCGCAAATTGGTTGAGTCGGAAAAGTCCGCGAAAGGTACGCGGCAGCAGAAACTGCAAGCTGTCTCTGACCGTTTCTATCGCGGCGACATCGCCGACGCGCTGGAAGCCTGGTATATCGAAAAGGGAGGTTTCCTGCGCAAGGCGGATTTGGCCGCACACAAAACTCCCGTGGTGGATCCGCTCCAAACCACGTACCGTGGCTACACGGTATACAAGGCCGGTCCGTTGACGCAGGGTCCTTATCTCTCACAGACACTGCGCCTTCTGGAAGGCTTCGACCTGAAGAAGATGGGCTTCAATTCGGCGGATTACATCCACACCGTGATTGAAGCGGAGAAACTGGCGTTGGCGGATCGCGACGAGTATTACGGCGATCCGAGTTTTGTGATAGTGCCGATGCAGCGGTTGCTTTCCGATCAGTACACCGAAATGCGGCGCAAGCTGATCGATCCGAAAAAAGCATCTCTCGAGCTCCGGCCGGGCGACCCCTACAATATGAAACCGAGCAAGGCGCCCACCATCACCGGACCCTGGCATGGCGGAACCACCGTCATGTGTGTGACGGATAAGTTTGGGAACGTGATTGCGGCCACTCCCAGCGGCCTGTCGAGTACAGCTGGCGTGGCCGGACGCACGGGCATTATTCACGGAAGCCGGCTCAGCAGCCTGAACACGTTTGCGGGAACTCCGGACGTTATCCAGCCCGGCAAGCGGCCGCGAATTACGCTGAGCCCCACGCTTCTTTTCCACAACAACGATCCAGTGATGGCCATCTCGGTAGCGGGAGGCGACCAGCAGGATCAGGCTGCCATCCAGGTCATCCTCAACTACGTGGAATTCGGCATGAGTCCCGAGGAGGCGTTTAAGGCGCCGCGCTTCTCCACCGAGCATTTCATCAGTTCCTTCGGTCAGGACCATGCCAGCCTGGGCAGCCTCTCTGTGCCCATCACCCTCTCCGAAGCCGTGCAGGCCGACTTGAGGGCTCGCGGCCACGTGGTTACCGCCAGCCGCGGCGGAGTGGGCGGAGTGGCGCTGATCGGCATTGACCCCAAGACCAGGAAGTCCACCGGCGTGGGTCCGGCGGCTGGCAAAATGGAATAGACCCCGGGAGAGGCAAAAGTCTCCAAAAAAACGCCGGGCGATGCAGCAACCAAGTGCGGTGGTGTGCATTACATAGTGCTTGACTTCGCCGACATGGTTAGACTGCGACCTGTAAAGCTGCTGGAATTGATTGTTTGACACGGAGGAACTGATTAGACCGTGCATCCCGTCGCAGGTAGCCTACGCAGGCCAGACCATTGTTCGGTGTTCGGAAATCGTAACAGGTGCAAACGACACCAAGGAGGCGATCGGGAGTCGTAGGTTGGCGCGGCGAATGGCAAGCCTGTGATAATTTTGATCGGATGGAAGTTGCTCGTCTGGACGAAATTCGCAGCGTGACCGTCGCTCCTGCGGTCATCGAGAGAACGATGAAGGCGCTGCGGATCTACGGTTCACACCGGCTCGAAGGCCTTGTCCTTTGGCTTGGCAAGGTGGAACCGGGCATCGGAGGTCTCATGAAGCTCAGACTTGTCCTGTTTCCGTTCTGTACACTGTTGTTCTCTTCTTTGCTCTCGAATGCGCAACAGGAGCGGGAGCCGCGCTTGTGGCTGACCACGCCTGACCGGGCTGCCCTTGTGGCAATGCAGCCAACAGCACTGCGCTTTTCTTCGGAAGCAGTTCAGCTACCCGTGCTGACCGTGGACGATGCGCAGCATTTCCAAGCCATGGATGGCTTCGGTTTTGCGCTGACCGGAGGCAGCGCGCAGTTGCTGATGCGCATGGGCGCCGCACAACGGACGGCCCTGCTGAAGCAGCTCTTTACGACGGGCGGTGACGGGATCGGAGTGAGCTACCTGCGGGTGAGCATCGGAGCCTCCGATATGAACGAGCGCGTGTTCTCATACGATGACCTGTCGCCCGGCGAGACCGATGTGGATATGGCGAAGTTCAGCCTGGGGCCGGATCGCGCGGATGTGATTCCGATGCTGAAGGAGATCTTGGCGATTCGGCCGGGCATCAAGATCCTGGGTTCACCCTGGTCCGCTCCGGCGTGGATGAAAACAAACGGCGATGTGAAGGGCGGTGAACTCAAGCCGGAGTACTACGCCGCGTTCGCCAAGTATTTCGTGAAGTACATCGAGGGGATGCATGCGGAGGGAATCGCGATTGACGCGATCACCGTCGAGAATGAGCCGCTGAATCCCAAGAACACACCCAGCATGGTGATGTTTGCGCCGCAACAGGACACATTCATTGCGAAGGACCTGGGACCCGCGTTTGAGAAGGCAGGAATTCGGACGAAGATTCTGCTCTACGACCACAACCCGGACGTGCCCTCGTATCCGCTGTCGATTTTAGGCGATCCAGCAGCCAGCAAGTATGTGGATGGGACGGCTTTTCACCTGTACGGCGGCGAGACAAGCGTGCTGACAGAGGTGCATGATAAGTATCCGCAGAAGAACCTGTACATGACCGAGCAGTCGGTGACCGGCCGGCGCAGCCAGGGGCCATTGGGAATAGCGGAGCCCGTGAGCCGCGTGATGATCGGCTCGACGCGGAACTGGAGCCGCAACGTCCTGCTGTGGAATTTGGCGGCTGATCCGCAGAACGGACCGCACACGAACAACGGGGGATGCACCGGATGCTCCGGGGCGATCACTTTGGATGGCGATGCTGTCACTAAGAATATTGCTTATTACGTAGTCGAGCATTTCTCGCAGTTCGTGCCGCCAGGCTCGGTGCGGGTAGCTTCGAGCGAGATGGAACAGTTGGCCAGCGTCGCCTTCCTGACTCCGGAGGGTAAAGTAGTTCTAGTAGTTTCAAACACAGGAAATTTTCCTAAGCCCTTCGCGGTCAGCTACCACGGAAAGGTCTTCCAAACCATGCTGCCCTCGGAGTCCGCGGGGACTTATGTCTGGTAAGCGCATCCTTTACGGTTCCTGGTCAGTAGGCATTGGCGATGGTCGCGGTAAATTACGTAGGTTAGGATAAGCCAGAAATCCCACTCGGGCATTCTGGCGGACAAGAATAAACACCCCGGTGTTTTGCCGGGAATTTGGCGTGGTCCGGGGCTGCGCCACGGTTGACCAGTTCAAAACCCACAAACTGACGTATTACTTGGAGCAATTTCTTTCAATACCACCGGTGGACGGCCATTTCTTCCTGTTCACTTCGGGCTGGGACGACAGTTGGGCAGCGATCGTAATGGCCCACCCCTTTCAGACATCCGGGTTGTCAAACTTGACTGAATGAATTTTCGGCGTCATGTTATCTGTACTAACTGAGCAATTAAGAACAGACATACTAGTCCAGTACGATAGATGATCGCTCATCAAGTTAGGACGGGGTGGGGGATCGACCCTGACGTGGCCCTTTCCGTTCGTTCATCTTCTTCTGAGTGGTACAGTCACCCGACTGTCGCGCCGCACTCTTAGTTGTTGAGCATCGCCTCTTCCACGGGTAAACAGCGCGACCTAGATAACAGCCAACTTAAAGGATGGTGGCATTCATGGGCCTTCTTTGTAACACCCCCCAACAGCCGTCGGGCACGATTCTTCCCTTGGACGAGGTGAAGCGCCTCGCGATCGTTGGTGCCCTCGACGGATGCGAAGGCGATTATCAACGAGCGGCGCGTCTCCTGTGCGTTGGCAGAACCACACTTTATCAGATGGCGAGGAAGTACAACTACCATGTGGTCGCAGCGCAAGGAGAGGCATTGACCATCTCGCCGCCAGGACGAACTCTCCGGCACGGAGACCTGACGCGTCAGGGCACGAGTTCACAAATTGTCGAGTTGCTCATGCAAGGCTGTGAGAACCAAGAAATAGCTCGCCAACTCCACCTAACTTGCAGAACAGTGAAAGCGCATTTCAACCGGTTGTTCCGCCATTTCGCAATTACTAGCGGAATCAAGCGAGTAAAACTCGCGACCCTGTTATACCGGAGACAATATGTCAGCAAACGATCTATATGGAACACGCATTCCAAGTGAGCGTGAACAGCGAGTCATCCACCTTGTCGCACAAGGCCTGAAGAATCATGAGGTAGCGAAAGAGATAGGTATCACAAAACAGGTAGTCAAGAACTATTTGCGCGTGATTTACGATAAGCTTGGTTTTTACAACCGCGTCGAACTTGCACTCTGGCACGAATCGCGACGGTTGACGCGACCTACGCATTCAGTCGACGGTAAATGAGCTTCCGAGGAACGAAGCGCGTCCGGCGAGTCTCTGCACCCCATCGAGGGAGTAGGGCTCACTCGCTACACTTCTCCGCGTCTTGCGGTCGTCGCACAAAGTGAAGAATGTGCCAGAGGGCCGCACCCGTTCCTTCACTCCTTCGTTCCCGACAATCCACTATTGCCGTTCAATGATGTCTGTTACTGACAGCAGACAGCCTCAGACGAGATGGCCAACACCGGTCAGAAGGGACCACTTCGACACCACGCAATTGGAATACTGCTCTGAGCCTGTGCAAAAGTGACCATCCTGGGTGCGGCTTTGAGACTAGAGTTGAGATTTTGGCGCAGTACCTTCTTCGGCGCTGAAGCAGCCAGGAAGCCAATGTCAAAACACGATTCTGTCACTAAACGCACACGACGCCCGAAATCGGATAAGCGTGTGGACTAGAAAGCGCGAACGATGGCGGCTTTGAGGGAACTCGCAAAGGCAGCCAAGCTACGCGAATCTCCGAAGCCGCTCTCGCAAAGTGTTTAAGCGTGAATGGACACGGCATTTGTGTTTGCCGAAATTGGGGATGCACGGCATGAATCCAGAGCACCTCGATGCTGAACCTTCTGATCGCTCATTACCCGCCGATGTTCTCCTGAGGCAAGAGCCTGACGAGGGGGAGGAAGACGATGGCGACGGCAACAGAGATGATGGCGATGCCGATGAAGGCGAGGGCTACTCGGAGTGAGAACAGAATATGCCCCACGTTCAAATTGTGAAACGACGGTCGAAAAGAACGAAATCAGTCGTGCCTGTCAGCCTCCGGATTGCCGGGAGTGAGGCCAGTCATTTGGCACATACTCTAGATATCAGCAACCATGGTGTAAAACTCGGTGGCTGCCTGGGCGAGATGAAGGTTGGAGACAGGATCGACATTCGCTACCGCCACAAGCAGGCACAATTCCGAGTCGCTTGGGTCATTTCTCACAAGGGCTCCTCGGAGAAGCAAGTCGGGGCCGAGTGCCTAGAACCGGGGAAGCAGGTTTGGGGTGCGCCCCTTTCTCAACAAGTGGACGAGTACAAAGAGAAAGAGTGACCGCGATTGGACCCAATTGTGTCCGGTAGAAACGAGGCCGACCCGAGTTAGACGAAAGGGTGTTGGGCAGCCTCTTGTGAGAGTGATACGTCCAGAATTGCATGTTCCTGAAAACGTCGTCTGTGATCGATGAACATTCGACCCGTGGAATCCGAGACGTTGTAGTGCGGATGTGATGACCGGGTTACCTTTGGCCAAATCGGCAGGGCGGAAATGGCTAGAGCAGAATTAAGCGGTACGTGAATCGCAAGGTTTTGCCTTGCTGTCTATTATCCGGGAAAACCTATCGCAATCGTGCTTGTCGAACGCTTCCTGGACTACCTTAGACGGCTTGCTTGTGGTTGGGGGACCGAGGAGAATCCACCGGCATGTCGTGCAGCCCCAAGCGCCGAAGGTTCTATCCTCAAGCCAAACTAGCTCTCGGTCCATGTAACAGTTTACCACCAGATCAGGCTGTCTTCCTGCCTTGAGCTGACTGGGTCGATTTCCCCCAACCCGATGTTCATCCGTCACAGCCGCGATGTTCATTTGTCACAGACAAACTCTCAAAGCGAATGCTACTATCCATCCAATCCGATTGCTTGCAAGACCTGGAGTTCGATTGCGGGCGATCTTTCCATGGGCAGGGAACAAAAACTGGCGCGCCAACTACTTTCGTTCTCTGCACCTTACCCGCCTGGCCAAACCTACTAATGCACCCTGCTGGAGAGTATCGATTTGCTGTTGGTACAGTTCGCATAGCTTCCTCGCGGTTCGGTCTATGCTGCGCAACCTTGATTTATTCATTCATTCCGCGGTTTGCGGGAATCGCCGGAAGCAGGCCATTTCGTCAACTGAGAGCATCAACTGAAACAGGAACGGTGGCGGATCCTACTTGACTGTGGCGAGGACCTTCACCCGGTCTTGCGACGAGATTCGGCTCACGTACCCGACAGCGCCTGGAGTGGCAGAGACATATTCGATAAGGGCCGATTCGGAATCGAATACTTTGGGCATGGCACCCTGTCCGGTGAAGACCAATTTGCGCCATTCCGAGCGAAATTCCTCAGGACTCTCGCCGACATGGCTTTTCAAAAAGACTTCGTGCACTGGTCCACCTTTTAAAGTCACCGGCACAGCATGAGAACCGTCGGCGAATCTGGTTCTCGTTCCCATGAAAATGGCGCGCAAATCGGCATTTGTGATTTCTGAAATCTGCACACCATTGTTCGCCACCAGCACGACATCCTGCGCTCTGGCCGCAGACCATGAGCCAAGCGACGCTAACAGCAGGATTAAGAAACAAGTTTTACTCATGTTCCGACTCTCATGGTGCTATGTCCCGAAACGATTAAAGCGAGCTAGAAGGTGAAACCGATCTTGGCTGCCAACATTTTCGAGTCCGGAGCCAGGCCATTTGGGTTGGTGCTGGTGTAGTACCCAAGTGCAGTTCCGTGAAGGAAATGGCTTTCGAGCTTGGCGTAAAAGTACTGGTTAAAGTCATAACGTCCGGACAGCACCCAGTCTTTCGAGTAATTTGCAGGCTGGGTTGTGTCCCCTGCCTTGTTGACGTAGTGGCTGTAGTAGCTTCCTGCTTGGAACTTTTTGCTAAGTCGATAACTTCCCATTGCGAACCAGGATCGCCCATCCGCCACAAATGGAAACATGGTCGACCCAATCGTGATGGTCGCATTGATCGGTTCCCGGTCATATTCCGCCGCCAAGTAAACCTTTCCCCGGCTAAACCTGGCGTACATTGAGGGGGTGAAAGTAGGCGGTACATGTATGCTACCGGTAGGCGCTGTCCCGTCTACGGCCTGCACATTTCCGCTGGCTCCGATGTCCAGCCCTTTTACGGGTGTTTCCCATCGCGCATCACCCCCGTAGGTCTTGCCTCCCAGAGAGTTCGTAAACACCAGTCCGAGGTCAGCGAACTGTTTGATATAACCGTCATTCAAGTCAACCGTTGCCTGTCCCGCGTACCCATCATAGTGGAGCGTTCCGGCCCGTTTTCCAAGGAAAAGCGCGCCGTAAACATCTCCTCCCACGTGCGCCAGGTAAAAGCTCTTGTGGTCGATTGGGTAAGAGCCCTGTGGCAAAAGTATCCAGAGGAAAACTGCGTCTATGTCCTGGGAATCATTGAATAAGCCCCAGACAGTCTTGACCTTGCCGGCCCGGATTCCAAAATGATCATTGACTCTATAGTCTCCTGACGCCCAATCCACCTGAAGGTTCGAGCCGCCGAACTCTCCCAGTTGATACATGTGCAACTGAATGCCGACGTGCAGGTTATCGCCCAGTGAGTCGGAGATGGTCACTGCGCCATCCGTCCACTGAAGGCTGCCATCACTCGATTTCATGGACAGGTAGTTGTTGCTGGAACTGAACAGAAAGCCCTGGCTGACAAACCCGTGGACCGCAATTCCCGCTGCGTCTTGCGCGTACAAGCTTCCCGTGCAGCTACAGACACAGCAGGAACAGATTGAAAGGAACAGGAGCAGATGTCTTGACAACAGGCGCATACACTGGACTATGTGCATCCCGAGGACCAAGCCTCAGTTTCGCCTCAAGTGATTGATTCGCATCGTGTTTCCCGACAGGAGTCGCTGGGATGAAAGCGCCCACGATTATTCTCGATGGACACCGTTCCGGATTATGGACAGTCTGTTTTCATGGCTGGGAACGGAAGCTCATAAACGCGGAAGGCGCTGCCAACGCAGCACAGAGCGTCCCGTAGGTGTCCAGAACAGCTGGCGCTATGCCGGACCTTGCATTGCCGAAGCCGCCGCGCTTGCCCCCGTCCGCCGCGTAATCTTTTATCCGAGCTAAACCCTCGGTGCCGATTATCGTGACGGCAATCTTACGCCGAAGACGCCAAGATGCCGTCGCTCTCTCCCTGAAGAATCAAAGTCCTGCTGTGGAGCGTGCCATGCCTCTCTGTTTCGTTCGTTCGGAGTTGCGCCGGTTGGACTCAATGAAAACTCCAACACTCTCCGCCGGCATGGGTTCCGCAAACAAGTATCCCTGGGCTGCCCCGCAACCGGCCAACGCCAACAGTTGGCGTTGGTTAGGTGTTTCCACGCCTTCAGCGATCACTTTGAGCTCTAGATTACGCGCCAGTCCGATGATTGTCCTGACGATGGCGTAGTTTTCGGCATCCATCGTCTTAACAAACGACTTATCGATTTTCAGAGTATCGACTGGAAAGCGACGGAGATAGCTCAGAGAGGAATATCCGGTACCAAAATCGTCGATGCTCAGCTTCACCCCCAAGGTCCGTAGCTGCGACATTGCTTGAAAGCTCGCTTCAACGTCGTTCATGGCCAAGCTCTCGGTGAGTTCGATGGTTATGCACTGCGGATCAATCGCACTCTCTTCAATTGCATCTTTTACGTGTCCAATAAACCCGGCGTGAGAGAAATGCTTTGAACTGATGTTGATGCTGACATATAACGGCGGGTCTGCGGGATAGCGCTGTCGCCAACTCGCCGCCTCTAAACACGCCTTCTTTAAAACCCAAACACTAATAGGAACAATCAGGCCGCACTGTTCTGCTACCGGGACAAAAGTGCTTGGTGATATCGAATTCGATCCCGAGGGCTGCCAGCGCAAGAGTGCCTCGAAGCCCTGTACTGCGCCCGTATCTACCGCGACGATTGGCTGGTATTGAAGTGTCAATTCTTCATTCTGGAGCGCTAACCTCAGCTTGGCTTCGAGAAGAAGTCGGCTCATGACTTGCTCGTGCATCGTGCGGTCAAAGAGCTCAACGCGAGCCTTGCCTTGGCTTTTCGCACGATACATTGCGATATCGGCATTCTGGAGCACCGCTTCGGCAGATGTCTCTGGTGATGTCAGCGCGATGCCGATTGAAGTACTCTTGAAGACCTCAAGTCCCTCTAATAGGAACGGCCGTGTAAATGAAGACTGGATTCTCTGGGCTACGCGGATGGCATCGCTCGGGTCAGCAACATCCTCCACTAGAACCGTAAACTCATCCCCACCCAACCTGGCTATTGTGAGGTCTCTGCGCATGCATGCCCGTAGTCTGTTGCTCACTTCTTTGACTAGAATGTCTCCGGTTGCGTGACCATAGCAGTCATTGACGAGCTT
>Ga0210383_10003705_pt1 | contig 13655 bp, 11 predicted proteins | sample IncBWC14OmetaG_FD_160072 | JGI IMG/M metagenome (GOLD analysis project Ga0210383, IMG submission 160072) | Forest soil microbial communities from Barre Woods Harvard Forest LTER site, Petersham, Massachusetts, United States - Inc-BW-C-14-O ...
AAAAAAGTCTTCCCGCCGAACTCGAAATCTCAGCAACTTGTCACGATCGTGACGGCAGCCGCGTCATCATGGGACTGCGCCATCGCAGGTTCGCCGTCGAGGGCGTGCAGTTCCACCCCGAAAGTGTACTCACGGGCCACGGCAAACAAATGGTGAGCAACTTCCTACAAACGTGCAGCCAATAATCCACTTTCTGGCTATAGCGAAAACCCGTCCGTAAGCGTCAACTGTAATAAGAAATGCGGCGCCGGAAACCTTCCTTTGCCGCTCGACGAAGCATGGGAGATTCATTCTCATTTTTGCGTTTTGTGCCGCGAGTCAGTGCTCGGCAAAGCGTCGCATGGCGTTATGGCGGGGCGGTGTTGCTCTCGCTTGGCTTCATCGCGCTACGCTGGCTGATGGGCCGTGTCATCGATGACGGCGTTCCCTTTGCGGTCCTTTTCATTCCCATCGCACTTTCCGCGTTCTATGGAGGACTCGGGCCAGGTCTCGTCTCCATTCTGACGACGATTGCCTTCGCTGACTACTTCCTAATACCGCCGCTTTACACAGTGGGTCTGCCGGATACCAGGGCCGTCGTCTACACTCTCCTGTTTTCCATTTCAGGTCTGATCGTGTCAGCCCTCGGCGAAGTCGGGCGCAACGCGGTGTTGCAAGCGTCGAACGAAGCGGAAATCCGCAGGGTCGCGCAGCAAGAGTTACTCGCCAACGAGGAGCGGTTGCGCATTGCCGAGCAAGTTGTCTCAGGGGGCGTCTGGGATTGGGACGTCGCTCGTGGTGAGGTTTATTGGTCCGATGCTTTTCAGCGTCTGTGCGACTATCCGCTTGACCAAAAGCCATCGTACGAGCTGTGGGTCGAAAGCCTGCATCCCGAAGATCGCGATCATGTCGTCGCGCACCTCGATGAAATGTTTCAACAGAAGCTCCACAACTGGTCGATGGAGTACCGCATCCGCACCGCGGCCAGCCGTACGCGCTGGGTCGCCAGCCGCGGCCAGGTGTTCTACGACTCCGCGGGCAAGCCCAAGCGCATGGTGGGCATCAATTTCGACATCACCGCCCGCCGCCTCGCCGACGATGCCGCTCGCGAACCGGAATCTCGCCTGCGGACCGGCTAAGTCTTCCCTACGCGAAGCATCGTAGTCATCGCTGCACTCGTCGCGCGTCCGTCAATCAGTACAATCGTGAAGACAGCCCCTCCAGGAATAGTTCGGATAGCGCGACTCCTGGGTCACGGCGAGAGTCTAGCTATGGCTATGCCCGACACAGTCGAGCTTCGCGGAATTCATAAAACTTACGATCACTTCGTTGCGGTCGATCATCTTTCGCTCACCATTCGCGAAGGCGGCGTCTATGGTCTGCTCGGACCCAACGGTGCCGGCAAGACCTCCACGATCCGCATGATGATCGGCATCACGATTCCCGACGAAGGTGAAGTCTGGCTGTTCAGGGAAAAGTTTCATCGCGAGCAATTGCGGCGCATTGGATACCTGCCGGAAGAACGAGGTCTCTACAAGCGCATGAAGGTGCTCGATCATCTCGTTTTTCTCGGCCGTTTGCACGGCCTATCGCCGGCCGAAGCCCGCAAGCGCGCGCTCGACTGGTGCGAGCGCCTGCAGATTTCCGATTGGGTGCAGAAGAAGGTTGAGGAACTGTCCAAGGGCATGCAGCAGAAAATCCAGTTCGTCGCTGCGCTTCTGCACGATCCCGATCTGCTGATCCTCGACGAACCGTTCTCCGGACTCGATCCGTCGAACGCCGTGATGCTGAAGGATGTGATGATCGAGTTGAAGAAGTCGGGCAAGACGATTCTTTTCTCCACCCATCGCATGGACCAGGTGGAGCGCCTGTGCGATTCGATCTGCCTCATCGACCACGGCCGCAGCGTGCTTGAGGGTGATCTCAAGAAGATCAAGGCCAGCTACGGCAAGAACACGGTGCAGATGCAATATGAGGGCGAAGCTCCCTTTGATCACAACGAGATGATTCAGTCAGTCAACGACTACGGCAACTACGTGGAGCTGCGCCTGAAACCTGGCGCAGACGCGCAACAGTTGTTGCGCATGGCCTGCAAGCGCGCCCGCATCAGCCGTTTCGAACTGATGGAGCCTTCGCTGGAAGAAATCTTCATCGACGTGGTGGCGCAAAATGCATAACGCATGGCTGATCATTCAGCGCGAATACCTGGAACGCATCCGCTCCAAAGCGTTCATCATTATGACGCTGCTCATGCCGGTATTCATGGCCTCGACCATCCTGATACCGGCATTTCTTGGGAACATGAAATCGGGCGTCACCCGAGTCATCGTACTGGTTGCCGATAATCCGGAGATCGCCGAAGCCGTCAAGCAGGAGTTGGATGCTCCGCTCGCCAAAAGCAACATCACTCCGCAATCCAAGACGGAACCAGGCGCTTCGAAGCCCAAGGCCCCGAGCTATGCCATAACCATCGACACCAATGTCACCGACGCCGAGCGCGACAAGCTCCGCAACGAAGTTTCCGACGGCAAAATCGACGGCTTCGTCTGGCTGTCGGACAGCGATCTCGCCAATCGTAAGGTCGTCTACAGCGCTAAGGACGTCACCGACTTCGGGGAAAGCATCGAACTGAGCAACGCGGTCCACTCCGCGCTGGTGAAACGCCAACTGGCGCAGAAAGGCATGAGCGACGCGGAAGTCGAGACCGTGCTCAAGCCCATCGACTTCGACTCCGTCCGCATCGAGAAGGGCAAGGAAGGCGCCAGCGGCATTTCGGTCTTCCTGGTCTCGTTCAGCATGGTGATGCTGCTCTATGTGAACGTGCTGGTATATGGATTCGCGGTCATGCGCTCCATCATCGAGGAGAAGAGTTCGCGCATTCTCGAGGTGCTGCTGTCGTCAGTAACAGCGAAGCAATTGCTGGCCGGAAAAATCATCGGCGTGGGCGCAGTCGGTCTGACGCAGACCATCATCTGGCTGCTGGTTGCGTTGGCTTTCTCCCTGCCGGGGATCGCAGGATCGCGCTCCATGCTGGCCAATGTTCACATACCCATGATCGGCATAGTCGCATTCGGTGTGTTCTTTATCCTCGGCTATTTTCTCTACTCGACGATGTACGCGGCTTTGGGCTCGATGGTGAATTCCGACCAGGAGGCGCAACAGGTACAGTGGCCGGCGATGCTGCCCATCATCTTCTCGATCGTGATGGCTACGACGGTGTTGCAGCATCCCAACTCGCAGCTCGCCTTCTGGACCTCCATGGTTCCCTTCTTCGCGCCCATCCTGATGTTCGTTCGCATCATGGCGGAGACACCGCCGCTGTGGCAGATCCTTCTCTGCATCGCGCTTATGCTGCTGACGACCTGGGGGCTGCTGGGGTTGTCGTCGCGCATCTACCGCGTCGGCATTTTGATGTACGGCAAGCGACCGACGCTGCCGGAGCTGCGGAAGTGGCTGCGCTATGCGGGATAGCAGAATGACTCTTGGGCTGCAGGCAAGGGAATCGGCTAACCAGGCTACGTGTCGTGAACACAGCTATGCCCGTGAACGGAGAGACTACGTCCAGCGCCCGTCCTAGATTTTTACGCAGACGTACTTGCACTCGCCGGTTTTGGTTGGAACGTAGTAGCAAAAATAACCCGGAACGCTATCGATATCAGGATCCGGGCAAGGGTGAAAACCGGCGCCAATTCCAATTCCGATTGGTATCGCTTTCTGACTGTGGCTCGTCGTCTTCACACCATGTTTCTTGGCCAACGCGCGGAGTTCCGCCGCCCGCTTTTTCAACCTATCCTTCTCTGCCTTCTCGGAAGACTTTGCAATCGCAATCCATCTTCTTTGTAAGGCTTTAAGATCCGCCTGCCAGGCTGCAGCTTGGCGCTCGCTCATTTTCATTGTGTCGTCCTCTCTATACTTACCGCGAGGTGTTGCCGGGCAACTCCTATCCGGGAAATCCCGACCAAGTGGAAAATTCTCGGAGCTTTCGCTTTAGCTCCCAATGAGGCCCACACTGTATACCCGGCAACGGATTCCTGGGCGGAATTATTTTCCACGCCTGTGTCTGCCAACCGGGCCTTGTGGCCGAATCATTTAGCAGTCGGCGTCAAACCGTGTGCGGAAGTGTGACTTGAGGCGGAGACTTTGGCTTCTAACCACGGGTCACTGGTCGATAGCCGTTGATTTAGACTCGTTCCGTGCCTCTCGAATCTACCGCTGGCGCGGACGAGTCCCACTCCGGCGAACGCCCATTCACGCTGTGGCAGCGCGCGCAGTTCGCGCTCGTCGCCTGGGCGGCATCCACATTCATTGCATTAGTCGGCCGAACGCTGCGCATCGAGTTCTCATGGGAAGAGGGCTCCATCGGCAGTATGGACAACGTTTACCCGGGGATTTATCCGTTCTGGCACCGATGCGTTTTGGGAGCGACATGGATCTTTCGCGATAGGAATTTCGCTGTCCTCACTAGCAAGAGTAAGGACGGCGAATTCATCGCGCGTGTGATTCGACGCTTCGGCTATGTTCCGGTACGTGGCTCCAGTTCGCGCGGAGGCCAGCGCGGTCTGCTGGAGTTAGATTCATTCGTGAAAGACGGCGGCGGAGCGGCGTTTACCATCGACGGCCCTCGCGGTCCTCGCTTCGTCGCGAAAAAAGGTCCGGTGCTGCTGGCGCATACTACAGGCGTCCCGATCACTGCGTTTTACGTTGCGATGGAGAACCCGTGGGTCATCAACTCTTGGGACGCAATGATGATTCCCAAGCCGTTTTCCCGCGCCTATATTCGTGTGGCGCGCAAGATCTTCGTTCCGTCCGACGCTGACGATGCCCGACTCGACGCCGTACATGCCGAGATGCAGGCCGCGCTCGAACGTGTGACCGCCTATGCTGACTCGCAGTTTTCTTCAGCCCGCAATTGACACCGCTCTCTTCCCGCCGATAGAGTCAAAGTTTGCCCAAGAGCAGATTCCGCTCTCGGTTGTTCTTTCCAGATCATCCACGATTAGTTCGCGCGTTCCGCTGCTGGAGCGGAACTGGGAAGCGGGTGTGAATCCCGCGCTGCCGCGCAACTGTAAGCGAGCTGTTTGGCTCGAGGCCACTGTGCAAACGGGAAGGCCTCCCGCCGTTGTCCGCGATCATCGCATCGCAACTCGCAAGTCAGGAGACCGGCGCGAACTTCTTTCCAACCCCTTTCGCGTGAGGAGGAGAGTTGAACCGTTTTCGCACCTTTCTTTTTTGTCTCCTGACCTGCGGCACGCTGTTCGCCGCCGACCTGAAACTCATCGTACAAAGCCCGTCCGGCGACCGCGTCTCCGGCGTGCAGGTGACTCTTTTTCGCGCCGCTGACAACGCGGGCGTTGGAATTCTCACCACCATCGGCGATGGAACCGTCGCCTTCTCAAATCTAGCGGACGGCGATTACAAAGCTGAAGTTCTGGCCCCCGGATTCGCCGCGCAAACGCTGCCGGTCACCGTTCCTCGAGCCGAACCGCTCACAGTCGAGCTGAAGTTGACAACGGTGCCGCAGACCGTGGTGGTCTCCGCCACCGCGACGCCCAGCATCGTGAACCAGACCGCGGTTTCGCTCGACGCGCTCACTAGCGACCAGCTCACCCTGCTGAATCCGCCGGCGGCCGCTCAGGCGCTGAGCTATATTCCCGGCGCCATCGTCAACACGGCAGGCCGCATCGGCGGACAATCCGCCCTTTTTATTCGTGGCGGCGAGTCGGATTACAACAAGGTCATCATCGACGGAGTGCCCGTCAACGATCCCGGCGGCTTCTTTGATTTCGGCGTCACTCCGATGAACAGCATCGAGCGCATGGAAGTCGTGCGCGGCCCCGAAAGCACCATCTACGGCACCGATGCCATGACAAGCGTGGTGCAGATGTGGACCACGACCGGTACGACCCTTATGCCGGAGTTCGAATTCGGCGCCGATGGGGGCACATTCTCAACCGCGAACGGCTACTTTTCGGTCGCCGGATCGGCCAAGATTTACGATTACAACTTCTTCGTCAATCAGTTCGACACTCAGGGACAGGGCATCAACGACGCCTACTCGAGCTCGCTGCAAGGCGGCAACATTGGCATTCGCTTCTCCCCGCGTGTCGCATTTCGATTTCGGCTGCGTCACTCCAACAACTGGACGGGCGTGCAGTCCAACTGGTGGTTCAACGGTAATCCGGTACTTCCGCCCAACTCCAACCAGGTCGCGCACCAGAATAATTTTCTGGCTAGCGCTTCGCTCTCCGTCAGTGGCCCGGGCGCCTGGCAGCACACCTTCAGCGGCTACGAGTACAACCATTTACAGGCGAATTCGCAGCAGTACGTCGATCCCGGCCGCGAATTCCTCGACAGCCCATTCTCCAACCTCAGCAAGTACAATCGCGCCGGCTTCGAATACCTCGGGCAGTGGACGCCCCGCCCATGGGCGCAAACCAGCGTGGGCTATACGTTCGAAGACGAGACTGGCACTATCACCTCGAACTACGCGCCCGGCACCGACTTTGCGTCTTTTAGCTACACCCACGGCCTGCGTTTCAACAACTACTTGTTCGCGCAGGAACTTCTGACATGGAAGCGCCTCGCCGTGCTGGCGGGAGTCGGCTACGTCAACAACTCCAGCTTCGGCAACAAAGTCGTACCGCGCGCTTCGGCGTCGTTCCTCTTATTTCGCGGTAACGAAGCATTCAGCGGAACTCGCCTGCGCGCAGGTTATTCCGAAGGCATTAAGGAACCCAGCTTTCTGCAGTCCTTCGGCATCTCGGGTACGTATCCCACTCTCCCGAATCCCAACCTGCAACCAGAGCAGAACCGCTCGTGGGAAGCCGGCTTCGAGCAGGGATTCTGGGGCAACAAACTCAATTTCAGCGCGCTCTATTACAGCAATCAGTTTCACGACCAGATCGAGTACTACACCAACCCAGTCGATTTCACCGCCCAATACGTCAACCTGAACAAGTCGATGTCGCACGGCGCCGAAGTCGAGTTGCGCGGCCAAATCAGCAGCCACTTCTCCTTCACCGGCGCTTACACCTACACCTCGACGCGCATCCAGCAGGCCCCTCCCTGCGAGCAGCCCTACTGTGATCCCCTGATCTATGGAGTCGGCGCGCCTTTGCTCCGCCGGCCCAAGCAAGCCGGAACTCTGCTGTTCACCTACGTCCGCTCCCGCTTCGGTGCGACGGTTGGCGTAGTCGCGGTCGGCCGCCGTCCCGACTCCGACTTCCTCTTCGGATACATCCCGCCCATCTACCACGCCGACGGCTATGCCCGCGTCGACCTCGGTGGCTGGTACAACATCACGCCTCACATCACCGGGTACGCGAATGTCGGTAACGCGCTCAATGATCACTACAATGAAGTGCTCGGCTATCCCGCGCTGAAGGCCAATTTCCGCGCCGGCCTGCGCTTCCGCCTGGGCGGCGAATAGCCTCTTTTGTGGCAAAGCATGGTGGAACCGTGAAATCAGCGTAGGTGAACTATCGTCTCCGCCTACAGTTCTAACCCGATGTCGCAAACGCCCGCGAAATTGCTACTGTCTGTGAGGACGGAAAGCCTGCAACTATTCGCGTGCTCTCGCAGGCGAATCGAAAAAGGAGACTGCCATGCTTTGGACGATATTTGTGATCCTTCTGGTGCTTTGGCTATTGGGGGTCGTAAGCTCCTACACTCTGGGAGGGTTCATTCACATTCTGCTGGTATTGGCTGTCGTCGTACTCATCTTCAACCTGATCAGTGGACGCCGGACGGCAGTGTAAGCCTAATCCACAAACAAATGCCGCGGGACTCTGGTCCCGTAACGGGAGACGAAATCATGAATATTAAAAAGGTCTTAAAAGTCGCACTGGGGACTGGTCTTTTCCTGCTTGACCAGCCTGACGAAGCCAAGAAGAACGTACGCAACAAAATCAGCGACCAGGTTGACGATCTTCGCGAACGGGCGCAAGACACCTATGACGTTGCCGCCGATCGTATGGGGCGCGCGGCTGATGTTCTGCGCGGAGAAGACGATCATAGGTCCCTGTGGAATGCGGTCCGGCTAATCGCCGGAATCGGTATTGGCATCGGTGTCGGGCTTCTGATGGCGCCCGCGAACGGCGAAGAGACTCGCAACAAACTCGCCGAAAAAGCGCAGGAATTCGGCGACAATGTACGACAGCGCTTTGCCACGGCTGACCTGCGGCCAACCGGCACTGGCGACTAGTCGCCAGGCGACGCCCGGCTGCAAGGTCGCGAGCCCTTGTTTAGAAGAACCGCTCCCCTTATGGATATGGACCTAACGGTCATGTCTCACTTTCGCGCCACTAAAGCCGGGGTAAACGCTGGCCCACGATGACGAAGGCGAAAGGAAAAGCACAATGAGTACTCACCCCTCACGGTTTCTTTGGATCGCACTGGTGATACTGGCGCTCAGCGCCGTGTCGTTCGCGCAAGTCGGCGTCGGCATCTCGGTTTCATTCGGACCCCCGCCGCTACCCGTTTACGCGCAACCGCTGTGTCCCGGACCCGGTTACATTTGGACACCCGGTTACTGGGCTTGGGATCCCGACTTTGGCGATTACTATTGGGTGCCGGGAACGTGGGTGACGGCTCCGGAAGTCGGCTTCCTCTGGACTCCCGGCTGGTGGGGCTGGGGAGGTAGCGGATTCTTCTTCCACGCAGGCTACTGGGGTCCGGTCGTAGGTTTTTACGGCGGTATTAACTACGGCTATGGATACTTCGGCCACGGCTACGAAGGAGGGCGTTGGGACCACGGCCAGTTTTACTACAACCGTTCCGTCAACAACGTAAACATCACCAACATCCACAACGTTTACAACACCAGGGTGGTGGTCAACAACTCGAATCACGTCAGTTACAACGGCGGCAATGGTGGAATCAATGCTCGCGCGACTGCGCAGGAAGAGGCCGCCGCACGCGAACGGCACATCCCGCCGGTAGCGGCTCAGACCCAGCACGTAGAGGCCGCGCGCTCCAACCAGCAATTGCGTGCTTCGGTGAACCACGGTAAGCCGCCCATAGCGGCCACGCCCAAGCCGGCAGAATTTCATGGCGCTGGCGTTGTGGCGGCCAAACAGGCAGGAGGCAAGTACACTCCTCCGCCCAACCGCGCCGCAGCCGAGGCCAAGCCTAACAACAACGTAGCTGCGCGTCCGGAGAATAACGCCCAGACGGCTCGTCAGCAGAACACTGTTCCTAAACCCCCCGAAAATAATACACAGACTGCGCGTCAGCAGAACGTTCCTCGCCCGCCGACGGCCGTTCATCCCAATGATCTACCGGCGATGAAGAACACTCCTGTTCCCGACACGGGGAATGCGGAATTAAACCAGAAATACCAACAACAGCAGGACCAGCTCCGGGCCCAGCAGACGCAGGAACGACAGAAGCTGCAACAGCAGCAGGAGCAGGAACACCAGCAAGCGGCCCAGCAAAAGGCAAACCAGGAAAAGCAGCAACAGATGGAGCAGCAGCACGCGCAACAGACGCAGAGGTTGCAACAACAGCACGTGCAGCAGCAACAGCAACTGGCGCATCAGCAGCAACAGCAGATGCAGGCCCACCAGCAGCCTCACGCCAGCGAGCCCAAGCCGAAACCGTAGCCTAAGGCCACCACTAATGCGCTCAAGCCGAAGTGCCGCCTACGGGCCCTGCGGCTTGGGCGCTTTCATTTTTCTGGTATCGGGTGGGGTAGCGCATGAGCTGCTGGCTACTAACCATTAGCCACTGCTTTTAATCGTCGCTTCGTGCCGCACCGACGTGGTTCTGCGAAAGATATTTCTGCCGGATCTCGCGCAGCTTGCTGACATGCGTGTCACTCAGTGGCTTCTGCTTGCCGAGCATATGTGTCACAAGTGCGATCTTGGCGTAATGCTCCACTGTTTCCATGTTCATGTAAGCGGTCAGCAGGTCTTCGCCGTAAGTTACGACGCCGTGGTTGGCCATCAGAATGGCGTCATGACCACCGACCAGCGGCGCCAGCCCTTCGGCCAGTTCCGGCGTGCCCGGCGTTTCGTAGTTCGCCAGCGGAACGGTGCCCAGGGTGATCACGATCTCCGAGCACAGTGCGCTGTCCAGCGGCATGCCCGCCGCCGCAAATCCGGTGGCCGTCGGAGGATGCGCATGTACGACCGCATTCACGTCGGGCCGGTTGCGGTAGATGAACAGGTGCATGGCAATTTCGCTGGAAACCCCGCGACGTCCGCTGACCTTTTGCCCCAGCGGGTCCACGATGACCAAATCGTCCACGGTCATCATTCCCTTGCTCATCAGGGTCGGCGTGCACAGGACCGTGCCGTCGTTCAGGCGCACCGATAGGTTGCCATCCGTCGCGGCCACCAAGCCGGTCTGGTGCAACAGTTTCCCGTACTGGACGATCTCGTCCTTGTGCTCTTGAACGGTCTTCATACGGCTGGAATACTGGTGCCGAAGCCCCAGTAGTTCTATCGTAACCCAGTTTTGGAATTCCGCGAAGGCGGGCCGCCCTCTTTTCGCGATTTTCACTAGGGCATAATCGCTATGTGCTCGTGTCCGAGTTTGACTACTACCTTCCCACCGACCTGATCGCAACGCAGCCCCTCGCGGACCGCGCCGCTGCTCGGATGTTGCATGTCGACCGCGCAAGTGGCGTCCTGCGCGATGCCACGTTTCGCGAATTCCCCGGGCTCCTTCGCCCTGACGATTTACTTGTTGTTAACAACACGCGCGTGCTGCCCGCCCGCCTCTTCGGACACCGCAGCGGTTCGCGTGCCCAGCAGATTTCCGCGTCCAATCCCGCCGCCGCGCAATTCCTCCACGGCAAAGTCGAAGTGCTACTCACCAAGCAGATTTCCGCCGATCCGCATGTCTGGGAAGCCCTCGTCCATCCCGGACGCAAGCTCGGCATCGGCGAGCGCATCTATTTCGGAGCGGCTGCAAGTGAGCACTCACATGAACTCGCTGCCGAAATCATCGCCCGCGGCGACTTTGGCGAGCGCCATCTTCGCTTCGATCTCGTCTCCGATTTCTTCGCCGTGGTCGAGCGGATCGGCCACGTCCCCCTGCCGCCCTACATCGATCGCCCCGACACGCCGCTCGATCGCGAGCAGTACCAGACCGTTTACGCCCAACCATTAGGCTCGGTCGCCGCTCCCACCGCCGGACTTCACTTCACCCCCGAGATTCTCGAACGCATCCGTGCCCGCGGCGTCGAGACTGCCGAGATTACGCTTCACGTCGGACTGGGCACTTTCCAGCCCATCCGCGTCGAAGTGGTCGAGGAACACAAGATCCATCGCGAGTGGTATTCCATCTCGCCCGACGCCGCGAAGAAGATCCAGCGCGCCCGCGATGCCAAACGCCGCGTCGTCGCCGTCGGCACTACCACCGTCCGCACGTTGGAGTTCGCCGCACGTCAGTCCCCCGACGGCCGCATCACCGCCCAATCCGGCGACGCCGACATTTTTATTTATCCCGGATTCGACTTTCGCGTCACCGGCGCCCTGCTTACCAACTTCCATCTGCCCAAATCCACGCTCATCATGCTGGTATCCGCCTTCGCCGGCCGCGATCGTACTCTCGCCGCCTATGCCCACGCGGTCCGCGAGCGCTACCGGTTCTACTCCTACGGCGATTGCACGTTCATTGAATGAAATCCGATCCGCTCTTTCCGCATAATCCGCGGTCGCTTTTGTCTTTACGCCCAAGAATTATCCGTGGCATCCGTGTTAATCCGTGGTCGGCTTTGTTTTTCTGGGCCCGCACCTTGTTAAAATCGCACCTTGCCTCCCAAGAAAAAATCCGCGCCCACCGCTGCCGCTCCTAAGCCCGCTGCCCTACCCGACGAACCGAAAGATTCCAAGGGCCGCATCTTCCTCATCGACTCGATGTGGTTTATCTTCCGCGCCTATCACGCCATGGCGCGGCCTATGTCGACCAAGACCGGCATTCCGACCAGCGCCACATTCATCTTCGTCAATATGCTGCGCAAGTTACGCGCCGACTTCGACCCACGCTACTTGGCTGCGGTCTTTGACGTAGCAGCACCAATCTTCCGCGACGAGCAAGCCGCGGCCATGCCCAGCCATCGCAAGTTCGACGCCAAGACCCAAACCTACGTCGATATTGAGTACAAGGGTTACAAGGCTGATCGTCCCGCGATGGAGGCTGACCTGGCGCAGCAGATCCCTTACATTCGCCGCGCCCTAGAGGCCTATCGCATTCCCATCCTCGAAGCTCCCGGTTTTGAAGCCGACGACGTCATCGGCACGCTCGCCCGCAAGGCTGCCGATCAGGGCTACTCCGTCTTCATCGTCTCCAGCGATAAGGACATGATGCAGTTGGTCAACGATCGCATCTGGATCTTGAACCCGTTGAAGGAAAACCTCATTTCCGATCCCGCCAAGGTACAGGAGATTCTCGGCGTGCCGCCTGAGCGCGTCATCGACGTCATGGCCCTGCGCGGCGACACCATCGACAACATTCCCGGCGCTCCCGGCATCGGCGACAAAGGATCGGTCGAGTTGATCCAGCGTTTCGGCAGTGTCGAAAACGCGATTGAGCGCGCCGCTGAAATCGAGCGCAAAACGTATCGCGAGTCGCTACAGAATAACCGCGACATGGTTTTGCTCAGCAAGGAACTCGTCACCATCAAGACCGACGTGGACGTCGCGTTCGATCCTTCGAAGATGGAAGCTCAGCCGCCTGATCCCGACGCCGCGCGCGCCCTATTCACCGAACTCGAGTTCAACACGCTGGTGCAGGACTTCCTCACCGAAAGCGTCGAGCTGGGCGAGACTGATTATCGCGAAGCAACCGACGCCAAGGATGTCGAAGCGCTTATCAGGGAAGTCGGTAAGGACCCCGACGCCATTCTCGCCATCGCACTGGAAAGCGGCGGCGAGCTAGTCACCGAAGTTGCCGAGGAAGAAGCCGAACAAGAACCGGACAAGCAATTGTCGCTGACCGCAGCCATCGAAACCGTCGCGACTCCACAGCAGCTTCGCCTCGCCATCTCCGCCAAGCAGGGCTGTGCGCTTTCTCTCACTCTCGATGACTCCGCAGCCGCTCAGACACTAAGGCAAGCGCTCTCCGATCCCTCGCTCCCCAAGGCCATCCACGATTCCAAGGCCGCGACCCATGCGCTCGCCGACCGCGGCATCACCCTTGCGGGCGTAGCGCACGATCCTCTGCTTTACGCCTACCTGCTCGATCCGACTTACACGCGATACGCGCTCGACGACCTTGCCTTCCGCTTCTTCAATCTCAAGATGAGCGACAACCTCGGCGAAGGCGCCGACCTCACCCTTCGTCTCGCCGCGAAACTCAGCCAGGATGTCGCAGCCGCCAAATTAAAGAACGTTTACGACGACATTGATCTTCCCATGTCGCCCGTGCTGGCGCGCATGGAACATGCCGGCATCAAGATCGACACCGAAGTCCTCGCCGAAATGTCACAGCGCCTCGAACGCGACGCTAATCAGAAGGCCCGCGATATCTGGCAGAAATGCGGCACGGAATTCAACATCAACTCACCCAAGCAGCTCGGCGACGTGCTCTTCAACCAGCTCAACCTGCCGAAGCCCATGAAATACGGCAAAGGGAAAACTATTTCCACCGCGGTGGATGTGCTCGAAGGTCTCGCCGCCGAGCACGAAGTCCCGCGCCTCGTCCTCGAGTACCGCCAGCTTTCCAAGCTG
>Ga0210383_10003706_pt1 | contig 13652 bp, 11 predicted proteins | sample IncBWC14OmetaG_FD_160072 | JGI IMG/M metagenome (GOLD analysis project Ga0210383, IMG submission 160072) | Forest soil microbial communities from Barre Woods Harvard Forest LTER site, Petersham, Massachusetts, United States - Inc-BW-C-14-O ...
CACATCAAAATGCAATCTGTCAAGGGAACTTTTCCACACCGCCAGTGGAAGGCCGTATTCGCTGCATTCGTTTGCGCGAAGAATGTGGAGTCAGGAGTGGACGTTTACGTTCGTGCTTTATCGAGTTCATCAGCGATCGCCATGAGGGCATTTCTCCGCCGACGCGCCTGCGCGGTACAGATGGCATCGGCAGTCGATTTATGTCCGAGGATCCCGATTGGGGTTTTGCTCGACCCTAAAACCATCGCGCACGACATGGCGGTCTTCCGAAATTTCCGCATGCTGATGCTCGAGATTTGCACGAGCACGGAGCCCACGCGCTCGGCGGAACGACAGCGTTCTATCCCCGTCTATGACGCCGAACTAAACGAGCGTGCTCTCGAAGGTCCGGAAAGAAGTCCGGAAATAAGACAAAGATGCTACGTGGAAGACCTGGCGACCGACCGTCTAACGCTTGATGATTGCGCAGCGCGTCCCGGCACAAGGTTGCAGTCGCCGGAGAAGATGGCCAGAAGGTCGCACCCTCCGCACGATTGATCACGGATGTTTGGCGAAGAGTTGTCACTTCTGCAACGCGAAGCCGCCGGAGATCGACGCCAAGGCAGTCGCAACTTTGCCCGAAGCGTTTCGTATCGCGGAGGAAATGATCCTGCAGGAACGGCATTCTCCGACCTGGACCGATTTCACATTGGGCTAGCCAGTAAATTTCCATCGCCCTTTTTTCATCGCGCGACAGAAATACTTGCTAGGATCTTGACAACGGAGGTATACTCCGTTCGGCGTCTGGTCCACTTATCGGACCACTTGGAGATTGCTTGTCTGCAACCGCTAAATCCGACTTTGAAGTTGTTCGGAAAAACAAAGTCTACGAAGAGGTCGCTCAGCAGATTGAACGCCTGATTCTGAAAAAGCTTCAGCCCGGTGACAAGTTGCCGTCGGAGCGCGAACTGGCCGAATTGCTTAAAGTGAGCCGCAGTTCCATCCGGGATGCGATTCGTGGTTTGGAGTTAAGGGGCTTGGTTGAGCCGCGTCAGGGCGCAGGGACAATCGTACGCGAAACCCCGGCTGCCGAACTGGTGGCGAATCCTTTTGAAAATCCTCTGAAGCGGCGGAGGGAAATGGTCACGGAGCTTCTGGATTTCCGAAAGATGCTCGAGCCTCCACTCGCGGCGCGTGCGGCCACCCATGCTTCCGCCGACGAAATTTCCGAGATGGAAGACATTCTTCAAAGGCAAGCGGAAAGGCAGAGTCAAGGAGATGCTGCCGTGGCCGAGGACGCTGAATTCCATTACAGCATTGCTCTGGCTTCGGGTAACGGGGTCGTGCTCAAAGTGCTCGACATTATCATGGATCTGTTACGCGACACTCGGGAGCGCTCTCTGCAGGTAGAAGGGCGGCCACAAAAATCTCTCGCCGGCCATCGGCGCATTCTAGCCGCGATTAAACGTCACGACGCTGACGGTGCAAAGTCGGCGATGCGCCGGCACATTGAAGACGTCGAAGAGATCGTGCTCGATAAGTTTTGATTCACGATAGTTTTGATCAACGGTGCATTCTCGCTGTCCGCTCGGGAGACAATCTTTGACTGATCTGGGAAATGACGCGACTCGTGCGGCCATTGCGATGCGCGATGCGGATCACCTCGACGATCGAAAAGTGAAACTCTTCGATGGATTCGCCCGCCCAGCGCAGGTGACAAGCGATATGCCGGAAAACGCTTCCCCGCTTCGCGTGGCTACGCTCACGCTCCGCGTTGTCGAGGCGCGGGTCGAGGACGTCGGCCATGCTATGGCGCGCTTGGCCCCATCCGACCTTCTGCGCATCGGTGCGCAGCCGGGCGACGTGCTGAAGATCACAGGAGGCGCGGTTGGAGTGGCGCGTGCCGAACTCTCCGACCAAGCGCATGAAGGCATCATCCAGATCGACGGCACCTGTCGCAGCAATTGCAGCGCGGGATTGCAGGAGCAAGTGACGGTAACGCCGATCGAAAGGCAGCAGGCTGTCTCCGTTCGACTGTCGCCGTTATGGGTGGGCGCCGCGCCCGCGACCATCGCGCCCGACCGAATGCTCGAAGATCTCGAGGGCGTCCCAGTCATTGCTGGCGGTGTCGTACGGGTGCCAACGTTTGCCAAGGCGGTGAACTTCCAGGTTGTGCGCACCATTCCCTCGGGCGCGGTGGTCATCGGTAAGCGTACCGACATCCGGGTGGTCGAAGGCGAGCAGACCGCGGCGCGCGCTCCGGCCGTGTCTTACGAGGATATCGGCGGGTTGGAGCGGGAAGTCGCGCGGGTACGGGAGATGGTTGAACTCCCACTGAAATATTCTCGGGTTTTTGAGCGGTTGGGAATTCTTGCGCCTAAGGGCGTGCTCTTATACGGTCCGCCGGGAACAGGCAAGACCCTGCTTGCCCGCGCCGTTGCCGCCGAGAGCCGGGTGCATTTTATTCATCTCAACGGTCCCGAGATTATGCGGAAGTTTTACGGCGAGAGCGAGGCCAAACTCCGCGAAGTGTTTGAAGAAGCCGCTCGTCACGCGCCTGCGATTCTTTTCATCGACGAGATTGACGCCGTCGCTCCCAAACGTACGGAAGTGGTTGGCGAAGTGGAGAAGCGCGTTGTGGCGCAGCTTCTCAGCTTGATGGATGGCTTCGTCGCGCGTGGACAAGTGATCGTAATTGGTGCGACTAATATTCCGGAAGTTCTCGATCCGGCGTTGCGGCGTCCCGGCCGATTCGATCGCGAAATCGAAATCGGAGTGCCGAACACGCAAGCCCGGCTGCAAATCCTCAGAATCCACACTCGTGCCATGCCGCTTTCGCGAGATGTCGATCTCGCGGAGGTCGCCGAACATTCCCACGGCTTTGTCGGCGCCGATCTCGAAGCCTTGGGACAGGAAGTAGGCATGATTGCCTTGAGAAGATTCCTTTCCAACGTCCCCCTCGAAGCCGATGGCGTCGCCTCTGCCGATTTGGGATCGCTGCAGGTGACACGTGATGACTTCCTTGCCGGCTTGAAAGAAGTTGAGCCCAGCGCAACTCGCGAATTCTTTATTGAGAAGAGCACGTCGACATTTGCATCTTTGGGCGGTCTCGATCAGGTAAAGCGGTTGCTCAATTCTGTGATCGAGCATTCGCACATGCACGACGACATCTACGAGCAGGTTGGACTCGCGCCGCCGCGAGGCATCCTGCTGGCGGGGCCGTCGGGCACCGGGAAGACTGCCATGGCGCGAGCGCTCTCAGGACAAAAGCAGATTCCGCTCATCGCTGTGGATGGTCCGCAGCTGTACTCGAAGTGGTTGGGTGAATCCGAGCGGGCGCTACGCGAAGTGTTCAAGAAGGCAAGACGGGCCGCACCGTGTATCCTGTTCTTCGACACGATTGACGCGGTCGCTCCGCGATTTGGAGCCGATCAATCCGGTAGCGATGTACATCAACGAATCCTCAGCCAGCTTCTGCGCGAGATCGACAACTTGCGTGATATGAAAGGCGTGATTCTACTGGCTGCCACCAATCGTCCCGAGCGAATCGAGCCGGCGCTCCTGCGAAGCGGACGCTTTGACTACATACTCCCATTCGCAAAGCCAGACACGGCCGAGCGCGCAGCGATTATGCGGCTATGCTGCCGGCGCATACCCCTCGCACCTGATGTCGACTTCAAAGAGTTCGCTGTCCGCATGGAAGGGCGGACCGGCGCCGATATCGAAAGCCTCTGCAAGAAGGCCACGCTTTCGGCGATCTCGGAGTTTCACGAGGGCGCTCGCGTCGCGCCTTTTGTCGTCCTCCGGCGTGATTTTTTGGCGGTCCTCGACTCCGATCGTCGCAGTTCCGAGCAAGCGAAATCAACGAAGCCTTTAAATAACAGCGCCGGGGATGTCTGTCCCGACGCAACAACCAAGGGATAACGAGGTTTGATCATGAGTTACACCGAACTCACGGTTTGGACACGCGGCATCATCATGGACAAAGAGGGGCGCGACATTGTTAATTCTGTCTCCGCGTCGGCGCGCATCGAGGGCAAATATGCGCAGGCGATGGAGAACTATGTCGACAATCCCGACCGCACCAACGCACCAACCCGCAAGTACTGTCGTGTGAGTGACAGCATTCTCGAAAACGAACTCACCTACGAAAACGAGCACCCAAACATCGTCGTGCTGGTGGAAGGAACCATGGTCAAGGGTTGGGATTACATGCGCGGCATGCCTCCCGGCGGAACTCTGATCATCAACACCCACTACACTCCGGATTACATGATTCGTTTCGTGCCCGGCGCTGAGCGGCTGGCCCAACTGGTCTGTGTCGATGCGGCTCATATCGCCGACCACAAATGGCTCTACTACCGGCTGGGTGAGTTGGGCCTCGATCGCCTTTCGACGGAGGGTGCGGCCGAGCGGAACAAATCCATCGCCCCGGATATTGCGGCTCCATTGATTGCGGCCGTGGTGAAAACGACGGGCATCGTCAAAATGGAGACGATCGAGCCGATGATCTCGAACAAGCATGCGTTCCAGGTGGCACTCAACGATTTGCACATCATGCCACTGAATCCAGTGGCAGTCTAAGGGAAGGATTTAAATGTCGACCAAAGGCACACGCATCCCCGAATGGCTTACTGTCCCGTTCGCAGGCATCACGCCTGCGCCCTCGCAGGAAAAGGGACAGGATCTTTTCCCCACCGGCAACTGGCGTTCGATCCGGCCGGTGTACCGGGACAAATTGCCTCCATGCAACAACGCGTGCGGAACCAACGAAAAGATTCAGGGTTATCTCGACCTGGTGAAGCGTGGCAAATATCTGGACGCGTACGCACTCATCAAGGAAGACATGCCGTTCCCTTCGGTCACGGGCCGGGTTTGCTATCACCCGTGTGAGCAGGCGTGCAATCGCGGGCAGTACGACGAGGCCATTTCGATTCGCGCGGTCGAACGTTTTCTCGGCGACCTTGGACAGGCGCTGGCCAAGGATGTGGTCAAAGCCGGAAAGCCCAATGGCAAGAAAGTCGCTGTAGTCGGTTCGGGTCCGGCGGGACACAGCGCTGCCTATCAACTGGCGCGCCTTGGCTATAACGTGACCATCCTTGAGAAGTCTCCGAAGGCGGGAGGTTTGAATCGCGGAGGTATTCCGGATTGGGTGCTGCCGGCGCACGTACTTGATCGCGAGATCGAGCGCCTCGTCGAACTCGGAATCACGATCAAGACCAACGTAGAAGTCGGCAAGGATGTTAGCTGGGACGATCTGAAAAAGAATTACGACGCCTGCGTGCTGGCAGTCGGTCTCACTGAGCCCAACAGTGTGCGCGCCGAGGGCGAAAACAAAGAGGGCGTACTTTACGGACTTCCATTCCTGCGCGACATCGGCATGGGCACTTCGAAGGTGAAGCTTGGTGCTCGGGTCGTCGTCATCGGCGGTGGAAACACGGCAATCGATTGCGCGCGCGAGGCTCTGCGTCAAGGTGCCGTAGAAGTAACCATGATCACGGTCGAGGCCAACCCAAAAGAGATGCCGGCGGTGCCGGAAGACTTGCACGACATGCTCGAAGAAGGCGTGGAATTAATGCACGGCCGGGCCGTCACAGCAGTGCTCGGCAACGGTAAGGTCGAGGCGTTGCAACTGTACCCGGCACGTTTCTCCGGTGCTATCAACGCCTCGCCAATCACCGTTGATCGCGAAGCTGCCGCGGAACGCCTCGCCTGCGACAACGTAATTATCGCTGTAGGCCAGCACCCATCGCTCGCCTGGCTGCCGGCCCAGTTCAAGAACGAACGGGGTACGATCAAGATCGACCGCTTTGGACGCCTCGGCGATACGAACTTCTTCGCCGCCGGCGACATCGTGCAGTTGGGTGCTGGTCAGCCGCTGATGGTTGTCAATGCCGTTGGCGATGGAAAGCGGGTTGCATTCAATCTGGACAAAGTGCTGCGCGGGGAAGCCTTGCAGCCGCGGACGATTCCCATTGACGTCATCGTGGATTTGAACCGCATGAATATGACCTACTTCCCGCACTTCCCCCGGGTCCAGCAAAGCTTGTTGCCGCCCACAAGCCGGCGCAAGACGCAGGACGAAGTCATTCAGTCGCTGTCGGAAGAGCAAGCGGTCGAAGAAGCCAGCCGCTGTTTCAGTTGCGGGACTTGCAACGCCTGCGATAACTGTTATCTGGTTTGCCCCGAGCCCTGCATTGCGCGGCCGGAACGCTCGAATGGCCTTTACAAGATTCTGATTGACTACTGCAAAGGCTGCCGAGTGTGCATCGAGGAATGTCCAACCGGCTGCCTCGAGGGCGTGCCCGAACTCGACTTCGACACTGGCGTCGTCCGCATGGATACCGCATTTGCCATTTCTCCAGGCCTGCACGGACGGCAGGCGGAAGAGTTGGCGAAGCTCGGCGACCGGCCGGCAAAGAATATTTAGAATCGGAGTGAAACATGTCAACGGTAACTGCAGTAAAAAAGAGAACGGTCCGGATCAACGGCTGCGTTGCCTCCGCTCAGGCAGCCAAGTACGCGGACGTGGATGTGATTACGGCCTACCCCATCCGGCCTTACACGGCGACGATGATGGCGCTGGCGCAAATGGTCGCCAACGGAGAGCTCGACGCAGAATACGTGGTGGCCGATAGCGAGCACTCGCAATTGAGCATCGCCCACGGCGCGTCATCGAGCGGCGCGCGTGTCTTCACCGGCAGCTCAGGCGTCGGTGTGCAGTTCGCCTACGAACTCTATTCGCCGATCTCTGGCAGTCGCATGCCAGTGCAGATGATGATCGCCGACCGCACCCTCGATCCACCCGGCGATTTCGGCTCCGAGCACACGGACGCGCTCTCAACCCGCGACATGGGATGGCTCATGGGCTGGGCGTGCGACGCGCAAGAAGCGTTCGACAATCATTTGATGGGCTATCGAATCGGTGAGGACCCGCGCGTGCTTTTGCCTCAGATGGTCTGCCAGGACGGTTTTTTCGTTTCTCATATAACCGGGGATGTCGAGTTACCCGACGCCGGCCAGGTGAAAGAATTTCTGCCGCCGTACAAGCATCCGTACCCGCTCGATCCGCGGCATCCAGTTTCCCACGGGCCGCAGATCATGCCCGAACAGGGTCCGCCGCTTCAGTTGGAACGCGCCCGCGCCATGGAAGGCGCGATGCCTGTGATTGAGCAGGTTCACGACGAATTCGCCCGCATCTTCGGCCGGCGCTACGATCCCTGGGTCGAAGAGTTCATGACCGATGACGCTGAGGTGGTCTTTTTCATCCAGGGCGCTCACGCCGTGACCGCGCGTTTCGCCATTCAGCACATGCGCGAAAAAGGCCTGAAGGTCGGCATGGTACGGTTGCGCACCATCCGGCCCTACCCGACGGATCGCGTGAACGAGGTCCTCAGCAAGTTTAAAGTGGTGGGCGTAATTGAAACCAACATGGGACTCGGCAGCGTAAGTAGCGGGGGTTCGCTGTATGCGGAAGTCTGCGCGGCTCTTTACGAAAGCCAGAAGCGGCCTCTCGTCGTCTCGTTCATGGCTGGGATGGGTGGCGAGGCCATCGTACTGAAGGAATTCTACTGGATGACCCAGAAAATGATCGATGCGCAGAAACGCGGCAAGATCGAAAAGCGCACCCACTGGGTCGGATTCGAAGAGTAAGAGAGGTTTGTTCGGAGGAACTCATATGCCAGCAATAGAAGTCGAACGCCAGATACTGCCGATTCTTGGCAGCCCGAATCAGGGAGCACGTTTTTATAATCCTGATTTGCCGTCATCCGAGCCTTTCGTCCCCGGCCATCGCACCTGTGCCGGCTGCGGCCCTTCCATCCAATACCGGATGACGAGTAAGGCCTCGGGCGACAACACGATTCTGGTCGGACCCACCGGCTGCATGTACGTCGCGAACAGTTCGTACTTGTGTACGCCCTATAACGTGCCTTGGGCACATACGCAGATTGGCAGCGCGGGCAGCTTCACCGCCGGCGTCGCCGCCGCCTATGAAGCGATGATCCGCAAGGGCAAGTGGAAAGGCCAGTTTCCAAATATTATTTGCGAAGCGGGAGACGGAAGCGCGTCCGATATTGGGCTCGCCTCGATTTCAGGCGCGCTCTATCGCAATCACGATTGCCTGATTATTTGCTATGACAACGAGCAATATGCCAACACCGGTATCCAGGCGTCATCCCGCACGCCTTACGGAGGCATGACGACTTTCTCGCCACCCGGCCCGTTGGTTCCGGAAGGGAAGAAGTTGTTTCCCAAGGATCTGGCTCGCATGATGGCGGCGGGACATCCGCACTGCTACGTCGCAACCGCAAGTGTGGGCTACCCCATCGACCTGATGAACAAAGTGCGCAAAGGCCTCAACCATAAAGGCGCTGCGTATCTGATGGTCTACACTCCCTGCCAGAAAGGCTTCGTGTACGAAACGCCCCGCTCCATCGATCTTGGCAGGCTGGTCGTCGAATGCGGGCTCTATCCCATGTGGGAGTGGAATCCCGAGAAGCGCGCTTACGACTACAGCTTCCGGCCTGCAAGCATGCGGCCGGTCTCCGAATATTTGAAACTGCAAGGACGTTTTGGTCACCTTCACGCTGAGCATATCGCTACACTGCAAAAGTTTGCCAACGAACAATGGCGGATGATGGGCGTCGAACTGCCCGCAGCTTTGATTCACGCGGCGGATGCGAAAAACCTGACTAACATGGCCTCGGCGGCAGAAGCCGAGGCGGTGGCGCAAACTCTATGAACACGAAAACGAGTGCTCCCTTTCATCCCGTCGAGACTGAGCCCGAAGTTGAACCTGAGGGACAAGAAAGTTATATCGTCACCGAAGGCAAGAAGCGCGGGTCGACACGCGACGTGCGGCCAGAAGCTGCTTTCGACCGCTACTATACCGTCCTGCGCGTGCACCCGGGTGACGCGATTCTCACCGATAACTGGCATACCAACGAAGTGTTGAGCCACGCGCGCGCGAACTTCGAGGGCGTCACCTTCGCCATGCGAACCCTCGAGGCATGGGGCGCGATGATCGAAAACGACCGTCGGGCCTACTACACCGCCGGCGGGCGAGTCTGGGTCATGGATCTGGAGCCGTCCGAAGGCAAAAAGAAACGCTTGCCGGGTACGGAAACAGGCAAGAGTTAGGGTACGGTTGCCTCGCGTCCTGCTCATCGACGACACGCCGGAGATTGCCGAGTTGCTGACATTTTCCTTGCGCGACCACGGCTACGAAGTCTTCGCGTCGGGGTTTGATAACGCGGTAAACGAGCTGGTTCTGGAACAACGGGCCAACGCGCTGGTGCTCGACTGCTCCGTATTGAACATGAGTGAATCCCTTTTCGACAGCATTCGGCAGCATCCAGATCATGCCGAGCTTCCGGTAGTCATCATCAGTGACACTCCGGAGGAGGCCATTGCCAGCCTTCGTTCCCGGAACGCTCGAAAGGTTCTGCTGGTCCCGAAGCCGTTCACCGGGTCGCAGGTCGCAAAGGCGCTCGATCAATTGCTGGCATAACGATATCGAGATAAATATGCCGTTGTGGAGCATGGACGAGTGGCAATACGTCGAGCGCGAGCTCGTCACCGATCCCAAAGGCAGACAATGGACGGTGGCCCTGATGGACGTGCTGGGGCAGGCAGGCGATCCTGAAATGCCGAACAAACTGCTTGAACTGCAGTATTCGTCCGGACGGTATTTCACGCTCATTTATTCAAATACTGGAGCCCTGCAGCGGGAGCGCGGCTACGCCTCTCTGGAAGAGGCGGTGACTGCTTACGGAGGCCTACTCGTGGGCGTCATCGATGGTAGCCTCGATCCGTCACAACCGGTCTTCCGGCAAGACCTCGAAGACTAACGGTGGTCCTACCTTCCGGGATCCAGATCTCTCATCACGACGTGAAGCACCTGCCCAGCCAGCCGCGCATCGCGCTCAGAAATGACTCCATTCGCGCTGGTCGCGCTATGATCTCGATAATTCCGCGCGACTGCGGGTAGACGAGCGCAACCGCTTCGAATGAGCCCAGCGCTTTCCGCGATGGCAAGCCGCATATCGAACGACCAATCGACAATCTTTTCCCCAGGCGCGCCGAACCCAGCCAGAACGCTGTGGCCCTTGTGTTCCAGCGCATCTGTCACGATAGCCTCAAGAATTCCGGAAGATGTGCGAAGCGCCAGGGCGTAATTCTGCTCCTCAAGAGCACGACGGCTATCGATGTAAGCCTGCTCTACGACCGGCCGGAGTTCACGGTTATGAACGAAGTCGAAACGATGAGGCGGCGGTGCCTCCGAGGATGCAGAAATCACCGCATGGTCATCCGGCCGGGTAAGTGAGGCCACGGCTTGATCGAGGACATCGAGCAGGCGCTTGACGATTTCGGCCGGGTCCGTTCCCTCGACGGCATGGCCTTCCGCCGAGCGCATCAGGAAGGCTTCACTGAACGAACGGGCTAGCCAATGAGCTTTGCTGCCGCCGGACAATTGATTGACAGTTACGCCGCAATCTTCATGCCAGGCGCGAGTGGAAGCGATCGCCACTGCGCTCAACGGATCAGACGCCAACGTCTCGTGAAGCTGATGGCCGCGGCGGATGAGGCCGTCAAGGTGGGAGAGATAAGTCTCGATCTGCGCTCGCAGGCTTTCGTCCATTTATTGTGTCACCATCCCCTTGACAGTGCGGGGCAAGGGTGTTAAGTTTCCCGGCGCAAGTGGTTCGGTCATCGGACCAGTATATCAACAGTCATACGCCATCACGGAGCTCAATCTATGGCAGCATCTCCCGGCTCGTTGATTCACCCCTCGCGAATTCCCAATCGTTGGATCCAGCTCGTCGCAGGAATCGTAGCCATGATGGCCATCGCGAACCTGCAATATGCGTGGACCCTGTTCACCAAGCCCATACAAGCTCACCTGCATGTCTCGCTGGTCGCCGTGCAATGGACGATTACTTTGTTCGTCGCCCTTGAAACCTGGCTCGTACCTTTCGAAGGATACCTGGTTGATAAAATCGGACCTCGATTCATGCTCGGGATTGGCGCAGTCTTGGTTGGCCTGGGTTGGGTCGGAGCAGGCCGGTCCGAGACCATAGGTGGTCTCTACTTCTGGTACGCATTAGGAGGAGTCGGCGCCGGAGCGGTCTACGGAGGAACCATCGGCAACGCGCTGAAATGGTTTCCCGACTACCGCGGGTTGTGCGTCGGCCTCACAGCCGGAGCTTATGGAATCGGCACGGCGACGACGATCTCCCCAATTGCCGCGATGCTGAAAACCTCGGGCTACCAGCATACGTTTATCGTTTGGGGAATGATTCAGGGAGTCGTTGTGCTCGCTGCCGCCTTGTTCCTGGCCAAACCACCCGAGGGATGGACACCGCCAAACTGGAAAGAGAAGCAGGCAAAGATCAAAGCCAAAGTGCGAACCTCGGCGATCGACCTTACGCCAGGAGAGATGCTGCAGCAGCCCTCTTTCTATGTCCTCTACCTGATGTTCACAATGCTAGCCTTCGGCGGCATCGTGGTCACTGTACAGCTTCTGCCAATGGCCTCTTCGTATCATGTCGACCAAGTGGTCGTCGGGTTCGGTATGACGGCGTTGGTAATGGCGATTACTGTCGACCGGGTTCTGAACGGCCTGACGCGTCCGTTCTGGGGATGGGTCTCCGACCACATCGGCCGCGAGAATTCCATCTTCATCTCCTTTATTCTGGAGGCGATCGCGGTCTTCGCTTTGCTCCAACTCATTAGTCGTCCCGTGTGGTTCATTGCCTTATCGGGACTGTGTTTCTTCGCATGGGGCAATATTTATTCTTTGTTCCCGTCGATTACCGGCGATCTGTACGGATCCAAGTGGGCCACCACCAACTACGGAATTCTGTACACAGCCAAAGGTGCGGCCACGTTTTTTGCCGCGCCTGGTGCAGCTTGGCTCTACGCGAAGACGGGATCGTGGAGCAGGGTCTTCTGGGCCATGATTATCTGTGACCTGATTGCCGCCTTCATGGCTTTGCTGTGGCTGAAGCCCCTGGCAGCTCGCATGGTCAGCGACTCGGAACGCGTAGCGTCGAGCACTAAAGCCGCTCCGCCCACAAAGGCGAGGGTGGTGGCTTAGAAGTCTGGCAGAAGGGGTTGATCATCTACGCGTGGGTGGCCATGCTCCGGGTGTGCGTATCAGCAGTTGCGGTGGTATGCGAGTTGATTTTGAACTGGCCGACCAAGCTGCGGAGTTGAGTCGACATTTCCACCAATTGCTGTGACGCCTTCTGAGTATCCGTGGCCCCACGCGTCGTACCCTGCGCGGCGGCCGCCACGCCCGCAACGTTGCTGGTGATCTCGCCGCTCCCCTGCGCAGCCTCGCTGACATTGCGCGACATTTCATTCGTAGTCGCGTTCTGTTCCCCCACCGCCGTGGCGATCGTCCCCGAGATAGCGCTGATCTGATCAATCACCCTGCTGATGGAATTGATCGCATCCACGGCTGCTTTGGTGTCCGCCTGAATAACTTCAATTTTGCGGCTGATGTCTTCCGTCGCGCGGGCCGTCTCCTTGGCCAGTTCCTTGACTTCATTGGCGACCACTGAGAAGCCTTTGCCGGCTTCACCGGCTCGCGCTGCTTCGATAGTTGCATTTAATGCCAGCAGGTTGGTCTGCTGTGCGATCGAAGTGATCACCTTGACGACTTGTCCAATCTCGTCCGAGGAATCGCCCAGCCGGGAAACGGTTACGGTAGCGGTTTCGGCAACGTGCACAGCGGCAGTCGCTACCTTGGCCGCTTCGGTTGCGTTTCTTGCAATCTCCGTCATGCTTGCGCTCATTTCTTCCGCGCCAGTAGCGACGGTTTGCAGGTTCTGGCTGACGGCTTGAGCAGCTTTCGAAACCACCCCGGCCTGGGCTGAGGTTTCTTCGGAGTTGGCGGTGATCTGCTGGCTGGTGGTATTCAGTTCCTCACTCGCCCTAGCCACCCGCACAGCATTCTCGGTGATCGCCAGAATCATGTGTTTGAGGCTACCGCTCATCTGATTGATTGCCGCGGTCAGGTCGCCAAGTTCATCCCGGCTGCGCACCGCCAGATCGTCTCGCGTCAGGTCTCCCCCTGCAATGGCTTCAGCCTGTGCCAGCACCGCTCGAGTGGCGCCGGCAATGCTGTGGCTGAGAAGCACAGCTATCAGGATTCCAATGGTGAGTGCCGCGATGGTGGTCGCGGCCGTGCTCCGGTTGAGCGACCGGCTATGCGCGTGCAATTCTTCCTTGTTCTGGTCGACCAGTTTGTCGAAGGAATCCGCCATGCTCCCCAGGGATTTCTTCATCGCGATATTGATCGGCGTCGCCTGGTCGGCGGATTCGTTACCTGCTTTAACGACCGCGTCGCGTTCGCCGCTGGCGGCATGATTGATCGCGGCTTCCTGCACCGCGCGTAGCAAGGGAAGTTGCTGCTTGATTTCATTCAGCCGGTCGCGGTTTTCCGGGTCGCTCCATTGCGGAGCGAGTTCGTCCATCCCAGCCAGATCCTTTTCGACGTCGCTCCAGGTTCCCGCGTACAAGTTCTTGGTTGCCTCTAACCGAGCCGGCTCCGTTCCTGCAAGAATTGCTTGCCGGCCCTTGACCTGGGTTTGATTCAAATCGCGCTGCAATTTAATCGCGGCTTTGAGTGATGGCACGCGCACCTCGAAGGCGGCGTCCTCCCC
>Ga0210383_10003707_pt1 | contig 13651 bp, 9 predicted proteins | sample IncBWC14OmetaG_FD_160072 | JGI IMG/M metagenome (GOLD analysis project Ga0210383, IMG submission 160072) | Forest soil microbial communities from Barre Woods Harvard Forest LTER site, Petersham, Massachusetts, United States - Inc-BW-C-14-O ...
CTCCGGATGCACGCGCTCAAGCTCGGCGCCTTGACGCTGCAACGTTTCTTCCAGATAAGCGCGCTCCTCCGGGGATATCCAACGCGCGTCGCGCGGATGGTCGTAAATTAGCGTGTTGAAAATAATCAACCAGACGAAAGGCAATGCGCCTTCCGAAATCAGCATTGCGCGCCAACTCCAGTGATCCAAGATCCAGCCGGAGAGCGGCGAGGAAATGATGAGGGCGATTGGACCGCAGATCATCCACAGCGCGTTCGCGCGAGCGCGCTCGCCGCGCGGAAACCAATGCGACACCAGGACAAGTGTCGCGGAGAATACTCCGCCTTGGGTGATTCCGAGCAGAAGGCGCATGATCCAGAGCTCGTGCCAGGTTCGAACCAGTCCGCAACCCACGGCCGCGGCTCCCCACGCGAACAAAAGTATGCTGATAAATTTCTTGGCGCTCCACCGGTTGGCGATGTGGCCTCCTGGAATCTGAAGCAACAGATAGCCCCAGAAAAAAATACCGGCGACGGTGCCTGCCTGCGCGGAGTCCATGTGCAGATCACGGCTGAGCGCAGGCAACGCCATCGAGACATTCACACGGTCAATATAGGCGATGGTGTAGGTGATGAGCGCGGCAGGAATGATGCGCAGCCAGCGTTGTTGCGGCATGCAGTTGGCCTCTGTGAAAAACAATCGCGACGGACAACGCGCTCGATTCGGGCCCCAGAATTTATGGCGACGGGCACCCGCGTACTGCGAAGGTGACGCGTTCAGCCGCTAGCGACAACCGTATTGGTCCACACTTTCGGCAAATTCAAGTTGCGAGACGCTGCATGCAACATCCGCGAGATTTACAAGATCGGTCGCTGCGGCAGACAGAGACTAACAGCCGTCGAATCCGAGGAAATGAAATCAACATTAATTTCCATTAAGGTCTTTTTTTCCGACACTCCTGTTCCGCTCGAACTTCGCGGGCCTGGCACAGAATCGCTCTTCCGCTGTCTTACCTCAGTTCATCGAACGGACCGCTTACGCAAAGGGAATTCTGGTCGAACCAGCTGTGAGATTGCACATTCGTCGAACCGCCTTAATAAAAATTAATTGTCAATTCATGCTTTCAGTCGAGCGGTGTGCTATTCCGAGCGCACTTAGACGATCGCTTTCGAATCCATCTTAAAGATTCCGAGGCAAGAGCCGAAACAAGGACGACAAGCGCTTCAAAGGAGCAATCATGGAATGTCGGATGAGGGTAGGGAGACACTTCCGGGCTCTGCAACTGTCAGCCGTTTTGGCGTTAGGCGCATTTTTCGCGTCTCCTTCCTATGGACAAGTGGCCGGAGCGACGATTACGGGCACCGTAAGCGACGCATCGGGCGCGGTCGTACCGAATGTCCAAATAGCAATTCGAGAAGTATCCACCGGCATTGTGCGAACGGTTGCTTCCGACCACGCTGGTTTCTATATGGCGCCAAACCTATTGCCGGGAAATTATGAGGTTAGCGCTTCGGCCCCTGGATTCTCTGTCGCCATACAATCCGGTGTCACGCTGACAGTTGGCGGCCAACAGGTCCTCAATATCACAATGCAAGTAGGAAAGGTCTCCCAAAAGGTTGAGGTCACTGCAGAGGTTCCCACGGTGCAGTTAGCGGATGCGACGATCAGCGCCGTTGTGAATTCAACGACGGTTCGGGAACTGCCCTTGAATGGACGCGATTGGACGCAGCTTGCGACTCTCCAGCCCGGAGTAACTTCAGTAGCTTCACTACAAATCTCCTCGGGTCCCGGACCAACGAGGGACCTAATCAAAGGCTTGGGGACGCAACTGGCGGTTGCCGGATCTCGACCAACCCAAAACGATTACCGTCTCGATGGCATCAGCGTTAATGACAACACGAACGGCGGACCAGGGAGTGCTTTGGGCCTGGCCCTGGGAGTGGATGCCATTGAGGAATTCTCGGTTTTGACAAGCAACTATTCCGCGGAATATGGACGGACCTCGGGTGGTGTCATAAACGCTGTTACGCGGTCGGGCGCAAATCAGTTTCACGGCGATGTCTACGAATTTCTGCGTAACAGCGCGCTGGACGCACGCAATTATTTTGATGGTCCTACGATCCCGGAATTTCGCCGCAACCAATTCGGGGCTTCTAGCGGTGGGCCGATTCGCAAGAAAAAGACTTTCTTCTTCGGAGACTACGAGGGACTGCGGCAGAATCTCGGCATCACTTCGCTGACCACGGTGCCTTCACCGGATGCGCGCAATGGGATCATCCACAACGGCGATGGGACAACGACAACCGTGACGGTCGACCCTCTGGTCAAGCCGTTCCTGGGCCTGTGGGGACTTCCTAACGGGGCCCTCTTGGCACCCGGTAACACCGGCCTTTTTTCATTTGTCGGTAGCCAGCTCGCGACCGAGAACTTCGGTACCACGCGAATTGATCACACGTTCTCGGATGAGGATACCCTTTTTGGCAGCTGGCAGATGGATCAAGGAAGTATTCGTTCGCCGGACAGCCTGGATACATCCGTTCAAGGGACTGCGACATCGCGGCAGTTTGTGGCGATCGGAGAAACTCACATTTTCTCCTCGCAATTGGTTAACTCTCTTCGAGTCGGCTATAACAGGGCGGTGTCCTCAACGACCGCATTTAACGCAATTAATCCATTGGCGGCAGACCCTTCGTTAGGCGCCGTTCCTGGACAAAACGCGCCTACGATCAATGTGCCGGGCCTCACGCAGTTTACTGCGGGTCTGCCTGGATCATCCGTGATCAGCTATCACTGGAATTCGTTTCAGGGCTATGACGATATCAGCTTAACGAAAGGCATTCAGAACATTAAGTTTGGCGGGGCTGTGGAAAGAATGGATTTAAATATGTTCGCTGATTCGAATGGCCCCGGCACCTTCAATTTTGGATCGTTGACCGACTTCCTGACCAACCAACCCAGCTCATTTTCCGCTGCCCTTCCGGAAGCCGTTAGTGAACGCGGCTTCCGACAAACCATTTTCGGCCTTTACGTTCAGGACGACATTCGCTGGCGGCCCAACCTCACAATTAACCTCGGCTTGCGCTACGAAATCTCATCGGTGCCCACGGAGGTGCAAGGCAAACTAACGGCGCTCCGCGATCCCTATACGGACACTCAACCTCATCTGGGTGATCCTCTTTTTTCAAACCCCACGCTCCGGAACTTCGAGCCACGAGTCGGATTCGCCTGGGACCCGTTCCGGAACGGAAAGACTTCAGTCCGCGGCGGCTTCGGCATGTTCGATGTATTGCCCTTGGTATATGAAATCGAGCAGTTCGAGCCGTCCGGGGCTCCCTTCTTCAACGTTGTTGGGGCAAATGCGTTAGCACCGGGATCGTTTCCCACGCAGGCTTTCCAAGAGGCGGCCGCCAGCAATCTTTTGCGCGTGCCATTCATTCAACCCAACCCGAAGCGCAATTACGTCATGCAATGGAACCTGAACCTTCAGCGCGAGCTGCTACCCAATCTCACAGCGACTGTCGCTTACGTCGGCAACCGCGGCAGACACCAGCCTTTCCGTGCTGACGATATGAACATGGTCCTGCCAGTAGCACTCACGCCCGCGGGGTATCTGTGGCCCTCGCCCATAGGCAGCGGAACGGTGCTCAATCCGAATGTCGGACGCATTGACTACCTCGCGTGGACATCAAACTCGTCCTACGACGGCCTTCTGCTGGGTGTCGTCAAGAGAATGAGCCACGGCCTTCAGGCTCAGGGTTCCTTTACCTGGAGCAAAGCAATCGACGAGGGATCCGGGAGCATTCAGGGCGACCCGCTTTCAAGTTCCATTTCCAACTTATTTTTCTTTGATGCGAGACTCAGGCGTAGTCTGGCCGACTTCAATGTGGGCAAGAATCTGACGGTCAATTTCGCCTGGAAAATTCCGGCATCAAATTCCCTCCACGGTGTCGCAGCGTGGGTAGCGCGAGGGTGGCAGCTGGGAGCGATCGTACAGCTTAGTTCCGGGTTGCCCTTTACTCCCCTGTTTGGCTCCGATGGCGACCCGCTCGGAATGGGAAGCCACAGTCCCTTCGACTATCCGGATCGTCTCACTGGTCCCGGCTGCCATTCCCTGGTCAATCCCGGCAATGTAAACAACTACATCAAACTCAACTGCTTCAGCGTTCCGACGGCGCCGTCCGCTGCGTTTTACAACGCGAACTGCGATCCCACATTCGGCACCTATCCCGAATGTTTCAATCTTCTTGGCAATTCGCGTCGCAACGATTTGATCGGGCCGGGCTTGTTCAATGTCGATTTTTCTACGTTCAAGAATAACTACATCAAGGAAAACCTCAACTTACAGTTTCGGGTGGAATTTTTTAATTTGTTCAATCATTCAAACTTTGTTTCCCCCATCGACAACAGCACTCTTTTCGATTCCACCGGGGCGCCCGTTGCCGGTGCTGGCTTGATCGACGCGACGTCCACGGACAATCGAGAAATTCAGTTTGCCCTTAAATTGATTTGGTAATCGGCCGAACGCCGCCCTGCTGGGAAGAGAAGCGGCCGAGGTACAAAGATTTTGGCACCGTTCGGTTGGAGCGGGTCGTTCGTAATCTGAAACATGACGGTTTGTGGGCGCGAGCCGAATTTCCAAAAGCGTGATCCATTTCGAGAGTCATCGTAAGGGGGATTTGAATGAAGCCGACCGTTAGCTCGGCGCTGTTTGTCGCACTTTTTCTGATTGCTTTGGCGTCCTCCTCCTTTTGGGTCCCTGCGGGAGCGCGTGACACTACGGTTCCTGTTGTGTTCAAAGGCGCGCGGCTGATCGATGGAACCGGCCGGCCGGCGATCGAAAACTCCGTACTGGTCATCAGGGGAGACAAGATCGAAGCCGCCGGAGAGGCCACGTCAATTCGCATTCCAAAAGGGGCGGAAGTACATGACATGCAGGGAAAGAGCATCATGCCGGCGCTTATTAACCTGCACTCCCACCTCGGACTCACCGTAGGGTCAGAGCTGTCCGGCCGAAGCTACACAGAGGACAATATTCGCAGGAACTCCAGAGATACCTGGCATACGGCGTGGGCACAGTGCTATCGCTGGGGCAGGACCAGGACCTGATCTACGAGGTGCAAGACGCCCAACGTGCGGGACATTTCCCAGGAGCGCGTCTTTATACCGCCGGTCGAGGATTCGGTGGGCCGGGCGGTTATCCGCCCGCGGTCCCCAATTCGAACGATCGCTTTCGGCCACAAACTCCGGAAGAGGCCCAGAAGGATGTTCGGGAACTCGCCCAACACCACCCTGCCTTCGTGAAAATCTGGGTGGATGACAATTTTGGAGCCGTCGCCAAAATGAAATCCGCCGTCTATCGAGCGATCATTGAGGAAGCGCATCGCCAACATTTGCGCGTCATCGCTCACGAGTTTTACCTGGCGGATGCGAAAGAGCTTGTCGAAGCGGGCGTTGACGGGCTCGCGCACAGCGTCCGCGACCAGGAGGTGGATAGTGAACTGATCGCGGCCATGAAAGCACGCGGTGTTTTTCTGATTCCCACGCTTGTTCGCGAAGAATGGACGTTTGTCTTTGGAGAAAATAGGAACTGGCTGGATGACCCTTTCTTCCGTGCCGGATTAGACCCCGTCGCTCTCTCGGCGCTAAAAAGCCCCCAGCTGATCGCGAAGATAAGATCGGAACCCAATAGCGAGAAATTCAAAAAGGTCTTGGTAATTTCGGAAAAAAATCTCAAGATTCTTTACGATGCGGGCGTGAAAATCGGTTTCGGCTCTGATTCCGGCGCTCCCGGGAAGTTTCTAGGTCGTTTCGATGCTGATGGACATGGATCGGACGACGAGTCTGCGGCCCCCCTTCGCTTCCTAGGTTATATGGAGCATCGGGAGTTACAGCTGATGGTCGAGGCGGGCCTTACGCCTTTGCAGGCCATTGCCGTGGCCACTGGAAAGAGCGCGGAAATCATGGATGTGAGTGAGAATCTCGGAACCCTGGCCCCGGGTAAGGAAGCTGACTTCCTGGTGCTGGATGGGAACCCTTTACAAGATATAAGCAATACAGAGAAGCTTTCAGCTGTCTGGCAGGCCGGAAAATCAATAAAACCGACCGTTCTTCCGTAAGGCTGCAAGGTTTATGTATCGTGCACACTGCGGTCGCCCCCGCCTGGAGGTTGATTACGATGCGCCGAGAGTTGTTCTGTGCGGGTATTCTTGGTTTCGCCAGCGTTGTGTTTGTGCAGACTCCTACCAGTCCTGATCCGCATTTACGGGGTGGCCGCTTCAAGCCTCTGAGCTATGCGGAGATGAGCCCCGAACAAAAAACCATGACAGACGATGTGCTGAGAGGCGAACGCGGCTCGATGAACGGACCTTACAACGTCTTGCTGCGAAGCCCGGAGATGGGTGATCTGGCCCAGAAGTACGGCGCTTATCTTCGCTTCCATTCGTCTGTGCCCAGGAAATTAAATGAATTTGCGATTCTCATCACGGCGAAGCACTGGAATTCACAATATGAGTGGTACGCGCATCACAAATACGGACTGCAGGCCGGATTGAGTCCCGCCTTAATCGCTACCTTGGCAGCTGGCAATCGGCCCAGCCCCATGGAGGCGGACGAGGAGATCGTTTACAACTTCTGCATTGAGTTGCTTGATGCGAAACAGGTTAGTGATGCGACGTTCGAGGCTGCGAAGGACAAACTAGGTGAGCGTGGAGTGGTCGACTTAATCGGCGTCGTGGGCTATTACCAACTGGTTTCGATGCTCCTGAATGTGGACGGTTATCCGCTGCCAGACGATGCGAAACCGGAATTGAAGCCACTCGACTAGTCGCAGGATCGAGCGTTAAGCGCAGGAGCCAACCAGTTCGGTTTACGGAACTCTCATTCCGCTGGAACGGGAACGTAATTGAGAATTTCTGCGCCGTGCCCCGTGCGATCGGGGATCGCTACGAACAGACGGGGTGGCCCGCCTTTCTTTCCCGGCTGTCTGGGATAACCCGCAGTGCGTCCGCCAAGACCCGACGGAACGTTGGCGATGAGCTCATAGTGGTCAGGATCTTTCATTTGAAAAACACTTATAAATCCCTGGCCGCCCGGCACGTAAATACGCTTAAGCTCTGAGTCGTAATAAAGATCGTCGGTATCTGCCACGCAAGGCAAGGCAGCGACCATTTTTCCCGAGCTCAAGTCAAACACCGCAAACCGCGGCGGGATGCGGAATCCGACAAACACGCGGCGATCGGCTTCATCGAGCGCCATGGGGAAATTTTCCTTCCAGGTAACGGGCCATCGAGAAATGGCATGTGTAACGCGGTTGATGACAGCGATCTGGCTCTGCTGTGGCAAGTTCACATACATCTCAGGACCCGTCTCCGCGAGCTGGAACGACTCAGCGTGCGAGCCGGTTTTGTATTCGTCTGCGAGGCGTTGATTCGTTGTCGCGTCAACCATTCCGATGGCCGCCTTTTCTCCATCGCCATAATCAACGTACACTCGTTTGGCGGCCGCGTCGTAGCGCAAGTTGTCGACATCGCCCTGGTAATCGATGGCCGTGATCAAGCTGTAGGTGGCGCCATCGTAGATGTAGAGTTTCTGGTGGTCGCGGCTGGCCACGAAGATCTTGTTCAGTCCTGGAGCGAAGACTACGCCTTGCGGATGCCCCAGTTCCCTGAGCGAGCGCACCCGGGCGCTGCCCGTAAGGTTGATTACTTCGAGCGAGTCGTTGCCAAGAGCCGCCAGAAAAAGGCGTCCCGGCTCTGCGGTGTCGAAAGCGAAGTGATCGATCCGCCCGTGAACATTCGGCAGAGGAATCGTCCCGGTCAAAACGAGCGGTTGATATGGTAAAGGCTTCGAAGAGCTTTGCGCGAGCGCCAGCACTGCCAGCGAAAGGATTATCGCGAGCACTCCGCATATTCCGAGCACTGCCTTGGTCAATCGGTGAGGACGTTCGTAATCGGAACAGCACACGAAGGTTGCCATTGCCGTGGATACTAGCACCGACCTCGTTTGTCGAAGTGAAATCAATATTAATTTGCGTTAAGACTTTGCGGTTCTGCTTTTCAGGCACGCGTGGCGCGAGAATGGCGTTGGCTGCCGATTCGACGCGGGATTTGAGAATTCGCGCAACCCTGAGAGAACCTTAACAAGAATTCATTCTGGGTTAAGTTCACCGTGGAACGGGCTTGCTACCATCTAGCGCGGAATCGCTATTGTCAGGTCGGATTCTCGGAGCTAATCCTTAACCGGGACGGTCTCGTGGCGCCCATGTTCCGCCCGAGCCCCGTGAGATTCATGTGCGCTCAAATCTTATAGATGTAGCGCAACACTTTTCCCGCACAGAAGAACCCGCGTTTGACGTCCTTGTGATCGGAGGCGGAAATGCAGCGCTGTGCGCGGCGATGGCTGCCCGGCAGCGCGGCGCGAGCGTACTGTTGCTGGAAAGAGCTCCAGAGCACATGCGAGCGGGAAATACCCGGCACACCCGCAATATTCGCTGCGTGCGCGCGGCTCATGGCTCACGGTCCTCGGGAGTCTATTCCGAAGAAGAATTCCTCGAGGACCTGATCCAAGTCACTGGCAGCCCGCCTAACATGGATCTGGCCAAGCGTACGATCCGCGAATCTCGGGAACTTCCGCCATGGATGAGTGCGCATGGCGTCAGTTGGCAAGAACCGTTGGCAGGCACGCTTAACCTTGGGCGAACGAATCGGTGGTTCCTTGGCGGCGGGAAGGCCCTCGCCAACACTTATTATCAAAGAGCGATTGCGATGGGTGTTCGAGTGCGTTACGAGGCATTTGTGGAAGACCTGGAGATCGAAAGCGGGAACTTTCAGGCTGCAGTGATCAATGCGGCAGCGGCGAGAACAAAAATTGGAGCGCGCGCCGTAGTGATTGCAACCGGCGGCTTCGAAGCGAACCTAGGGTGGCTGAAGACGCTGTGGGGCAAAGCCGCTGACAACTTCATCGTGCGCGGCACACCGTACAACGACGGCGCGTTGCTCGCCAAGCTTCTGGAAAAGGGCGCGAAACCGATCGGCGACCCCAAGGGATTTCACGCAGTCGCCGTTGACGCGCGAGCGCCGAAGTTCGATGGAGGTATCGTCACGCGTCTCGATGCGATTCCTTTCGGTATCGTAGTCAATCAGCAAGGATGCCGGTTCTATGATGAAGGAGAAAATATCTGGCCCAAGCGCTACGCGTCCTGGGGGCGCCTCATCGCGGACCAACCGGGACAGATTGCCTACTGCATTGTGGATTCCAAAACCATTCGCAGCTTTCTGCCACCGATGTACAAGCCCTTCTGCGCGGACACGGTCGAAAGCCTTGCCAAAATGCTCCCGGTGGATGCAACCGTCCTTTCGCGGACGGTGGAGGATTTCAACCGCGCGACCGCCGGAAACACGAACCTACGAATGGAATGCTTGGACGGTTTGTCGTCCCGCGGACTGCGGCCGCCCAAGACGAATTGGGCGGTTCCGATTGACAGTCCGCCTTTCTACGGGCTTCCGTTGCGGCCGGGAATCACCTTCACGTACATGGGAGTCACCATAGACGACCGGTCGAGAGTTGTCGAGCAGAGCGGAAGGCCGTTCACAAACGTGTTCGCCGCCGGAGAAATCATCTCTGGAAACATTCTTACGAAAGGCTACCTCGCCGGATTCGGGTTAACGATCGGCTCGGTTTCCGGAAAATCGGCAGGAGAAGAAGCCGCGAACTATGTCCGATCTTGAGCTATTTCAGGAAGCGAATCGTCAGCTGACGATCTGCAATTCCTGCCGCTACTGTGAAGGATACTGTCCGGTTTTTCGCGCCATCGAAACGCGACGGGACTTCGCGCGTGGCGATGTGCAATATCTGGCCAACCTTTGCCATGACTGTCGGGCCTGCTTCTACGCCTGCATGTACGCGCCGCCCCATGAATTCGCGATCAATATTCCGAAGATTCTGGCTGATGCGCGGATTGAAAGCTACCGGCAGTGGTCGTGGCCAAACTTTCTCGCCCGGGCATTGAAAAGCAGGTTTATGGAAGCCGCGTTGGCGTTCATCGCGTGGGCGGTCGTCGTTCTGCTGTCGTTAGCCGTCACCAGCAAAGCTCGAATGTTCACTCGCCACCTTGGATCGGGAGCGTTTTATCAGGTGATCCCTTACGTGGCGATGGTGATCGGCGGAATGGTCTTATTCTTCTACGGAATCTGCGTGTGGATCATCGGTGGCATACGATTCTGGTCGGAAGCGAACAACAACGTTCCGGCACTCACCAGTTTAAAGACGATCGCCGGGGCCATGGCGGACGCTCTAAGCCTTAGCTATCTGAAAGGCGGCGGGCCCGGCTGTTACTATCCAAAGGAGCGGCCGTCCTCCGTTCGTCGCATTTATCACTCGTTGACAGCGTGGGGATTTCTCTCGGCCTTGGTTTCGACATCTTTGGCCGCCGTCTATCAGGACGGTTTCCATTGGCTGCCGCCCTTTCCTCTGACGAGTGCCCCCGTGGTATTCGGCACGGCGGGAGGCGTGGCAATGATCATCGGAACACTCGGTTTGATATGGTTCAAATTGAAAAGCGACAATGTCCCGGCAGGAACGCTTGCGCCGGGTATGGACTACATGTTTCTGGTGATGCTCTGCCTGACATCGCTTTCCGGTCTGTCGACGCTCGTCTTTCGCGCCACGTCGGCAATGGGCAGCATCCTGGTGATGCATCTCGGATTGGTGGCAGCACTTTTCATCACTGCGCCTTACGGAAAATTTGTGCATCTGGTTTATCGTTTTCTAGCGCTGGTGAAGTATCGAACGGAATGAATTGAACCTACGTGAATTGGAGCAGAGCATTGAGAAACAGCGAAGGGACAGGCGAAATCATTCTTGGCTTTCCCGACATCCAAACTCAGCCGAGAGACGCTTAAGAACACCCGAGCGAATAAGACGGCAAGGGCGTTCAACTCATGATCAAGAGCCCACCGCAACACCTGATTCCAGATGCGCTTCCCGATAACACGAGCCTGCCAAAGAAGAACTCACGACCGCCGTCGAATCCAATGGCGCGACGTCGCTGAGGATCACCGTGAAAGTCGTATGGCTGGAAGGCGTGCTCTCACATTCGATGGAACCGCCTTGCGCATGGACGATAGCCTGAGCGATAGCCAGTCCTAAGCCGCCGCTGCGAGTTTCTGAACTTTCGGGAAGCCGCGCGCGATAGAAACGCTCGAAAATGTGGGGTAGATGTTCGTTGGGGATTCCGTAACCCTGGTCACGAAACTTGATGCGCACCTGCCCAGCCACCTTTTCGAGGTTGACCTGAACCAGTGTATCCGGGGGAGAATATTTGATGGCGTTATCGAGAAATATAATCGAGAGCTCTTGCAGGAGAGCCTCATCGCCAAAGTATGCGATGTCATCGCTCAAGTCGCGCTCAATACGAATACGCTTGGATTGTGCGAGCGGCCCGATACGGGCGCAAGCCTGCTCGATCACTTCGTTCAGATACAACGGTTCACAATTGATACGGAGCTGGCCTGCGTCGGCCATCGACAAGGTGAAGAGCGCCTCGACAATCCGCGTCAGACTCAGCACTTCTTCGTTGACCACGTGCAAGGTCTTGACGTATTCCTCCGTACTTCTTGGCTGCGAAAGCACAAGCTCGGTCTCACCCCGCATCACGTGGAGGGGCGTACGCAGTTCGTGCGCGGCGTCCGAGACAAATTGACGATCCTGGCGAAGCGCAACGTTGAGCCGAGTGAAAAGCAAATTGAACGCGGATGCGAGGCTGCTGAGTTCATCATGCCCCGTGGGAAGCGACAGCAGTCTTTGACGGTCCGACTCCAATTCAGGTTGAGCGGGACTCGAGCCTTGGATTCCTTCCATCATGCGGCGAGCCTGCTCGATAAGCTTGGTAACAGGCTCAAGGCTTCGTCCGACGTACCATACTGAAATTCCAGCGGTTAAGAGCAGGCTGAGCGGCAGAACCCACAAGATTAAATGCCTGATCGTCCCGAGAGCCATATCATCGTGACTGGTCGGCATGGTGATAACCAAAACACGCTGCTCCGATCCCTGCTTGAAGGGAATCAGGGCCAGGCGCTGCCGACCTTGCTCGATATCCTCTGTCGTTCGGAAGACGACGCGCGAAGAGTCAAACTCACCACCTAAGCTGATGGTATGGCCGTTCAGGTTCTTCGACTGTTCCAAAACGCGTCCCGAGGAGTCCAGTACTTCAAAATATTCCTTGGGCACGTCCAAGTACTCAATGTTTCGTTTGGTGGGGTCAGCAGCCACCTGCGCCACAACGGTGCTGCCCACTCGCAGGAGCCTGCAGTCAAGTTGAGACAACATCTCCCTGGAAAACAGGCCGTAAATAACGAACAGCGTGCCGGCGAGGAATATGCCGACGATCGCGCAAAACAGGAGCATCATACGGAAACGCAGTGATTTGACCTGTATCATTCGACCGCTCCCAGTCTGTAACCCACACCACGAATGGTGTGAATTACCTTGGACTTTTCGGAATGACCGATCTTCGAACGGAGGCGGTTGATATACACATCCACGAGATTGGTCTCGCTATCGAAGTGGAAATCCCACACGTGTTCGATAATCTCGCTGCGAGTGACGTTTTCCGGAGCCCGGAGCATCAAGAGTTCGATTAGGGCAAATTCTTTGCTGGTCAACGGAATGTTCGTGCCCTCGCGAGTGAGACGGCGATGATCGCGATTGATCTCGAGATCACCGAAGCGCAAGTTGCCCCCGCGGCGGTCGAGGCCCCGGCGGACCAGAGCTCGAATGCGAGCGCGTAGCTCGGCAAGCACAAACGGTTTCGTGAGGTAATCGTCAGCGCCGGCGTCAAGTCCTTCGACGCGTTGTTCAACCAGACTACGGGCCGTGAGCATCAATATGGGAGTCTTGACGCCCGATTGACGGAGCTCGGAGCAGACTTGGATCCCATTGAGACCGGGCAAGCGAATATCGAGCAGGATTACTTCATAGCTGGCGTCACCAGCCATTTCGAGCGCGCGCTCGCCGTTCTCGGCTACATCGACAGCATAAGCATCTTCGCGGAGGGCCCGTGCAGTAAAACTTGCGACCTTGCGTTCGTCTTCCACGACCAGGATTCGCATGATCAGTCCAGCCTCGACTCAGCGCCCGCTCGACGGCGATGAATGGGATTTTAAAAGCTGATGCATCCTATCGAAAGGCTCGATTACAGCACCGTGACTACAGCGTGTCAACACACTTGAACCCAAACCCTACAAATCGTTCCTTAATAAAAATTAATCTTGATTTCATGCTTTCACACGAAGCTCGTAGTAGCGTTCCGCGGCATTCGGGCCACCTTTCCTAACGTAGTCTTAGTGAGCACCCTGGTCACTGCGACAACAAAATGGACGTGCAGCCATGCGACCTCGTTCGGAACGAATTCTTTCCCTGACAATGCATATGCGTTCCTTCGTATCTGTGCGCGAGACGCTCGCAATTACTTTGATGGCGCCAGCACACGCGCAATGAGGTGAAGTGAATGCGGTTCAAACGTGTTGGTGTGATGGCAGGCGTCACTCTCGTTTTCGGACTTATGGCGATCTCCGCAATCTCCAACCGTGCTTCTCCGACAATGCTTGACACGTCCGGATATCATGTTACAAAAACGATTCCGATCGGTGGCGAGGGTCCATGGGATTACTGCATT
>Ga0210383_10003708_pt1 | contig 13649 bp, 13 predicted proteins | sample IncBWC14OmetaG_FD_160072 | JGI IMG/M metagenome (GOLD analysis project Ga0210383, IMG submission 160072) | Forest soil microbial communities from Barre Woods Harvard Forest LTER site, Petersham, Massachusetts, United States - Inc-BW-C-14-O ...
TTCGCGTTATCCGGTGCGACAGACGTGGCAGATTGCGCTAGAGCGAGCGGTGCACCGAGTAGGTTCGACCACAACAAAATGGCAATTGTGGGCTTGTTCATGGCTATCCTGAAATGGGTAGAAGGATAAGGAGGCCCTTCTCGGGCCTCCTTAAGACAATTGGCGTTATCGCGCCTTAAGCGACCCGGGTGTCCGCCGGTTTGGCGCCGCTCGCCTCGCCGGTGGAAGCAATATCCGTGGCACCTGTGCCCTTGAGTAGATCCTTGGCCCTAGAGATTTGATCGGAGGTATCACAATGAACTGACAGCAGAGTTCCGCCATCCTTCACCTGCCCCTCGTATCGCTTAGCCTCGTACTCGGGAATTCCCATGCCAACGAGGGCGCCAACGAGACCGCCCACCGCGCCACCCACTCCCAAACCCGCGAGTCCTGCCATGATGGGACCCGCGGCGATCAGCGGACCGACGCCTGGGATTGCCAAGGCGCCGATACCGGCGAGTACGCCCAGGGTACCGCCAATGACGCCGCCCGTAGTAACCCCGGCCGTCGTACCTTCTGGCGCCTTGGTGTCCTTTTGATGCGCGAATTCCTTAGTGCTACGGTTGTCGGGCAGAAGCACAGAAATGGCAGCGCTGGGAAAACCCGCCGCGATCAAACTGTCCACTGCTCTTTCGGCGTGCTCGGCCGACTTATAGAGGCCAAACACCGCTGTATTTTTGCTGCTCATTTGTTTAACTCCATTGAATCTGTAACTGACGGCGGCGTCGTCGCCGGTGAGCGCGAGAATATAGCTGCGCTTGCTCAATCACAGAGTAGGACAACGGCTATAGAGGGGCGTGGACTTCAGCTGATACTTCGCAGCAGCTCACTGTCGCTGCTTGCGCCGCACCGTGATCGCTAGGATCTAACGGCGTCGCCAATTGTTTGCTGGAAGAACACCGAGTCTTGAAGGTCCGTACATCTGAGATTCCGTGCGATGATTGCTGACAATTCTGCCATCGCGGCCGCGCTTTTTTGCACGACGGCGCACATGGCTTCTTCACCGACTCGCGCATCCATCGCCGATGTACCCTTCGGTAAACCTTCTTGAAACAGACGCGTATACGAAGCGGAGGCCAGCGCCGCAGCATTCAGACCGATCCACGGAGTCAGCACGCGCGCAATACCCACGAGCGCAACTATCCGCCACGCCTCTGGTTGCAAGATCAGTTGTGCCAAGGCGCGACTGACAAGACAGGTCACATGGCCGACGACGGCCTGCTGAGATGTTCCGAGCCCTTCCTCGCGATCCTCAAAAAAAATCACGAGACCCGCCTCAACGAGGCTGACCGTCGCTCGAACAAGGTTGTCGGTGACCTGAGCCACGCCGACGGGCGCCGGCTCTATTCCCCGCACTCTTAAGAAGTCCTCCAAGGGCACACGGCGCAGTCTGGCCTGCAGCGCCCCATCCCAGTGACGCGCGATCGCCTCATTCGGGAATACAATACCCATGTGTAATTCTTACCATGAGCGTGCGCCGATTCATAACCAAATGAGCGGCCGGCATCGCAAAATGGGACGCAAGTCTTAAAACCGACCGGCGGCGAGCAGGAGTGAGCGTGACCGGAAGTCGCAACGGATTATTTGGCCCGAACGGGCCGGCCAGACGAAGAATTGTCCCATCAAAAAGGCGGCAACTTGCACCCGTTGTTTCAAAAGGAACCACGCTGAGATTTCACCACTCGAAGCAGTGCGGCGGGCGGCAGTGATTCTGACATGAGCTCGCACCATTTCCTGACAACACCGAATTCGGTGCACTATAGACTCGTAATCATGTCGCCGCGCCCTGACTCCCTACCAAAAAAGTCTCGTTCTTTTGACCCGCCTCAAGAGCCCGAGTGGCATCGCATGATCGCAGAGGCCGCCTACTACTTGGCGGAGAGGCGTGGATTCGCCGGGGAACATTCTCTCGAAGACTGGTTCGCGGCAGAGCAGCAGGTCCGGTCAATAATTTCACCCATCAGGCGAGCGCCCACACCGACGAGTCGATGCCTAGGACCAAAATTTGAAACTGTGCGGTGGACATCGCGCGGACGACGCGAAGACGATTAACCTCTAAAAACTAGTACCGGGTGACCACCACTACGTCGCCGTCGCGCCGCGTCACGGTCACTCCGATATTCTTGTCCTGGCGATGGAGCAGGACGTCGACCGAGCCCGTGCTGAGGCGCAAGTTCCGCAGCCGCACATGGTCCAGAAAATCCGGCAGAATTGGGCGATAGAACTTGACCTCGCCTGTCCGGTCGAGGAGTTCAAGGCCAAGCGAGGCCTGCAGCAAGCATAAGGGCGTCGCGCTCGCCCACGCCTGCGGCGAACAGGCGACGGGATATTGCGTCGGCCCGTTGTGCTGCCGCCGGGGGAAGCCGCAAAAGAGCTCAGGTAAGCGGCGCAGATCCATGTAAGTAGCAGCGTCGAAGAGAGCGCCAAACACCCGCGCGGCCGAACTCTGCAGTCCATAGCGGGCAAAGCCCATAGCGATGAGTCCGTTATCATGCGGCCATATCGACCCGTTGTGATAGGACATCGGGTTGTACCTCGATTCAGACGAGGCGACCGTCCGGATACCCCATCCGCCGAACGTCGCAGGCGACAGGAGCGTATCGGCGACACGCTGTGCGCGCTCGGGCGAGGCAATACCCGTGAACAAGACCTGTCCGGCGTTCGAGGAGATCACGCGACATGGCCGCTTTGCGCCGTCCAGCGCGAGTGAGTATATCGAAAGCTCCTCACACCAGAACTGCGATTCGAATCTCTGTCGAAGGGACTCGGCCTGCGCGGTGAGGGCGGCCGCGCGCTGCGGATGTCCGAGAGCCCCAGCCAGCACCGCAGCATGCTGCTTGGCGCCGTATACGTACGCCTGTACCTCGCAAAGTGCGATCGGACCTTCTGCCAGGCGGCCGTCTCGATGGAAGATCGCGTCGAAGGAATCCTTCCACCCCTGGTTCGCGAGGCCCTCCTTCGTCTGGCGATGATATTCGACGAACCCGTCGCCGTCGCGATCACCATAGTGGTCGATCCAGGCAAGCGCCGCCTCGGCGTTCGGCCACAGCGAGTTCACGGTCTCAAGGTCGCCGGTTCGCCGGAAATACTCACCAAGGAGCAGCAGGAAGAGCGGCGTCGCGTCGATGCTCCCATAGTAGCGGCCGAACGGCACCTCGCGCAGATTCGCCATTTCTCCGTGACGCATCTCGTGCAAAATCTTTCCGGGTTCCGCGTCGCGTTCCGGCTCGACCGCGATCGCCTGCGTGGCGGCGAGAAACCCGAGCACGCCCCGCGCAATGGTGGGGTCGAGCCACAGCGTCATCAGCGCCGTGACGATTCCGTCCCGCCCGAACGGCGTGCTGAACCAAGGAATTCCGGCATAGGGATACGGCCCCTGGGGCGTGTCACTGATCAGCATGTATAGGTCAGACACTGACCGTCTGACGATTTCGTTGTATACGGAGTTCGAGCTGTCGACGCTTGCGGCGCGAGCGCTCGACTCCGTGAGGGCATGACGGGCGGCCCGCATCCGCCGGTAAAACGTACGTCCGCTCCATTCGCCTTGCGCCTCGCTCGTGAAGCCGATGCGCGCGAATATCCGGCGAGTCGCGCGGGGCTTTAAGGATATCTCGAAGGCTGCTCTGGCCGTGGTCAGCGCTTTTGGCGTCGGATAGAACGCGATCTGCGTAACCCGTTCGATCTCATCGAGACCCATGTAGCGGAGCAAGATACCGTGATCGCTCTCCAGAGCGGCGCGCGATTCGCCGCGCGCGCTGCGGTGCTCGCCCCGTACCTCGAAGAGATCCGCAAAGTCCGACGCAAAGCGGTAAGTCAGGCGCAAGTACAGGGGACGGTCAGTGAAATTTCTCACTACGACCCGCTCGTAGCAGGCGCCGTTCCAGACGAACTTCATGCGATTTAGATGGATGTTTTCGCGCCGCAGGCCGACCTTGCCATCGTCGAGCAGATCCGGGTTGCTGAGGTCCGCCGTGAACACGGCATTGTCGTCCTGCGTCGTCGAGGACAGCAGCAGCGGCCGCGCTTCCTCGAGAAGCAGCTGTAGCTGCGAAAGCATACGAGTATCGCGATGGTACACCCCCTCCGGATTTCCCGGTTCGCCGCCGATGTCACCGCGATGATCGAACACCGCAAAAGTGTCGCCGTGCTTCAGCGTACGAGTGCGGCGCTCTTGAACCGTCGCCGAGACTGCAATGACGAACTGCGGCGCCGGCGACTCGTCGACCGAATGCGAGGACGTCGTCGCGTCAACCGTCGAGGATGTATTCATACGTTGTCCCGAAGCAAAGGCAAGAGAACGGCGCAGCTTATAAATTTTCAGCCAGAAGCCTCAGCAGATGCCGAGACCTTCGCAAACCTAGGAGTTCTCTTACAGCGTTTAGTGCCAAATTGAAAGCCGACAACACCTATCAATACGAATAACATTCGTCCCCCATCTATCAATTCAGCCTCCGGGAATAACATGAAGATAGCGCAAGTCGCGCCGCTTGCCGAAGCCGTGCCTCCAAAACTGTATGGCGGCACAGAACGCGTGGTCGCTTACTTGACCGACGCCTTGGTCGAGCTGGGGCACGATGTTACGCTATTCGCCTCCGGCGACAGCGTCACCCAAGCGACTCTGTCGGCTGTTTGGCCGCGCGCGCTGCGCCTCGACCCCGAAGTGAAAGATCACTTTGCGCCGATGTATATGCAGCTCGAGACCGTGGCGCGGCGAGCACACGAGTTCGACGTGATCCATTCCCACATCGACTACTTCGGCTATCCGTTGCTACGTCGTCTCGGCGCGCCGTCGATCACTACGCTGCACGGGCGCCTCGATCTGCCCGAGTTGACCGCCCTTTACAAGCTGTACGGCGATATTCCGGTTGCGTCGATTTCCAATTCACAGCGCGTGCCACTCCCGCAAGCGAACTTTATCGCAACCGTTTTGCACGGCTTGCCCAGGAATCTTTTGAGCAAGGGCGACGGACGTGGTGGATACTTAGCCTTCCTCGGCAGAATATCGCCCGAGAAGGCGCCGGACGCGGCGATTCGCATCGCGGCGCGGGCCGGCATTCCCCTCAAGATCGCGGCCAAAGTGGATCGCGTCGATCAGGAATATTTTAAAACGACGATCCAGCCGCTGCTTAGCGAAAGCGACGTCGAGTTCATCGGCGAGATTCGAGAGGACCAGAAACAGGAATTCCTGGGAAATGCCGCGGGGCTCCTCTTCCCCATAGCGTGGCGCGAACCCTTCGGACTCGTAATGATCGAGGCGATGGCCTGTGGAACTCCCGTCATCGCGTTCGAGAACGGCTCCGTTCCGGAGGTGCTGGAAGATGAGCTGACCGGTTTCATCGTACACAATGAGGATCAGGCGGTCGAAGCCGTCCGGCGTTTAGGCATGCTTGACCGAGCCCGCATCCGTCGTGAATTCGAGGATCGCTTTACGGCGCAGCATATGGCGCAGAATTATCTGAAGGTTTATGCACGGCTATCTCAGGGGCGCCGATTGCCCGCCGTGGCCATTCGAGCCGGGGGGGACGAAGTCCTGGCTCGGGCGCGGCTGCAGTGCGTACGTGCTGCAGCCCCTCAGACGCGAGACGGCGCTGCCGCTCCCCCACTTGCAGACGCTGTAGTGGGACTTCGCCAATAGAAATTCTCATTAATCGATCGCTCCAATTGGTGATAGGAGCAGAACCCCGATAACTGAGAGATTTGAGACATCGAATGCGGCGCCGCCCATGACAAGTGCTTGTTTGGCAGCGCCAATCTACATTCGAAGCACAGTCTGTCACGATCGGCAAAACCAGCGAAGAGCATCGGTGCCACACTCGTAAATACGCGCCGCTGGTGGACGTCGTACTGGATGGACATGACTACACGGTCACCCCACGATTGAGGGGGCTCAGTCGGCCTCGCTGCATTTGAAGTAGATCTTTAACGTATCGCCGGAGCAGGCCGGGAATGTAAGTCTCCATTACGCTCGTTAGACGTTAGACTATGGCAGCACTTAGAAATCGGAAAGCCGCTGCAGCATGGATGGCCTCATCAGCCCGCTTATAGCGCGTATTCGAATCCCTCAGCTGGCACCAGAAAATATAACCTTTAGCGCTAACGACTGCGATCGACGCCAAAAGTACTTCGTCATATGAGAAGCCACGCCAGGAAGCGGCCGTTCGCGACTTCGAACAAAGAGCAAACTTCTCCTTCGGCTAGCCCTAGCGCATGGCGATCAAACGGAAGCATGCTCGGCCGCGTTACGGCGCATCCAATCGGCAAATTCCGTAGCCTGCAAAGGCCCACTGTAGTGATACCCCTGCGCCTCGGAGCAACCATGCTCCTTCAGGAATACCAGTTGGCCCGCCGCCTCCACCCCTTCCGCGACAACCCGCATGTGCAGACTCCTGCCCATATTGATGACCGCACGGACCACGCTAGCGTCGCTGGCATCCAGGGTCAGATCGCGCACGAACGAACGATCCACCTTCAGCGTATCGATGGGAAAGCGTCTCATATAGCTCAAGCTGGAATATCCCGTTCCAAAATCATCCAGCGCCAGTTGAACGCCTAGCGCCTTGATGGCGCTGAGTACGACGGAAGTGGATTTGGAGTCCTGCATAAGAAAAGTCTCCGTGAGTTCCAACTCGAGACATCTTGGATCAAACCCGGTGTCAGCAAGGATGGTTTCCACACCGGTCACGAACTCCTTGGACCGCAATTCCACGGCGGAAATATTCACCGCGAGGCGTATGCCCGCAAGTCCGGCGTCCTGCCACGCCTTCGCCTGTCCGCAAGCCTTGCGCAGCACCCAGCGGCCGATCGGAACGATCAAGCCCGACTCCTCGGCAATCGAAATGAACCGGTCCGGAAGAACGAGCCCCAACGTCGGATGTTGCCAGCGTATCAGCACCTCGACACCGGCGATGACGCCGGTAATCAGGTTCACGATGGGTTGGTAGTACAAGTGCAGCTCCTGCCGTTCAATGGCGTGCCGCAGTCCGCTTTCGACCGATTGCCGCTCACTGGCGGTCGAGTTCAGGTCTGACCGGTAGAACTGATAATTATTGCGGCCTCGATTCTTTGCCTCGTACATGGCGGAATCCGCGTTTTGCAGCAATTCCTCAATCGCGGTGCCGTCGCCAGGATGGACGACGATGCCGATGCTGGCCGTGACATGCAATTCGTGGTCGTCCAGCACGTAGGGCATCCGGATGGATTGGAGTAATTTATCCGCACTAACGGCGGCGTCCTGTTCGTGCGCCACTTCGGATAGCAGGATGACGAACTCGTCGCCGCCGAGCCGGCTCACGGTGTCGGCGGCGCGCACGCACTCGGTCAAACGCAGCGCGACCGACTGCAGCAGCCGGTCGCCGACGGAGTGGCCCAGCGAGTCGTTGATGTGCTTGAATCGATCCAGGTCGAGAAAGAGCAGTGCCAACGCCGTATGATGACGCTGCGCCAGCGCGATCGCCTGCCTGAGGCGATCGTTCAACAACGCCTTATTGGGCAGATCAGTCAGCGTGTCGTGTTGGGCAATGTAGGCCAGCTTGGTCGTCAGCGCCCGCGCCGTGCTCACGTCGTGAAACACCATTACAGCGCCGGTCACCCGGCCGTAGCGGTCGTGGATTGGCGCTGAAGAATCCTCGATGGCCAATTCCACTCCGTCGCTCCTGATCAAGATACAGGCCGGCGGGAGCCCAACGGTGACATCTTCCTCAGTGGCCTTCGCCATCGGGTTAGCGATCTTCGTCCGCGTGTCCGCATCAATGATCCGGAATATCTCTTCGAGGGGACGCCCGATCGCCTCGGTCAATAGCCACCCAGTTAAGCGCTCGGCGACCAGATTCAGAAACGTGACGCGACCCTCGACGTCGGTGCTGATGACGGCATCACCGATGGAATTAAGTGTGACCTGCGCCCGCTCCTTCTCTTCAAACAACGCTTCAGCGATTACGGCACGCTCGATCACGGCCACCAGCATCTTTGGCAGCACATAACCGTTGAGATGTTCCTTCACGAGAAAATCTTGTGCGCCACGTTGAATTGCCGCCTTGGCAAGCGGCTCGTCGTGCAATGAACAGAGGACGATAATGGGAATCTGTGGGGCTACGGCGAAAAGGCTATCGACGATTCCGAGACCGGCAAGGTCCGGCAACAGTAGATCAACCAAGATTGCAGAGATCGCAGTCGGTTCGTCCCGATGCTTGAGAGACAGGGACGCCAATCGTTCAAGCCCCAGAGCGCCCGATTTCACCCATTCAATTCGAAATTTTTGGTCAGAACTGTTGGCAAGTGCATCGCGAACTATTTGGGCATCTTTCCGGTCACCCTGAATCAACAGTAGGTTGTGGGTCATATCAGATGCGCGAGTGGTTCTTCCACCAGCCAATATGCGCACGATTTACTGGTAGCCGTCTGTCCGCCAGCGTACATTGCAGGCTGCGCGGCGGAAGGGTTTCCCTGCAGCCGGCAGCCTCAACATTTTCGCACGCGTATTGTGAGTGCTACGCAGTGGTCAAAAAAAGAATGCGACCGGCTGTTACCTTCGGCCCCCTTGTGTGATGGGCCCCTTGGTAAGCATCACCTCCCCGCCTTCGCCGTGCTCTTGGAAGTCTTCTCCTGGGAGCCGCGAAGCAGTCCTTAGCGGCCGACTTGTTGGGGGTCAAACGCAGCCCGTCGCTCGAGCTACTTGCTCGAATGCACAATCATGAAACCAATTAAATTAAAGCAGGAAGTCTTAGCGGTCTTTTACAAAGCGTAACCCCACATGCACAATCCGCGCGCAGCCCTAGCTGGTCGATTGTCAAAATTGCAATTGCCTCGCGATCGCGTCATGCACAGTCATTGCAAGTGCCGGTGCACCATTTACGATTTCTTTTGATCGAATCCCGCACGCGCTTCACATAGGGTCCATAGTGGTCGCCTCAGCCGAATACGAGCTGAGTTGGTCAGCAAATTCTTGCGGGCTATACGTCAAGGCTAATATTTATGGAACAGTCAAAAAACACTTCTGCCAATCAACAAGCCAGCACCGCGCGTGCGGCTCCATCGAAGAACATCGTCGATACGGCGATCGCGGCAGGCAATTTCAACACGTTGGTTGCTGGCATTAAAGCAGCCGGTCTTACCGATACCCTCACTGGCAGAGGGCAATTCACAGTCTTCGCGCCCACTGACGAAGCCTTCAAGAAACTTCCCTCTGGCGCGTGGGATGCGTTGCTCAAGGACACTGCAAAGCTCAAGGCCGTTTTGAGTTATCACGTGATCACGGGACACGTGTTGGCGCAGGACTTGAAATCTGGTGACGTGATGACCGTTCAGGGCAGTCCCCTGACGGCCGTTGTGTCCTCGTCGGAGGTACAGGTCAACGGAGCCCACGTCAAGCAGCGTGATGTCACTGCATCGAATGGCGTCATCCACGTAATCGACGCGGTCATTATGCCAAGAAACTGGCAATTGCTCGCAGCCGCCGCCTAAAAGCCGTCGGTTGATCGGCACTCAAGGTGCACCGGAAGGCCCATGCAGGGCCTTCTTTTTTGTTTGCAAGAATACTGTCGGTTTTCTGCACTGCTGAAGGTTTGACCACCCGCCAAATGAATGCACATACTGCGAGAAGCATTACGATGAACATGCTCAATATCGTGGGGATGTGTCGCTGGGTACCAAATCATCTTCGCGGCGATTGGTAATCGCTCTAATGCCTGCCCGATAGTAGTCGGTCACCGCAGTCAGGAAGCGAGGCAACGCTCGCGTCCTTAGTGACGACATTGACATGGAGTGGCCCGTCAGTCGCGAGCTTGATAGATCATCGGCCATCTCACTCGATGAAAGTTGCCAAAGTCGTCCCCGACAAAAACATCCGCTCGCGCCTTCCGGTCCCGATGGAAGGCCGCCGGGGCCATGAGGACTATAATGGGCGCATGATCGAAATAGACCATCGACGGGCGATCGCCGCGAGCTTGATTCAAGGCGCGGCTGCTATGCTAGTAAAGGCCCAGCTGAAAGACCTGGATCCTTCTGACAAGACGATCGTACCGGCCGCGCTCAAGAAGCTCGCCAGTGTTGCGAAGTCGCTGAGCAGTACGAATCCGCTCGGCGACGATGACGCAGCGGCCAAGTTGACCGCGGTCGCGACTTCTTTGATGAACTGCAACAATCCGGATTTGAAGCGCAGCGCGTGTTCAGAGGTAACGAAAGCAGCAAAGATATTCGATGCGCTGAGCCAGGGTTTATAACCGGCGCGATCTAGCACTACGCACTCGTCGCAACGGCGGTCGCTGGCCATACCCCTACCGGGGCATGCCATGCCGCGATCAGGCGCTTCGATCCCAGCCCATTCTGATCATCCGGCTGACGCACTCCCCCGGCAAATACGAGTTCCACAGCCGGATGTTGACTTTCGAGCGCGCGCATTCAGCCCTGATCCGCTTGGCAGTCTCAATTGAGTTGTCCGAAAGTAGAGGGAGCGCTAGTGCGAAGATTGACTGACTTCGTGGTGCGTCGGTGAACATTGTCACTCTCCGTGCGCGTTGCGATAATGTAGATTCTACAGCAATCCGGTCGTGCGGTCAGTTCGCCGTACCACCGATCATCGATTCGATCCGCGGTCGCTGGCGCTCTGTTATGGCGCGATGGCGTCATCGTTGCCAGACGTCGTCCGTGCTGCTCGTACCCTAAAGCAGGTCGTCAGTATTGTCTGGCTTAGGTTTGGCGCGCGGATGTCGTCGCATCTCGAGTGGCTGGCTATAGCAGCGCTGGTAAGCGGTCGCATAATCGATGCCGCTGTCGCGAAACGGCTTATGCATGAGCTGATGGGCATAGATGGCGGTACGGATGCGATCACGCCGGTCATCAATGCTCAAGTTTCCAAGTTGGCCGCCCACGGAAAATTCGCGCACAAAATCAAGTTCCAAATCATGATCGACACGTACGAGCATTTAGTTTCACTTCGGCCATTCGGTATCGAGACGCCGATAATTCGCCATAATCAATTCGAGGCGCTCCTTCAATAGTCGCCCATATAATAATCTTGGTTTGGATAGCTGGCGAGCCCGCGCTCACTACTTCGGGCCGCTTTTGGTCTGTATTGATTCATCGACTGCCGTATCTGGATCACACTGCGCGTTGCCAGCTGATCGGCCTGCTTAGACGCCGGCAGTGGCCCGATGTCATGCGGATGGGTCGGGTGATCGGAAGCCCACTCGAAAATCGCCAACATTTGACTCGTCGAGCATGCGTATTGGACAGCATCTAGCCACGCCGGCCCTTCATGTCTGGGGTCTTCCGGAACCTTCAAACTTTCGGCTCGGCCTTTGCGCATGGCACCGGCGCCGGCCGGTGTATACGCCAGTATTCGGACGAGATGAACACCGAGCGCTGGCGATCGGCCGATCAAGTGATTTAGAAATCATTCGCCTCGTTGCGGAGTAGACATTAAAGCGGCCCTCGCGCGGCGTAGTTAACATATATTCACATTGGGTCCCAAAAAACGGGATTACGAATTTGAGTCAACAGGAAAACTCCGTATTTACAATGAATCTTAAGTGCGCTATCAGACATACCAATTGGGGAACGTCGCGAATTAGAGAAATAGCATCGACAATCAGCACAGCTTCCTAGCCAACACCTCTGCTGCGGAGGAGTATGCGCATCACTTCTCACACTTCTGAAAATCACTTGCTAGCGGCGCTGCCTGGATTGGTCCGGGACCGTTGGGTACCGCACCTAGAATCTGTCGAGATGCCCCTCGCCCAAGTGCTGTACGAGTCGGGCGCCCCCTTTAGCCATGTGTATTTCCCGACGACTGCCATCGTTTCGCTGCTCTATGTCATGGAAAATGGTGCGTCCGCGGAGATAGCTGTCGTCGGCAATGAAGGCATATTGGGCGTGTCCCTCTTTATGGGAGGTAAATCCACTCCCAGTCGCGCAGTCGTGCAAAGCGCCGGACAAGGCTTTCGGCTCAACGGGGACTTTTTGGAACAGGAGTTTCATCAGGCGGGTCCCGTGCTGCATCTGCTGCTGCGCTACACCCAAGCCCTGATTACCCAGATGGCGCAGACCGCCGTTTGCAATCGGCACCATTCGTTGGATCAACAACTATGCCGATGGCTGCTGCTCAGCCTGGACCGGTTGCGTGGCAACGAACTGATCATGACACAGGAACTGATTGCTAACATGCTAGGGGTGCGTCGTGAGGGCATAACCGAGAGTGCAGTGAATCTGCAGCATGCTGGACTGATTCGATACGCGCGCGGGCATATCACGGTTCTGGACCGCGCAGGGCTTGAGAACCGCACGTGCGAATGTTATGCGGTCGTTAAAAGGGAGTACGACCGGCTGCTTCCCCAGGAGGTTGCGACGTAGCAGCGAGCTTCGGCGACTCATGAACTCTGACGTCCTGCAGCCAGTTTTTATCATTCCTGCGATTCTGAATTAGTGGCGACGACCCCTAGCAACTGGAACTAATTTAAGTAGCGACTCATTCTGTCGCGCTCCACCGCTGGTGGAGTCGGAGACTAGCACCATGCTGGTTCCCGGCTGGCGTGGACGCGACAAGCTGCTAGCGGGCCTATTCAAGAGAAAAACTCGGACATCGGTCCGTCAGCGCACCGACGCGAACCCAAAATGCGTGCCTAATGCAGTCGTATAAACGGAGAATCACATGTATATCGGCGGCATTCTCGGAACAATTCTCATCATCGCTGTAATCTTTTGGCTTGTCCGTAGAACGTAGCTCACGACTTAGTCCTTGAGACGACCGCCAAAAAGCAGACCTAGTCTTCGGACTGTAACGATGATCGACGCTTCCCACAATCCGCGACAGAACCATCTTTTGGCGGCTCTTCCTCACGCTCAATGGGTGATCTGGCGATCACATCTTGAATACGTCGACATGGTATTGGGCCAAGTGCTCTACGAGCCCGGCAGTACGCTAACCCACGTTTACTTTCCAACCACTGCGATCGTGTCGCTTCTCTATGTGATGCACAATGGCGAGGCGGCGGAGATTGCCGTTGTCGGAAACGAAGGAGTGCTCGGCGTATCGCTCTTTATGGGCGGCGAGTCTACTTCCAGCCGCGCGGTGGTACAGAGCGCCGGTGGTGCTTATCGTTTGACGGCGGAACGGATGAGAGAGGAATTTTACCGGGCGGGTCCGGTACTTCACCTTCTACTCCGCTACACACAAGCCCTGATGACGCAAATGGTGCAGACGGCAGCGTGTAACAAGCACCATTCGCTGGACCAGCAGTTTTGTCGCTGGTTATTGCTAAGTCTGGATCGTCTGCAGGGTACAGAGATGATCATGACTCAAAAACTGATAGCCCATATGCTGGGGGTAGATCCAAAGATTGCCATCGACGGCGCGCTGCAATTACAGGACGCCGGGCTGATTGAGTATAAAGCCGGTCGAATTCGCGTGCTGGATCGTGACAGGCTCGAAACGCGTTCGTGCGAGTGCTATGCAGTGGTCAAGAAAGAGTATGACCGGTTACTTCCGTACAAGGTGGCTGCATGACGCTAGATTTGTATTTAAGACAAGCCTTCTGAAGTCTGTATCTATTGCAACCAAAGGAGTCGACCATGAATACCGCATCGAGGTCATCCCATCGGCGTACGCCGCGGGTCTC